>Ga0302325_10009934_pt1 | contig 20699 bp, 15 predicted proteins | sample Palsa_T0_2_FD_201948 | JGI IMG/M metagenome (GOLD analysis project Ga0302325, IMG submission 201948) | Peat permafrost microbial communities from Stordalen Mire near Abisko, Sweden - Palsa_T0_2 | ecosystem: Environmental > Terrestrial > Soil > Palsa > Peat permafrost | place: Sweden: Abisko...
CGGGGGAACTCGAAGCGGGCCGGTACAGGATACCGGTCAACGTAAGTCCCGGCGTCTTCGAGGGAAACGCAACGCGGGTCGGGGCTAACGGCGCCTCCGCCGCTCCCGCTGCCAACCGCGCTGCGAACAGCTGCGCTAGGAGCACGCCCGCCAAGAGGACGACCGTACTGCACAGAGTCTTCGAGACGAGGCCTTTACGGGCGAGGAAACGCTGAGTGAAGTTCGACGTCGAGGGCTCTGAGGTCGCGTTCACAATCCTGCCTTCGGCGCGGGGCGTGGTCGAACCGTTGCAGCGATTACGATACGCGCTCTAGCAGGATCCTGGCGTGGCGCCGATCCAGGCAGTTCCCCAAGGGGATGTATTCGGCGGGGGGAATAGGGGGCGGTCGCCCGTCCGGGACAGTCGCCGTTCGGCGGGTGCCAATGGTGGTCTCCTTGGCCGGAATGGCCGCCCCAAAGTCCGAAAAAAGCCCGTGGTTAAGCGTGCCGAGATAGCTCAGTCGGTAGAGCACAGGTCTGAAAAACCTGGTGTCGCGAGTTCGATTCTCGCTCTCGGCACATTTGTTTACGAGGGTTTTGGGTGCTTTGGGGGGAGTGGTGCGGTGCGCTACTTCCCTTTTTACTTCCCTATCGCCACCGAGCGCTGGCGCCAGAGTAGCGAGCAACAAAAAAGGCCGCTCCGTGAGCGGCCCATCGTTCCTCCTCTTTTCCAAAAATTCGCAGCAGCAGCAGTGCGGTGGATAACGTGAGCTCGGGAACCGAGGTCATGTTATCCACCGCTTGGCACGGTCGATTTAGGCGCCGTAGCGGCGAACCCGTTCTTCGAAGGCGATCGCTGGTCGAGCGTCGTCTTGTGAAAGTGCGTGCGCGTAGTAGTCGAGAGTGGTGCTGATTTTCGAATGTCCGAGCCGCCGGCTCACATTCGCGATGGACTCGCCATTTCGGAGAAGCATCGTCGCGCAGCTGTGCCGCAGATCGTGAAAGGTGAATCCCAGTCCTGCAAGTCCGGCTTTCCGCATAAAGCGCGTCCAATCGCGCCTGTTGAAATTCTGGCGCTTGAGATAGCCACCGTTCTCATTCGGAAATACGAGTTTCTGCGACAAATTGTCCTTGCGGACTTTGCGAAGCGCACCAAGCGTTGTCGTGGAGACCGTCAGCGAACGCTCTGTTTTGCCTTTGGTTGGCCCGACCGTGAGTTTGCCGCCGTCATCCTTCAGCGTGCGACGAATACGAACGACGCCGGCCTTAAGATCGACGTCGGTCCATTCAAGCGCCCAAAGCTCGCCCAGCCGGGCTCCGGAGTCGAGGGCGAGAAGATACATGGCCTCGTTGTCGTCACCGATTGCCGCTGCGACGAATGCGGCTTCTTGTTTCTCATCGAATGGACGCACGTCGGGACGCGCATATTTCGGCTTTTGCTTCTTCGGAATGTCGCATGGGTTGGCGCCGATCCGGCGTAGGTGGCGTGCATCTTCAAATGCGGAATGAAGCAGGACGTGCACTTTCTTCCGGGTGGAATCTGATTCCGTCGATAATGCCTTGTAGAGCTTGAGTACATGGACCGGAGTGATTTCGTGCATTCTGAGGTCGGCGAACCATCTTTGCCCGGCTACTTTGGTTGCGAGGGAACGGTACCGCGTAAGCGTCGATGATGCAAGGTTCGAGACGTCCAGCCAATTCGCGAGGTAGGCTGCAACCGTTTCAGGGTCGCGCGCCGCAACGGCTTCGCCGCTTTCGATTTTGTGTTGCAAGCGTCGGAGAGCATTGGCACACTCGGTGAATGTGCTGCCCGTTACTGAAGGTCGCAAGCGGTTACCGTCGTCCAGTACGCTGAGCCGTCCAACAAACGCATTCGCCTTCTTGTCGAATCGGATAGTGCCGTGGCCTCGCTTCGTACGAGCGGCCACGATCAGATCGCCGCTCGCTTGACGTAGTCATCAATGCTCGAACGAAGGATGCGACTAGCGCCACCGATCTTCACGGTCGTGACATCGCGCTCGCCCATGAGCTTGTAGAGCGTCGTTCTGCCGATGCGAAGCAGTTGGGTTGCTTCTCGAACAGTGACGACCAGCGAAACGTCAACCTGGGTGGTTATCGCATGGAAAGCGGGCGCCGTCGGCGCTTCCGCCGAAGCTGGTGTGTGCATTGAGCCTCCTTGATAGGCTTGGTGCAAGAGGTCGACGGTGTTAGCGCATCGTCGACCTCGCCGTGTATAGTGCCACTATTATAGCAAGCGGCGCAGGAACGGTCAATATAATGGGCTCAATAAATAGGATGGCTAAGCCAAGTTTTGTCCGCGGGCGGCCCGCCTTACCGCCGCATCGAAAAGGCGTACAAATCCGCCATCGGGTGTTACCGGTAACGCTAGACGCTCTTATCGAGATCAGCGCACTTACGGGAGAGAGCTGTGGCGCCGTTCTCAATCGACTATTGAATAAGGAATTGCAGCGCATCCAGCTGCGAGCTTCTAGGGCTCGGCAGGCATCACGCCCCGGTTCACGGCGTAATCCAGAATGATCAGCGACCGAGGTGCCGCGAGCGATTACGGCGACAACCAAGAAAACTGCTGATACGGGACGGAACGTACTCAATATAATGGCATCGATCGTCGAGGAACTGCAGGCGCTGGCGTGTGACTCGGCCGTGCCGATTGCGGACTTACTGCGTCGCGTGAAAGTTGCAGCGACGAAACTGGACCTCTCGGGTACGGTGGCCTGGGTCGATTCGGAATTGAACGGATATGGTGGGAATCTTCCGGACTATCGGTGCGTGCCGCAACGTCTGGTTTACTTCAACATGGTTCACGGATGGCAACCGGTGATGTTCGAGAGTGATGAAATGTCCGAAATCTTCTCCGGAACGCGCCCGATTACAAGTTCAATCCGTGAGGTTGAGGAGCTCGCGCGACAACCTGATGCTTTCTTGTACCTGACACTTCCGCCGGGCATACAAGCGCAGTTGTTTCAGTGGGGAATCGAGGCCGAGGCGAGGAGTCAGTTCAATCGCACAGCGCTTACGGGTATTCTCGACGTGGTTCGAACAAGAATTTTAGATTGGGCCCTCGAGCTCGACCGGACTGGCATACATGGCGAAGGCGTGAGCTTCTCGACTCAGGAGAAGGACCTTGCCCGCCAGCACACGGCGACGATCAACTTTTACGGTAGCGTGGGGAATATCGCCGGCCCCGTTGGCACGTCAGCGGGATCGGTCTCGGTCAACGCGACGCAACGAAATAGTACGACCGTGAGCGAGACAGACGCCCGGAAGCTGGCAGTATTGCTGCGTGAAGGGGCTAGCATGGCTTCGAACGGCGATGAAACGCTGCTCAATCAGGTGGCCGATGATTTGGACGACGCGGCAGAGTCGCAACCACCCGATCGCGGTCGATTGCATCAGGCGTTGCGTCTAGCCCGCACGCTTGTTCCTCGACTGCTTGGGTGGGGCGGACGCGTGGCTGCGGAGGCCGAAATACAGCGGCTCTTGGGTGCAGGTTAAGGTGGCGCCAACAACCGACTTGTGTTCGCGATGCGGCAGATTACGCCGATCACTAGAGCTGTACACAGATGCAGCCTGAGGCGGAGTTTCAGCGTCCCTCACCCGCGACGATTGATTTCCTGGGAAATGCAGAGGCGGCGCGTCTGCTCGTGGAGTCGGAACGTCTATCGTATGGCTTCCAGTCCAACGGCACATTTGCCACGGAAACGAGCCTTATTGAACCGTTGCCGCATCAATATCTCGCAGTCTACGAGCACATGCTTCCGCAGGCGCGACTCCGCTTTCTCTTAGCCGACGACGCGGGCGCGGGCAAGACAATTATGTCCGGATTGTACATTCGCGAAATGTTGGCCCGCCGCCGGATCCGACGCATTTTAATCGTACCGCCCGCCGGACTTGTCGGAAACTGGGAGCGCGAACTGCGCACGCTCTTCGGTCTTGAGTTCTCAATCGTAAGCGGAGCGGAGGCACGCTCGCGCAATCCGTTTATCGGCGCCGCGTCAGATCGTCTCATCATCAGCGTCGATACCTTGGCGGGTGACCGGGCATTCGCGCGGCTGCAGGATCTAACGGTCGAACCTTACGATCTCGTAATCTTCGACGAGGCGCACAAGCTCTCGGCGAATCAACTTCCGGACTTCTCCGTCGTGAAGACGGATCGCTATCGCTTGGCAGAGGCGATCGCCGGCGTGGACGTTGAAGAGCCGCGCTGGTTACTGCGCTGGAGCACGCAACATCTTTTGCTGCTTACGGCAACCCCGCACATGGGAAAGGAGATGCCGTACTTCTTTCTGTGGCGGCTCCTCGAGCCCGAGGCACTGGCGACTCGGGAAGCGTTCGCGCACTTTCCGCGCGAAGCGCGAACGCGGCGTTTTCTGCGCCGCACGAAGGAAGAGATGGTCGGGTACAACGGCCGTCCGATCTATCCGAAACGCGACTCGGTAACGCTCAGCTTCTCGCTGACTCAGGGCGAGCCAAGCGAAGAACAGCTTTACGATGAGACGTCCCGCTATATCGATGACTACTACAATCGCGCTTCGCAAGTGAATCGATCCGCTGCACGCCTAGCAAAAAGTGTGTTTCAACGTCGCCTCGCGAGTTCGACAACGGCGCTACTGCGCTCGTTTGTACGACGTCTAGCGAAGGTCGACGATGCGATCGACTCAGTGAACGCCGGGACGCTAAAAGTCGAAGACCTAGCCGGCAAAGCGCGTCGTTCAAATTTTAGTGTTGTTGATCTGTTCGACGATCGAACAGCCGATGAAGAAGACGCGCGCGATGGACGTGAGGAGAACGAAATCGCGGATGACGATGCGGTCACGGCTGTCGTTGCCGGAAAGCTCGCCGATTTGGAACTTGAGCGCGACCAACTTCGTGGTTTGTTAGCGATGACGCAGTCCGTGATCGCGGCTGGCCCGGGTTCCAAATTTCGGCGTCTGCGAGAGTTCCTCAAAGAAGATGGTGGCGAGGTAGAAAAGCTACTGATCTTTACGGAACACCGCGATACACTTGACTTTCTCTTCGCGGAACTGGAGCAGATTGGATTCGCCGGGCGTGTCGCTCACATCCATGGCGGGATGCCGTTTAGAGAGCGTGACGATCAAGTCGACTTTTTCCGAAAGTCGGCCGAACACGGTGGGGCAAGCATCCTCGTAGCGACCGACGCCGCGGGTGAAGGCTTAAATATGCAATTCTGTTGGCGGATGGTTAACTACGACATTCCATGGAATCCTGCGCGACTCGAGCAGCGCATGGGACGCGTGCATCGCTTCGGCCAGCGACACGATCCGGTCGTGATCATCAACATGATCGCAGCGAACACGCGTGAGGGCCGCGTGATGGCGACGCTGCTCGCGAAACTCGAGACGATCCGCACGGATCTGGGCTCCGACAAGGTCTTCGACGTGATTGGGCGCCTGTTCGAGGACGTTTCGCTCGCACGCTTTTTCGAAGAGATGACGGGCGAGTCGGCCGCGCTGACCGCTGCAAACGCTATCGCCGAGCGCGTAACGCTGGAGCGCGTACGAGCGATCGCCGACGCCGACCGTGAGCGCTACGGCATAGGAGATGTCGCGGCAGAACTACCGCGGTTACGGGAAGTGCTGGAGCGCACACGACTTACGCGCCTCCTGCCGGGGTCTGTCGAGGCGATCGTGCGAGGGGCGTTGCCGCTGCTTGGCCTCAAGGCCGACGGCGACTATGACGATGGCTTTCGTTTCGCGGAAGAAGTCCCGTTCGCCCTCGAACAGCTTCGCGCTGCGCTCGAACGCTACGGGGAAGCGTCGCGTACTCGCTTCAGCCTTCGCCGGCCGGATGCCGGATCGGGGCTCGTCTTCCTGCGGCCAGGGGAATGTGTCTTCGAGCGCCTTCGTGTGCTCCTCGAGCAGCACTGTGCCGCTGATGCACTGCGCGGCACCGTTTTTGTGGACCCCACGGCCGTCACTCCGTACGTGTTGCATGTCGCGCGTGTGTCAGTGGTTCGCGGGCGCGAAACGATCGCGAGTGATCTCGTCGCTGTGAAGCAAACGGCGATCGATACACTTGAAGCGTGGCCGCCGGGCTTTCTCTCGCTGCTCATTCCAAGTCAGGGGACATTCGAGCAGGTACACGGCTCGGGCAACGCGGCCCAGCCGCTCGTCGAGAGCGCGCGAATCTACTTACGCGACGAGATGACGCGCGCGCGGCTCGACGCACTTGCCACGGCCCTGCGCGCTGAACTTCCTGAACGCGAACGCACCATCAACGCTGGTTTCGCGTACCAAGAGTCGGAGCTGGCCGAAGCGCGGCAACGCTGGAAGGCGAAAGTCGAGAGCGGCACACCGCAAGCGAATGAAGAACTGGCGGCGATCAAACATCGGCAGCACGACCTCGCGCGTCGGCGCGAGGCGGCGATCGCGCGCGTCCGCGACGAGCCGGACGAGCTTTCCGCCGGCGACGTGGAGTTCGTAGCCCACGCATACGTCGTGCCTACGAGTGATCCCGAACTGAAAGAGCGCTTCGACGCGGACGTGGAAGCAACGGCGGTCCGCGTCGTTACGGAGTTCGAGGAACGCTTCGGGGCGCAGGTACTCGATGTGTCGCGTCCCGACCGCGCGCGTGCCGCGGGGCTCGAGGAATACCCCGGCTTTGACCTTCTTTCGCGCCATTCGGACGGCTCGCAGCGCGCGATCGAGGTAAAGGGACGCGCGACGACAGGCGCCGTTCAGATGACGCTGAACGAACTTGTCAAAGCTGCGAGCCTCGGCGACGAAGCATGGCTCTACGTCGTGTACGGGTGCGCGGGCATAGCGCCTGAGCTGCAGCGCGTCCGCAACCCCGCCAACGTTCTTCGGCACCGCATCTCGGGACACGCGATCATCGAACGTGGTGCCGTCGTGTCGAGCAGCACGCTCGAGAACTGACAAGGAGCTCCATGGACGACTTTCCGCGCCTCATCGAACATGGCTTCCCGCTGCGCGAGACGTCGCTAGCCTCCGTGCACGAGAAGAACGTGCGGCACGGCCACATCTCTACGTTGCACATCTGGCCCGCCCGCCGTCCACTCGCCGCATGTCGTGCCGCACTTGTCGCCACGTTGCTTCCCGATCCCGGCGATCCGAAAAAACGCGCTGAGTTATTCAAACGCCTTGCCGGAACCATTCCTGAAAACGCTACCTCCGCGAGAGAGATCGAAGGCGGTATCCTGCGTTGGGGCAACGAGAACGGCCCCGACTTGCAATGGTTTCGCGATGAGATTCGCAAGGCGTATGGCGGCCGAGCGCCCCGCGTGCTTGACCCGTTCGCTGGTGGCGGCGCCATTCCACTCGAGGCTATGCGGCTTGGTTGCGAGACGACGGCGATCGACATAAATCCCGTCGCCTGGTTCGTTCTCAAATGCACGCTGGAGTATCCACAGCGCCTCGCTGGAAAGCTTCATCCGCTCCCGACGTTCGCTCGGTCCGACGATCGCAATCCACGCTTAGAACTTGGTGAGAGTCAGCCTGGCGATCTCGCCGCGCACGTGCGCGCCTGGGGACAATGGGTGTTCGAGCGCGCACGAGCAGACCTCGCCTCCTACTATCCTGAGGTAGACGGTAAGCCGAGCGTCGCTTATCTGTGGGCGCGAACTGTGCGCTGCAAGAACTGTCGCGCGACGGTTCCGCTGCTGAAGACGCGTTGGCTCTGCAAGACGGATAAGAAAGCCGTCGCGCTGACAATGAAGCCGAAGACCCATGGGTCTGGTGTCGAGTTCGGTGTAATGCGCCTCGACAAGGAGCAGCGCTCGCAGTACGACGCCAGCGGAACGATGAATAGCTCTGGTGTGCGTTGCCCGTGCTGCCCCGCGCAGATGACGATGGCGGAACTCCGCATCGAGGGCAAGGCTGAGCGCATGGGAACCGTGATGACCGCAGTCGTCGTTGATGGAGACCAAGGTAAGGAATACCGGGCTCCGACGGAACTCGACCGGGAACGCGCGGACGCTGCGGCTGACGCTGTATCGGGAGTATTTGACGAGATTCCATTTGGTCTGCCAACTGAGCCAACTCCTAAAGGCGGCAATGGTGCCGCGCGGGCATTCTCAGTTGACGGCTATGGGCTCGACAGTTGGAATAAGCTGTTTACGCAGCGCCAAATGCTCGCCCTTGGCACGTTCGTCAAATACACTCGCGCGCTTCGCGCCGAGCTACAATCGCGCGGTTACGATGAACGATGGATCGAGGCGATTATCGCACAGGTCGCAGTCTGCGTCGATAAGCTCGCGGATTATGGAAACATGTGTTGCTCATGGTATACGAGCCATGAACAAATTGCGCACATGTTTACGCGTTTCGCGTTGCCCATTGCCTGGGACTTCGCGGAGACCGCGCCCTTTGGAGGAGCGTCTGGAAGCTGGCGTTCGATGATCGAGTTTGCGACAAAGGTGCTGGACAAACTCGAGGCTATTGATTACGACAAGCTAGAAGTCTCCGTTGTAAACGCATCAGCGCTCGTCGACTTCCATGGCACGTTCGATGTTGTCGTAACCGACCCACCATATTACGATGCGTTACCGTACTCCGACTTAATGGACGTCTTCTACATTTGGCTGAAGCGCATGCTCCACGACGTAAGTCCCGCCTTCCAGGCGGCCTTTTCGGGACAGCTGTCGCCAAAATGGAATCGCACGCTGGGGGACGGCGAGCTGATTGACGATGCGACTCGGTTTAATGGTGATCGTAAATTATCGCGGCAAAACTACGAGCAGGGCATGGAAGGCGCGTTTCAAAACGTATCGGAACATCTCGCGAGAAACGGTCGTATGGTCGTCGTGTTCGCGAATAAGAATCCGGCTGCGTGGGAAGCGCTCGTTAGCGCGGTGATACGAGCTGGATTCGTCGTAGATGCAAGCTGGCCGATCGTTACCGAGATGCGCGGCGGGGTCCGAAACTTTGGTCGTGCATCGCTCGCCTCATCGATCTGGCTCGTTTGCAAGAGACGTGACGACGCGGCTCGGCCTGGCTGGGATTCTTCCGTTCGCGATGAGATGCGAGATAATGTAGCGGGGCGACTTCGCGAATTCTGGGACGCGGGGATTCGAGGCCCGGATTTCGTGTGGTCCGCAATTGGGCCGGCACTTGAGGCCTTCAGTAAGTATCCGCGCGTGCGAAAAGTGGACAGCCCAGACGAATCGATGACGGTATCCGAATTCTTGGCGGACGTGCGGCGAGAGGTCGTGGGGTTCGCTGCTGCAAGAGTGTTGCACCGTTCGGACGATGTCGAGTCGGATATCGACGGTCCGACGACATATTATCTTCTCCATCGCAATGACTTCCAGTTTCAGCCGGTTCCGGTCGGCGCCTCAATCTTGTACGCCGTCTCGTGCAATCTTCGCGACACGGCGCTCATCGACGAGTATGACCTCCTATCGCGACCGGGCCGAGTCGCAAAGATTGCTCCAGCTGCGGATGAAGAAGTCGAAGATGTCACAACTATCACGGATTTTGGAGTTGCCGATTCAGTCGAAACGCGCGCCCCAAAGGCCGATAAGAGTCTGGTACAACTCAAGCAGTGGAATGACCGCAAGCGGCTTTCGCTCGGCGAAGATGCGATTGGTCGACCAGCTCCGCTGATCGATCAAATCCACCGCCTTATGAGGCTGTGGAAGTCGGGTGACGTGTCCAAGGTTAACGATTATATCGCGGCACGCGGATTAACTTCGGATCGCCGTGCGCGAGAAGTGATCCAGGCGCTCATCGAGCTTGCAGAGCGAGGAAGCGAAGAACGGTCAATCCTCGAGGCGCTCAGCAACCACCTTGGCGATGCTCGAACCGCTGAGGAAGCGATGCCAGCGCTGTTCTAATCAACGCGGATGGACACACTGGGCCGGGCTGATGTATACTTGTTTCTAGTTTCCAGATTCCAGGAGCCAGCCGATGTCTGCCGCCCCCTTGCGTAGAAAAGTCACGAAGGGTCGAGTCGTACGGACGCCCGAGGGCTTCGAGGTCGGGCAGTCGGTGCATTTCGTGTCGGTTTCGCCTCGGACGTGGATCATGACGCTCGAACCCGTCGAGGAGGCCGAGCGGCTAGCAGCCGCCCTTCCAGTTGCCCCTACCTCCCCGTGGAGCGAGGCCATGACACGCGTTCAAGGCATCGCACATGCCGCCGGTCGACGGCCGCGAGAAGCGGGGCCAGTCGAGTTTGACTCGACGACCTCTGATGCCGAGGCACTCGCCTTCGCAACGATTGTTGCGCCAAAGCGCCGGCCGAGGGGCACGCGTGGCGTGGTACGATGACTCCTCGCTCTATTACGGAGCGCCAGCCGAGGTGCTGGCCCAGGGCGACATCGTCGTAGCGACGACGGGTGTCTTCGAGGGAGACCGTGGTGATGTTTCTCCGGCATCGCCGCTCTACTTCGGCGAAGAGCGCCTCGTGCAGGTGTGGCTTGGCTCGACCCGCACGCTCCCCGAAGCGCCAAGTCTCGGATTGCGGGCGCGGTGGGGACTCGCGATGGTCCTCCCGCACGCCTGCGCTCTAGAAAAAGAGTTCAACGAACGCGTTGCGGATCTTGTCGCGGCCGGGCACATGCAGCCCGAGGCCGAGCATCTCGCCAACAATGACGTGTCGCTCGATCGCTTCATTGCGCTAGCGCCGCTTTGTACGTACGGCGAACTTGCGCCGGAGCGTCATACCGGCGTTCAGACGGGAGCCCGTCTCGGCGCGTTCCCTGTTCCGGAGAATGTGTCGACCGGCATCCCACCGGCGTGGGTCGATCTACGACGAATTTCGACGACGGACGTGACTCTCGTGGACGTCGAGCCCATGCGTCTCGCGTCGCTGTCTTCGCTCGCGCAGGCGCATCTCCAAGCCGCGCTGGCGAAACACTGGGCGTACCGCGATCTCTCCCGCTACGATGAACTGCAGCGCGCCTTTGGTCAGCGCATTACCGCCGTCGTGCCGATCTCGACCGGCAAGAAGCTGCGCGTCGGATTCACGCTCGAAGACGGTGCGCAACTCGTCTTCGACGCTTCCGATAAACCGCTGCCACAGCCGAACGCGCCCGCCCGGCGCCCACGCCCATCCCGCAGTTAGGATACGAATTCATGCTGACCACCAACGCTCCGTGGCATCAGGTCCTGGCCCTTCGTCCGGACTTAATGAGCGGCGAGCTCGAGATGGCTGAATTCGCCGCGGATCTGTATGATGTCGCTGAGGGGCGCGGAGGGTCCGTATATCGCGACCCAAGCCGATTCTTTGCGCTCACCTACCCGACGCACAACCTGCGCGACCTCGTTCGCAACGTCTCGCTGCGCCTCGCGGGCAAGGGAACGAAGGCCGTCCATCAGATCAACGTGACCTTCGGCGGCGGCAAGACCCACGCGTTGATCACGCTGTATCACCTGGCGAACGATCCCGCGAACCTGCCACAAGTCGACGCCGTCGACGAGTTTCGCCAGCATGCCGGCACCGGCTTCACGCGCGCTCGGGTGGTGTTGCTGCCTTTCGATAAGATCGACATTGCACGGGGACTCGACACGCGTTCACCTTCCGGTGAGACACGACGCTGGTTGCAGCCATGGACGATCCTCGCCTACCAGCTTGCCGGCGATGACGGGGTGCGCAGCCTTCACCGCAGCGGCGAACTTGAAGAGAACGACACGCCGCCTGCAGAGCCGATCATCACTGACCTGCTCCGCCGTGCGATCGACGAGGCCGGTGCGGCGCTCGTGCTGATCGACGAACCGCTGATGTACGCGCGAATTCGCGACGGTGCCGACGAGACGCTGGCATATTTTTTTCAAGTTCTGACGCAAGCCGTCAGCAAGACGGAACGTTCTGCGCTCGTCGCTTCCCTGCTCGCGAGCGATCGAGGTGACGGCGAGCGAGACCAGCGCATCGCGCTAAAGTTTCAGCAAGTCTTTACGCGCGAGCAAGAAGCGGTCGTGATCCCGGTCGGCAAGAACGACGTCGCCGAGATCCTCCGCCGACGGCTCTTCACGCCAGAGTCGCTCGCGCAGCGCGAACGGTTCCGCGTGCCGGTGCTTGCGGCGCTGAATCGTATTCGCGAGCTCGACGAAGACGCGCGCCGCGAAGGTTCCGACGCGGAAGAACGTTACCTCGCCGCCTACCCCTTTCACCCCGACTTCCTTGACGTGTTTTACACGAAGTGGACGCAGGTTCAGGGTTTTCAGCGAACGCGCGGTGTGCTGCGCATCCTCGCGCTCGCCTTGCGCAGTTCGGCGGCCTGGGACGAGTCTCTGTTGGTTGCAAGTAGCGTGTTGCTGGGGCCGCCTGGGGAGGTTCGTCTAACGGATGCGCTGACCGAGCTCGCGCGGACGGCTAAGCACGACGTAGTGGAGGGACGTCAACACGATTGGGCCGCTATCATCGAAAGCGAGCTTGGAAAGTCCGTCGACATCGAGGCTGAGCCTGAGTACGCGGGCCTCATGGGTCGACCGATCCAGCAAGCCGTCGTCACCACGTTCCTCCACTCGCAACCTGTCGGTTCGCGGGCCACGAGTTCTGATTTGATGCGGACGCTCGGTCAATCAAATCCCGACCGGATCGTTCTTGAAAAGGCGCTACGCCAGTGGGCCGCCCGTTCTTGGTTCCTTGACGAGAGTGAAGCGCGAACGGCCGACAACGAGCTCCCACGTACGTGGCGTCTTGGAACGAGACCGAATCTGAAGCAGATGCACGACGACGCGTCGCGGAAGATCGCGGACTTGCTCGTCGAGCGCAAGCTCCTCGAAGAAATCGGCGCTGTAAAGTCTCTCTTCACTGCTGCTTCAGCGCCCTCAGTGGTAACGCACAAGCTTCCAGAATCGCCTGACCGTATTGACGACGATGGACGGTTTCACTACGCGGTCCTCGGACCGACCGCCGCGAGCGAGCCCGGCGTGGCCAGCACCGAAGCCGCGCGATTCATCAACGAGACGACGAGCGCCGATCGTCCCCGGAAGAATCGTAACGCGATTTTGCTTGCGGTCCCGTCCCGGCTCGGAATCGCTCAGGCCCGGCATCAGGTCCGCCAGCTGCTTGCGTGGGACGACGTCCGTGCAACCCTTCGCGGTCAGGAAGTCGATCAACAGAGGAAGGTGCTTCTAGATGAGTACGCCTCACGGGCGCAGACAACGGTAAGCGATGCAATACGACAGGCGTATACACTTGCGGTCGCGGTCAACAACAAGAACGTTATCACGGCATACAAGCTTACCGTTTCGACTGAGCCGTTCTTCAACATAATCAAAGCCGCGAAGCAGATTGGTCTCACGGACAAACCGGTCAACGCACAAGCGCTCCTCCCGGGCGGTCCGTACAACTTGTGGCGCGAAGGCGAAGACGAACGGCCTCTCAATTGGATCGTCGGGTCGTTCGCAGAATTTGCGCATTTGCCCAAATTCCTAGACATCGACGCGATCCGCCGAACGATGCTCGATGGCGTGCGCGACGGACTTTTCGTAATGCGCTTAACTCGGCCGGATCGTTCTGTGCGCACCTTTTGGTGCGAAGAGCCGGAGGCGGCTTTATTACGCGAGCCAACTCTGACGGTCGTCCTGTCCGAGTGTGCGGAGCTCTCTGAAATCCCTGCGCTACTGCTTGCTCCACGCCGCATCGGCGAACTTTGGAACGGCGAATCGTGCGCCGTTGAAGATGTCATCAGACTCTTTAGCGGCGGCCAATCGATGACGACACGAATAGGCGTGTCGGATGAAACGATTGCTGTACCGAGAGCGACGTCACAGGTCGTTATCGCCAGCATCTCCGCGGCGATCGAGCAGGGCATCATCTGGTACCAGGACGGCGATGTCAGCCTTTGGCACGATGGTGTTCCGGACGGCGTTGTCCGATCGGAGGGACGCCTTTTTGCGCCTCCGCCCGCGATCGACCCACAAGAGCTCAGCGCCGCGCGACTTCCTAGCGCCTGGGAATTGGATCGAACGACTCCCGAACTTCTCATTGCGGCGTTACGAACCCGTGACAAGGTCCAGTACCCTTGGCCGTCAGTCCGCAATGCTATCAACGCCGCAATCCAAATAAGCCTAATGCGTCTTGCGCCAGACTCGAAAGCTTGGAATGGCAGCATAGCGGAAATGAATGGTGTAGCGTTCGTGCGCGTTGCCACGGCCGTAACGCAGCCGGGACTTCTCGGCGGCATGCCTGCCGTTACGGTCAGTGGACCAATGACCGCAGAAGGTACGTTGAGCATCGACGAGCTTCAGGATCTCGCCGAGGCGATCTCGTCACTAAACTCCGCGGCCGCCTCGTTGGAAGGTAATCTTTCGATTACCGTTCGTTTGACCGTGGCCAGTACGACGCGAACTTACGCGGCCGCCGATGCTGCAAAACTTAGCGAAGTGCTTGGAAACATTAGCCGCAAGCTCGCTTTCAAGCGTTAAGAGCCGGATCGGGCGGTAGCGCGGATGTGGAAAGACCTGGAGACCAAGACCGACCTGGTAAATCATCGCGGCATCGCTGCCGCGATCGTGGGACTCATTCGCGACGACGATCTCTCACCGCTGACGATCGGCGTCCACGGCGATTGGGGATCGGGAAAATCGACTGTCCTCGAGATGGTCCGCGCCGAGCTGGCGAACCACGAGAAGGTCGCGCTGCTCGTTTTCAACGGGTGGCTCTTTCAAGGTTTCGAAGACGCGAAGATCGCTTTAATGGAGGCGATCGTCGGCGAACTCGAACGTGACGCTCGCTGGACGGACAAGATCAAAAACGGCGCTGTGCGTTTGCTCAAACGCGTTAACTGGCTGAAGGCGGCGCGCAAGGCTGCTGCTGCGGCTCTCGCAATTCCGACTGGCGGCGCGAGCATGCTCATAAATGGAGCACTCGACGACGTTCGAGACGTCGTCGCCGATGCGTCCGACGATGATGCGTGGCTCAAGACCGCCGAAGACCGCGACGTCACTCGACAGATTCATGCGTTTCGCGACGAGTTTCGCAAGCTTCTCAACGAGGCCGGAATCGAGCAGCTGGTCGTGATCGTCGACGACTTGGACCGCTGTCTTCCCTCCGTCGCAGTTGAAACACTCGAAGCGTTACGCTTGTTCCTTTTCGTCGAAGGAACCGTCTTTATCATCGCCGCCGATGAAGCCATGATCGAATATGCGGTCCGTCAACACTTTCCCGGGTTGCCCTACAGCGAAGGGCCGGCCGCGTTCACGCGAAATTATCTTGAAAAGCTCATTCAGATTCCGTTTCGTCTGCCGCCGATGAGTGCCGACGAAGCCCGCGCCTACGTCTCGTTGCTCTTCACCGAAGCGGCGCTGCGCGTAAACGGTGGCGCCTTCGATGAACTCCTCGGGCGCATCGTTTCTGCCCGCGAGCATGCGTGGGAGCCGCTGCGGATAGACGCGGCGGCAATTGAGCAGCATCTCCCAGATGGGGTCGTGTTCGACGAGCGGTTGCGCGGACAACTTCTGATCGCGGCGCGCGTGGCGCGGACTCTCGCGAGCGGTTCGAAGGGCAACCCGCGCCAAATAAAGCGCTTCCTCAACACGCTCGTGTTGCGCACGCGTCTTGCGCAAGCATATGGAATGGGCAGCCACGTCCAAGAAGCGATCCTTGCCAAGCTTATGTTGCTGGAACGCTTCAATCCGACGTTATACCGTGCATTGGTCGAAGTCGCCGGACCGACGCCAGACGGAAAGATTCCCGGTATCGATCGGGCCGCTGGCGACGATGAAGCTACGAACGTCGGTGTCCTCCCCGACGTGCTCGGGAAGAGCACGGCGTTTTTCGAGTGGACGCGCATTGAACCGCCGCTTCGCGATGTCGATTTGCGCCCATACCTTTTCATCTCACGCGAATACGCGCCGGGATATATCGGCGAATCGGCCTACCCGGATCTCCCCGCAAAGCTTGTCAGCCGCTTCTTGGATACGAGCCAGTTCGACGAAGCCAGCCTGGAGAGGGAATTGGGTGGTTTGAGCGGTGAGCGAGGAGAACGGCTCCTCGATATCGGCCTTACGCAGCTTCGCGGCCGCACCGAGCTTTCGGAATTGGACGGCCTCATTCGAGGGATCGGAGCGCTTGCGCGAGCACAGCCGCATCTCCAATCTGCCGTAGTCGAGGCAGTCAACGAATATCCGGCACAAAAAGTCGGAGCGTTCATGCCGTTCTTTATGAGAGCGACGATCACCGACGCCACTCAAGTGGCGACCGCGCTAACTCGTCTCGAGGAACGATGGACAGCTGACGGCACGAAAGAACTGCAAGAAGCCGTGGTTATGGCGCGCCGGCCGCGCAAACACTAAGTGGGTACGTCGGCGCCGAGCGAACCGGTCTCAGGGAACCATCCCCTTGTTCCTGGCTGGGTCTCCGACGACCATCCTGTCGATCTTCCCGGCGACGGGACACCCGACGCGGCGGACGATCAGGTGCCGGCCGCCGACGCGCCGGTCAATATGGCTCGCCGGTTTTCGGGTGCGCGTGGCAACATAAGCTCGGCGATCCGCCTCGCGTCGACGGGAGCCGGGGCCGCCGGCGGGTTCGGCGGCGGAGGTCGGCACGGCAGACACGCTGCCACACCACGAGATCGGGTGCAGAGAGCTGTTCAGCAATACGTATCCGCACTTGGTGGGTCGCGCGGCGTGGCGAGTCGTCTCGGGGTGGCGGTTGACGTCGGAGCCCGCCTCTTCCAGGTGCTCGATCGGGTGGCGCGCGACGGCCTTGAAGCGGCACTTCGCGCGTTTGGCCGCGTCGTTGATGAGCAATCCGCTGGCGCCGTGGCCGACGCGCTCATGACGCTCGTCTGTGAAGACACGGCCGTCGGGCTCGAGGGCATTCTCGACGAGAGCATGGCACGCGCTGCATGCGACGAAACCTTCATCGAGTTATACGAACGGGGCGTGCGACTATCGGAGCTCACGCCGGAGCAGGTGCCAGACGTTATTCGCTCTTTTGCGATAAACGCGGCATGCTTGATGATCACTCGCGATATTGCAACGGCTCTCGTCGATCGGCCGCGCACCGAAGAAGAAGCACGCACTCTTCACACCACACTGAAATCGGTAATCGCGTCGTCGATGCGTCTTGAACTTCCAACGCTCGGGCCGGCCACTTATACTATCCGCGACATTCGGGAAGCGATCGGCGCTGCATATAACGACGCCTTTCGTATTCTCGGCGCTGGAGATGACGCATGACGCACGGTATCGTCGTCCGCGTGGGAGCTGACACATCTCCCGTTACCTCGCCTGCCGTTGATTCTCTACACGAATTACGCATCGGCATAGGAACTGACGAAAGCGACATTTCACTGCGCGGTTTTTCGCGAACGCTGGCGGAGAACGGCATCACGCCATCACGCTTTGCCCAAGAGCTACTAGTGCTGGCGACGGCGATCTTTACCGCGGACACCCGTTTCCGTCGAGACGCTGGCGACGATGGTTGGACGCGTCGCATCACCGTATCGATTCCGTCGCACCACCCGGCGACGTGGACAGCGGCACAGCCGACACTGGAGCGCGCCCTTCGCTTCCTCACAGGGGATCTCTGGACGCTGCACTTTCGTCATTCTAACGTTGCGTTCGGCTTCTCCGACGAGATTGCGCGAGATGCGACGCCCCATGGCTCGCGCGTCGCTCTCTTCTCTGGCGGCCTCGACAGCTTCGTCGGCGCTCTTGATATCGTTGGCCAGCGCGAGCCGCTCGTCTTAGTAAGCCACTACACCGATGGCTCCGCTAGCGTACCGCAAGAAACTGCCTTCTCGCATGTGTTGGCCGCCAAAGACGAGGAGCAGTTCGTCTCAAAGCTGCAAGCGCGGATCGTCGCGCCAAATAGCATTTTCGGTAACGGTAACGACGACCGCCAACGTTCGCGATCGTTTCTGTTTATCGCATTGGGAGTACTCGTCGCGGAGGCTCTCGGGACCGCGGAGTTGCTCGTTCCCGAGAACGGGCTCATCTCACTCAATGTTCCGTTGACCGACTTGCGAGTCGGATCATACAGCACGCGAACGACGCATCCTCACTATATGTCCTTGCTAAGCGAGTCGATCGCCGCGGTGGGCATCGCCGTAGCGCTGCGAAATCCTTATCAATTCAAGACGAAGGGAGAGATGCTCGCCGAGTGCGGGCAGCAAGATGGTCTTATGCAAGCGTCTTCCGACACAATGAGCTGCGCACATCCTACTTCGAGTAGGTGGCGCTATAAAGGCGCACCGTCGTTTGTACACTGTGGGCGATGCACAGCTTGTCTCATTCGTCGGGCGGCATTCCATCGCGCGTTTGGTAATGACGTGACTACATATTTCTTACAGGACCTACTCTCGAAGGAACTTCGCAGCGATCAAGCCGACGGACAAGACATTCGCGCTGTCCGGATGGCAGCGCGCCGCGTCATCGATGATCCGGGCATCGCTGAGTATTTAGTGCTCAAACCCGGTCCGCTTCCCGGGAACCACAATCAGTACGCGGAGGTGTATCGCCGCGGCATGGATGAGTTGTGGTCGCTGGTGAAAGACGTTCGTACGAGGGGACGATTCTGATGCTCGTCGACGCCCATTGTCACGTTGACCTCTATCCATCGTACGCGTCAATCGTGCATGACGCAAGGTCCGCGAATGTTCGCGTTCTGGCCGTGACCACGACACCGCGTTCCTTTACGGGAAACCTAGAGCGTGCCAAAGGAGCGCCGCTCATCAGCGTGGCTCTCGGAATGCACCCTCAGATCGTCGGAACTGCACATGCAGATATGGCGCTCTTTGAGAAGCTATTGCCGAAAGCCGACTTTATTGGTGAAGTGGGCCTTGACGCAAGCCCGCAATACTATAAGACGTTATCTCAACAGGAGGCCGTCCTAAGCGAGATCCTGCGGCTATCGGCGACTGCAAACGGACGCCCGATGAGCGTTCACGGCGTTCGCGCTTTTAAACGTGTCCTCGCTACAATTGGTGAGCATGATCCGCGGGGCGTCAATCGTTATGCGCTACACTGGTTCAGCGGAACTATTGCCGAGGCAAGAACGGGCGTAGAACTAAAATGCTACTTTTCAGTGAACGAAGCGATGATCGCGTCGCAGCGAGGACGCGAGATTATCGCTGCCGTTCCATTGGACGCAGTGCTCACTGAGACGGACGGTCCCTTCATCAAACGGCACGACGCCCCTATTCGGCCATCAATGGTGCTGGGAGTGACAGAATACCTTGCTCGGCTATGGGGCGTTACCGTGCAGCATGCGGCCGGGCAAATCCGGGACAATTTTGATGCGTTCGCCGCGTCAGCCCATAGCGTTGCCGGGGGCACCGATAGATAAGGAGCGATGAAATGGATCACGATGGATCTGACGACGGCGTAAATCGGCCTGCCGGTTATCGTCGGCACAACACGCAGCCATATGGCAACACCATGTGGCATTCCATGGCGGCTTGCCGAGCCGCGGTGGGAACGTACATTCTATCGCACCGGCCGGATTCCCAGATCAATTTTGCGGGGCGTGCCGGTGTCTCCGTTTTGCAGTTGCGGGCAATTGAGTACGGCCAAGGTGTGGACTATCCGCAATTAAGGGCAGTCACCGAGCTGATCTCAAGCGAGATCGGCGCTGAAGCGGCGAAGGAACTGCGCCAGCTCTACCGGGCCCTAAGCCGTTGCATCAGCCGTTTCGAAAATTCGGACGTTGACGATGCAGAAGATGATCAGTAGCGCGCGCCAAGTCGAAGACGCGCGGCCTGGGCGAGTGTCGGAGTTTCGTCGTATCATACTTCCCTAAGTACTTCCCTATCGACGCGAAGACAGCCGGTTGCTGACGAACAGAAACGAACCCCCAAGGCAGCTCGAAAGCCCATGCTGGCAAGGCTTTTCGAACAGCTTCGCACATCTGCGAACCGCCCGGAACACCCCCCGCACCGTTCTGAAAAACCTGGTGTCGCCAGTTCGATTCTGGCTCTCGGCATAAGAATTTCCCGGATGACCGCGAGCGGACGCGGTTCCTATTGCGGGTCCACTTTGGGCCGCGAAACGCCCCGCATCCGCTTCTCGAAGCGCAGCGCTGGACGGTCCTCATCCTGCGGGATGGAGCGGGCGTTGCGTTCGGAAACTGACGCATGGTGCTGTCGACTACTTTGACAACAGCATCGCACCCGTTTTACGACGACGTCGTCTCTATGGGTTGACCAATCACGTTACGAAGCAGTTGACCTCAACGGCGCAGATCGACTATCGCTTTAACCCGTAGTCATCCCTGCGGGAACTACACGCCCGCACTTCTTCCGGCGGCGTCTGCGTGAAGCGCCTTGGCGGCGAGCGGGCCGATGTCTTGCATCGAGCTTGCGCCGGCGAAGGTATCGCCGGAAAAGATCAACATCCCGCCGGGAGCGTGATTGCCGGGACGCACCTTCGGGCGCTCGGATTCGATGAGGCCAAGCTGGTGCGAGACGACGGCGCGGGGTACGGCGCCGGCGGGATACCGGATGAGGAGGTCGGGAAGGGCTGCGGCGTGCTTGCCCGCGTATGTGGCGGATGGCCGATCAATCGCGGCGATGGCGGGTCGGCAGGTGTCGACATCGGTCAGGTCGCGCAGTAGGGATTCGATGCGGTCCAACATCGCGGCCTTTTTGCGTTCATAGCCGGGCGTCTGGCGAAATAAGCCCCACTGCGGACTGATGCGCAGCGCGTCGCAGTTCTCGTTGTAGGGCAACAGCGAGCAGGGCGGCATAACGTGCGCGGTTGGGAAGCAGAGCCGGACGCCGTGGCGGAGGGCGCGGGTCAGCAGGGTATCGCTGAGGCGGCGCCTGA
>Ga0302325_10009935_pt1 | contig 20698 bp, 14 predicted proteins | sample Palsa_T0_2_FD_201948 | JGI IMG/M metagenome (GOLD analysis project Ga0302325, IMG submission 201948) | Peat permafrost microbial communities from Stordalen Mire near Abisko, Sweden - Palsa_T0_2 | ecosystem: Environmental > Terrestrial > Soil > Palsa > Peat permafrost | place: Sweden: Abisko...
CGCGCAGGCAACGCGGCGGTGAAGCTAACCGACGGGAAAGCGAACATCGCTGAATTGGTCGGCACTGTCGGATCAGCGCCGGCAATTGATCGCAAGAAGGGCTTCGAGGAAGTATTGGCGACTCATCCGGATATGAAGATCATCATGTCCCAGAGCGGCGACTTCACCCGAGCCAAAGGCAAAGAGGTGATGGAAGCATTCTTGAAAGCGCCCAACGCCAAGGATATCAACCTGCTGTTTGCCCACAATGACGACATGGCATTGGGAGCGATCCAGGCGATGGAAGAGGCTGGCATCAAGCCCGGGGTGGATATAAAGATTGTCTCGATTGACGGCGTCAGAGGCGCCTTCGAGGCGATGAAAGAGGGCAAGTTGAACGTCACCGTGGAGTGCAATCCACTTCTAGGGCCGCAGCTCTTTGACCTGATCGAGGCAGCCGCCGCTAAAAAAGAAGTGCCGAAGCGCGTAGTAACCCAAGAAGGGGTTTACGACCAATCCCAAGCCGCCGCCGAGCTCCCAAAAAGACAGTACTAAAATACCATTGGCAATCAGCGTTGAGACCATGGGCTGAATCGTGCCGCCCTCGCGGCAAGAAAGCGTCCCAAACTCTCCGCGGGATCACCAGCTGGCGCTAAAAAACTCGCCGTGAAATCTGCGAATCGCAATTCGGAATCAAGATTTAGTCTTTGACGCCAAGATAAGTGTGCATACACTGGTGTATGCACACTTATCTGCTCATCGGCTCGTGGTTGTGGTTTCTTCTTTCCTTCGTGATCGTCGGAGCCGACATCATTATCGCGTTCGTTCTTCTGTTCGGAGTAAATCGCGCTTTGCTCGACCTCGGTCGGACCAAAGCCGATCGCGGTCGCATCGTTTCGATCCTCGGGTTCGTTCTCTTTGGTTGGCTCCTTCTCGCGCTGTTCCTCGGTTGGCAAGGGATCTTCCGCTCCGCACTGAACCAGCAAGTGCCCTATATCGCCCTCGCCATTGGCATACCCATCCTCGTCGGGGCGCTCTTTATCCGCGGATCAAAACAGGTCCGTGAGATCGTCGCAGCGGTGCCGCAGAGTCAGCTTGTCGCCTTCCAATTCTACCGCGTCCTCGGCGTCACGTTTCTGGTCGTTTATGCTGCTGGGCAGCTGCCCGGAATTTTTGCTTTACCCGCCGGCTGCGGTGACGTCATGGTTGGCATAACTGCGTTAATGGTTGGCGCCCGCGTTGCGCGCAGCGACAATGATCAACGTGTCACCCTGTGGAACTGGCTGGGTATCAGTGATCTAGTGATAGCATTGGCGACCGGATTCTTGAGTGCACCCAGCCGTTTCCAGATCTTTTCCCTGGACGCTCCAAACGTTCTCATCGGCTCTTTTCCGCTGGTTTTGGTTCCGATTTTTGCGGTGCCGCTCTCGATCGTGCTCCACTTAGCATCTCTTAGCAAGATCTGGGCGGCGCATCCATCGGTGATGAAACAGGCGGTATCCGCATGATCTTCCAATCAAACGCGCTGCGGCAAGTCCCGTTGGCTATCTCACTTGATCATCGAACTCGTATGAACCTATGCCAAAAAACGTAACCGCCCAGGATGCATCAACCGCGTGCGCTTGTCACAAGGTTCGTATCGCGGCTCGCGCAATAACCCGTGCCTATGACGAGGCCCTGCGGCCGGTTGGACTGCGCAGCACGCAGTTCACCGTTCTCGTCGCAGCGAGCGTCGGGGCCGGAATTCCGTTAAACCGGCTAGCGACCATGCTCGGCCTTGAGAGAACAACCCTGACGCGTAGTCTGAATGCGATCGAGAAAGAGGGGTTCATCCGGGTGGAAAGTGTAGACGGGCGCACGCGGAATGTCGTGCTGACGCAGCGCGGCAAGGATCGCCTTGACTTGGCTCTCCCGCTCTGGAATCAGGCTCAGCAAAAGCTCCGGAGAAGACTCGGAGAGCAAGGATGGGCGATTGTAAATGATGGCCTGGCGAGGCTCGCCGAAGCGGAGTCCGAAACATAGTCTCTCCATGCATCGCTTTCCCGTTTCGTGCAGTCCACTGTTAATCGCTATCAAGACTCTTTTCACTGTTGCTGCTGTAGGCTCCAAGTCGTTACCCGTCCAGAATTATTGAACATGACTATCAAGATACTGGGATGCATGAAAGCCCCCGCAAACGGGATAAACATTCTCCCCATTCCTTTCGTATACGTCCATGATTCGCCTTCTCCGGAGGAAGTGACGGTGTCCGGATCGCCGTACAGAGCGCGGACCTGCTTTTGGCTCATGCCTTTTGCAGGCTTTTTGAAGTCGTCTGCTCGAGAAGTAACCGGCATGGAAATCGCAACGGCGAGACAGGTTATACACAGCGTGAAGAAACTGCTGATCTGATTCATAGGGCGTTGGCTAGTGGAACATTTATAAGATCAAATAGTTTCTCGCGGCCAGTCAAAAATTTATAATAAGGCAAACGCTCGTGGCTTTGCTGACAAAGGAGTCTCGATGAAGGTCGCCGCACTGGATCGCTTGTCGTCAAGACAGTATTGAGCGTGTGGCGTTCAGCTCGGACGGCGGTCGGATCCTGGCGGCCAGCTTGGAGAAGACCCTTTTACGACGGCTTGCGTGATGCATGAGGTGTCACCTGGTTGGATTGGGGTGCGAGCCTTTAGCGGGGAGTTTAAATTCGGGATCAATTCGCTGGTGAATTATCGTAATTATGGTGTATAATAGAAATTGTGAAATATTTCCTGATCCTCCTCGCCCTCTCAGCCACCACCGCGCTTTACGCCGACACGTATCAAGGTAAAAACGGTAATGCCGCTCATAACCGGCATGGCACAGCAGTTCAGACCAGTAACGGCACGGCGGTGCACCGCAAAGGCAGCTCGACTGTTCGGAGCACGAATGGCGCTTATCACGCGACCGGAACCAATCGGGGCGCTGTCTATCGGAACAGTACGACCGTTGTCCACACCAATACCAATTGGAATGACGCCTACTGGCATTCGAACAAGTATGGCTACTGGAACGGGCAGCGCGGCTACTGGCATGTGGTCAGCGGCACGCACGTCTTTGTGGTCGTCAATTGAACAGATCGATCCCCGGTTCCCTTTGGAGGAAAGCGCCATTGCGGCGCAACTCGATATCTTCCAGGTACCCCGCAAATTCGCAAGCCGATTTTGAACAGCATTGCGGGCGTGGAGCCATTCATCTCAGACTGCGCCCAAAGCACTGATGGGCGACCCGGAATCGTCTTTTAGTTGAACGCCGCTGATCGACATCTTTCTGCACGCGTGCAATAGGTAACGAACCTTGCGCGCGGCTTCTATTGGCGGAAGTCCACCTTGGCGAATGTTCGACACGCAGTTTCGGTCCGCATCGGTCTTGCCAGTTTTTGGTGAATAGATGAAGTACGCACCCATGCTGTCCGCTGAACCGAGTCCGGGCCGTTCTCCAATCAGGATAAGACTGATCTTTGCCCGGCAAATCTCGCCGATCTCATCCTGAAGTGCGACTCGCCCGTTGCTGGCGACAATTAATGGAGCTAACGACCATGAATCTCCCTGCAACAGGTCAAGCAATTCCGCCAGAAAGGGAAGGGCCTGAGTGGTCACCGCCAGAGCCGACAGACCATCTGTTACTATTATCGCCAGATCAAGACCAGAGCTTTGACCAATAACGTGCAGAAGCCGAATTCGCGACTCGGTTGCCAAGCGCCGTCCGAGATCTGGTCTTTGCAGAAACTCCGCGCGATCCGTTGCGGCGCTCTCTACCGTAATTACTTCCTCACCCATCTTTCGAATGTCAGCAGCCAAGGCTTCGGCATCGAAGTGGGACCAGACTGCGTCCCGTGCGCGCGCATGCGCCAACTGGAAGGCAAGCCGGTGACGGGTAGGCATGCTGCCCCCGGCCCGGCCGAGCGCGATGCGCGCCGAAGTAAATTTGCGAAGAGGCGCCCAAACATCATCCCGAATGCCGGTATCGCTCCACCGTGCCACGAGGGCCACCCGGCTGTCAGGTGTCTTCTCTAAATTCGCTTCAGAATTCATCTACAGCAGTTCCAGCATTTTCAAGTAAAGCGAGTTCTGGTGCTATCATGGGGTGACGGGCGGTGGTGGACTTGAGCCTTTGTTTGTTATCCAAAATTCCCATCTGCAACAACCACTCTTCAAACTCTGGAGCGGGCCGCAAACCCAGCACCTGGCGCAGGTAATGACTGTCGTGGAAACTTGTAGATTGGTAGTTGAGCATAATGTCATCCGCCCCGGGGACGCCCATAATGTAGTTGCACCCGGCGACACCGAGCAGCGTCAGTAAGTTGTCCATGTCATTTTGATCTGCTTCCGCGTGATTGGTGTAACAGATGTCGCATCCCATCGGCAGACCAAGAAGCTTCCCGCAAAAATGATCTTCGAGTCCGGCACGGATGATTTGTTTACCGTCATAGAGATACTCCGGACCGATGAATCCAACGACCGTGTTCACGAGCAAGGGTTCAAACTCGCGTGCGACCGCATACGCACGAGCTTCAAGCGTCTGCTGGTCAACGCCATGGTGTGAGTTAGCCGAAAGGCAGGAACCCTGGCCGGTTTCGAAGTACATGACATTTTTGCCCACAGTGCCACGGTCGAGAGCTAATGCTGCCTCCCGCGCTTCCCGCAGTAAGGCAAGGTCGATTCCGAAACTTTTATTCGCCGATTCCGTACCGGAGATCGATTGGAAGACAAGATCAACCGGATCGCCTCTCTCGATGCACCGTAACGCGGTTGTGACGTGCGCGAGAACGCAAGATTGCGTAGGGATTTCATATTTCTGAATGAGCTCGTTGATGAGTCGAAGGAGTGTTCCCATGGCCTCTGTGCTATCCGCGGCCGGGTTGATGCCTATGACCGCATCACCACACCCGTTCATCAGCCCGTCAAGAATCGAGGCAGCGATCCCTTTTGGATCATCGGTTGGATGATTTGGTTGGAGCCGGACGCTGAGCCGTCCTGGTAACCCAAGAGTGTTTCGGAATTTGGTCACTACCTGCGCCTTTTTTGCCACCAGGATCAGATCCTGATTAGCCATTATCTTGCTGACCGCAGCGATCATCTCCGGTGTAAAGCCGGGACCAAACGCCGAAAGTGCAGCAGAGTCAATATCGTAAGAGAGGAGTAATTCACGAAAATCGCCAACGGCAAGATTTCGTAGCGGGGCGAAAGACTCCTTGTCATGCCGGTCCAAGATCAGGCGGGTGACTTCGTCCTCCTCATAAGGGATGGGCGGTTCTTCGAGGAACTGTTGAAGCGGCACCTCAGCAAGGCACATCTGAGCTGCCGCACGCTCTTCGGCGTTCTCAGCAGCCAGACCCGCGAGCTGGTCTCCGGACCGAAGAGGCGTTGCCTTCGCGAGAAGCGTCTTTAAGTCGCCGAACGTATAGGAAGATCTGCCGAGAGTGACCTTGTAGCTCATTCCTTAAGAAGCAACATCAGCTGGCTTACCCGATTGATCCACCCGGGCTTTCGCCAGTTGCGGGGGACCGGTAAACACTTTTCGGACGCCGGCGAACCACGCCACGACGAGCAGCCCAACGGTAACGGCGGTCACCGGTAGCGCTGCATCATTTGGCGGTTGGATCCCTGCAAAGATCAGGATGGCAACCCCAACCACCGCAATCACGCCGGCGAGACGATAAATTCCAGCGCCCAAGTCGAACGGTCCCATCGTTTTCCATGTTTTGCCATAAGCAAAAATGCCAGCCGCAGTGGGCATGACGTACGAGATATAGAGGAATATTACGCAAGCAGCCGTCAGAGTGGAATATGCGGGCGCGTAGAGTGTGCAACCCACTGTAAGAGCCGCCGCGGCCCAGATCGCAATCACTGGCACCCCGCGCGTGGGAGAAACCTTGCGCAACCACCCGGATCCCGGAAGCCCGCCATCGCGCGAAAACGCAAACATCATCCGTGAAGTCGACGTTAAACAAGCCAGACCGCAAACATAGTTGGCGACTACGATCCCTATTTCCAGCGGTAGTTTAAGCCATGTGGGGATCACCTTGTCCATGAGCCAAAAGAAGATATTCCCACCTTGTGCAGCGCCTTCTGAGACGCTCGGCAGTGCAATAACAAAGGAACAGACCATGACCCAACCAAAAATCCCAGACAAGTAGACAGACCGCAGGATACCTTTCGGAACGTTTTTGGCCGCCGAGACAGTCTCTTCGGAAGTGTGCGCAGAGGCGTCGTATCCGGTAATCGTGTAGGCCGGCCAGAGAAGAGCGAGCAGCAGCAGCATTCCCATGCTCCCATTTTTGGGCCAAACACCTCCACCGACATCGCCGCTCAGGTTAGTGAAAGTCACCAGGCGGGAAAATTCATGCGTTGGTGCGAACGCCAGCATGGAAACCGTCAGAAGGATGGATACGACAAAGATTAGGTAACCGCAGAAATCTGTCAGGATCGTGGTAATCCGAATACCAAGGTGGTTAAACAATCCATGGGTTGCAGTGATCGCTGATACGCCGATGATCTGATGGACCAATGTAAGCTTCGAGGGATCTAACCCAAAGAGCGGCAAAAATGTGCTGACCAGCAGTTGGTAGGCGCCTACATTTACTGCCGCTGTCACAAAAAGCAGTCCCAGAAGGTTGAACCATGCGGTGGCCCATCCCCAACCTTTGCCGCCAAGGATTGAACTCCAATGGTACAGTCCTCCCGCTGTTGGATAGGCCGACGCGACTTGCGCCATCGCGAGGGCAACGATGACTGCAAAAATCACACCAATGGGCCAGGCTATACCTGCCGCCGCCCCTCCCACGGCGTTCGTCCCGAGTTGGAGCGATGTAATGCCGCCAGCCAGAATGCAGATGATCGAAAATGAAATGGCGAAGTTGTCGAAACTACTCATCCGCCGTTTCAACTCCTGGGTATAACCCATGCTTGCGAGAAGTTTTACGTCGTCAGAAATGTCGACGTCCCGTCCGTTGGACCCCTGGGTTGCCATAACCGGCCTAGAATGAGCAGGAAGAATGCCATACTCAGTCTCCGACCCACGAGAATCCGAGACGATGTGAGCTCGAGTACGAACTCCGGAGAGTAAAGTAGGACAAGCCTCTAGCCTGTATCGGGGCTGGCACTTAAAATAGCATAGGCTTTAGCAGAGTCTTTTCGCGAACGGCGACTTGTGAGCCGCTGGCGAATTGAGCACTTACAGCGCGCGCAGTCTGGCGGCGGTTCGGGTCTCGACCCCGGCCGCGGAGCTACCAAAAAGGCAGTACTAGAATTCCGTCGCGGAAGGTGTTAGCCGAAAACGCCGCATGCCGACGTGGTTACGGCGTTTTCGGGTTAGAGAGACTTACCCTCATTTACGGCGATCCACCGTTTCCCGGATCCGCCGACACGTGTCCCCCTCCGGCCGACGAGTGAGAACGGCTGTGAGTTCCTCCAAGACGACCGGCTTTGTAACGTACTCGTTGGTCTGATCCAATTCGCGGGCACGTTCCAAAAGGGCGAGTTCAATCCGCTTCCGTTCGGTGGTATCGCGAAAGGTCCAGATTCTTCCATAGTAATTCCCGTCTCTATCCCGGACAGGCGCCGAGTATCGATCAAAAAATCTCCCGTCGATGAGTTCAAGCTCGTCTCGGCTGACTTCGTCCGGGTGGGCATAGAGAAACGCGACTTTCTCGGCAAATTGCCGTGGGTTTTTGACCTGGTTGATCACCCACGCACGTTCCGGTCCATCGTCAGGGTCGTCAGCGACTTGGCGGGGAACCTTCCATAGATCGTTCATTCGTTCGTTTTGGAGGATCTTCCGTCCTTCGCCGTCGACGACCAGAGTTCCATCATGAGCCGAATAAACCTGGGCCTCAAAGAAGGCGGTTTTCCAGAGAAGCTGCTGCTCGGTTTTCTTCGCCTTGGTGATATCGCGCCCGATGCAGGAGAAGTGGGTGCACTGACCCACCGGGTCAAAGATGGGAATGATGTCGACATTGAACCAAAATCCGGCGCCCTCCTTCTCGTAGTGGACGACTTCTCCGCGAATTGGTTGCCGCTCCACCATTGCCTCATGAATCTGCGCCATGAGACGGTGGTCGGTCTTTTCACCCGCGAGAAACCGGGGACTGCGTCCGAGCGTCTCGGCGGACGTACAACCCGTGAATCGCTCGAAGGCAGTATTGACGAAGACAATCCTCGGTCCGGGCTCGTTGATCGGGTCGGCCTCGACGATCATGACGATGTCGCTCAGATTGGAGACGCAGCCGTTGAGCAGAGCCAGTTGCTGCTCTGCCCGCTTGCGTTCCGTCACGTCATTTATGATCGCGATGATATGGGTGATCACTCCTTCTCATGATCTGAAAACGGTCGAGCGCGCTGTTTTGTCGTTGGCATGCAAGGTGGACGGCAAAATAGTTTATAATTTCCATAAATACTACGCCGAAATCAATGTTTCGGCGCGGGTCACGTTTTCGCTGGGCGTCTCACGTGGGGGAAGTCAGGTTAGTCATTCTCATTACAGGAGCGCACATGGGGTTGAAACTCTGGGCTGAATCCGGCAGCCCTTTCGGCGTCGGGCCAGGGCCAAACCCTCCTTACTGTCTCGCTTTTCAGCGCTAAACAGATACTTGCCCTGGGTATTGCCTTTTATAGCATTGTGCCCTGAAGGGGCGAGAGAACAGGAAGTGCGCAATTTGATCCATAGGTAAAGAGCGTCCATCAAAGGCCAGATTAATTGATATTCAGCACATCGGAACACGGGATTGGGGAAGTGTCGCCCTACCTAACGCAATAAATCGTCCTAACGCTTCCTTAACTAAGCGCCAGCTTTTGTAACTACGCGACGAGAATCTTGCCTTTGGTTTCCGGCAGCAAAAGCGCGGCCACTACGACAATCAGGTAGGCGCTACCTGCCAGTAGGCCGATGGACTCGCCGAGCGGCATCCCTTTGCTGAAGTAGCCGACTAATACCGGAAACATAGATCCGATGGCGCGCCCGATGTTGTAGCAGAAGCCCTGACCGGAGCCGCGGATCTCCGTGGGGAAGAGTTCGCTCAGGAACGCGCCCATGCCGCTGAAGATACCGGACAAGAAGAAGCCGAGAGGAAAGCCCAAAAACAGCATCACTGTGTCGTTGATAGGAATTTGGGTGTAGGTCACCACAACCGCGCATGCCGCGATAGCGAAGAGTATAAAGCCGTTCCGCCGACCGATTTTGTCGGACAGGTAGGCGCTGACGAGGTAGCCGACGAACGAGCCGAGGATGAGAACAAGCAGGTAACCACCGGTGTTCAGCACTGAGAGATGTCGTTCAGTTTTGAGATAGGTGGGAAGCCAAGTGGTGACCGCGTAGTATCCGCCCTGCATGCCTGTTGCAAGAAGACTTGCCAGGAGAGTGGTCTTCAGCAGCGCTGGAGCGAAAATAGCGAGGAAGGAAGGCCTGTCTGCGCCCGCTTCGACTTTAGCGCGAGATTGGATATAGATTTGTGATTCGCTGACGTTCTGTCGGATGAAGATCACCAGTACGGCCGGCAACAAGCCAAGCCAAAACAGCACCCGCCAAGCAAGCTCAGGTTTCAAGGCTGAGTAGGCTGCGGCGTAGGCAATCGCCGCCACGCCCCATCCTACAGCCCAGCTGCTCTGAACGAGGCCGACGGCTTTTCCGCGATGCTCGGGCCGAATCATCTCCGCGATCAGGATGGCGCCGACGGACCACTCACCGCCGAAGCCGATGCCCTGCAAAGTACGTGTTAGCAGCAGTTGCTCGAAAGAGTTAGTGAAGCCGCTCAGGAAGGTGAAGAAAGTGAACCAAAGTACGGAGACCTGCAGCATTTTAACTCGTCCGTAGCGATCGGCCAGCACTCCGGCAGCCCATCCACCGACCGCTGACGACAGCAGCGATCCCGTGGCGATGAAGCCGGCCTGGGTGTTCGTCATTTGCCACGAGGCGATCAGGGTTGAGATCACAAACGTGTAGGTCATGTAGTCGAACGCATCGATCGCGTAGCCGCCAAATGCTGCGGCCAAAGCATATCGCTCATGGGTATTGGTGTTTCTTATCCAGAATTTTTGCTTAGTGATGGGCATTGTCTTCCTTTTTAAATTTTTGTGTCGTTGCCAGGTCACTAGGTCAGAGACATTTAGAAGACTGAAAACTGCGATTCAGTAACAGCAGCCATGCTCTTCCTGTTCGCTCGCAGAGCCGTATCCGCCTCCGCCGGGCGTCTCGATAACGAAGACGTCACCGACGCCCAACTCGGCGTGGCCGGTCCCAGGCAAAATCTCTTTTGAGCCGTCACTGCGCTCGACCCATTGACGCCCGGTGTTGCCATCGCCGCCTCCGGCGAGCCCGAACGGCGATTGGGTGCGCCGGGAGCTGACGATGTTAGCTGTCATGCGTTCCATGAATCGGATTCGCCGCACGACGCCGTCGCCACCCCGCCAACGCCCTTGCCCGCCGGAGCTATGCCGAATGGAAAATGCTTGCAGGCGGACGGGGTACCGCAGTTCGAGGACCTCTGGGTCTGTCATGCGGGTGTTCGTCATGTGGCTGTGAACGGCCGAGCAGCCGTCGAAGCCGGCCCCGGCACCTGTTCCGCCGCAGATGGTCTCGTAATACTGACGGCTGGCATCGCCGAACAGAAAGTTGTTCATGGTCGCCTGGCTGCTAGCCAGCGCCCCAAGAGCGCCGAACAAGGCATTGCAGACGGCTTGCGATACTTCGGTATTGCCGGCAACGACAGCGGCGCCCGGGTGCGGGGAGAGAAAGCTACCCTTGGGAATCTCGATCTCAATTGGCTTCAGGCACCCTTCATTTAGCGGGATGTCGTCACCGACAAGACAGCGGAACGTGTAGAGGACCGCTGCAGTCGTGACTGCCGGGGGTGCGTTGAAGTTGTTAGGGCGCTGCGGCGCGGTGCCAGTGAAGTCGACCTTCGCAGTTCGCGCTCCGTGGTTCACCGAAACCCGCACTTGGAGCGGCGCTCCATCATCCATGACGTAGGAGAACGAGCCGTCGCCTATCCGATCGATAACCCGGCGGACGCTCTCCTCGGCATTGTCCATGACGTGCTGCATATAAGTCTGGACGACCGGCCAGCTGCGCTGGGCGATCACCTTTTGCAACTCCTGAACACCCTTCTCATTTGCTGCGACCTGAGCCTTGACATCGGCGACGTTTACGTCCGGGCTGCGTGCGGGGTAGCGGTTGGAAATCAGCAGCGTACGGAACTCCGGCTCACGGAATGTGCCTCCATCGACGAGCAGGAAGTCGTCGATCACTACACCCTCGTCCTCCAGACATCTCGAGTCGGAGGGTGTCGAGCCGGGTGTCATCCCGCCGATATCGGCGTGGTGTCCACGGTTCCCGACAAAGAACTGGATCTGCCCGTCTTCTCCGAACACCGGCGTCACGACTGTGATATCGGGCAAATGCGTGCCGCCGTTGTAGGGATTGTTAAGCGCGACCACGTCGCCCGGCTTAAGCGCGTCGCCGCGCTCGCGGATGACGGTCCGCACGCTCTCTCCCATTGCGCCGAGATGGACCGGCACATGGGGCGCGTTAGCGACGAGGTTACCCTCCGCGTCAAAGATAGCGCAGGAGAAGTCCAGCCTCTCCTTGATGTTGACGGAGAGCGAGGTGTTCTGCAGCACCACGCCCATCTGCTCGGCGACGTTCGTGAACAGGTTGTTGAAGAGCTCGAGCAGCACGGGGTCAGCGCTTTCCGTGCCCGTCTCGGCGCCGATCCTGCGCGCCTCCGTCCGATGGAGGATCAAATGGTTCCGCTCGGTGACCTCCGCGGTCCATCCGGGCTCGATGACGATGGTGGAGATAGCCTCCCGAACCAGAGCAGGGCCAGTGACGCGCTGGTTGGCCCACAGCGCCTCCCGGTCGAAGACCGGGGTGTCGTGTGCGGCGCCCCCGCTCCACATTTCCACTCGGTCGATTGGCACCGGTTGCTTGTTCGAATGGGTAGGCCGGCGTTCCTCCTGCACCGCTTCGCCAGGCGCGATGACCTCAACTGCGACCGCCTCCACGGTGATCGGACGCTCGGGTGTTGCAAAGCCGAAACGCCTGCGATGGGCTTCGGTGAACTCCTGCACCATACGCTCGAGGGAGCCGAGATCGACGATCAGCGCGCCTTCGGTGCCTGTGTAGCGCAAGTGCAGCGTCCGGCGCGCGGTCAGCAGTTCCGGCTCGGCGCCCTGGGCGATCAAAGCTTGGCGTCCCTGCGCCGCCAGCTGGTCTGCGCGATGGGTCAGCTCGGGAAGCGCCTTCTCCGCAAGCTCGACCTCCACCGCCTGCTCCCGCATCGCAGTCTGGTCTGCGAGCCCCATCCCGTAGGCGGAGAGGACCCCTGCGAAGGGGTGGATGAAGACGGTCTGTATGCCGAGTTCGTCGGCGACCAGGCAGGCGTGCTGCGCGCCCGCGCCGCCGAAGCACTGAAGGGCGAACCCGGAAGCGTCGTGGCCCTTTTCCACTGAAACCCGCTTGACGGCGTTGGCCATGTTCGCGACCGCAATGCGGAGAAAACCCTCCGCCACGTCGCGGATGTCGGAACGGCGGCCGGTTGCCTTCGCGACCTCTTCAGCCAGTGCCAAAAACCTTTCCCTGACAATATCGGCGTCGAGCGGCTGGTCGCCGTCCGGGCCAAAGATTGCCGGGAAATGCGCGGGCTGGACCTTGCCGACGCAGACATTCGCATCGGTAACGGTGAGCGGCCCGCCTCGTCGGTAGCTCGACGGCCCGGGATTGGCACCGGCGGAGTCCGGACCCACTCGAAAGCGGGCGCCGTCGAAGTGCAAGACGGAGCCGCCGCCCGCGGCGACCGTGTTGATGGCCATCATCGGGGCGCGGATGTGGACACCTGCAATCTCGGTCTCGAACGTGCGCTCGAACTGACCGGCATAGAGGGCGACGTCGGTCGAGGTGCCTCCCATGTCGAAGCCGATGATATGGTCCAGCCCGGCCATGCGGGCCGTGCGGGCCGCGCCGACGATCCCAGCCGCAGGCCCGGAGAGGATGGCGTCTTTCCCCTGGAACTGCGAGGCTTCGGCAAGGCCGCCATTGGATTGCATGAAGTACAGCCGGCCTCCTTCCAGTTCGGAAGCGACTTGGTTGACGTAGCGGCGGAGGATCGGGGAAAGATAGGCATCGACGACTGTGGTGTCGCCCCGCGGCACAATCCGAAGGAGCGGACTGACGGCATGGCTGACGGAGACCTGGCTGAAGCCGACCTCGCACGCGATTTCAGCTAACCGCTTTTCCTGCTGCGGGTACTTCCACGCATGGATCAGGGTGATGGCACAGGCCTGAAGCCCGTCGGCACGGGCTCGTTTGAGCACTGACCGTGCGCCCTCCTCGTCCAAAGGATCGAGTATCGTCCCATCGACCGCGATTCGCCCCTTGATTTCTTCGACCCGCTCGTAGAGCATGGTCGGAAGGGTGATCCTGAGATCGAACAGGCGCGGTCGGGCCTGGTTCCCGATCCGCAGCATGTCCCCGAAGCCGCGGTTCACCAGCAGCAAGGTCGGTTCCCCCTTGCGCTCCAGGAGGGCATTCGTGGCGACCGTGGTGCCCATCTTCACCGCCTCGATGATGCCTGGCGGAATCTTCGCGTCTAGCGGCAGCCCAAGAAGTGTCTTGATCCCGGCGATCGCCGCGTCGCGGTAACGCTCGGGATTTTCGCTAAGCAATTTGCGCGCGGAAAGCGTTCCGTCCGGATGGCGGGCGACAATATCGGTGAAAGTGCCTCCACGATCGATCCAGAACTGCCACTTTTTCATGCCCCAACCCCCCTGTTCCCTCAGTAGATGATGACAACGCGATCAAAAAACAAACGATCTGGCTCGGCCCTCCGATTCGCCGCGCCCAAGAGAGCGGGAACTTTGGGCGTTGCGGGAGACTGAAAACTAAGGAGCGTTCAACTTCAGCTTGAGAGCAGCAGCGATCGCCGGAGCGCGTTGACCGGCGATGACGTGCCAGACGTTCTCCGACGCTTTCATCACGTCGCCGGCGCCGGCGCGCTTCAACGCTTCCTCATCCGTTTTTCGCCCGTTCCGAAGCACGAACCGTAATCGGGTCACCGCGACGTTCTCGGCTAACTGAACATTCGAAGACCCGCCGAAAGCGGTCACTAAGTGCTGAGCAGCAGCGGCGTCTTCGGCGTCTGCCTGAACCGGTGCCCCAGAGGTCGGGCCAGCGTCGGTCTTTTCGTTGGCGGCCGGTTTCTGAACCGCCGGCCCAAGCGGCGCATAGTCTCCACTGGCCATCGCATCCCGGATCTCGCCGGCGACGATCTCAGCTTGAGGGCCCAGAACAACCTGTAAAGCATTGTGACTTGGGCGAACGATGCCACGCGCGCCGAGGGTCCGGAGCGCGGCCTCGTTGACCAGGGAATCGTCGACCACTTCAAGGCGCAGACGCGTCGTGCAGGCGTCCACCAGGGTAAGATTCCGGTTACCACCCAAGGCTCTGACGAAGCCGATTGCCCCGGTTAGAGCAGCCGGCGCCTCCACACCGCCCGCAGCCCCAGCAACCAGACCGTCTTCTGTTGAAGGCTCGAGAGAAGCCTCGCGGCCTGGCGTTGCCAGATTGAATTTTCGAATCGCGAAGCTGAAAAGGAAGTAATAAATCAGGAAATAAACCAACCCGACTGGTAATAACACCCAACCGTTCGTTCCAAGCCTGTAGCTGATGATGTAATCGAAGGCGCCGGCCGAGAATGTGAATCCGAGCCTGACATGCAAAAGACTCATCAAGGCCATTGAAATGCCGGTCAGGATTGCATGGATAACGTACAGGAGCGGCGCAAGGAACATAAAGGTGAATTCGACAGGCTCGGTCACGCCAGTCAGGAAGGCGGTTAGCGCCATAGAGAGTAACATTCCTCCCACGATCTTCCGGTTCTCTGGACGTGCGGCGCGATACATCGCGAGGCACGCCGCCGGGAGACCGAACATCATAATGGGGAAGAAGCCAGTCATGAACGAGCCAGCCGTGGGATCGCCCGCGAAGAAGCGATGGAGATCCCCGGTGACCACCTTTCCGTCGGCGCCGGTGTATGTGCCGAAGACAAACCAGACGAGACTGTTAAGGATGTGGTGCAAACCAGTGACCAGGAGGAGCCGGTTCAGCACACCGTAAATGAAAAGGCCGATGGGACCGGCGCCAGTGAGCGCGTGGCCGACCCAATCGATGCCTGTCTGGATAGTCGGCCAGATGTAGCCGCACAGTAAACCGATAAAGACGCAGACAACACCCGTAATAATCGGGACAAACCGTTTTCCTCCGAAAAAAGCGAGGTACTCGGGGAGCTTGATGTCCTTAAATCGATTGTAGAGATAGCCTGCCACGATGCCGCAGAGGATGCCTGCGAGGACACCCATATCCAGCTTGTCGTTTATCGACTTCAAAACAGCAGTCAGGATCAGATAACCGATCGCTCCGGCCAGACCTGCTGCGCCATGGTTCTCCTTGGCAAATCCCACTGCAACGCCGATGGCAAAAATTAATGCAAGATTGGCGAAGATCGCGTCGCCGGCTGACGCGATCCATTTGATGTTGAGCAGATCGGGCTGTCCCAACCGGAGCAGAAGCCCGGCGATCGGAAGGACCGCGATCGGCAACATTAACGCTCGACCGAGTTTTTGAAATTTAGCAAACGAAGTTGTGTTCATGTTCTTTGAGAATCTTTTCGCCCTTTTTCCTGTGCTCTTCCTGCTCCTCTACGGTTCAACTGAGAAAGCCTCTTTGACCAGCTCCCGGACTTCGGTTGCGGTGTCCAACTCGACCGCCTTTTCCGCCAGCTTCCGGCAGCTTCCGAGATCCAAGGACCGGACTTGAGCTTTGATTTCCGGCACCATCGGTATGCTGACGGAGAGCTCCGACACACCAAGGCCGACCAGGAGCGGGACCGCGGCCGGCTCGGAGGCCATAGCGCCGCAAACACCAACCCATCGCTGATGGAGCGAGGCGCCCTCGACGGTGACTGAGATCGCTCTCAGGACCGCAGGATGCAGACTGTCGAGCTTGCGGCCCAGAATCGGATGCCCACGATCGATTGCCAGAATATATTGGGTGAGGTCATTACTGCCGATCGAAAAGAAGTCGGCTACCGCTGCGAAGCGATCCGCCAGCATTGCGGCCGCCGGCGTTTCCACCATGATCCCCAGTTCCGGTAAGGCCGAAACTCCGAGTTCTTCAGCCAACGAAGTTAGCACGCCGCGAAGCTCTCGAACTTCTTCGATTCCGCTGACCAGCGGTAACATGATGCGGTACCGGCCACGCGAGCCGATCCGGAGAATCGCGCGCAGTTGATCGCGATAAAGGTCCGGGCGCTCCTGGGAAAGCCGAACCCCGCGGATGCCGAGGCTCGGATTGTCTTCGTGGATTTGAGGAAAATAGGGAGGCAACTTATCGCCTCCCAGATCGAGGGTTCGAATGATCAGCGGTCGATCTCCAAGCGCCCCGGTGATGGCCAGATACTCGGCCAAATGCTCCTCCTCGGTCGGAGGCTCTGCGCGATCCAAGAACAGGAACTCGGTCCGGAGCAGACCGATCCCGTCGGCGCCCATCTTCACCGCTTCCCGCGCCTCGGCTGCCACTCCAATGTTCGCCGCGATCTCGATCCGCGTACCATCCCGGGTCACTGCAGGCTGGTGCGCCGTTTTCTGGTTTTCGACGAAAAGAACCTCCCGATGACGTCGCACGGCGCGGATTTTCTCGAGCCGTTCGCTGGTCGGTTTCGTTTCGAGCAAGCCGTCACTCCCGTTCAGCACAATCTCTGCGCCTTCTGCCAGCGCCAGCGCGACGGCCGGCAGACCGGCGACCGCAGGCATTCCCATCGAACGCGCGACGATTGCGACGTGCGAAGTCGGGCCACCACGGACCGTGGCAAAACCGGCGAGCCTGGTGCGATCCAACGAGATCAGGACCGAAGGCGGCAGATCCTCGGCGATGAGGATCGATTGGCCAGTTAGTTCTGGAAGTTGGGGTTCAACGCTCGTGAGGCGCCAGAGGACCCGGAGAGCCACGTCCTCGATGTCGGCGGCGCGACCAGCGAGAAGGCCACTCTTGAGCGATCGAATTTGCTTTTCACAGGCGCGGGCAGCCGCTTGCCACGCCCAACTAGCGCTTTTGCCCTGCCCGATCCACTTTTCCGCCTCAGTGACGAGCAACGGGTCGTCCAGAATGATTCGGTGGGCGAGGAGGATTTCACCCTGACTCTCGCCTGCCTCCGCGTGTTCCGCTTCGAGATCGCTTCGCGTCGCGGCAACGGCTTCGTGGAGTTGCTTTCTTTCCAGAGCACTGTCCGCCGCGAACTCTTCAACGTGAACCACCGGCCGGACCAGCTTCGCGACGCGGCCAATCGCCACGCCAGGGGAGGCTGAGACACCGCGCAAGACGCCCGGTTCCTCATGACCCACGACGGCCGGCGTTGGCGCCGCTATTTTCTCGACGGGGGCAACCAATGGCTTTTCTTCCGTCCGACCAAACGCTGTGCGCGCAGCCAAGCCCAACGCCTCGACGGCTTCTCTCGCGTCAGCGCCTCTTGCGACGATTCGAATCGAATCACCACGTTCAATTTCAAGCCCGAGAAGTGCGACAACGCTTTTGGCGTTGGCTGCTTTCCCGGACGGCTTAACGATCTCTACGACACTTTTAAAGTGGCGCGCTGTGTCCGCTAGAGCAGCTGCAGGACGGGCATGAATCCCAGCTTCGGCTTCGACGACAATCGGCGCGGATTCCACCTCAGGAAGATCGGGGTCGAGCAGCGGTGTCACTCCCTCTGCAGGCTGGTCCTCGATGTGGACGATAAAAAAAGGCGTCGTGCCTGCCTCGGCGAGTCCTTGAAACGGGTTCGTCGGATGAAAGCGGTCGGTATTGGCAACCAGGACAACGGTGATCAGGCTTTTAGCTTTTCGAGCGATGACGTCCGCGTCGAACTCGATCAAGAGGTCACCTTTGCTTACTCGTTGACCGTCCGATACCCGAACCTGGAACCCTTCGCCGTCCAGATTCACCGTCTCGAGTCCGATATGGATCAAAATTTCGACACCTTCATCGGTCAATAGGGTGACAGCGTGCCGCTTTCGGTGAACCTGTGTCACCTTCCCAAGGCATGGCGACAAAACCCGGTTGTCGAGAGGATCGATGGCCAAACCGTCGCCCGCCATCCGCTGAGCGAAAACAGGATCAGGCACATCCGCAAGTGGGACAACCGGACCGGACAAGGGGGAATAGAATATGAGATCCATTAGGCTTGTAACTTTCTTTATCAGAGGAAAAATTCTAAGCCCGGAATTCCTGCCACTCGGGCTCGTTCTGAAAGATCCAATCGTAGTAATCCCGTTCTTTGAGTTCGCGGGCTGCTTCCTCGTCGACGATCACCTTGCAATTGGGGTGCAACTGCATGGCCGAGGCGCTGATCATGGCGGTGATGGGTCCTTCCACCGCCTTGGCGAGGATGGACGCCTTGGCCCCTCCGGTCGCTAACAAGACCAGCTCGCGCGAATCCAAGATGGTGCCCACGCCCATCGTCAGTGCCCGTTTTGGCACTTTTTCCGGATCGCCCCCAAACATTGCCGCATTTTGCTGCCGTGTAATGGGTGTCAGCGCCTTTTCCCGGGTGCGCGACATCAGCGCCGAGAGAGGTTCGTTAAAGCCGATATGGCCCGCCTCGCCAATGCCCAAAAGTTGCAGGTCGATGCCGCCTACCTCCCGAATCAAGTGCTCGTAGCGCGCGGTCTCAGCGCGTAAATCAGTCGCCATGCCATCCGGGACGTGGGTATTGGCAAGGTCGATGTCGATCCGGCGAAAAAGGTGGTGATTCATGTAATAGCGGTAGGAGTGTTCGTCCTCGCCGGGGACGCCGATGTACTCGTCCAAATTGAACGTACGGCACCGCGAAAAATCCAAACCTCCTTTCCGGTGCGTAGCGACCAGACTGTCGTATACGCGCTCCATCGTGCGGCCGGTGGCTAAGCCCAACACCAAATCGGGCTTGGAGCGCAAGCGCACGGCGATTAGCCGGGCGACCAGTTCCGCCGCCTGCTCTGCGGTGGGTCGAATGATCACTTCCATCGTTAGTTTTGCGTCGCGGAGACAAATAGTTTGCTGAGATCATCCTTGCTCGAGAGCACTTGGCCGCGCTCTAGCACCTCGTGCAATCGGCCGTCGGTCCAACTGCGCAGCCGGTACAGCGTGGCGAAAGCGAAGCATGGGGCCGCACCACCTTGGCCACCGACCAGTTCGGCTCCCCGGCGCACGTTGTCCATCATCCAGGCAGGCAGGCGCAAGTGGTAGGCGTTTCGCGCGACCTCACCCACGTGCAGCGAAAGTGCGGCCACCAAATCGGCCACATCCACCGCACTCAACTCGACCATCAGGTTGGGCGCATCCATCGCGCCCCAGAATTCCGTTTCAACCACCTGGCAAGCCAGACTTGAACACCGGCCCATCGCTTCAAGCACAAGGTGATGGGTGCCAATGTGGGTCTTATTCCAGTCGTCCGCGTGCGGCAGGAAGACGATCGAAGGCCGCTGCGCAGCCAGGATCTCAGCGATCGTCTCGACTGCTGCGGCCCATCGCTTCGGCTGCTGCTCCCGCGAGATTAAATTGATTCCCTCTAGCCCCTTTTCCCGGGTCGCCACGAGACCGAAGCCGATGTAGGCGCAGCAATTCTTCAGTTCCTGCCAGCGTTCGGTTTGCCGCTCTGCGAGGCTGCCCAAGGTGACCGCCACATTAATAACGTTCAGCTTTTGTTCCCTCAGCAGCCGTAACGCCAGACCGCCGATAATGACCTCATCGTCCGGGTGAGGCGAGAAGATCAACGCCCTTGGCATCTCCGCCGAAACGGCCGCCCGTTCGGACGGGATGAGTCCGTCTGGGTTGATTGCCGCTCCCTCGGTCAGCAACCGGGCAAAGCCGTCAACCAAAGACTGGTAGGGGTTGTTCGTCGCCATGGGTTCCACTATTTCCTGCCGGTTCTCCAGATGTATGCGTAACGGGGGTATTCTCGGTAGACTTCGTCGGCACAGTACCCACTAGTCCGATCGTGCGCGACGGGATCCAAGATCGTTCAAGTCCGTTTGGATGCGCCATACTTTATTAATAGGGGTGCGGTTTTGTTTGAGTATCGGGGAGTTCGCTGGCGAGCTGCTAAATTCGCAGTGGTAACTCACTTTGTATCCCAGGGAATTTGGAAACCCAGGGGATATTCCACCGATGCGACGCGTCAATGCAGGACAAAACTCACTGGAAGCGTAAACGTTCCGTTCGTTCCGGGATTGAATTTCCAATTTGCCTTCACCCAACGCGAAGCAGCGCTTGCCAGCATGGGCGGGCCCGTGGCCTCCACATCGACGATCGTACCGTTTTCGACCGTGATCCGCACTTTGACGTCTCCGGCAATATGCATCTGCAATGCCGTCTGCGGATACGGAGGGCGAGGACTCCGAAGCAAGAGGTTGCCGTGTGGGCCACCGTTCCCAGTCCCGTTTGATGCGCCCGCCGGACTCCCTTTGACGGAGCCAGGAGTACCAGTCGGATTGGAGTGGGTCGCGCCGGTCGATTTAATATTCGGTTTCACAGTGGCCTCTGGGCTCGGTGAGGCTATCGGAGTGCTTTCCGGTTCGGGAGTGGGTGTGGACGCCGGGCTCGGTGTCGGTGTCGGTGTCGGTGTTGGTGTTGGTGTTGGTGTTGGTGTTGGTGTTGGTGTTGGTGTTGGCGTTGGCGTTGG
>Ga0302325_10009936_pt1 | contig 20697 bp, 11 predicted proteins | sample Palsa_T0_2_FD_201948 | JGI IMG/M metagenome (GOLD analysis project Ga0302325, IMG submission 201948) | Peat permafrost microbial communities from Stordalen Mire near Abisko, Sweden - Palsa_T0_2 | ecosystem: Environmental > Terrestrial > Soil > Palsa > Peat permafrost | place: Sweden: Abisko...
GGCTGCGACGCGGACCGATGCCAAAGCCATCGAGACCTTTGTCACCGGGCTCGCCGGCTCCGGCAAGGCCCTGGTGATCTCTGGCGCAACGCTCGTGACACCCGGCCGACCCGCGACTGAGCGCGACGAACTCATCGCCACCGGGCCCATCGCGGCCCGCATCACCAACATGCAGGCCGCCCTAGCTGCCGCAGACAGGGGCGTCCGCTCCTGCCTGGTCATGCTGCCCCGCTCCGTGCACGGCCAGGGGGAACATCACGGCTTCGTCCCTCAGCTCATCGCCGCGGCCCGGGCTAAGGGCGTGTCCGGCTATATCGGCGATGGGACCAGCCGCTGGCCCGCCGTCCATGTGAAGGACGCCGCGAGCCTGTACCGGCTAGCCATCGAGCAGGCTCCCGCCGGCGCAGTTCTGAACGCCGTCGGTGACGAAGGCGTGCCCATCCGCGATATCGCCAAGGTCATCGGTCGGCACCTGAACCTGCCCGCCCGGTCCCTGCCCGCCGAAGAATTCGGCGGCATGCTCGTGCGCATCCTCAGCACCGACATGCCCGCTTCTAGCACTATCACCCAGGAACTCCTGGGCTGGAAGCCCACCCACCCGGGCCTCATTGAGGACATCGAACAGGGCCACTACTTCGTCACACGCACACTTCCACGCCGGCACTGAAAGACGTCCAACCATCAGGTCCGCTCACCCAAACTGACTGGCGTCCGTGCACCACCCACCGGCTGAGGTCGTTGCCGTCGCAGACGATGGCGGTCTCCTCGTCGATGCCGATGAGAGTCATACCGGCGGGCACCTGCGCAGCCACCACCCCGGCCGTCTGCGGTGCCCACTCTTGTAGGCGGTCGAAGTGCGGAAGGACCCAAAGATTTGGGACAGCACCTAGGCCCTCACGAGGCTCCGCTTCAGGTTGTCGGATATTGGGCACCCGACCGGTGAGCGCCATGGCTCCCGCGCTGCAGCCAGCGAGGGCGGCTCCTTTCTGCCATTCCTCGACGATCGCCGCCCAAACGCGCGTCCCTCTAAGCGTGTCCGCCAAGTAGGCCGGGTTCCCGCCCGACAGGTAGATGAGGCCAGCACCTTTGATCTTCTTGGCATTCGCAGCGTCCTCGGCGGATTCGCGGTCGAGCGCCTTGACCGGCACCGCCTCGACACCAAGGCGCGCCGCTTGGTCGGCGCCAAGGGCGGTCCACCGGGCGATCGAACCCGGGCTTTCCATGCCCGCCGCCGTCGGTAACTGTACGTACCGAGGTGGTCTTCCAGCTATCAGACCGGCCTCGAGCGTTTCCATTACGGGCAGGTACTCGCCGCTTCCTACCAGAGCAACTGGCCCAGGCATCGCTACAGGCTATCGTTCGGGACGTGGGGGCGGTTGTGGTGATCGGCTGGATCTCTGTCGGTGCCCTCGGTTTTTTGCTCGCCAGCAGCTGCTGGGTGCTGCTACAGGAGATCCGCCGTTACCGCGCAGACAGGGCGCACGCACCCGCGCCGGAACCTGAGGAGGCGGCGCTCGATCGCTGGAACGCTTGGGTCGTCATGGTGGTCGCCGGCATTTCTGTCGTAGGCGCCCTGCTCGCTTTTTGGGCCTCGGCAGACTTTTCGGCTGCTTCGTCCGCTAGTCAGCAGGCGGTGCAGGAGGCCACGCAGTACCAAACGATCAAGTCCGAACAAGACGGTTTCATCAACTTTGGGGCCGACCTCACGCAGACAGTCCAGGAGCACACTGTTCAAGAGAGCACCCTTTACACAGAGGCGGCAGCGGCCTGGTCCTCCGGCCAGGCGTCTCTCGCCGAGCAACTAGAGGCCGACGCACGCGCCCAGGGGGCGGTCGAGCGGGCATTGATCTCGGGGTACACCTGTTACTGGGGCAGCCTTCCAGGTCCCGGAGGCGTTATGCAGTACAACGTCGCCGAGCTCCAAGCCAGCGAGGTGGAGTCTCCCTGCGTGCTGCCCGGCCAGGACTCCAGCTCCTTGCGAACCCTTGACCCCAGTCACCAACAGGCCTTGACCAACTCGGCCGCCAACGACCGTTCTCATGGCGAAGCCGTCGTGCTGGCAGGCGCACTGCTCATTTTGGCGGTCTTCTGCCTCACTGTCTCCTACCTCGGGCCTAAGCACCGCCGCAGCCTGGCCGTTTCACCAGGGGTCGTCTCGATAGCTGCTGCCCTAGTCGTAGCTGCCGCCTTGGGTACATCATGATCCACGAGCCTTTCGGCGAGGAAGCGATCAAGGGGTTTGCCGAGGAGGCTGGGCCAGGAGAGGGAGGGCTAGACCAACCGCTGCCGCCCGAGGAGGTCGCGGGCGAGCGTCAAGCACCAGCAGAAGGCGGCGACCCGCCAACCGGGGAGACGAGCGCGGGCCCGCCTGAAAAGAAAAAACCGCCGGCTCGGCCGAGCGCCCGTTCATTGACGATCACCGTCGTTTTCATCACATTGCTGGCCGCTTTGGGAGGCTTCCTGCTCAACCGGGCCTCGGTAGCCTCCGCGGACAACTCGGATGTAGCGCAGGTGCTAAGCCTGCGGTCGGCAGCCGCCCAGACCAGCGGTTACCAGGTTGCGCAGACGGCCTACGAGAATTTCCGTTCGGCCCAGGCGCTGCAGGCTGAGGGTGCTGACGAGCTCCAGGAAGCCGCCAACAACAGCTCGGACGGGCTCATGTGGGCGCGCCTGTACCAGGCGACGCAAGCGCAGGAGGCCCAGGCGGCGGCCGCTGTCCCTGCTGACCTCCACGCCAACCTGCCCGACGGGCAGCCGGACAGTGAGTTCCCTTACGACTTTTACGCCGAACGCAGCGCTCAGGGCACGTTGCTCAGCGCCCAGTCCGATGCCTACAACGACGTGTCGGCGCGGTGGTCCAAGTTGGTCGACTCTTACACAGCCATACTCACGATGCTCGCCGTCGCCCTGTTCCTCTTCGGGTCCGCCTTTGTGCTCTACGGGCGCAACCGGATGCTCTTTTCGGTCATTGCCAGCTTGCTTGCCATTATCTCGATCGTTTGGGGTGGGGCACTGTTCTCAGTGAGCGAGCCCGGGAAGCCATCGGCGACCGCCGCTCAGGATTACGCCCGAGGAGTGGTAGCCATGGCCAGCGCCACCACATCGGCGGGCTTTCAGCCCGCCATAAAGGACTTCACCGCCGCCATAGGGGCGCGACCCGATTTCGCCCTGGCCTACTCCGAGCGGGCCATCGCTGAGACCGAGCGGGGCTCAGACCAGCTCGGCGGGGGCTTCATCACCGACGTTGCCCCTCGTTGGTTGAAGGTTGCCGCTGCCGACTACATCAAGGCGTACGACCTTGGCGACCACGATGCGGACCAAGTGCTCGACGTAGGTTTTTCTTACTACCAGCTGTGGGTTCAGGCCGGAGGCCATGGAACGCCCCCGTCCCAGGCCGTCACATTTTTCCGTCAGGCGGCCCGGCTAGACCCCGGAAACCCTCCCGAACTCCTTGACTATGCTCTGTCCGAACTGGCCAGCCGTAATTATGCCACTGCCCGCGAGGCTTTCAGGGTGGCTGTCACACACATCCTTTTTACGTGTACGGACCCATCAGTTCTGTCCTCGTGCACCTCGCCGCAGCCCCGCACCAGCATCGGCCTGCAGGAAGCCTGGTTCGCCGGCGCCATGGAGACCCTGGTCACGCTGGCCTCTTCGGCCGACGCGTTGTCGTCGGCGGAGCTCAAAGCACAGGTTGCAAGCACCAAGGGCGCTTTGGCCGAAAGCATGGCCTTGGGCCGCGTGGTGGCAACCCCTGACAAGGGCGACGTCAAGATCGGTGCTACCAGTACGCTTATTGACCCGAACCTCTTGTGGCTCGACATCGGTATCCCTGCGGGGGAGAGCCCCGACGTCCTGGCCACCACACCGGTGACAATGCTTTGGTACGACCAGGTCCCGGGCTCAACGAAATGGGACGCTATACCGGAGCTGGGCTGTTGGGGGGAACTCGACGAATGCGCGTTCTATTCGCCCGAAGCGAACCTGTTCGAGTCCCAGGTCCGCTTTCTCCCGGCAGACAACTCTTGCTTGACCAATGTCCGGTACCGGGGCGAACTGTACATAAGGGGGAGCCTGGCCCGCACGCTCACGCCGACCTACGACGACATCGCTACCAGCCTCCAGCCCGCCTTGAACAAACAGATGGATATGGGTATCTGCTTGCCTTCCAGCTGGCACCCGGTCAAGCCTCTCAACCTGACGTTCGACGTTTACGGTACAACCCAGACCGTCACCGGCTCTCTGGCGGGCAGCGAGATGAGCTACCAATCGGCTGCTGGCCGTGAAGGAGCATACGTGTTCCGCCTTTATGACCCGGCAGCCTCGAGCGTGGCCAGTACCAAGTTGGGGCCCTTGGCCCAAAAAATGGGGAGCTATGCCATAAGCCTGTTGAAGAGCCGCGGGCTGCCGGCTGACACTGTTATAAACGTTCCCTTCGCAGCCCACAACGTGTGGGGCGGGAACGTCCAGTACGGGCAAACTGGTGTGTTCGACAGCTCATCCACGGGGACCGAAGTATTCGTTGGGGTGGGTCTGATCGCGGCTCGGACGGCTTCGACGTCCGCCCAGGCCGATACCGACATTGCCAACAACATCCGGCTGGACGACGCCTTCGTGGTGACGGTAGTCTTCGGGCCCCGTGGCACGAGCATGTGGCAAGGTGCTGACCCCTTGGCGCTGCAGGTGTTCACTTCGTGGTCCCTTCTCGGCTACGGCTGAGGAACGGCCATATATACTCTGGCGGTGCTCTATCAGACGTCTTCAACGCGAGCCTCTCAGCGGAGCGCCCGCCGGTCAAAGCGCCCCAAAGCAACGTGCGCCGCCCTTTGCACCGCGGCACTAGTTGCTTCCTGCGGTACCGGCGCCGCCTCGCCCCTGGCCAGCAGTCCTACTAGCGCCGCCAGCCCGACCACCGGACAACAATTGAACGGGTCGAGCTCAACGGTGTTCTGGCAAAAATTCCTGAAATCCTGCAAGAACCTAGGTCGTTCGAAGGCTCGCAGCGCCAGTGTTATCCTAAATATGGAGGCCGATGCCAACCCGGCCGTCGTGCAGCGCTGGGCGACGGCCCACGGCCTACAGTTGCAGTGGTACGTCGGGCACGCCGTAGCCGTCTTGGCCGGGGCGCCCGCTTCTCTCGGGCCCTCTTTGCAGGTTCGTATCGATGATTACCGTTCCCCATCCGGACAGCTGTTCTACTCGGCCACGACGCAACCCTCAGTGCCGACAGGGCTCTCCGGTCAAGTACAGGGCGTCGGACGCCTCAGCGACTATAAGGACTTCCACACCGACTATGTCCCGAGCGGGGGACTTACTCCTCAGGGCATGCTGCAGGCTTATGACGCGACGCCGCTGAGCGCCACAGGCATCAACGGGGCTGGCGAGACGGTGGTCGCCCTGGAGCTCGACGGGTTCAACTCAGCCGATCTCAACGCCTTCACGTCCCGGTTCAACCTGCCGGCCTTCAGCTCCTCCAACTTTGTCATCAATGGTGCCGTGGCCAAGCCCGAGGGCGAGACCACCATGGACCTCGAGACGATCCGGGAGATTGCACCGGCAGCCAAGATCGTTTACTACAACCTTTTCCAGGACCAGTCGGCCACCAACTTCTCCGAGCTGCTGCTGGCAGGCTTTAGCCGCGTGCTCCAGCTCTACCCTGGCGCCATTTGGACTATGAGCATCGGCGGGTGCGAAAAAGCCAGCACCTTCGCCGATCTCGATGCTGAAGCCGAAGCGGTAGCCAAGGCCGAGACGCAGGGGTCAACCGTCTTCGCATCTTCGGGGGATACCGCCGGCTTTGAGTGCGTACCGGACACCTCGTGGGGGTCCGCTCCGACAAACGCCGACGTGGGCGTTTCCAACCCCGCCGTGCTGCCTGACGTCACTGGCGTGGGTGGGACGCTTCTTTCTGTGTCGACAGAAGGTTCTTACCTCGGTGAGACCACGTGGTTTTGGCCGTTCCTAAATGAGGGGACCTCTGGGGGCCAGTCGTCCATGTTTGCCCAACCGAGCTGGCAGGTGGGCCAGGGGCTGCCGACCCCCTCCAACAAGGTGCCGAGGCTGGTACCCGACATAGCCGCCGACGCCGACCCCAACTCAGGCAATGCCGACCACGACGGAGGGTCGTGGGGGACGGGTGGCGGGACTTCGCTTTCGTCGCCAATCTGGGCGGCCTTTACTGCTCTCATGGACCAGTACCTTCGCCAGCACGGCAAGGGCCCGATCGGGTTTCTCAACCCAGCGCTCTACTACGTGGCCGACCATGCCGAGAGCTACCCGCCTTTCCACGCTGTGACCACCGGCGGCAACGAAGTTTGGCGCAACGAGGCCGGCTACAACGAGAGCACTGGGCTGGGAACTCCAGATGTGTACAACCTCGTCCGTGACATCCTCCCCTTGGAAGGGGCCCACTAGTCATGTCTGACCAACCTTTGAACCCGCCTCCCGTGACCGCGGACCTACCTCCGCTGCCGACCCACGTCTGCCCATATTGCTCCAATGCCACACCGATCGCCGAGTACTGCGGCGTATGCGGTTCCCACCTGGCCCACCCCCACCCAGGCGTGGCCGCCAGGCGTGCGCACGCTTATTCAGCCAACCCCGAAGAGCACGTCTTGCGGCTCTCGGTAGTGAGCACGCTGTTCCCCCACCTTTCCCATCGCTCGAGCGCTCCTTTTCGGGCGGGCTTCGCGCTGCTCGTGACACTGCTGGTCATTTTCTCGGCTACCGGCCTGGAGGCGCCGGTCATCGCCTTGGCCGCTATGGGGGTACCGCTACTGTTCCAGCTATATATCCATGAAGTGGACGTCTACGAGGACGGCCACTTCTTGTTGACGGCCGAGACCCTATTGATCGGCGCCGTCCTGGGCGTCGGTTGGGCCCTGCTCGGAGGGCCAATCGTCTCGCACGCCCTGCAGCCCACCCTGGGCGCCACCCTCGGCACGTGGGATATTGCCAAGGCGGCTGTTTTGGTCCCCATCGTCGGGCAAGCCCTGATGCTGGTGCCCCTACTGCTCGTACTCCTCTTCGTCCCCGGGTTTGGTGGGCGGCGGGAGTCCCTGGACGGGTTTAGCCTTGGGGCGGCTTCGGCCCTCGGGTTCACATTTGCCGCTGTGATCACCGACCTCGCCAGCCGCCTTTCAGACGGGCTGGCGCCTAGCCGCCCCTTCACCAACATCCTGACCGAGGCTCTTATCCGGGGCATCGCCACTCCGGTGTTGGCGGCGGCGGCAACGGGCTTGATCGGGGCCTCCATCTGGGTCCACAAATCAGAAAAGGGGACAGCGTCAGCTGGAGGACGTTGGATCGCCAACCCCCTGGTCGTGCTCGTCTCCGTCATAGCTGTCCAGGTCGGGCTGGGTTTCGCCGACCAGGCCCGCCTATCCGACATCACCCTCCTGGTGGTCCACCTGGCCGGCACCGGAGTCGTTCTGTTGGCGCTTCGGATAGGGCTGCACCACATCCTGTTGCACGAGGCGCACGACGTGGTCGTCGGCCCGAGCACAACGTGCTCTCAGTGTTATCACGTCGTCCCCCTTATGCCCTTCTGCCCCTCTTGCGGAGTGGCGCTGGCCGCCACGACTAAGCGGCACCGCCCTCGTCCAGGGGCAGTTGGCGCTGAAGCGCCGGGCACCGGAGGGGTCGATGAGGCAGTAGGCCCGGCCCCCAGCGCACCGAGCTGGCCTTGTCTTAGCCCGGGGATTACACCCACCACACCTTGGGTCGGCTTCGCCGTGGCCCTAGGGCAGCCCTCCCCGGTCAACCGTGCCCATCACGCGCGGTTGTTAGCCATCTTCAGTGCCGGGCTGGTCGCAATCATGGTGGCACTGCTGCTCACGGCCATTACCAAGGAACCAGACACGACACCTGTCCCCCGCTGCCACCTGGGCGGCTGCCCGGGCTTGCCCTACCAAGCCAGTAGCCAGCTGCTCGGCTCTGGCACCCCGGAACCCCCTCCCGACGGGAGCTTCGCGAGCGAGGACGGTCTCTTCAGCTTGGGGTTCTTCGTCCCCGACATCCTTGGGCGACCCACATTGACCCAGAGCCCTTCTAGGTTGGTGCTCACCTTCCCCTCGGAAACCCTCTCGAACGGGACCAACACGGTCCACCTCGGAGGGGGCCAGATATTAGTGGGTGACGTAAGCGGGGCCGCCCTCCAGGGGGCAAGCCCCCAGCAAGTCGTGGAGAACATCGTCTCTACGAACATGCCCTCGGCCAGCCTGGCCTACGAGATGCCCGATGCACTTGTGGGCGACGTCCCCGGTTACGGCGGCGTTTACGACGACGATGTCAACAGCGCCAGCGGCGAACAGATCGACTATCGCGTAGGTCTGATGGCAGCCATCGTCGACGGGGTAGCCATAATCGTGATGGCTGTGGGGCCGGACGACCCATCTTTCCAGTCACTCCCGTTCCTGTCCCACCCGAGTTTCTTTGACCTGGACCTGGCTATCAACGGTGGCCTGGATGCCATCACCAACAGCATCCGCTGGAGGTCACAGACTTTTCAGCCTTAGCCAGGCTGGGTGGTTTACGCGATCCTGGGAGCTGCGATGTCCGTACGCTTGACGGTCCGGGCCGAGCAAGGGTCCCTAAACCTGGCCCTCGGTGCTCGGCGTTGCCTGGAGGCTGGGCGCGCCCTCCAGGTTGAGGGCCTCCGCGTCCTCGGACGGGGTGACGACCCCTTGGGCCATCGCGGCGACCGCCCGAAGGCGGCCCTTGCGCACGAAATGGTCGTGGAAGAGCAACGAACCCACGGCGAAAACCAAGAACAGCACGATGGTGGTGACCATAGGGCTATGGGACCGCCCGCCCGGCCCGGAATATGGCCGCAACAACACCTGGACCATGACGAACAGCGTTACCAGGAAAGTGGCCCCCCATGCCCCTTTGTGCCACGACTGGAGCTTGTGGCCGGGCAAGAACTTCAACGGGAAAAGGGATATGACTGTGCCCACCAGCCCCGAGACGAACAACGAAGCTAAGAAATCGTCGAGGAAGACCGTCCCCAAAAAGCTCCCGCTCTTGCTGGCGTTGTCAGTGATGGCGGCCCATGCCAACCAGGCCAGGACAGCGACAACGACTGTTAGCCAGGCGCTCAGGGCGATCACATGACCCTCCTCGTGGCCGGCCAGTTTGCGGCCGAAGCTCACCCCGCAGATCACGCCGTAAAGGTAGCCGGGCTGGAAATCGGTCGTACGCGAGATCACCACGCATGCGACCGCAACGGCCAGGCCCACGGGGAGGGCCTCCAGCTTGTAGCCGACCTTGCCGTGCCTGCGGACGCGGTGGTACCCGAGGGTGATAAGCGCGGAAAGCCCTACCCCGGCTGTCAGGGCGACCAGGATGGCCAGGTACAAGACCAGCGTGCGCAGGTTGAAGCCGAACCAGGGGTCCAGCATGGCGCCTAACAATGCCCCGGACATCAGGACGCCGACAAACACGACCGTTTCCCGTTCCAGCCGCTTGGTTTTGGAGCGGCCGGCCAACGCCAGGCTCTTGAGCAAGATCGTTTTGGCCTTGTGGTAAACCTTGGCGGCGGCCCGGCGCAGAGGTACGGGGAACACCAGGGCCATCCATGTCTCCCACCACGCCGCGATATCGGCGTAGTTCTCCTCGAACGTCGAGTTGAAGAGGTTGGCCGGGAACACGATGAACTGGAACAGGCCGATGGCGATGACTGCGTCTACGGCGTCTGATTTAACCGAGCCAAAAGCCCTCGCCGGGGTGGCCAGGGAACTGGCCACGGAGCTGACATCGGAGTTGGCCGGTGCCCCTGTCGGCGATGGGGAGCTACCACCACAGTTGGGCCCGCTGGAGGCGTTCCGACACACGCCGGCGGCGGCGGACGGGGCACTGGCCGCCGATGCCGTCCCCGACCACCCATGGCCGAGAGCTACCCAGCTTGCTCCGATTAGGAGCAGGAGAACAAGAGCGGGCAAACGGCGCACGTGAAGCCTCCCTAAAGCAACATCCGGCAAGCGAGCATAACGGCCTGGTCCAGGCGGCGCCAGAGGTCCGGTCATCGCTTGTAGCCCGAACCGTACAGCCGACGCAGCTATGGCGGAACCTGCCAGAGTGTCGTTCGTCGATGAATTCTGCGGCGTCCGCCGCCGTACTGTCGAACCCGTGACCGAGGAGGACTTCTGATGCGCAGCGTGACCTATTCGATGGGCGTCTCACTTGACGGCTACATCGTCGGGCCGGACGGCGCCTTTGACTGGACGGCGCCCGACGACGAGGTCTTTCGCTTTGTCACCGACGAGATACGAGAGGTAGGCGTCCACCTGTTGGGACGAAGGCTGTACGAGACAATGCTCTACTGGGAAACCGCCGACCAGGACTCATCGCTCGACGACTCAATGCTCGAGTGGGCGGCGATATGGAAGCCGCTCCCAAAGGTGGTGTTCTCGACCACGCTATCGGCGGTGCAAGGCAACGCCCGCCTAGCGTCCGGCGGTCTGACGGCGGAGATCGAGCGGTTGCGAGCCGAGCCGGGGGAGGGCAACATCGCTATTGGCGGCGCGGCTCTTGCCGCCGAGGCGGCCGCGTTGGGTGTGATCGACGAGTACCGGGCCAGGGTCTACCCGGTGCTGGTTGGCGGTGGCATTCCGTTCTTTCCCCAGCGCGAGCGCCGGGTGGATCTCGAACTCGTCGAAACTCGGACCTTCAGCTCGGGAATCGTTTACCTCCGCTACCGCGTGGCGCTGTAGCCGGCTCGTCCGCCGAGCCTTGGTGGTCCGCCACACGCCTCATTTCGCCACACCGTCGGTCGCGGGCGCCCGTAGCCCGAACGCTCGTTGCGTCGCCCACTGCAAAGCCCGCACGACGGGCCCGATCGGCGTCAACGGCGGGAAGGAAACCTCGTCGATCGCGGGGACAAAGATCTTCCCGCCGTCGCTCAGGTACTCGTACACCAGGCCCGACAGGGCCCCCAAGGCCCGCCAGGCCCGGGACGCGTGCGGGCCCCTGAGCTCAGCATGGAGGTCGGGCCGCTTGCCATCGACTACGACGGCCGCCGGCGCCAGCCCGGACCACTGGTAAACCCGGCGCAAGACGGGGGATCGGCGCGGCTCGGCGATCCCCATGTCGGCGAGCACGACCTCGTCCACGGACAGGGCGTCGGCGCCGGCGTAGATGTGGCGGACGAGGGCCGGGCGGTGACAAGCCATCACCCCGAACGGCCCATCGGCGACAGGCTCCCAACCATCGATAACCGAGAAGTCTGGGGGTGCCACATCGAGCAACATCATCGTCGCCGACCGGTAGTCGACCTGGCGACCGGCGTACACAGTGGCGTCGATCCGGCCGGTCATGCCTTCCAACGTACAGAGGCTCAGATGGGCAAAGTCGGTGGGGGCGGTCCGCAGTTTGGGCATGACGACCCGGAGATCGGCATCGTGCCAGGTCGCGCTGATGGCGTGCTCGACGAAGCCGCGCTCGTAGGTGAAGGGCCGCATGTCCTGGCTGATGTCTACAACCCGGTAGAACGGCGAGGTAAAGCCGAAGTACGAAGCCACCTCGGCCACCGAGCGGTGCGCGTAGTTGTTCCCGTAGACGGTCGGCGCCTCGAGCACGACGACGTCCGCCACCCCTTGGCGGCGTAGGTACAGGGCCAGTAGCTCGACCACGTCCGGGCTGGTCACATTGGAGCGGTCCCGGCGGTCGTAGCCCAGCATGAAGGACACCCGCACGGCGGCGACCCCCGAACGGGCGGCCATCGCCCCTAGGCCCGCCCTGTCCAGGCACTCTTCGAGCACGGCCGCTTTGGCCGCGCCGGCCGTCCCGCTACGGACCACGACGGGCCCGCGCGAGCCGAACCCCGGTCGCAAGCGGCCAGGAACCGGGACGGTGACATCGGCATGGGGCCCGGGCTGCGCGCCCGGGCCTGAGGCCGGACGAAGCCGCGCCGGGACGAACCAGACGCTGATTGCGGCGAGGCGAGCAGCGAGGTCGGCGCCGCCGGGGCCCGACAACCGGTCGTCATCGGTGAGGGCATTGGCAATTGCCCGGAAGGCTTCGCCGTGGCGAGTTTCGTCGTTGCGGATCCGTTCGAAGGTGGCGCGTTCCTCGGGGTCGTCACATAGCTCCGCCAAGCGTTCGTAGCCAAGCTCGGCGCTGGCCTCAAGTGCGGCGTTCAGCCGGCAGTAATGCCGGAACGTCTGGTACCGCAACTCACGCCTGAGGACGGGGGGAACCTGCCCGGTGGCTGCCCCGAGCGCTACCAAAAGACCGGCTGCGCCGGCGCGGAACGGAGCCGTACGGGGGTCTCGGTGATTGGAGGTAGCGGACGTCCATCCCGAAAGGGCACCCTGCAATTGGCGGCCGTAAACAATTACCCTCGCGGCGATCCCGGGCGATCTGAGGAGCCAGCCCCGGACATATTCGGCATGGAGCTGCTCGTCTTTCCAGATCCACACCAGGGCCTGCCGGATCACGGCGCGCGCGTCCTCGTCGATGTCAAGAGCGGCCACCCGGCCGACGACAGCCTCTTCCCGATAGGCAACGGCCACGACTTGCTCGCGCTCCAGGCTGAGGAGGACCAACCTCCGGCGCTCCAGTTCCGGGCGCCCGGCAAACTCGGTCCGCCACCGGTCGAGCAACCGCCGGACGTCATCGAGGAGGGCGGCCTCCAGATCGCCCGCACCGTCCTCCTGCGCGGGACCGACGGGGCGGCGCCGGTCCATCATGGCAGATGATAGGGCCCCCAAAGCATCCCCGCCCAATCATGATGGCAAACAGGCGTCGACGCTGGCTCCAGCGAGGTCGGAGCCCCAGGCGGCCAAAACGGCCGCCCCGCCGGATGCTCTTGGTCCATGTCCGCGCGGGCCTTGGTCAGACCCGGATCACCTCGACGCCGGGAATCGCGACATAGGCTCTTAGTTGGCTCGAGCGTCGGGGTCGGTTCAAACGGCGGCGTCGAGGTCAACTCGGCGATGCAAGCCCCGGTAGGGTCAGCCCAGTGTGTCGTTCTGGCCAATGGGAGCCCTGGTAGCGTCACGCAAACCGTCAAGACGGTTACCGGCGCGACTTATTTGTTGTCCTGGTACGGCGCCGGGTACCCCGAGCCCGGCAAGACGCCGCCCGCCACGCTGCACGTCTTGTGGGACGCCAGCGTGGTGGCCGCTCCGACCTACAATGGCAGTTTCCACACCTCTAGCGCCCCGGGATGGAAGCTGCAACACCAGGTGGTCACCGCCGCCTCGGCCAGCTCCACCGTCGAGTTCGCCGACGCCACCAACCCTCCCGGCGAGGCCGTGTCCATGGTGGCCGAGGTCTCGCTGTCCGGTGACGCCAAGATCTACCTTCCCCCGACACCCACCATCGCCCCCACGGGCAACCTGCTGGTCGTCGTGCGGACCGCCACCGGCGCCCCCCTCGTCGACCCCAGGCTGGTCGTGAAGCTTTATGGTACGTACACCGAGACCAAGTACGCACCGCCCGTCACCCAGTTGATGGCGAGCGGGCCGGTGAGCAGTGGCCAGGTCGAGCTTCAACTCCACCTGCATGCCGCTATGGCGCACCACAGCATCCCCGCCTACGTCACCCTCAGCGGACCGGGCTTCACACCGGTCACACACTCCTTGACGATCAAGGTGAGCTAGTGCTGAAGCCGCGCTGGTTCCTGCTCGGAACGTCCCTACGCCGTTAGTGCACCAGGTGCCGTTCGACGGTGTTCTGGAGATCGGTGTTCGAGTTTGAAGCTCGTCCGCCACGGGTCGCCGGAGCCGATGGGGCGCCATCAGGCGGACTAGGCCCCGGCGCACCCTAGGAGACCTTGATGCTCAGGTGCTCAAAGGTAGGGTGGGAGGCACCACCCTTTTTGAACGCTACGGCTTCACCAAGGTGTGCGCGCTTGGCAAACCACTGGCTAATGGTGGCAACAGTAAAAGGCTCCCCTCCCTCTCAGCGACCGAGCCGGATAGGCGGGGTCGTCAGCGCGATGGACAGCTAACCCGAGTTGGACGAAAATAGTCCAGCCGATGATGCCACCTGCCGGAAGCGACGTACGGTTAGACAAGGCCCGGCAACCTCTCCAACCCGGACGCCCACAACGGGGACTGTGGTGGCTGAGGCCTTTCGGTAGCCGTTCGCTGCGAGCCAAGGCAACCGTGGTCGGCCTCACTGGCTTGGCCATCGCCTTTGTGTTGGGCGTCGGCACATGGGGCTTCTACGGGCTAAAGACGCAGCCCCGTCTGGGCCTTCCACTAGCCATTTACCGCTCCGTGCACCTGTTCACCTTCGATCTCGGCCCGGCGGCCGGAGGTAACGGCAGCCCCCGGGCCAACTGGCAACTTTGGGCAGCCTCCATCGTGGCCGGCCTGCTGTTGCTGCGAGGTGCCCTGTTGGTCGGACGGCAGCGAACGCGGGGCCTAGTTGTGCGCTACCTTCTCCGAGGCCACGTGGTCATTTGCGGGGCCGGGGACACCGGCACTCGTTTGGCCCAAATATTGGCCCGTGACCACGACGTCGTTCTGGTCGACCGTGACCCGGGGGCGCCGGGGCTGGCTGCGGGGCCCGCCCCCAACGAATGGCGGGTCACAGGCGACTGCGTGCGCGAGGATACCCTGCTGTCGGCCGGGATCACGCGGGCCAATTGGGTTTTGGTCAGCGTGGGCGATGACCTTGTCGGCTCACAGGTGGCTAGCACGGTTCGCTCACTGGCCAAAGCGAGGCGTCTCCGAAACCGGGCCCACCTCTTGGCCCGGGTGGAACACCCGGCTTTGGCGCATTTCTTGGAAGAGGGCGAAGAGATAGACGCTGACCAGGGTTTGCCCGGTCCCTTGTCGCCGTCCATCGCCGGCTTGGGGCCGGTGGTAAGCACTTTCTCCACCGGTGCCATCGCCGCCGAGAACCTACTTGACGAGCCCCCGGCCAACGGCGGCCCCTCCCTGTCTGAGGCGCTGTTCGGCGGCAATCAGATTGAATCTCCCAGCCTGCTCTTGGGAGGCGACCATCCTTTCATCGACGCCGTGCTCGTGGCGGTGCTGCGCCGGGGCCGTGTCCAATTGCTACGTCAACTGGAAGGAGATAGCGCAGCGCGCTGGCACGCCCTCCGCATAGTGGTCATAGGCCGAGGTGCTTTGGCGCGGGCGGAAGCCTTCTCCGCCCGATGGGGCCCTGAACCTGACGTCTTGTCGTTAGAGGCGCGGGACCTCGACCGGATATCGGAAGAAATGGACTGGCCGGCTGATTGGTTGCAACGCTCCGGCCGGTCGGGGTGGGCCGTGGTCGCCTGCCAGGACGAGCTCGAAGGCGTGGAGCTAGCCCTGCAGTTGGCCCAGACATTGGGCGGCGCGGCCCGGCTCACCCGGCTGACTGCCCGGCTGGCTAGCTCGGTCGACCTCGAATTGCAGGAGCGGACACTGAAAAGCCCGGACATGGCCACGACCGACGTACGGGCCTTGCCTGACCTGTCATGCCGACCTGAGCTCATCGCGGGGGCGGGTGGGCAGAAAAGGTTGGAGGCCGCTCTGGCGGCCCAGGGCATACCTACGACAGAAGCAACAAGGCTCAGCGAGCGCCTCTACGAGAGGGGTCGAGAGCTTGGTGTCCGCAAGCAGTTCTCCTGGCGCGTTCGCCCTTGTGAACGTCCCTTTCTGGAGGCATTGCTCGGCCCGGTCCCGCTCAGCGCCATGGTGCGGGCCGGGCTCCGAGTCGACCTGGGCAAACCGGCTAACCTCCGCCTGGCCGCCGAGCGTTTGTCGGAAGAGGCGTCTCCTTTTGCCTTTTCCGCTTGGTGCGAGTACCTCACGCAGTTGAGGCCGAGCCTGTCCGAGGCTCCCTCCTTACCTCCCGGTGGGCACCGCTCGGGGATATTGGTCAGGCTCTACCGGGCGGCTCTCGGCGATGACAGTGCGTTGGCCGGAATGATCCCCGATAGGGGCGTGCTGAAAGGCGCAGACCGGGTAACGATAATTGCCGGTGGGGCCGAGAGTATGAAGCCAACCACTGGGCCAGCGATCGCCGCCTTGCTGCGGGTCGCCCTCTACCGCTACGAGGGCATGGTGCTCAGCGGCGGGAGCTCTGCTGGCGTACCGGCGATCGTGGGCGATGTCTGCCAAGAGCTCGGCCTCAGCCACCATTTGGTGGGCTATACCCCGCCAGGACGAGGCGACCCAGCCCGTTACCCCGTGCTAAGGGAGACGGAGGGAGCAGTCGAGTTTTCCGTGGACGAGCCTTTGGCCATGTGGGCCGACATCCTGGGCTCAGGGGTCCCTTTGGAAAACGTACGCGTACTCGTTTTCCCAGGAGGTGGCATAGTCACCGAAGAGATCCTCCTCGCCCGGGCGCTGCGGGCGCGGGTGGCTTTTATCGACCCAGGCAAGGACCTGCCAGCTTCGCTCGACTACTTGCTCCCCCTCGGTTCAAAGGGGGTGCTGGAGGTGCCCGCTGACCCCATGAGCGCCCGCGCTTTCGTGCAGTGGTCGCAGCTGCCCCCAGGCCTCGCCGATGCCATCGGCCGCTTCGTCCATAGCCGGTACCGGGCTAAGTCTCGGGGCAACAAGGCTCCCACTGACCCTGCCCTGGCCCCCTGGGACGACCTTCCCACCCACTTGAAGCAGTCGAACCTGGCACAGGCTAATGACATTCCTAACAAGCTGGCCTTGGTCGGGATGCGGCTTGCTCAGCAGGGTCAGCCCTTGGTGCTGAGCCAAGAGCAGAGGGGGCTGTTAGCCGAAGCTGAGCACGGTCGCTGGAACCTCGAACGACTCAGCGCTGGCTGGCAATCGGGCCAGAGACAGATGAGCCGGAGCCTCACGCCTTTCATCGTTCCTTGGTCGCAGCTGGACGACGCTGTCCGGGCCTTCGATTTTGATGCAGTGGACAACATCGCTCCTGCGCTGGCAGAAGCGGGATGGGGCGTCGAGCCACTGGAGGGACCGAGCCAGAGTTAGGGCAGGAACTGGGCCTGTTGTGCTTTGGTGAGGCTGGTTACCGCCAGCGTACGGGCGACGCTCAGTACCTGGCTGAACGGGAGGTAGGCGCGAGCGGGGATGAGCTGAGTACTGCTGGACGCACCTATACCGAGAAGTCGGCCCCCGTCGCCCCAAGCCAGTGGCGGGTACTCGGTTTCGGCCGAATAAGCCGCCACCGGGGGCTGATCAGTGCCCAGATCCCACACATCGACTTGCCCGTTACCGTAGGAAAGGGCCACGGTCTGGTCGGACGGTGAGAGTGAGTAATTGAACTCCCCCGCCAATTGGGCCGCCACGTGCTTGCTCTTGAGGTCATAGACCTCCAGGCCGTCAGGGTCTTGCAATAGCAGCCTCTGGTCAGGCAAGGCACTGGCACGGGCCCAGCCGTCGCGCTGAGCGATGGTGGCCAACGGGCGCGCTCGGTTCGAGGAGGAACCATCCCATAGCCACAACCTGCTGGCCGTTGTGGCGTCAACGGGAGTGGAGAGGATCCTTACTTCGCTGCCCACGAAACCGGCCAGAGCGTCATTGCTGGCATTGAACGCCACTTGGCCCGGGGCGTCGTGGGTGCGCCATTGCCAGTCCAGCACCACATCGTGGTCGTCATTGCCCACGCCAGCCTGAGCGCTGATAACGAGGGCATCTCCGTCGGGCGTGAACTGGACGTCGTTGGCCCCTCCCCACTGCGGGCCATTTGGCAGGGTCAGTTGAGCCACCTCGCTTCGCTCGGCTACCTCCCACACGGTGACCCGGTCGCCCAGGGCGCCGGCCAGGTAGTCGCCGTCCGGGCTGAAGGTCAGGTCCCCGTAGCCTTGACCGGAGCCGGCCTTCGAGCTGGGCGCAGTTGGGGCGGGCACCAGCCAGCGGTACGTGAAGGCCGAGTAGTCCCATAATGCGACGGCACCGGCTTGAGTGGCCACCGCCACCAGGTCTCGTCTGGGGCTAAAAGAGAGGTCGCCACTTGTGTAGTCGAGGTCATAGGCAAGTGTCGCTTTCCAGTCCCACACGAGAGTGCCGTCCAGCAGCAAGTTCCCATCAGGGCTGAAGGCCACATAACCCCCAAAACCTTCGCTCCCGTAGGGTAGGTAAAACGGTGACGTCGAGGCGCCAGGCCACAAGAACACCACTGGGTCCTCGGTACCCGCGGCCAGGGTCGTGCTGTCGGGGCTCCAGGCCAGGCTGAGCGCTTCGTCCACATCATCGCTGTGCACCCCAAGAGAGGCGGGAAGGGCGAGGTCGTGGACGATAGGGGGCTCCATCGGGTCGGCTAAGTAGACCACGTCCACCTGGGGCCCGGCCTCCGCTATGGCCAATTTGGTGCCGTCGGGTGAGAAGGCGGCCACGTCCGCCCCGCCCACCGGCACGACTGTGCCATTGCCGGGAAAGCCCCAGACCTCGCTCAGGGCCGGGCCGACCGCGGCCAGTTCGTCGCCGTTGGCGCTCCAGGCCAAAGCACTGACACCCGCGTTCTGGCCGTTGGGCAACAGGGCTTTGACCGGGTGCAGGGTCCTTAGCACCTTTGCCCCGCGGGAGCTCTGCACAGACACGGTGCCTTTGCTCTCGACAACAGCCACCAGGTTGCCCTGGTGGTCGAGCGCGATGGGGTTGAACGAGTTGGGGCTTATGGTGCTCCAAACCTCGACCGACGAGCCCGGACGGTGCCATGCCCAAGCGATGACCTGCACGTTGTCAGACGGGAAACGTCTTATTAGGGCCAGGACATCGCTGCCATCGGGGCTGAACTGGGCGCTCAGCAGAACGCTGTGCGGGATGGTTAGGACGAAGTGCGACGGCGTACCGCGGGGCAGGTGGGCACCAGGCAAAGCGGCCACGGTCATGACGGCTAGCCCGTTGAGGCCCGCGTACGTCGACACCGCCCATCGCCCGTCGGGGGCGACCGCCCATTGGCTGTCGGTGACAAGGTCCGACGCGCCGGGCTCGGGCAGCGTGCCCGCGAGTGAAGACTGGCTGACGGCGCTGCGGACGGCGGCCTCCGCCTCATCGGTCGGGTCATATCCGTAGGCACGCAAGGCGAGCAACAGCGAAAGCTGCGGGTCTGTGGAGACCTGGGACTGGGCGTTTTGGGCAACATACAGCGAAGAGGCTCTGTCCCTTTGGTCGTCAGCCTGGTGACGCTGGTTGACGGCCACTCTCCACTCCAGGCCAGTAAGGCCGGCCAAGATGAGCATGGCGAAGGCGATGCTCAGCGCCGCCGTCACCGAGCCCCTCTGGCGACGGACAGCAGCCTGGCGGCTCTCGCGCACCAGACGTTGTTGTTGAGGGAGCACATTGCGGTGCGTACTGCTTTGTTCGTCCAGCCACTTTTCTGCCTCCTCTAGTTCCCGCCCTCGCAATAAGAGGCTCCGGTCATTACCACGCTCGGCCCAGCGTTGAGAAAGGGTGAGGAGGTGGGTGTGGAAGTGGACTGACTCGATATCAGTGTTTAGAGCCTCGACCAGGATGTCCACTTGCCGGTCGAACTCTGCTTGGCTCAACGCGGGGGTCTCTCCCAGTCCGTCGTTCGGGCCCTGGCCCGGAGGGACAAAGGAAATGAACTGCAGCTCGGCCAGTTGAGCGGGGACCAGCTCGTCGGGGGTGGCGGTGGCAACTACCGGTACCAAGCGTTTTCCAAGAGCGACGGCGCGCTCCAGCTCGGCTCTGCAGTAAGGAGACGCCACCGACGCGGGCGAAATGACAAAAAGGACCGCCTGGGCTTCCAATATCGCTTGTTCGATCTCGGCCCGCCACGGCGATGACGGGAGAATACCTTCCCGGTCCACCCATGAGGTTAGGTTCCTGGCCTTGAGCGCTTCTTCCAGGCGGTCGACGAAGGCCGGTTCTGTACGCCGAGAGTAGGAGATAAATACGTCAGCCACGACGGAGACTGTAACCCGCATCCCGTTACCACCGAGCGCCGGCCGACCGGCCTAGGAGCGAGACTCCCTGCTAGGAACCCGGCTCGGCCCAGGGAGCCTTCTGACGGGTCCTTGGCACCCCATTCCGGCAGCACCTGTTGCGATAACGTACGCGCTCGCGGGGCCTAAACGGGCCGTGCGCAACTACACGTTCAAGGAGACGATTGGCGGCCCGCCGTAGCTTGTTCGATTACCGCATCCGCCAGTGCGGGCGTCGCGTGTCGATCTGGCGCCCGACCGCACTGCGCCTCCGGAGCCTCCTGCGCTCGGTGTTCGTCTCGTATATCGCCCTGGGGGTGACGTTGTACATCCTCCGGGGACCGCGGGGACCCGGCCCTGTTTCGGTACTCGCCCTGGCCGCGAGTGTGGCCGCGGTAGGCATCGTCTTGCGGCCGCTCCTGGCGGGGTTCGCAGCGTTGCTGGGCCGGCTTGGCGCACTCGCTTTCGGGTTCATCGCCCAGGCTGTGATCCTCGACGTGGCTGTCGATTTAGCCCCCAACGCCGGCGTCCATGGTCTCGGCGAGATCATTCTTGTTTCTTGGGTAGCGGCAGCGTTAGCGGCCATCGTGAACTGGGCTCTGGACGCAGGGAACGAGGAAGACTTCCAGGCGGACCTGCTCTATCGGGCCGTGAGAATGGCCCACCGGCAGTCGCGCGATGGCCTGGTCAAGGCCGATCGGGGTGGCCTGCTCATCTTGCAGCTCGATGGCGTTGGGGAAGACTTGTTGCGCCAAGCCATGTCGGCCGGGACCGCCCCTACCCTCGCTAGTTGGATCCGGTCGGGGGCCCATCTCCTGCGACGGTGGCACACGGGCTTACCAGCGACTACGCCGGCCGGTCAATCCGTGTTATTGCATGGGAAC
>Ga0302325_10009938_pt1 | contig 20695 bp, 22 predicted proteins | sample Palsa_T0_2_FD_201948 | JGI IMG/M metagenome (GOLD analysis project Ga0302325, IMG submission 201948) | Peat permafrost microbial communities from Stordalen Mire near Abisko, Sweden - Palsa_T0_2 | ecosystem: Environmental > Terrestrial > Soil > Palsa > Peat permafrost | place: Sweden: Abisko...
ATGTCTGTTCCCCTTAGCACCTTGCGGCCCTCCTCAGCGGAGGATCGGCCGGCTTTATACCCTCGTCTGAGGGTGGGGAATTTTCAACCGGCTATATGGAGATTTTTGCACCGGCGCTGACACCAAACGCGTGCGGTCCTCCAAAAGCACGATGATCATTGTGGGAAAAATTCGTCCCGTCACCACTTCATCAATAGTCACACACAAGACAGTTTCTCAAAGTCAACGTATTTCTCTTGCAATTCTTAAAAGTTTCCCTGACAATTGCTTGCAGCATCATCGTCCCCGGGTCTGTAGGACGAGCCTAACGTTTCTCCCGCCGCCGAGCCGGGATCGAGACAGGGCGAAAGGGATAGGTGTGATGCACCCAGCCTCCCGTCCGGAAGCCGCTCGCTGGTTAGTCGAGAACGGACCGAAAGCGCTCGAACTGTCGTTCTGGACGATCATATACGGCTCGTTTGCGCCCATCCTGATCGCAGACGACGATCGCATCTGCCGGGAGGTCAGTTTCGGCGCCATCAAGCTCTTGGGCTTCCCAAGGGAAGAAATCATCGGCCGCAGTGTGGATGATTTTGCAGATCCCAGTTACAAGCCCCTGATTTCGGAACGCTGGCGGGCCCTTCGGGATCGCGGCGAGCAAGTAGGCACACTGAGGCTGGTGGGTCGGACCGGCCCCCGTGACGTAGACTACATTGCCAAAGGGAATGTGCTTCCGGTGCGCCACCTTTTGGTGCTGCAAGACGTGCCGAAGTACGGACCAAGCAGCGGACCTACCAGAGATGGCTATGAGAAAGCTGTTCCTTCTTGGGTGCAGGACTTTGCGCTGTTCTTGCTGGATTTAGACGGACTGGTAGTCACCTGGTATTCGGGTGCGGAGCGTATTTACGGGTACAGTGGCGATGAAGCCATTGGCCAAAAAGTAGCATTCCTGAATCCCATCGAAGACACCTTCTCGAATAGGTTGGAAGAAGAATTGGAGAGGTCCAAAGGCGAAGGCCATTTCGGCAACGAATGCTGGCAGGTAAAAAAAGGCGGCGTACGTTTCTGGGCCAGCGTTATGACCATGGCGCTGAGAAACGAGTATGGGGATCTGCAGGGCTTTGCCAGAGTGGTGCGCGATTTTAGCGACCGTCAGCGCAGGGATGAAGAATTGCGGCTCAGCCGAGCGCGTTCACGACCGCTGCTGTCGGCGTCAACTAGCGCGGCCATCGTTGCCGGTGAATTCGATCAAGCCGCGGAGGTGAATGACACGTTTCTTAAACTTGTCGGCTACAGCCGCGAGGATTTGCGATTGGGCCACCTGCGCTGGCCTCGTCTCACTCCACCGGAATACCTTGCTTTGGATGAGCTGGCACACGAGGAAGTGTTGCAATTCGGGGCTTGTGCGCCCGTTGAAAAAGAGTTGATTCGCAAGGACGGGAAGCGGGTTCCGGTTCTAGCTGCCACGGCTGTTTTAAAGCTATCTCCTTTCCGTTGGATTACGTTCTTGCGGGAGCTCGATGAGCGGGGCGGCGTGGAAACTAACGAAAGGAAAGCCCTCAAGGATGACGGGGGTGGGATTGTTGGGAGCAGCGCGGCTATAAAGCGGATTCTAGGCCAGATAGACGCCCTGGCGTCGACCGATGCCACAGTGTTGGTCCTGGGGGAATCCGGTACGGGAAAGCAGCTCGTGGCTCGCACTATCCATAGAATGAGTCCCCGCAGAGATCTTCCTTTTGTCAGGTTGAATTGTGCGAACATTCCGGTCGGGCTGCTGGAGGGCGAGCTTTTCGGTTACGAGAGGGGCGCCTTTTCCGGTGCGGTGTCGCACAAGGCCGGTCGGCTGGAAATGGCTGACCAGGGGACTTTGTTGCTGGAGGAAGTGGGTGAGGTTCCCTTGGAACTCGCAGCTAAGTTGGTGCGGGCCCTGCATGAGAAAGTATTCGAGAGGTTGGGTGGCACCCGTAAGATCCGCACGGATGTCCGGCTGCTGGCGACAACCAACCTAAATATGCACCAGATGGTGGGGGACAGACTGTTCAGAAGCGATTTCTTCTACCAGCTAAAGGTTTTTCCAATCATCGTGCCTCCGTTGCGCGATCGCGCCGAGGACATACCCGCACTGGCCTGGCACTTTACAAAAAAGTACGCCGCCCAAATGAATCGGACCATTGATAAGATCCCGGCGGGGACGATGAAAGCCATGGAGAGTTGGCGCTGGCCAAGGAATGTACAAGAGCTCGAGAACTTCATCGAGAGGTCGGTGACCGTTACACGAGGGCCAACTCTCACTGCTCCTCTGTCGGAACTGCGGGTCGACCTCGCCAATACCGCCAGCTTGGCAGAAGTGGAGCGGGAGCACATCTTACGCATTTTCCGTGAAACCGGCGGGGTGATCAGCGCCACGGCGGCTCGCCTGCGGATTCCAAGGTCGACTCTCAACGCCATGATGAAAAAACTAGGAGTTTCCCGTAACGATCTTTGACTGCGGAGCGATATATGTCCCCACAGACTCAAAAACAGCGCGCTACCGATCCCAGCGGGAACCTCCTGCTTGCCAGTTTGGATCAGGCAGACTATGAAATCCTGATGCGAGAGGCCAAAGTGGTGGCTCTGAAGTTTGGCGAACGGCTGTATCACCAGGACAACCCCATCGATTTCGTCTACTTCCCCATAACATCCATAGTTTCCTTGCTGGTGAGCACCACGGACAAGCTTTCGGTGGGAATGGCTATGATCGGGCGAGAGGGAGTTCTGGGAGCATCGGAGCTCCTTCAAAACCAAGGATCGATGGCCTTGACCGTTGTCCAGTTACCTGGCACCGCCGCTCAGATCGACCGCTACACCTTCCTGAAAGTCGCAAGCAGCAGGCTGCGAGTGCAGGATGTGATGCACCGGCATCTTTTTGCGCTAATGCGGCAAGTGCTCATTGGAGCGGCGTGCAACCGGTTGCACACAATAGAACAGCGTTGCGCTCGGTGGCTGTTGATGACCCACGACCATGCCGGTCAGGATAGCTTTTCACTTACGCAGGAGTTCCTCTCTCAAATGCTCGGGGTTCGAAGAGCGACGGTCAATGCAGCGACAGGCACGTTGAAGAAGAAGGGTTTGATCCAGTACGTACGGGGACACATTACCATTATCGATCGGCGTGGCCTGGAATCGGCATCCTGTGGCTGTTATCAAGCCGCTATCCAGGTATACAGCTCCATTCTTGGTACTCGGGACAGACGTATTTAGCGTTTTGTGCACGCATACGTACACATAATCTTCGATATCCGCTAACATCTAATGACGTAATACAACTTACCTATGGTCGGGCATGCAGGATTTAGCTCGTTGCATACTGGCCCCCGAGCCCGGCTAACTTTTGTCGCCTCTCTGCCGCAACTAGCTGTGCTACCAGCACTACCAATGTAAGTGGCGATGGTTCGTGAATAAGAGCCAAGAACAATTTCTGTCCCGCCCTAGCTTGTTTGGCCCGCCGCGTACGCTTTGCCAAGACACCGCTTCCTGGCCAAAAGATTTTGGCTAATTTTCAGGCTTGGGCCGTAATATTATCTTTGGTGCAGGAGTGTTTCGCGGGTGAAGGCACAGACTATCTGCGTCAAGGAGTCGACCGGAAGAACTCTGTCCTCCGCCATCCGTCGTGCCGATGGCAAGAAATTACTCGCCAAAGGTCACTTGATCAGCGAAGAGGATGCTCGTATGCTTGCGACCGAAGGTTTGAACGAGGTCTGGGTAACCGAGTTGGAAGAGGGTGAGGTTGGCGAAGACGACGCGGTGATGCAGGTGGCGACCAAAATCGGCTGCGGACCGCTCGAAGTACGTTTAGCCGCGGCTGGGAGGGCGAATTTGTTTGCTGCCGAGCCGTGTTGCATTTTGGTGGATGATGAGGTGCTAATGCAAATCAATTCCACGCGTGGCATGGTCGTCGCCACGTCTCGGAACTTTACTTACGCGCACGCGGGCCAGCGCGTAGCCACCGTCAAAAGCGCGCCTTTCGTTGTGGCCAAACCGGATCTTGAGGTCCTTATGTCTGTCGTCGAAGAGACGCGTCCGATGTTGCAGGCCTTGCCCATCCGCACTCCGGCCGTGGCAATTTTATACACCGATCCGGTCAGCGGAGAACGTGCACGGCAGTTGTTCGAAAACATCGTGCGCAAGCGTCTGAATCGGGTTGGGACGAGCGCCAGCTTGGTCCTCTCCGCTGTCGAAAAGGAAGGCGCCGTTGCCGATTCCCTCGAGCATCTGCTGCGTGCCGAACCAACCGCTGTCCTGATCGCTTCGACCACCGCACCCGCACAGCCGGATGATGTCATCGGCCGCGCCTTGGTTCGAGCTGGAGCCGAGATCGAAAGCTTCCTGGCGCCGGTAGAGCCCGGCAGTCTCCTCTTGCTCGCTTATAAGAACCAGGTTCCCATCGTGTGCGCGCCCGGCTGCTTCCGCCCCGCCAGACTAAACGTCGTGGACTTAATACTGCCGCCGCTGCTGGCAGGCCACCGTGTTTCGAAGTGGGAGGTCGCCTGCCTCGGGCATGGCGGCCTGCTCGTTTGATTTCTCCTGTACTCCGGGTGCGGCCTCCGACCCACCGAGGTCTCCGACGCGCGAGAGAGTTCTTATCGAAGGCGAACTTCTGGCGAGCGGCCCGGTATCAAGCCGGGTCACCTTGATGCCATTCGCCACTAAGAGGTATTGTCCGGATGGTTACCGTTAAAGCCTATGTCGGAAAGCGTTGCGATAATCAGGAACAAAGCGGGATAACCGCAAGCAAAAAGTTAGCCCGATAAGCTCTTGACTGGCTGAGCCTGGTTGTAGCTTCGCATTTGCCGAATCCTCAAGGGTTAGGACGCGGGTGGTTCCAATCAGAACGGGATTCCTGGCGCGTGGACGAGGAGGTAGCGGAAGGTGTCGGAAAAACATAAAACACGGGCCGGGGTTCTTCCTTAACAACTTGCGGAGTGAGGACTGATGAGGAAAGATGACAGCGTACTGGTGTGGGCTTGCCCGGATTGCGATGCTAGCCAAGGAGTACCTGACAAAGCTGAATTGAGAGGAATCGACGCTCCGCCGCCACAAGATCACCTGGGCAGAATGCCTCTGTGCGATGACCGAATCGCGTAGAGCCCAGGGGTGGTGACCATATACAGTCATTTGACGCATGCCAGTAACCAAATATGGATGTTTGATCTGGGTAGCGCATAATTATAAGCACTTTGTTTTGATAAGTGTAGTAATAGCCCAGGCATTCTTGTACACTGAAGTGGCCGTTTCAAAGGGTATTTGTCCACCAGAATGGCTTACTCTTTTCCTCGACAGAAAGAAAGAAGGGTTGAGTCCATGTCTAAAGGTTCGCAGCCTCACAACCTGCCAAGAGCCAAATCCCATGGCAACCGCGCTTAATGGCAATTGCTTCATGAGGAAGCCTGGCGAAATACTGGAATTCGCGAGATTCATCGCAACGTGCTTTGACTTTTAGGACAAAGTCGTCACGCTTCCGCTACGAGCGGGAAAATCTTGATGCAAATGTGGTCATCAATATGACGGAGCTTGGCAGACAGGCTCCAAAGTCTCGATACGCTGCAATCTTGGTTATTGGTCCGCCGCCGTTGCCACCGACCGCAGTGGCATGTTCCGGCGGACGAAACGTTCGCCCAGTGGTTGCGCCATGCAGGAATGAGGCGTGCTGAGGGTACATGCCCCAACAGTGATAAGAACCAATCCGCACCCGGAAAAAGCCGCTGCTCCCCGCAGTAATGCCAAGGAGCACTTGGGCTTATGATTCTTGACTGCCCGCGCCGCTCAGGCGACACCTTATCCGTCGCAGAGTTATTGCACGAACCGCTTCGAATTCTTCTGGTTGACGATCACAAGATCATGCGCGCCGGTATCAAAGCTATCCTTGAGCAGTGCCAAGAAGAGCAGTGCCAAGAATTCGCGGTGATTGGGGAGGCGGCGGATGGGGGTGAAGCAGTAGCTGAATGCAACCAAAAGCACCCGGACCTGATCGTGATGGATATTGGACTTCCAGGCATGAATGGCATCGAGACAACGCAGATCGTTCTTCGGAACTCTCCGGTAACCAAGGTCGTCATGCTCTCGATTTACAGCGATGAGCATACGGTCGTGAACGCGATTCGCGCCGGTGCTAACGCGTACGTCCTCAAGAAAGCGTCGGGCAGTGACCTTCTTAAGGCAATACGAACCGTGGCGAAGGGCGGCTGCTATTTGAGTCCCCAGGTTTCCGATTACCTGTTCCGGCGGCTCAAGGGGGTCGGTCCGGAGACTACGTTGGCGACCTCGGGAGTGGAAATCCTCGCACCACGTGAATTGCAAGTGCTCCAGTTAGTGGCCGCAGGGAACTCCAGTAAGGAGATCGCTGGGATCCTGGGTCTGGAGCCGGCAACCGTGCGCACTTATCGGAAGACAATGATGCGGAAGCTCGGAATCAAGAACGTCGCCGCTTGTGTTTTGCAAGTCCACTTAGCACACTTCGTTGGTTTAGTTGGGCCCACGCTAAGTCCTTGATTCTGTCCGGTGGAGGAGTATGGCAATGACAGAGCCGTCCTTTCCAACGATACTCGTTGTCGGGGACGACGGTTCACTTGGCGTCATTGTGGAGAGTCTTAATTGCTCTGAAGTGAACTCGTATTCGCAGTCCAAAGGCTGAAGGCCACGGTACTGGTCAGGCTTCTGACCGGACTCATGCTAGGAGACTAAAGTTAGTGATCAGGGTTCTCATCGCCGACGATCATGCCATCTTTCAAAGGGGGCTTAGCGAAATCTTGGTGCGCGAACTGAAAGACGTAATCTGTGGCGCAGCCGAGAATGCACACCAGGTCCTCACTGAGGTTCAGGCTCAGAATTGGGACCTCGTAATATTGGACATCACCATGCCGGGGCGGAGCGGCCTGGATGTGCTAGATGACCTGGTCCGGGTGAAACCCAAGCTTCCCGTGCTGGTCTTGAGCATGCATCCGGAAGACCACTACGGTATGCGCGTCCTCAAAGCGGGCGGAGCGGGGTACGTGATGAAGGGGAGCACCCCTGAAGAGCTGATCAAGGCCATCCGTAAAGTGCTCTGTGGAGGCCGTTATGTAACCCCGGCGTTGGCCGAAAAACTCGCCGTCAACTTGCGTGGGCATACCGAACTCGCCGATCACGAAGCTCTTTCCGGCCGCGAATTCGAGATTTTCCGGATGATCGGGTCCGGAAAAACAGTTGGACAGATTGCCGCGGAGCTCCATCTGAGCATAACTACCGTGAGTACCTACCGCGCGCGCATTTTGGAAAAGATGAATATCGCAACCAACGCCGATATCATCCGTTATGCATTGCACAACCATCTGGTCGATTGAAACAACGAGTAGTGCCATCGACGAGTTATGTAGGGCAAATCACGACAATCGCAGATTAACAAGTTCTACACAAATTTCCCATTCCGCTCTATAGCGCTACTCGCCTTAGACTCACATACTTAGTCACGCTCTCGCAGGATTTAAGTTGGAGCACGCCGATTCCGGACGGTGGAATCTTCGGCGTTTGTGATTTGTGGACCTTAGCGCCTGCAAGGCCAGACTTCACTCTTTCGGAGGTCATCGGGCCCATGAAGGCGCAGGCCATTGACGTAACTACCACAGCCGACTCGTTCCCAGAAGGACATCACGGCGCGATCGCCGCCAACTGGCCCATACGAGCGGAACGCCGGCTGAAGTCTCGCTATCCACTGGACCTGAGCGTTCGCTTCCGCCTTCTTTCCGGCAGTTCTCTTTACTCAGGAGCTGGCCGCGCGATAAACTTGAGCAGCGGTGGCGTCTTGGTGGTCACCGACCACGTCTCCCAACACGACTTCCGCTCTGGTGCAAAGGTGGAAATGAGTTTTGAGTGGCCTGCACTGCTCGATGGAAGGATTCCTCTTCAGCTCTTCGCGGTGGGCCTAGTCGTGCGTCGCAGAACATCCCATTTCGCTGCGACGTTTGAGCGATACCAGTTCCGCACCTTGAGAAACTCAACCCCTGCCCGCTTAGTTTGACGGCTCATGCCGCTCCTTCTGTCGGGCTCAAAAGTTTGCCGACTTGGGAGTTCCAGGGCGGATTGCGGCGCCTCGCGCTTGCCCCTTGGCGCGTTGTTACCTCCAGCGCGAGCTACCGGCCAAGCCTCCAATGATGAGTGCGGATCCAAGATCTTGGAAAAATCGAGAATATCGTTGGCCAAAGAGAGAAGACGGCCGTTTTTTCCATCCCGCGAACCGAAGCGATTAAGTCGCTTTGAATCAGTATTTATGTTGAGTTCCAAGCCATTTTGTATCTAGTTTGGATGGCGTTTCGGCCTGCAAATCAGTAATTTAGGTTAGGGTATAATAACACGGCACTGAACACCAAGTATGTGATACCCTCGAAATAGCTATCCAGAAGCGACCTCCTAGCCTCTTCTCCACAGCAGAAAGGCGCGTGCAGCATGGCTTTAGCGCGTTGCGAAACCTGTGGGACTCCGGAAAAATTGAAAAATAAGTATCCCCATTTCCATACTTTGCCCTATTCTGTGAGCATCAAGATTCTCTGTGGCGCGCGGTCTTGTGCCCATCGCGGATTCGTCTGGTTGACAGACGAAGAAGAACGAGAGTATCTGGCTGGCCAGCGAGATTTTCGAATTACAAAACGCGCTTTTGAGGTGCATGTGACATGACCTGTTTTGGAGTTGGTAGGATGAAATGTCTCCGTTAAGGGGCTCGTTGCAAAAGCACACCCTCCGAAAGATCTTCGCTAAACCTGTTTCAGGCCTCTAATTCCGTCCCTGGCCACCATTTATGAGCATACAGGGTTAGAGATTTCTTGGACGGGACCACCGCGCGCTCTGCGGACCCGGTGGGGTACCCCCGCTATCCGAGCGTGAAGTCGCTTCTAAAACATCGTTCGATGCGTTGCCAGTCGTCGAGCCTCCGCCTTCGTCGCCACCACACGAAAACATTCGTGGCGCGGAATACTTCGACTGAGGACCATGGCAGTGCTCAAACAACCGATAATCAAAAGGCTGGCGGCGATGCGCCTCCTGGGCATGATCGAGGCATTGAAAACCCAGAAGCAAGATCCAGCAGCTCGCGAGCTGAGTTTCTCGGAGCGGTTCGGCCTGTTGGTGGATCAACAGTGGAACTGGCGAGAGAATCAGGCGCTCCGGGCGACGACTGAAGAATGCCAAGCTTCGCGTGAACGGATGTCTCTGGTGCTACGCCTAACCAGAAGCAGTAACCATGTACGGCCATTGTGACCTGTTCAGTAACCATATATCGTCATTTCTCCTATCACTAAAGACAGCGTTTAGAAATGTATCGAAAAACTCTATTTATGAAGTAGCAATCCGACGAATCATTCCTCAAGTGAGCACTCAGTGCGTAGAAAGGTTTGGCCGTAACTATCGCAATGAGCCTGAGCTTGCGGGAGGGCGTGGTCCCGACATGCTTCTACAAGCCGTTAATCACGCGTTATTTGAGGGTTGGCGGCTTGCAAATTGATCAAGCGGCAGGCTCGACCTTGCTCAATAGGAAGGAGCTGGAGCTGACGAGTAAAGAATTTGACGTCCTGGTCCGTCTCGCCCAAAACCCAGGCGTGGTCGTTTCTGCCGAAGCCTTAGCCTCGGTATGGGGACCCGGCTTGGTTCACCACAACCAAAGTTTGCGCCTCCATATCAGTAAACTCCGGAAGAAGACCAGATCCGCCTCCGCTGAGTTCATTCGGGGTATATCAAGCAACGCATATGTGGCGGCTCTTCAGCAGTCGGCACGACCGCGGGGTTGGACCTTCCTCCCTTGTTGTCTGCCTCAATGCGGACCAGTCTGCTGGCGGGGCGGCACGACTTCTCCGTTGAGGCCACTATGAGCCTCCGGCTGGCTTCGGCAGCCGCGCTGCTGTGTGGGGTCATTGCGGCAGCGGGCGGCGGGGTTGCCTTTGCCGCGGAGCCTCCGGACGAGAAAGATCAGGTGATCCAAAAGCTGGTGGAACGTGTGGAGGCTTTGGAACGGCAGGTGGCGGCGCTTGAACAAGCGCGCGCTCCGCAGGCGGGACAGGCACAGCCAGCGCAACCGCCCCCGGCGCAAGCACCCATTGCCGCGGCGGAGCATCCAGCCCAGCAACAGCCCACTAACGATGCCACCGACACGGCGGATGCGACGCAGCCGGACAACACCAGCCGGTTTAATTTCCATGGCTACGCCGATGCGGATTTCCAAAGAGACGTGGATGGATTCACCAAGAAGTTCGAACTGGGCGAAGTCGATCTGTTCGCCACTGAGCGGCTGTCGTCCCATTTGACGGCGCTGCTGGAGCTCGCGTTCGAAACCGACAGCGAGCAGCTTTCCGACGACGTTGCAGTCAATGTGGAACGCATGCTGCTGCAGTACCGCGGAAACAATTTCTTCAACGTGGATATTGGATCCTACCGGACCGCCATTGGATACTACAGCACCGCCTACCTGCGTGGCGCCTGGCTGCAAACCGCCATCAGCCGTCCCAAAATGTTCACTTTCGAGGACCAGGGAGGGTTTCTTCCGCTGCACGCCGTGGGTGTCAGCGTCAACGGAAGAATACCCTCGGGAGACCTGAATCTCCACTACGTGGCGGAAGCGGGAAGCTCCAGGAACTACGGCAATACGGCGGGGTTTCCTTCGGACATATCGTTCAATCGCGCCACGAACCTGGCCATCTATTCCCAACCGCGCGGCATACCGGGGTTGGAGATCGGATTTTCGAGCTACCACGACCTGTTCTCGCCCGTTGCCGGATTCGCGCTGGACCGTTCGGTATGGATGGTTCACGTGGTCTATGTGGCCGGGCGGGTGGAATTCCTGAACGAAGGCCTGCGGCTCGGATTCGGAAATTCGCCGGCTGGGTCGGCGACGGCTCTGGGATTTTATAGCCAAATCGCGTACCGCATCGCGGCGTCCTGGAAGCCATACGCCCGCGCGGAATATCTCAACGTGTTTGGAACCGGAGCGGTAGATGCGGAGACCCGCATCTACGTGCCATGGAAAACCGTGTATACCGCGGGCGTCCGGGATGATCTCACCGATAGCGTAGCGCTGAAGTTCGAGCTGGGCCGGGAGACGGATTATATGCGGCCGGGCTACATCACCGCGGCAGTGCAGTTGGCGTTCACCTTTTGACCTATGGGGCGCCTACTACGATTGATGGCGGCGCTGCTGACGGCGCGCACGCTACACTACGCGGCCGAGCCGGCGGCGGCCTTCGCAGCCGTGGTGCACCCATCCAATGCGACGCGCGATCTGCGCTTGCGCGATCTAACGTCACTATTTGAAGGCGCGAACCGTCAATGGCCCAATCGGTCCGGAGTGGTGTTGGTGGAGCGGGACGCGGGGTCGGCGCCGTTTCGATACTTAATGGGGCGCCTGCTGAACACCACACCCGGGGAGTACAAGCGAAGCTTGCAAAACATCGAGTACCGCGGTGAAACGCCGGTCTCCATCAAGATCCTGAACAGCGACGCGGCGGCCTGCCAGTATGTGTTCAACGTGCCATCGGCCATCGCGATTGTGGAGACCAGGTCGCTGGCGTTACCGGCATGCGGCGGAATCCAGGTGTTGCGCATCGACGGTAAGTTGCCGAGCGAGGAGGGATACAGGCTCAAATGATACCGGCCGAAATGAGCGTCTGGTTCCGGAGAGTCTTCGTAGCAGCGATAGTTCTGGGCGCGTTCCTGGGCTCCATTCTCGGAATTCGCGGGCTGAACCAGGCGGTGATCCGCGCGCGGGATTTGTATCGAGTAGATACGGCCGGCTCGCAAATGGAAAGCGACCTGGAGTATGAGACCGAGGAAAGCCGGCGGGCCTTTCTTTACGCACTGGCGGTAACGGATCCCAACGACCAGTTGCCGTACGTGTCTGCGGCGCGCCGAGCGAGCCAGCGCGTGGACCAGGCAGTGGACCGGCTGCGAGCGCTGGGCGTTCCGGAGATTTCGGCCGACGTGGAAAGCTTCGAGCGCACCTGGAAAAAGTACGACCAGGCGCGTGACGAGATCATGGCGCTGATCCTGGAGGGAAACTCGGCGGCGGCTTTGCGGGCGGAGTCCGGGCGCGGACAGACCGCGTTCGGCGCGTCGCTCGCGAGCTTGCATGCACTCAAGGCCGGGCTGGAGGTTCGCGCGCGTGCCGACTCTCTGCAGGTAAACGCCACGCTACGGCGCAGCATCGGGGGATTGGCCGCCTTTGTTCTCTCCACGCTCCTGATTCTCGGGCTGCTGATCAAAGCGAACCGGTCGCGGCGGCAGGCGCTGGAATCCCTGCATGCGACCAATGCAGCTTTGGACGCGGCCCGGGAGATCGAGCGCGAACGTGCGTCAATTCTCGAGATGGTGAGCACGCGCGCGGCGCTGTCGCGTACGCTCGAAAAAATCGTTGCGCTGGCCTCGCGGTGGGACGCCGAGGCTGGAGCGGCGGTATGGACGGTGAGCGTAGGTGAAGCACAGCTTCAGATGGCGGCCAATTTGTCCCAAGAACTGTCGGAAGCATTGAAGCTGCACCCGCCTCCCTTCTTCGGTCCGGCTCTCGCCAATCTGGAGGAATTCAGCCGCTACGGCGGCAAACTGGCGGCGGCGTTTGGATTTGTGGCCAGTCCTCCGAAAGAGCTACGGGAAGCTTCGGGCGAGCGGACCGGAATGCTGCAGATGTTCGGGCCGATCGGGCGCACGATCGAGTGGCAACCCATGCTGGATCAAATGGCGCAACTGGCTGCGGTGGCGATCGAGAATTCCCTGCTTTATGAGCGGCTGGCGTTTCAGGCGCAGCACGACACGCTCACCGGATTGCCCAACCGGCTGCTCTTCCAAGATCGGGTACAGCAGGCCTCCCGGGTGGCCCTGCGTCACGGCAAGAAGGCGGCTGTGATCTGGATCGATCTGGACAAATATAAACAGATCAACGATACGCTAGGGCACCGGGTGGGCGACGAGGTGCTGTGCGAAGTGGCGCGGCGCCTGCAAAGCTGTTTACGGCAAAGCGATTCAGTGGCGCGCGTGGGCGGAGACGAATTCACCGTCCTGGCGCCGGAGCTGGCGCAGCCGGAGGATGCCGAGCGCGTGGCGGCGACCATCCTCTCCGCGTTTACGCCTCCGTTCCAACTGGCCGCACACCAAGCCTCTCTCACGGCCAGCCTGGGTATTAGTATGTTCCCCGAGCATGGCGAAGATCCGCTCACGCTGCTCCGCAACGCCGATCTCGCCATGTACAGCGCCAAGCGCGCGGGCGGCGGCACATTTCGGATGTTCCGCTCGGCTCTGAGCGACTCCATGCAGCGCCGGGTGTTGCTCGAGCGGGAGCTCAAGGGCGCGCTCGAACACAATGAGCTGCGTCTCGAATATCAGCCGCTGCTGGATCGGAACGGGAACTTGGATGGCGTGGAAGCCCTGTTACGCTGGAACAATCCCGAGGCGGGCCCGGTATCGCCGGCGGAGTTTATTCCGATCGCGGAAGAAACCGGACTGATAACGTCGATCGGCGAGTGGGTAACTCAAACTGCCTGCCGCAACGCCGCCCGCTGGCGGCAACTGGGATATGACGTGCCTCTTATCGCCGTGAACGTGTCTGCCTTGCAATTCACGGACGGCAAATTCACCTCCCTGGTGGAACGCATATTGCGGGAGTGCGGGCTGCCTCCCTCCCGGCTGGAGCTGGAGATCACGGAAACAGCGCTCATGGACAACCTGGAGGGGGTGGTCAAGCAGATCGAGCTGCTGCGCCGGCTGGGCGTGCGTTTTGCGATCGACGATTTCGGCACAGGCTACTCGTCGCTCAGCCATCTCCAGAATCTTCCGGTGGATTGCGTCAAGATCGATCGTTCCTTCATCAAGGACCTCGAGCCGGGAGCCGTTGGAAGCACCACGCTGGTGCGAGGGATTATCGCGCTGGCCCACAATCTGGGCCTCCGGGTGGTAGCGGAAGGCGTCGAAACCGCGCAGCAACTGGCGTTGCTCAACACCCTGGGTTGCGACATCAACCAGGGCTTCTTTCTGCATCGGCCCATGTCCGCTGAGGCGCTCGAAGAACTGTTGCGAGCAAAGCGTCCGCTCCACGAGCTCGCGAAGCATCTTGCGGAGAGCGAACTGCTTCCGAGCGCTAGTCCGGCGTAATACCAGGGTGGGGCCCTTACTATGCCGATCCTGTTTGAAGATTTCTCTCAAACAAGTCGCCGAAAACCTTCATTTGGAAAGACCAGTGCTTTCCCGCAGCGGTAATCCTGATAGGCAATCTCGCCGCCAACAGAGTCGCGTTATGGCCGACAAGCCTTTCGAATTCGCAGAACTCCTCCGGCAGCATGCGCGCAGGAGGCACACGACGGAAGACCACGCTCTCGGCCGGCGCGGCGAGGACATTGCCCAGGCGTTTTTGCAACACGTCGGAACTATCATCGCGGATCGCACTTACCGGACAGCATCCGGCGCCGGTGAGGTGGATCTGGTTGGCTGGGAAGGCGATCCGCTAGCAGCGTGTGGTGAAAAGCGGTGGCTCGTGTGCTGCAGGTGCTGGCTGAAAGAAGCTGCTCAAAGGAACGACGATTGGCGTGGACGCGACGACGCTGGAAGCCAACGCGGCCCTGCAAGCGTTCCAAGAAAGGTTCCAACGACGACTGGACGCATCCGCACCATCCGGATGAGCGCATCACCAAGATAAAAGATGGGCGCACGCATCTGGCTCACAAGGTTGAGCATGCGGTGGATATGGAGACCGGAGCGATCGTGGCCGTCACGGTGCACGGGTTAAACACTGGAGACACGGCAACCATTCCCGAGACGGCAGCGGAAGCAGGCGTACGTATTACGAGTCTGGTGGCGTCTACGAACGGCGATGAAGTTGTGAAGCAGGTCAGCACGGACGGGCCGCGCGAAGTGGTCACCGACAAGGGCTGTCACAGCCGCACGCTGGTGAGCGAACTCACCGAATGGGGCTTGCGCATGTACTGCTCGGAACCGAATCGCGGACGGCAACGGTGGCGAGGGCAACAGCGGGAACAACAAGCGGTGTATGCCAATCGAAGGCGCATTCGCTCGGCGCGAGGCCTCAGGCTATTACGACAGCGCGGAGAGAGGTTGGAGCGATGGAATCAACATCTGTATAACCGGGGCAGGATGCGTCGCCTCCATTTGCGAGGCCGCGAAAACATTCTCAAGCGGTTGGTGGTGCACTCGGGTGCGGCCAATCTCGGGTTGTTGATGCGCAAGCTGTTCGGAAAGGGCACGCCGCGCGGCTTGGCAGGAACACTACAAGCCATCATTTCGGCTGCCTGCGCTCCTATCCGTCCCTGGTCTGTGCCAGCGACGCTCGTAAGAAAGTTTGGCCACCAGTTGGTTCAGGCCAAGATGGCTCAAATACTTTTCGTCGTCGCGTGAAAACACTCTGTTTCAGCACGCGCTGTTAGCATTGCTGCGCTTAACCAGAAGCAGTAACCATATACGGTCATTATATCCTGGTCATTAACCATATATCGTCATTTGCTCTATCACTAAACCAACTGATTAGAAATGTGTCGATCAACCCTATTTATGAAGCGGATGTCGGACGAATGATTCCCTCAGTGAACACCTTGGACTTAGAAGGACGGAAGTCTTTTCCCATAATTACCGAAATGAGCCTAACACTTACGGGAAAATATGGTCCCGACGCGCTTCTACAACGCGTCAGCCACATGGTACGCGAGATCGATACCAATGAGCGAGTGTGGCTACGAGAAGACACTCTAGCGAAGGAATATGGGGGCGCTCCAGCTAAGCAATATGAACTTAGTCGCGCCGAGAATACAAATGCTTGATTCCGCAAAACAAATCCAAAGAAAACCTCTGAGCCGGAGAAAACGCAACCCGCTTCTCGAGAGCGTCTTTACCCTGTTGCCGACGCTTGCGCTGGTCTTCGCCTTCGTCGATTTCGGCTTGCAGCTGTCTCGCTGGGCCACACTACAGGAGGCGCTCCGCGAGGGCTGCCGATACGCGATCACGTTTCAGACCGTCACCGGCGAGGGCCGGAATGCATCCATCGAGGCAGTCGTGCAGCAGTACGGGATGGGACTGGTGACAACCACCGATAGTCCCCAGCACAGTTTCGTGAATTACTGCACGGTCACGAATTTGAATACTCCCATTGCCTCGGGCGGCAATGTGCCGGGCAATATCGTCCAAGGATCGGTCCAAAATATTTCCTGGGCTTGGCTCGCTCCGCTCAGCGGCAGCTTTGGAGCCGACGCTTACCACGATCAGACGCCGATCACTCTCGGCGTGGACTCATGGGACATCCTGGGTGGCTACCCGGCCGGCGTCAATTCGGTGCAGGAATGAACCTGCTGAATTTGAGGCGTGCGACAGTGTCAGGCGCATCAGCGCAGCGAAGAAGGATGCAGAGCGGCCAGGAGATAGTGGAGTTCGCTCTGGTGGCGGTGTTGCTCGTGCCCATGCTGATTGGCGCCTTCATGGCAGGCATGAATCTGATCCGGAGTATTCAATGTAACCAGGTGTGCCGGGATTTGGACAACATGTACATTCATGACGGTGACTTTTCCACTTACCCGCTGCAGCAAGAGGCGGAGCGGCTGGCGCAGGGATTGAATCTGAAAATCGGAGCTTCCCCTGCCGGCAACCAGCAATCCAATATAGGAAACACGGGAATGGATTGGTAACGGTCACGCAGATGATGTGGAACCGAGGGACTACGTCCGCCAACTGCATCGCCGTGGGAGCCGCCAATTGCGCCAATCAAAGCAGCTTCGTCTACGCGCAGCAGATTCAATTTGGCAATGGCACGCTGGCCCACTCGAACACCGTGACTTTGGGGGAGTGCCCCGCCGACGTCACGAACAGCCCCGGAATTGTGTGGAATTACGTCACCGACTCGCTCGCCGAAATCGCCGGCAGCGCTCAAACCAACCTGCAAGCCCTCTGGCAAGTGGGTAACGCGACAACCACTCCGCTCACCGACGGGCAAACAGTCTACGTTGTGGAAACGTATTTTCAATCGCCGGACTTGAGCGTCGGAAGCCTGTCGGGCAACTGCGTCTTCGCGCGCTATTTCTTCTAGCGCGCTATTTTTCTTAGGAGGATATGATCGTGCAAATCCGCAAGCATAGGAATCGTAAGAAGGGCGTCGTTCTGTTCGTGGCAATCGCCGCATTGGTGTGGGTCGTTATCCCGATGCTTGGGTTGATTGTCGATGTCGGCATTCTTTACTCGGTGAAAGCTCGCCTGCAAGCTGCAGTCGATGGCGCGTCTCTGGCCGCGGCGCGTGCCCTGAACCTGGGCCAAACCACCGCCGCTCAGGCCGTCTCGGCCCAGCAGAATGCGGTCAATTGGTTCTATGTCAACTTTCCGAACGGAAACTGGGGCACCTTCAATACCGTAATGACTACAGCCAATGTGACCGTGGTCGATTCTCCCAGCAACGCAAACCTCCGCCAAGTCACCGTCACTGCCAGCACCAGCGTTCCCGCTTGGTTCATGAGGTACGTCGGCTTCAGTGCCACCAAACTCACCGTGAGTGGTCAAGCCTCCCGCAGGGACATTGTCGCCATGCTCGTGCTCGACCGCTCCGGATCGATGTGCTCCGTCAATGGCGCGACTGCGAATCCTCCCTGCAACAAGGGCAGTACGAGTACTCCTTGCTCGGCCATGATCTTCGACGCCAAGAACTTTACTGGGGCCTTCGCTGAGGGGCGCGATCAAATCGGCCTGCTTACCTTTAGTGACGGTTACTATTTGGAATCGAAACCAACCATCAATTTCCAGACCGTGCTGGGTTATTCCAATTCTTCCGGCGCCAGCAACGGGACCATCGACAACATCGACTGCAACGGAGGTACGGGCACGGCCGCGGCGGTTTCCATGGCCTACAACCAGCTGTACCAAATTGCAGAGCCTGGCGCGATGAACATCATCATGCTGGAGACGGACGGTTTGCCCAACACCCTGATCTACAACTTCTATACAGGCACGTCTGCGCCCGGCGCATTGAACACCACCAGCAACTGTCAGGACACCAACAACCTGACGTACAAGAACGGTGGATGGAAGACGGTGGCTACGGCGCGGCAATGGATCTCGGGAATCAGCATGACTACTGGCGGCACGGGATTCATGTCCAATGTCCCGGCCGGCGCCGTCGGTGCGTTTTATGCGGCTGATCCCGCGCAGGTCGCACAAAATGGCCCTTATATGATCGTGCTGTTCGATCCCCGGCAAACCGGCGACAGCGGCAGCAACAACAGTATTGCGATATCCAATGCCCCTGGGTGCACTTTCAACGGTAGCACTACCACCACTTATTCCGATTTCAACTGGCTTCCGGGTCAAGACGTTTTCGGAAATCAAGTTGCGCCGTCCAACGAATATCAACCGCTTGCTCTCACGAGCGGTTACAACAACCTAATCGGAACCGCTTCCACTGATTGGCCAAACGCCCACAAGGCCGCTTTGAACGCCGCCGATAACTCGGCCTACAACGTTCGTGCGAATGCCACCCTCCCGGCTTACGTTTTTACGATCGGGTTGGGCGGCAATGACGGAAACCCCCCGGATCCTATCTTGCTGCAGCGGATGGCAAACGATCCAAAAGGGGATCAGTTTAACAACCCCCCGGTGTTTCCTGCTTGCTCTGCTGAAGCTGCTTGCATCAGCTACCCCAACCAGCCGCAGGGCACGTTCATCTATGCGCCTACTTCCGCGGAGCTTGGCCAGGCATTCTTGGCAATTTCATCGCAGATCCTGCGCTTGAGCCACTAACGGGGACGCTGCCCTCGGACTGGGACCAAGCAGATCACTTCCCCTTGGTCTCGATCTGAACGACACGGCCGTTGTCCAGGCGAATAGTTCCCATCGGGCTGCCTTTCACCCAATATTGAAGGCTTTCGCGCAAATGACCATCGTCATCTGGAACTACAACGCGGGACGACGGCGGGCCAAGCACCTTAAGCATCTCCTTCTCAGTGGAGCCGACGTAGATGAATCCAAACTCATCGCCAGTTAGATTCTTCTGCGGAGGGCCCGGCGGAACCGCTTGTACCATGGGGCGGACGGGCGTCACGATCGGCTCTGGCGCGGCCTTTGCCGACGGTACGGGTCCCCCGTCTGCAGCCTCTTGCGATGCGCGTTGGAACGCTGCGCGGCGAGCTGCCTCGAGCGAGTTCGGCCGTTCCGGCGCGTTCTCGGTTAGTGCATCGGTTGCGCTGGTGTCGGAGTGCTTCTCATTCGATTCCGCCGTGCCGGAGGCTGACTGCGCCTGGGAACTCTGGCCCACTGCGGGATTGCCCCCAACGGGATTGGCCTCCGCCGGATCCATGGACAAAGTGGTTCCGAGCAGAGCTACAACCCAAAGCCGTGTTACAAGTGTGTCGAGTCGCATCGCATTGCCCCCTTTATCCTCATGCTAAGTGGAAAACATGACCCGCGCCAGCCACGAAAGACCTTAGTCAATACAAGCAAATGCCTGGAGCCGGCGCCCTGACCGCGCCCGCGCCATCAGGCGCCGGCTTCGGCATCCGTCATACAAACATCCCACCCAAATGAGCTCGTACTGTGCCTGGGCCCGTCTATACCGCGCGCGCAATTTGGAAAAGATGAATATCGCAACCAACGCCGATATCATCCGTTATGCATTGCACAACCATCTGGTCGATTGAAACAACGAGTAGTGCCATCGACGAGTTATGTAGGGCAAATCACGACAATCGCAGATTAACAAGTTCTACACAAATTTCCCATTCCGCTCTATAGCGCTACTCGCCTTAGACTCACATACTTAGTCACGCTCTCGCAGCATTTAAGTTGGAGCACGCCGATTCCGGACCGTGGAATCTTCGGCGTTTGTGATTCTGTGGACCTTAGCGCCGGCAAGGCCAGACTTCACTCTTTGGGAGGAGGTCATCGGGCTCATGAAGGCGCAGGCCATTGACGTCAAGAAATCTACTGGAAGAATCCTTTGCAGCCCCGTATTTCGCGCAGGCGGGAAGAAGTTGCTTGCCAAGGGCCACCTGATCAACGAAGAAGATACTCGTTTGCTCGCAACCGAAGGCTTGGCCGAGGTCTGGGTAACCGAGTTGGAAGAAGGTGAAGTTGGCGAGTACGACGCTGTCATGCAGGTTGCGAGCGCAATTGGCTGCGGGGCGCTCGAAGTCCATCTTGCTGCTGGAGGAAGGGCGAACCTAGTCACCACCGAGCCGTCTTGCATCTTGGTGGACGATGAGCTGCTAAGGCTAATCAACGGTACGCCTAGCATAGCCATAGCCACCTCTGTGAACTTCTCCTACGCCCGCTCCGGGCACCGGGTGGCCACTGTCAAAAGTACGCCGTTTGCAGTTGCCAAGTGGGAACTCGACGCGATGATTTCGATCATCAAAGAAAGAGGCCCAATATTGCAGGCCCGGCCCATCCGTACGCCGGTTTTGGCCATTCTGTACTCTGACCCGATCAACGGCGAACGTGCCAGGCAGTTGTTTGAAAATGTCATGCGCCAGCGTTTGGCTCGCGTCGGAATTACGGCCAGTTTCGTCCTTTCTTCGGTTGAGGAGGAACGCGCCGTGGTTCGTTCCCTACAGCACCTGCTACACGCCAAACCAACCGCTGTCGTGATCGCCTCCACCACCGCGCCAGCGGGCCCGGACGATGTGATTGGCCGCTCCATGGTTCGAGCCGGCTGCCAAATCGAGTGCTTTCTTGCGCCCGTCGAGCCTGGCAATCT
>Ga0302325_10009939_pt1 | contig 20695 bp, 21 predicted proteins | sample Palsa_T0_2_FD_201948 | JGI IMG/M metagenome (GOLD analysis project Ga0302325, IMG submission 201948) | Peat permafrost microbial communities from Stordalen Mire near Abisko, Sweden - Palsa_T0_2 | ecosystem: Environmental > Terrestrial > Soil > Palsa > Peat permafrost | place: Sweden: Abisko...
CGGACTGACCGAGACGGCCAGCTTCAGCGAGACTGCGGTTGCCGGAAACGCCGCTAGCATCAGCATCGTCAGTGGCAATAATCAGACAGCTCCGAACGGGACCCAATTACCCCAGCCACTGGTCGTGCTCGTGACGGATCAGTACGGCAATCCCGTCGCGAACGTCAACGTCACCTTCAGCGACGGCGGCGCTGGGGGCATTTTCTCGAACAGCAATCCCGAGGGGACGGCCGCCAATGGAACGGCTAGCCAGTTCTATACGCTCCCTCCGGTCGCCGGCGAAACCATCACCATCACGGCCACCGCTGCTGGGGTAACCAACCCTGCCGTCTTCACCGAACACGGACAATAACCGAGCCTCCTGGCGAAACTTGAATTGGATGCCCGTTGTGACGTCGTGAATCGTGGCGTAGCGATCGGCCACGCAAGGTCTCCTTCGGAGTGCTTGCAAGAACACCGTGTATACGCAGGGATCCCCGCGCATTGCTTGACGCACTGCGACCTCCAGTCGTGTTCGGCGAGATTCAGAATACCCCCGAATTACTTGCCTGTGTTCGTACCGTGATCGACACAGACCGCGACGAATGGGGCAATAACGAAGGTTGGAATCTTTCAGACGCCGGTTGGGATTGAGGGACAATTCCGAAACTCCGGTCAGGTCTCGCTGGGCCCTTCTTATCTCCATAGTCATCCGACGGCGGCCAACGCGCTCCTGATTGTAAGCTCTGCGATCATCGACCTGCTGGGGATCTTTCTTCTCTTCCAATGGATCCGTGAAGCTTCGGTTCGGCCGTTCCTTGGATTGGTGATCGTGCTCGGGCTTCGCCAAATCATGCAGGCATTAGTGGCGCTTCCCTCCCCTCCAAATGCGATTTGGCACTATCCGGGATTTCCTTCTTTGCTGGTGACCTACGGTGTGGCCAATGATTACTTTTTCTCGGGACACACGGCGATCGCAGTCTTGGCAGCCACAGAAATGGCTCGCGTAGGCAAACGCTGGCTGACAGGGCTGGGCGTTTTGATTGTGGTCTTCGAGGTCTTGGCCGTGCTGGTGCTCCGGGCACATTACACAATGGACGTTTTCACTGGCATCGTTACCGGGTTGTTTGCGGCGCGAATGGCTTCCTGCATTTCGTCCGCGATGAACTCGCGCAAGATGGAAGCTTGGTTCTGAGAGTGTAGAGAGGAATTCTTCGCGCTGGCACCGGCGGATCTCCAGCAGGCGACAAACGGCGACCTTCAGTCACTTCTCGGAATCCGCGGGATCGTTGGGAGCGAGATCTGCGAGGACCTCGGCGGCGATGTGAAAGGCGGAGTTTGCCGCCGGAATGCCACAATAAATTGCACAGTGCAACAGGACTTCCTTGATTTCGTCGCGCGGACTCCGTTGTTGGCGGCACGGACGTGGATGCGGAACTCATCCCCTCGATTGAGCGCGACCAGCGTGGCGAGCGTTAACAGGCTGCGGGCATGGCGAGGCAGTCCCGGACGACTCCAGAAACCGCTGGCGAAGGAGGTTTTGAGCGCCCCCAGCATCGTCTAGACCGGTCATGACGGTCGGCGGACGACCCGACAGAACGCCTGGTGATTCATCAGCCGAAGCCGATGGAGGAACGGCTTTTCAAATCCACGCTACCCGCTACGCTCACCTGGCGCTGAAACTTGTCGCCGGATAGCGTTCAACGAGGTCGCTTGGAGTGATCTTGTGGCCTATGCTGTTTTTCGAACAAGTGTAACGGAAGTGCGGAAATTACCTACAGAAGGAACAGAAAACATAGATGCCGCTGCCCAGTATGGAAAGCACCACGACAATCGCGAACAGAACCGATGCAGGCGGACGCAGTGGCTGGTTTGACTGCACCTCTTTCATAGGCACAAGTGTAGCCGAGCGTGGTTCCAGTGGGTTAGGCCGAAATTAAATAAATGTCCGGTCGTGGCATAGGCTTGCAGAAAGTGTGCAAGAAGTGCACACCATACGGCATGCTTCCAGCATTTAGGTTGCCCTAGTGTTCGTTGCAGTACAGTCCGGACGAGCTCGATGTGGTACAAGCAAAACGCAGAACTCGGTCGAGCCTCCGGTCACTGAGTGTTCTCAGGGGAAAAGGCGCACTTTCGACTGCGCTCGACCGCGTTTTGTTCCGCACTACTGAATTAGATTCGAACGTCCGCTAGATCTTTTCGTATCGATCTTTTCGTAAACGGCCCCACGGAGAGAGCTGGTCCATTGATCAATTCCGATGATGATTCCGAACCTGCCTTCCTTGCCCGATCAATCTTGCGAGCGACCTGAGGTAGGGACTTTGCTTTTTACCTTCACGAACTGGGTGCGCTCGTTTTCATCGTTCGCAAAAACGTGCAATCGCACCGTTTCGCTTAATTTGAACTTATGTGGACTGTCCGGCCGACAGGGACAGAGCAGACGCTGCCAGTCGGGCGCACCGGCAACATTCTCAATGTAGGCTCCATTGCTGTAGCTCAGTGCGCCCTTTTTTATAAGGTAATGTCTGTGGCAGTTCGGACATTCAAGATATAGGCGTGTTTTGGACATCGGATGTTCCCTACCCCTGTCGGTGTGGATGCTCTCGCTTCAGGCGCAGCCTCAGAACAAGACATTCCGCATGAATGGCCTTGCCATCCTCATCGGTCCTTGCATCTTCAGGTTTCACTGGCTTCTGACACTCGGAGCACACCATAGGCTTGCTTTTTTCACCACTGTTTCCCCAAATCATACCCATATAGTTACAGAAGTACTGAGTTTTGGGAATCTTGGGAATAGAGTATGTACGGTAGTACGGTAGCGAGCAATCCCGATTCGAAGCGTCAGTCTCTTTATTGTTTTCTTGGCGGATCGATGCCAGGCTCGTGTTTCCACTCGATATTTCGGCGAAGGAACGAAATCTTGCCGGGATTCAGGGCCTTTCTTTTTCCTGCGCTCAGTTCCCCGACGCGGTCGGGTTGCGGGCAACTACAGGTGCACCTCGCTCGGGCAGAGGTGGATGGCGAAGAACAAGATTTGACGACTTTGGGCGTGGTCGCAGTGGTCGCACGTGATACTTTCCCCAACCCGACGCCTGTGAGTAAGATCGATCCTGTTGGGTTGTTGCCCCAGTGGATGACTCAAAAGAGTACTTTATCCAAGTCCGGAATCTGACGGTTACGTACTATCCGGAAGACGTCGACCCGATTCGCGCCCTGGACGGCGTTAGCATCGAGGTTCGCCCGGGGGAGGTCGTTGGGATCCTCGGAGAGTCCGGTTGCGGAAAGAGCACACTGGCAAGCGCGTTGCTGCGGTTGCTTGCGCCGCACGCGAATTGTGAGGGCGGACCGATTCTGGTGCGCGGACGCAACTTGCTGAGTCTTTCTGAAAAGAGTTTCTAGCAGCCTCAGGCGTTATCACTCATCGAATCAGCCCAATGCGCGATAACGGCAATTCTGGGACAATTACGGTCAGCAACAAGCGCGAAATAAAAACGCCTCAATACTTCCTGCCCATGTGGGCTATGCCAGTTATTCCTGTGGGCACGGCACTCCGGCTGTCACTCTCCGGCTTGGGCTGGCGCGGTCCAGCCCCCGGAACCATGGCTTCGGGCAGACGACAATGTCCATGTTTACAGGAGAAGATGCGTCAAGAGGAAGATTGGACTCCCTGAAGAACCGATTGAAAGTGACAATGAGATCGATTCAGCGTTTTCAAATTCGCATGGTCTATTCGAATCCTAACCTCGTCGTTCGGATCGTTGGAATCGTCGCGCTATGTTTGAGTGGCGGAGTGGTGTCAGGCGCGCAAGCCCAGTCCCAAGGTCTGAAGGCTCCGGTTCAACCGAGTGTGCAATCCAGCTCACCGACCCCAGCAAATGCCTTGCCCACGATTCAACTCGATGGCGATGCTGCGCTGCACCACCTGAACCAGGTCATCGCTTGGTACCGTCATTCCACAACCGGCATCCAGTCGGTCGGACTGCCGAGCGATGCCATTTATCAGGACAATACGCAAAGCCTCGGAGCCCAGGTAGTGCGGCTCGCATTTCAGTCGGCCAAAGCCGAAACCTCGCTGATCACGGCCCAACAGAAAACAAGCGGTGCCAGCCAGCCGTCTGCCGAGAAGACCCAATATGAGAATCTGGCCCAACTGCAGGCAAAGACTTCTTCCCAAATCGATCAATTGCAATCGCAGATCGAAAGCCTGAACGCGCAAATTCCGAAAACACCGGCGGCCCGTCGGAGCAACCTAATTTCACGGAGAGATGCCCTTCAGGGCCAGTTGGATCTACAGAAGGCTCTTCTTGACGCCCTTCAAAAAATGGCCGAGTTCGTGGAGTCCAGCGGCGAGATCGCTGGCGGGCTCGAAGGCGGCATCAATCAACTGGCTCGCTCGATTCCCGAGGTTCTCGGATCAAGTCCAAATTCTCAAAAACAGGTGGCGGCACCCACCCCAGCCAAATCTTCATTGGCCAACTCAGGCGGTCTGATCAGCCAGGCAATGACGCTGTACGACTACATGAGCGCTGCGCACCGGATCGATGAGATTCTCAAGGAAACCGACGATACGCGCGGTGTGGCGGAACAGTTGCGCACACCCCTGCGGGATGCGCTACGGGCGACAATGGAACAAAGTCAGAAACTGGCGAATCAGCCGCCGGCCACAGACACTCAGCAGCTTCAGGCGGAACGGCAAGATTTCCAAGAGCTCACGGAGCGCTTTAAACAACTCTCCGCCGCACTGCTGCCGCTCAGTCAGGAAGTGATCGTCCTGAACGATAGCAAGACGAATTTTGACGAGTGGCGCAATTCGATTACCCGAGAATCGAAATATGTTCTCCGCTCCGTGCTGCTCCGGGTGTTTGGAATTGCGCTCGCGCTCGGCGTGATTCTGGTTCTCTCGGAGATTTGGCGGCGTATCACCTTTCGGTACATAGCCGACCCACGCCGCCGCCGGCAGTTTCTGGTTATGCGCCGGGTGGTGATCGGATTCTTCATCGTGATCGTTCTAACTCTAGGCTTCGTGAGCGAATTCAGCTCCCTGGCAACATTTGCCGGATTCATCACCGCGGGCATCGCCGTTGGGTTGCAAGCCGTTCTGCTTTCCGTTGCCGCATATTTCTTCATCATCGGGCGGTACGGCATCCGGGTCGGTGACCGGATCAGCGTGGCTGGCATCACCGGAGACGTCGTCGACATCGGCCTTGTGAGGTTGTACCTGATGGAGTTGGCGGGTACCGGACTAGATTTCTACCCCACTGGACGCATCGTTGTGTTTTCAAATGCCGTTCTTTTCCAGACGGGCACGCCGCTGTTCAAGCAGATTCCTGGAACCGAGTACGCATGGCACGAAGTCGTGGTCATGATTGCGCCGGAGGGAAATCATAAAGCGGCGCAAGAGAAGCTGGTGGCCGCGGTGAACGTCGTCTATTCGCAATATCGAGAGGAGATCGAACGCCAACACGCCGCCATCGAGCGCCGGGTCGATATTCAAGTGGCAGCGCCGCGCCCGGCAGCGCGTCTTCAGTTCGCCGATGCGGGCTTGGAACTGCTGGTGCGCTATCCGGTAGAGATACGAAAAGCGCCCGACATCGATGAGGAGATGACAAGAAAAATTTTGGAGTTGATCGAAACCGACACGGTGCTGAAAGCCGCCGTCTCAGGTACCCCAAAGATCCGCTCGGCGGTAAAGGGATGAGGCGCTCGACGCCCGGCATTCTCAGGCATCATCCGATTGCGGACCAGCTGTAGAAGGTTTCGATTTGTGTCTGGCATCGCCGCCAATCGAAGAACGAATTGAACGGATCAACTGCATCTCGATCGCGTGAACTCGATCGCCCTCAATAAACACTGAGCGGGCAGAAGCTTCCGAAAACTACGTGCATCTGGTCCGCTTGCCTTCTGGAGCGTGGCGAAGTCCTGGTTGGCCGCCGTATGAGTTTGTCCTTGTCTTTTGCTGGAGACGCGGCCCCCTTCTTCCCGAATTCCGGTGGTTGTGGAGATCGAGACAGATTCACTCGGTAACTGCAGTACAGGTCCAAAAGTAATTGGCGCAGGACAATCGTCGACTTTGCTATGGAATCATTGCACTTACTGACCCCCCGGGGGCCTGAACTTTGGTTCGCAACAAAAATCGCGATTCCGCGTTTTAATGAATACGCCTATGTAGTGCGAGGCAGACGGGGAAATGTTGCTGTTTTTGGAACCCCGGCACAAGGAGAAATGACCAAATGTCTCTTCGTTCATCGATTCGCAACCTGCTCGCCGCTACTTTCATCATTGTGCCGATGCTAACCCTGCCCGTCGCGCAGGCGCAAATCGGCGTCGCGGTCTCCATCCACATCGCTCCTCCGGCCTTGCCGGTATATGATCAGCCTCCGCTGCCTGCGCCGGGCTACCTCTGGACACCCGGCTACTGGTCCTACGGCGAGGCGGGTTACTTCTGGGTTCCCGGCGTTTGGGTACAGCCTCCGAGCGTCGGTGTTCTGTGGACGCCCGGCTACTGGGGCTATGAGGGCGGAGTGTACGGATGGCATGGCGGCTACTGGGGCCCGCATATCGGGTTCTACGGCGGCGTCAATTACGGCTTCGGCTTCGGCGGGGTCGGCTTCGCCGGCGGCGAATGGCGTGGCGGAGTATTCGCCTATAACAGTGCGGTGGCGAACTTTGGAAGCGTTCATGTCACCAATGTGTACGAGAACCGCACCATCGTGACCGAAAACACGATCGTGAACGTCAACCATACGAGCTTCAACGGCGGCGCGGGCATTCAGGTGCACGCAACGGCGATGGAGATGCAGGCGGCCAACGAGCACCACTTCGAGCCGACACCGAACCAGATGCAACACGAAACCTTCGCTGCGCAGGACCGCGCGCAGCTGGCGTCAGTGAATCAGGGACGTCCAGCGACCATGGCTAGTTCGAACGTAAATGCATATCACCAGGTGGCGCAGCAGCACGCGCAGTCGCAGCCCATCTCGGCCGCCGATCGCTCGGTTGGACGCAACTACAATCCCAATACCCGTGAGGCCAATCAGGACCAGCGCATCGCCAACGGCTTGCGCAGCGGCCAAATGACTTCGGGCGAAGCAGCCCGGGCTGAGCGCACGCAAGCCAATATTGACCAGCAGGTGCACAACGACCGGGAGGCGAACGGTGGCAAGCTCACAGGTCAGGAGCGTCAACAGATCAACAACGAGCAAAATGCCGCCAGCCGTCAGATCTACGACGAAAAGCACAACGGGAATACCGTGAAGCCGAACGAAGTCGACGATCGGGAAGCCAACCAGCAGCAGCGCACTGCCGAGGGACTGCGCAGCGGCCAGATGACTTCCGGCGAAGCAGCCCGGACCAACGAGAACCAGGCCAAGGTCGCTCAGCAGGTTCACAACGAACGCACCGCCAATGGCGGCGCGTTGACCGGGCAACAGAAGCAACAGGTCAACCAAGAACAAAACAAGAACAGCAAGCAGATCTATAACGAGAAGCACAACAACAAAAAGTCGAAACCTGCCAAGGAGCGCGACCGTTAAACCAAGGCGGTTAAACCAAAGCAAGCCCGATAAAATCGAACGGCCGTCATTCCGGGCGGCCGTTCAATTTTTGGACGTGCTGTCGCTGACCCGGAACATTGTTTAGGGTCACTTCCAGGCGCTCACTCTTTCTGCACGTTTCTGGAAAGCTCCGGAAAGTGAATGATTGCGCGCACGGAGCAGTACCTTGCGACCCTCGGGAGTGCGCGTGTACACCAGTTCAACCGCACCCACCAGACGTCTCCAGCGTTGCGTGAACATCTCAGCAACTTCTTTCTTCCGCGCCAATGGAACTGGAACCGCGAAATAGTCCTCTCGGAAAACTCGCCAAATCTTCCCTCGTGCGAGCAGGTATCGCGGGTTGACAATTGGGCTCAATATCTCCCGCAAAGCGCGAAGAAATGTTGCTTGTTCCTTACCGGTGCCGCCTCCGAGCCAGCAGAACACGGTCCCGTCACCGTTCCTGTCCGCGTGCACGCGAAACACTCCCGCATGCTGGTCAATAGAGCCCTCGTACTCTAGGGCTTCGAGAACTGCACGTCCGATCTGCTTAATGCTCCGTTCCGGTGTTCCGTGCCGAATGAGGCGCCACAGCGCAATCAGGCTCCAAGGCAAACTCACAATTGCAGCAATTCCTAGCAGCAACGCGGCGAGACTCCAAAAGTCCTGACTCGATTGAACTCGACCCAACAACCGTCCGAAAGATTCGAGAATCGCGACGACAAGATAGGCGGCTTGGATCAGGAGGGCCGCAATGGTATTTGCAAGAACGAACCGGCGGGGCAGTAACTCATCCGGTGCCTTCAGGCCGTCGGTCATTTGCTTGATGGACCCTGCACCGAGGGCATCCTGCCACTGCTGGCGAAGGCCTGCGCGGTCGAGAGCACGCCTGCAGGTCTTGGTATTGATCTGGGCGATCTGGTCGCGGCTGAAAGGCGGATGTCCGAATCCCAGTCGCTCGGTTCCATTCTCGATCACTGGCGCGGCAGAATTCACACCAGCAAATGCGGAGCAGCGCCGAACCAGAAGTTCGTAATCGCCGCCCGGACCAAATAGACCCGGCTCGACACAAACGAGATGCCAGATATTGGCTGTTTTCTGCGGCCGAGCTGGGTCCACTCGGATCGAGCGCCCCCTCATCTGGTTCGAGAGAACAAAGGAGCCGACAAAGCTGGCAAGTACCAGAGTATCGATGCAGGGCTCGTCCCAGCCTTCTCCGAGCAAGGATTTCGTTCCCACCAGCACAGTGATTCCCCCCTGTTCGAAAACCGATGTGATCAAGCGAACTGAGCCGCGATAGTATTCTCCGCGTATTTCGACGCTCAAATAATCTGGGTCGTGGATCAGCGGAGAGATCGAGAGGTTTCGCGGTTCAATTCCCAATGCTGTCGCAGCCTCCCTAAGGAGTGGCTCCGCGCTGGTGGGAACGATCACCAGCGAGCCGCTTAAACACCCAGACGAACATCCGGCAAGGCGCGGCGACGCAGATGTTCAAATATCGGAACGATACCAATGTCTTCGCAGACTGCAAGCTCGCCCCTAGATTTCGGCATCTCCGCTTTACGAATAAAGTCGGTGAGAATGACGCACCGCAATTCGGTGCCCTGAATGCCCGATTCAAGCCTCACGATCTCCTCGATCGATTTCAGTTTGGTGATCGATGTCGTTAGCAGCCTCAGATGGTCTGACGGATCGCGGAGCTTTACCCTTCGTCTCTCAATCGCGCCGATCTCCAGCAACTCACGCCGGAGCGACTTGAGAATTTGTTCGCGCGGCTCGAAACTGTCGGCGTCGGAATATAAGCAACTCGAGAGCAGCACCTCCAGCCATTCGAGTTCTAGCTCGGGAATTTGCTTGTGAGACAATCCCAGTGTTTTCAACACAGCGTGTGGGATTTCCCGCCCAGCGGCGTGCAGAAAGACCACCATGCTGGAGAGATATTCAGGGTCTTCAAGAATCTCTTCCGTGTGTTCGTCGGGCCTAGCGATCCACGGGTGGTTCAGGAGCGCATCTTTGAATCCCTCGTTTAACCGGAGACGCTCGACAAATGAGTCGACGGCAGCGCGGAAATCCGAGATCACCTTCTGTGCGATGTCAGTAGGCGTGCTGAAGTAGACGTAATCCTGATGCGGACAGAGGTCACCTTCGAGCAGGAACAGAAACCTCCGCATCGACTGGTCCGCAAAGCCCTTCGTATCGCTGCCATTCGAACGGAGAAACATCGTAGGGAGGCGTCGCCGTCAGGGCAATTATCGTTGGCTTGTCGAGCTCCGCGGCCACGGAAGTCAGCGTCTTCCACCACTCGGCACGGAGATGGTGTGCCTCGTCGAGGACAAGCGCCCCGAACTTTGCTTCGGTGAACACCTCGGGGAGTAGTACGTGACCTTGGCCGCGGCTAGCATCTGCGCCCATGCTCAGTGGGTCGAACACGTGGTCCTCAGCGTCGCCATTCTCATCGACTTCGGTTGGCTGTGTTTGCTCCTCTGGCTCGCCCGAGCAGATCGCGTGCAACGCCTGATAGGTTGCGATCGTCAGGAACGAAGGATTCCTCAGTTCCGTGGAAACCCACGCCGGTCTGCCGCTACCCGGAGGCAGGGAAAAGATCGACAAGACGATCAACCCATTGATCTCGAATGGTGATCGTCGGTGCCAGCACCAGGGTGGGCTGATTCACCCGCTTGATCACTTCGAGACCCAGAACGGTCTTGCCCGATCTTGGCGCGGCTACCAAATGCAGGCGTCGGTTCTGCAGGTAGCCGTCAAGGTTGCTCAATAGACGTGATTGATAGGCGCGCCACGTTCTTCGGAACGTCATCACGTCCGGGAGACTTTCTCTCTGCGTGTTGGGCGATGCCAGGGGCATGAACTGCTGCATTATATTTTGCAGGCGGTCCGGGGCCACTGTTGTGTTCGCTTTCGACTGACCCGCGGTGTCCTAAGTTCGACCGCCACGATCGAACTCATTGTCAGGTTTCCGAGACTCGACCTCAACTGATCCACCAACGTGGTGTTACGTCATTGAGGAGATTCGCCGAAACACAAAAAGTGTTAACTCAACCGCACATTTCGCGCGATCTCTCGCAAGATCGAACCAGGAAACGTCCTCAAGTCAGCATGCGAGCTTCTTTGTCGTGATCGTCACTGCGCACTGCCGGTAGCGGTAGTGGCCGCTGGCACACAGCCAAACCGTCGTTCCCGACATTTGAATTCTGCCAGGGCAGCATCGAGATCGGTGGCGTCAAAGTCTGGCCATGGCCGGTCGGTAAGCAGAAGTTCGGCGTAGGCAGACTCCCACAGCAGGAAATCTGAAAGCCGCTTCTCGCCTCCGGTCCGGATCAGTAAATCCACTTCACCGCTCTCAGCGCTCAGCGCCCGTGCAAGCATGGGACGCAACCGATCGGAGGAAGTCGGGCGATCCGGAGAAAGCGCGACAATCATGCCGGCGGCGGCGCGTGCGATGGCGGCGCGCGAGGAGTAATCCACGGCAATTCGCAAATGGAGGCGTTGGCCTTCGGCGGTCGCTTCTTCCGCTCGGGAGATCTCCCGCAGCAGCAGATTGTCCAAGCGATCGCGCCGGCCGATGATCTCCAGCCGCACACCGTTCTGCCGGAGCCTTTCGGTCTCCCTGCTCAGGTAGGCCCGCAGCAGCCAGAAAAGGCTCTCTACCTCATCGGCCGGGCGTTTCCAGTTGTCGTTTGAAAACGCGTAGAGCGTCAGCCATCGGATGCCGAGGTCAGGTGCACGCGCAACGACGCGCCGAACGGCGGCGACCCCGGCGCGATGCCCTGCGACGCGGGGCAAACCGCGCCGTGTGGCCCAGCGGCCATTGCCGTCCATGATGATAGCCACATGCAGTTGTCTGTGAATGGCTCGGGCAAGGCTCCAACCGTGGGCTTTCATGTGGCTACTCGCGGTATCCATATTCCTTGGCTGTAAATGGCAAAAGCGCGCTAACGCCTTATGGTTGGAGGGGAAATGCTCGGGGTACATCATTGTTTGCGCGTCACTCAGTGGAGTCAACCATCTACCTGCGCCCCGATACCGTGGGACAGGGCGTCGGCACGCGACTCTATACCGCGCTGTTGGAAATTCTATGCAGCCAAGCACTCCATGCGGTAATTGGCGGCATCTCTCTGCCGAACGAGGCGAGCGTCGCCCTCCACGAGAAGCTGGGCTTTGTTAAGATCGCGCAGTTTCCCGAGGTGGGCCGCAAGTTTGATCGCTGGATTGATGTTGGATACTGGCAGAGACTGCTATGAATCTTACTACTTTTCGTCGATCCCTAGCCCTCGTAAGCAACAGCGACCTCGGCATTTGGACGCAGGGATTGCCTTCGCGAAATGGTCTCAGATCGTCGGCCTGGTCGTGCAGGTGAAATGAAGCGCGTTCTAACGAAGAGCGGTTGCCTAACCCGAACGAGGCTCAAAGGCCCGGCAGCCGCTCTTGATTATGCAGTCAGTCGCGCTCCCAAAACGGCGGTGGCTCAATGCCGAGGACACGCAGGTAGACGTATCCCTGGCCCCGGTGATGGATTTCGTTGTCGAGAGCGTACTGAATCGTCGCCAATCCCGGGTTCTCCCATTGCCCAAACGCCTTGTCGAATTCGCTGAACCGGTGCGGCGGAATGTTCGGGAACTTTTCGTCCAGCTCTGTCGTCTGCGCATCCCACACACGGAGTAGCTCACTCTTCGTGGTGGGCTTGGTTCCCTTGAACTCCTGCCACTTCCCGGTGGAGACGCCGTCCACAATCGGCACAGCCATGCGGATGAACTCCCAGGCCATCTCCGCAAAGGGTCTCATGTTGCCCACTGAAAACTGGAAGAGCTTGTCTTCGGGAAACGCCTCGATGACCCTGCGCGTTAGCCGTCTTTGTCCCTGCCAGTTCCTGAGAAGTGTGCTCGCTGTCAGCACGTTGATTTCTGCTGTCTCGGTTACCATTTCCATCCTCCGTTGTGGCCCTTCACGGGCTCAGTTGCAGGGTACGAGCAATTCCCGACAGGATTTGTCGTAAATTGAAAGAAGAATAGGAATTCCTATGTACGACCCCATCATGCGCGTGCTCACGGTCCTTGAGATCCTGCAGGCGCGGGACCATGTAACTGGAGCAGAGCTGGCCGAGCGCCTAGAAGTGGACCTGCGCACAGTGCAGCGCTATATCGTTCGCCTTAAGGATCTGCATATCCCCATCGACTCGTCACCGGGCGTGGGAGGGGCTTATCGGCTACGGCCCGGTTTTCGTCTGCCTCCTCTGCTGCTGAGCAATGAGGAAGCATTTGCACTATCCCTGGGCCTACGGGCGTTGCGGCAGATTGGGTTGTCGGCTTTTGCGCCCGCCACTGAGGGCGCGCTGGCCAAGTTGGGGCGCGTACTGCCTGACTCGCTGCGCGAGAGCATCCGAACTGTCGAAGACGTGGTGGCCATCGAGCCTGGCCCCTGGGTAGTCTCCACATCGGTAGAGTGCTTGATCCGCGCCGCATCGGCCATCCGCACCGGTAAAAAGATTCGCTTCTCATATCAGTCCCACGACGGCACCGCTTCCCGCAGACAGATCGAGCCATATGCCGTGATGCATACCGATGGGCGCTGGTACTTGATCGGCCACTGTCTCTTGCGCAGGGCCCTGCGCACGTTTCGTCTGGATCGCATCGCGGACATCCAGGTTTGCGCCGCAGGCTTCATCCGCCCCGGCAACTTTGATGCACGGCGTTACCTGCACGAGCGTATGCCATTCATCCAATCGGATTACCAGATTGATGTCTGGATTGACATGCCCATCGAACAGGCCGAGCGCATTTTTGTTCCGATGCGAGTTGTTGCCGAGGCTGAGGAGGGCGGAACGCGCCTGCGCTGCGGGCGGGATCGCCTTGAGATGTTTGCCGCTATGCTGCTCAGCATGGGACGCAGAATTGTCGTGCATAGTCCGGCTGAGATGCGCGAGACGTTTCGGCGGCTGGCGCGGCAGGCGATGGAAGCCGCGGAGGAGTCCTCGGAGCGTCGATAGAGCAGCTCGGAGATCTTTCGGCAATTCCACATTTTGTGGAAGGCTTTCGAGAAAGGGGCCGGAAAGCAGATGTGGTGTAGTCGCTTGCCCGGCCATGAATGATTCATCGTGCTTCAAACGCTCAAGCTGCGGCTTGTCGCAATAGATCTTCGACTTTCTTATCCAGATTCCTAGCGACCTCTAGCGCGTCACGATTCCCATAAGGGGCTAAGAAGCTCGCCATCCTGTCATATGACAAATGCACACCATCTGCGCGTTCATCTACCAGCACGGTAACCGGCGCGTACGAGCCGGCATCCGGAACATGCTTGGCCATTTCCTTCATGATCAGGGGATTGCCAATCACGAAGCGAACTATCTTCGGAGTCTCACCGCCCGTTTCTTTGCGCACAATCGCACCGTGATCCAACTGCATAAACAGCATCAGTCCTATTTCGCTCAAGCCCTTCTCAACTGCGCTTCTCAGTTCGGCCAACGAACGTGCTTCGCGGGTTGATCTCCCAAATTCGGCCATATCCGGATGACCGATGGCGGCGTTCACCCCGGCTATTACTTCATCAAACCGCTTGGAAGTCGTCAGACTGAACCGCTCGATCTCGATTTTTCTTATCATCTCGCGTCTCTTTACAGTGTAGTGTTGTTTGCCGTGGGTTTCTGTCTCGTCAAAAGCCTATTTGAGATACGCGCGCACAAGCGCAATCAGATCCTCGGTCAATTCTTCGTTCGATTCTTTCCCTCGATCCGGATGCGTAATGTGCAAGCGAATGTGATCCTCGAGGATCTCCGCCATTAGGCTATTGACCCCGCCGCGGATCGCCGCCAGGAGCATTAGGATATCTGCGCATTCGTCCCCGTCAGTCACGGCGTGCTCTGCCGCAGTTATTTGCCCCGCGAGCCGTTTGATTCGAGAAAGCAACTTCTGTTTTTCTTTTGAGATCTCCGGGAGTTTATCTTTCATAACGTTGCTTTATAACTTTCGACTTTTTCCCGCTCGACCTTATACCCTAGGGGGGTAATATATAAGCTTGGGCATGGAAAAGCTAGGCCTCCGCAAAGACTTAACCAAGGATATATGCAAAATGGCGGTCAAGTTCTTTTGGATGGACGAAATGCTGACCGATTCCATTTTCCGACGATCCGACCGGACCCATTGCCCTTCAGAATCGTGCATGACTCATGCAGATTTTGTGACGTGACAATTCGGGTTTGTGCATATGAAGTGCCTAAACAATGTGGTTCTCAGCAGCGAGTCGTCACAAAAAGTCAATCAAGGAGTTTCCGCAGCCTCTTCATCCGTGCCGCCCACGGCGTATTCTCATTGCGGTTTTCGTCGCTGAGAAACGCCAATTTTCACTCGAGCCACTACCCGCCGTCGAGTTTGCGCAGGTAGTCACCCCATTTTGAGTCGTAGGCTTCGATGCGGTTTTCGAGCCGCGCGCCTTCCTTCCACCAATGCGCTTTGCCTCGTCCCATACCGGCGCCTTTTCGGGTATGCAGGTCGAGCATAAAGTCCTGCACTTCCACCTGGCGCTCGCCGCGAGCCACAACTTCGCGGGTCCAACCGGCAAGTTCCATCGATACGTTGTCTTTTTGCGCCGTGGCCAGCAGACGAACGGCATGCGCGCAATAGATCCAGCGGTCGCCCCGGTCTGGCATTCGTTGCCGCTGCTGATTCAACGCTTCAATGATTGCTGGAGCGACAGGTAAACCCAAGCCCACATCTTCGGTTGCGATGATTTCCAGACGCCGCCACAGCAATTCTTCTGTCTCCGCACCTGAGGAAAAAAGCTCATACGCAGCGAGCGCGGCTTCTTCAACCCAACCGCGCCGTATTGATTTCTGCAACACCGAACGCAATTCGTCAATGCCATATCCGTTCACGCTCGTCGTGCGGCTCCAGATGTCTTTGCTCTGGTAGTTCGCTTCATGTTCCTTGTTTGGTGACATGATGTTCCCCCCGGGTCGATCGGAGATCAGTTGTAGTATTTCAAAACCGCTCGCTGCACGAGAGTCGCAAAAAAGTAGAGCGTCAGGGCGATGAACATCGTTACGGTCGACGCGGCCAGCGCCTGATCCATAGCAAGATCCGCCGTAGACGTAGCGATCATGAAGCCGAGACCGCCTGTCTGCATGAGAAACTCGGCAATCAGCGCGGAGAGCACGCTCTGCACCGATAGGACTCGCAGCGCGACCGCGAGGCCGGGCACAGCCGAAGGCAGCGCCAGTCGCGCGAATTGGCTCCAGCGACTCGCGCCCTGCACAACAAAATATTCGCGCGTCATAGGCGGCATTGCCTTCAATCCCGCACTGGCAAAGACGAACCCTGGCAGAAAGCACAAGATGATGACGGTAACGAAGACAGTGCGATCGTCATAGCCGAAAATCCGCGTTAGCACTGGGATCAAGCAGACAACCGGTACCGAGGTCAGCAGAAGCGCCAACGGAATCGTCAATCCGGCGATCATTCTCGACATCCACGTGAGGACGGCCAACCCCAACCCACAGATCAAACCTCCGCCCACGCCGAAAAGCGCGACCGCGATTGTGTGCTGAGCGGGCGGAACATATTGCGCAGGATTATGAACCAGTTCGCGCGCTACCGCGAGCGGCGTGACCATGACAATCCGATTCAGTCCACGGTTCCGTACCCACAAATACCATGCGCTCAGTAGCAGGATCACAGCCCAGGTTTGCGCAAGAGCTCGAGCCATGAGCCTTTGAGCTCCGGATTTTGCGACGAAAGTTTGGTCGACGACGCGTTTCATCCGCTGAACCTTCGTTACAGAATTTTTTCAAGAATGGCCGCGGCCAGAAAGCCAGTCAGCGACATCGCTGCAGCCATCGTCACCGCTGCCCACATGAGCCTTATCTGAAAGTTTTGCATGGCATTCAGTATCACCAGGCCCAAGCCCTGCGGCGCTCCGAACCATTCGCCGAGGATCGCCCCAATCAAAGAAGCGGAAACAGCCGCTTTCAGCCCGCTGGCGAGATAGGGTAACGCGGATGGCAACTCCAAATAAAGCAGACGCTTCCAATGGCCCGCGCCAAATGCAGTGATCACGTTGTTTAAAGCAGGCGAAGCAGACAGACCAGAAGTAGCAGCAACATAAAAGAGGAAAAACACTTGGATCGCAGCGAGCACCGTCGGGGTGCGGCTGCGGCTAAAAACCACAATAAGGATTGGCCCGAGCGCGATGGGTGGAATCGCGTTTACCAACAACGCAAGACGGTCCAGGCCTGGCTGCAAAGGCGGCAGCAGACGCATGACGATCGCCAGCAGAATGGCCATCGAACTACCAAAGAACAGACCTTTTGCGGCTGATCGAAGGGTCGACAAAGCCGACCGCGAGAGCAGAGGCAAACTCTCGGGCGAAAATAAAGTGTTCAGCACGTCGCTCACCGCGGGAAGCGCCGGGCCGGCAAAGCCCGCTTTGCCGGCCCATTGCCACGACCCGAGAAACAACGCCAATCCCAGCAGCGCGCAGATCGTGTCGATCGTGTGTCGGCTTTGCGCCACCTTCATCGCCATATCCTCAATGATTCTTTCTACGCTTGCAGCCACAGCGTTACCTGATCGGTCATATGATGGAACTCGTCACACCGCAAGAGTTCCGGGGTGCGAGGGCGCGGAAAGGGAACGTCCACGACCTGAGCGATTGCGCCGGGCTTCTCCATCACGATGGTCCGGTCGGAGAGGAACAGTGCCTCCTCCACCGAGTGCGTAACCAGTAAGGTCGTGATGGACCGGTCGCGCCAGATGCGCTCCAATTCAATGTTGAGCCTGCGCCTGGTGACGACGTCGAGTGCTCCGAATGGTTCATCCAGCAAGAGAACGTCGGGTTCGAGACAGAGTGAGCGGGCAATGGCCGTGCGTTGCCTCATCCCGCCAGAAAGCTGACTCGGCCGGGCTCGCTCAAATCCCTTGAGGCCCACTAAATCGATGAGCTCTGATACACGATCGCGCATCACCGATCGACCTGCAAGTTTAAAAGGCAACGCCAGATTGCTCTCCACGGAAAGCCACGGCAGCAGCGCAGAGTCCTGAAAAGCGATACCCAGCCGATGGCGGCGTACCAGCTCTTCCGGAACAGCACCACCAATAAGAATGCTGCCGCTCGAAGACTGCTCCAGACCAGCGACCAGATGCAGAAGCGTACTCTTGCCGCAGCCCGAAGGTCCGACGATGGCTAGAAACGCGCCCGCCGCCACACTGAGGTTGAGGTGCCGAATCGCTTCCACGACCACTCCGCGACGCGGAACATAGCGCTTACTTAAATTGCGGATTTCGATTCCTATGCCACTCATCGGTTTGAATTCGTCGCCGTTTCTAGCCCTTGATCGCCTTCGTGCGCAGATGCCGGTCAGACGCGAATCACGCGATCGAAACGATCCATGATCTTTCCGTACTGCTTTTTCACCCGCTCTCGCATTGGGCCGAGATCCAAGGTGAGAAGTTGACGGTCTTTCATCACGATGCGTCCATCGATGATCACCATCCGAACGTCGCGTCCCACGGTATGTTCGGCCGCTGTGATGACCGGATCGTACATCGGATACTGATCATAGTCCTCGGTTCCAATCAAAATGATGTCGGCAAGTTTGCCAGGTTCAAGGCTGCCGATCTCCGTTTCCAAACGAGCGGCGCGCGCACCTCCTCGTACCACCTGGCGAAGCATGTCAGCGTAACCCATCGGCGCGGAGCCGTGCAGAGGCGTTCCCTCGAGGATCTGTTGGCCTAGCACGGCATAATGCGCAACCTGAAAGAGGTCGAGCGTTCCGCGAGTTGCGGCTCCGTCCGTGCCCAGGCCGACTCGCACGTTGCGTCGAACCAGTTCAAACAAACGTGGCGCGCCGATGATGAAATTATTCATCGCGCAGTGGCAGGAGCTCACATCACGGGCGGCATAAAGCTCGATTTCCCTGTGACTCATCAGTACCGAATGAGCGCAGTGCAAGCGGTCATTCAGCACTCCGATGCCATCGAGATATTCCGCCGGACGCGCGCCAAATCGATCGACGGTGTATTCCACCTCGTAAGTACCTTCGCATAGGTGCGTGTGGATGTGGGTATTCAGCTTCCGCGCTAACGCATCCATCCCGAGCCGCAGCTCTTCGGAATTCACAATGATCTGGCGCAGCGCCAGCCAGGCGTTTACCCGCGGGTGTTTTTCCCAGCGTTGAACCAGCGCCTCACTGCGCTGCAAGGCTTCGCTTGTCGAAAAGCGAAACCCCGCGGGCAGGCTCTCGTCGATGTCCATGGTGGACATGGCAATGCGTCCGCGTATCCCGATTACATCGGCGGCTCGCCCCATCTCATCGGGACAAGGTCCACCCGCTTCGAGAAAGCAGGTTGTACCGCAAGCGATCATCGAGGAGTACGCACTCAATCCGCTGCAGTAAACGTCCTCAGGCTCAAGTCCGCTTTCAAACGGGATGAGGTAGCGCTTCCAGATGGGCTCGCGCAGATTTCCCATATTGCCGAGAGAAGCCAGCTTTCCACGCAAGAACTGTTGCGCTGTGTGCACATGACAATCGATCAGCCCGGGCATCGCGATCATGCCGCCGGCCTTCAGCTTATCTTTGGCGCGAAAACGCCTCGCAGCTTCCTCACTCTGGCCAAGCCAAATAATCTTATTGCCGGCAATTGCGATGGCCCCGTCTCGCAGAACAGTATTGGCGTCATCGAAAGTCACGACTTCGGCGCCGGTAATAAGTAGGTCAATATCAAACGGGCCCCGATCGGTGTTCTTGGCGTTTGGTTCCATTGCGTCGTCGTTTCCGGATTGCAAGGGTTTGGAGCTTGAATCCTAATCTTTGATTGAAACCTGTCCCCGGAATCTACAGTGGCAATCCTTTATAGGCTTCCGCGAGAAGACTCAAATCCATAATCCGCGCCGGGTCCGGCAGGTTGGTTCGTCCCGTGGCTCGCGCCACTTCGTACATGGAGCCGCGCAGTAGTTCGTCGTTGACCCAATAAGGCCCCTTCGTGCCGGAGATTTTTTCGAGTTCGAGTTGCAACTCATTCAAACGCGTTTGCTGATGAATCGTAAATCCGTAGTCGCGTCCGTATTTCGACACGACAAGGGATGCAGCGTAGCTCGGATCTTTCTTGTTGTCGATGTAGCCCTCCAGCATAGCGTGCAGGAATGCAACGAAGGTTGAACGATCCGCCGCGAGCCGCTTTCGGTCCACAACCAGCAATTGAGACGGAACGCGGAAGCCGAAATGATCCATGCGCGCAACCAGAAAGTCCTTGCCCGGTTTGAGATTCATGTCTTCAAAAATTACCGGTTGATTGGTGACGTAGCAGAAATAGGCGTCTCCGGCCCCAGCCAGCAACGCATCCGGTGAAAAGCCAGCAGGAACGTAACGGCGCTCGGGCGGAAGATGATTGATCTTGAAAACTGCATCAAGCACGTCGCGCTCCGCCGGTCCTTGTACGAGGAAGCGCGTCCCCGGCAGATCGGCCGGCTTCACGACCGGACGGCGCGGAAGAGAAATGAGTCCTTCGGGAGTCACCGGAATCATGGACGCGATGATTACAAAATCGTTGCCGTGGCCTACCGCATCGAGCAGCTGTAACCAACTGGTGGCGGCCATGTCGGCCTGGCCTGCCGCCAGAGTTACGAGCGACACCGGAGCATTTGGTCCTCCCCCGAGATATTGAACCGAGAGTCCTGCATGAGCGAAATGCTGCTTCTCGATGCCAACGAAGATGTCGGCATATTCGCTGTTGGGCACCCACCCAAAAGCAACCGTGAACGTGCGGTTGGAATCCGCGGCCAGTAAACGCCTGCCAGCCAATTCCGTGATACCGCAGCTCGCGCCACAGGCTAGAAAATGTCGTCGCGTAAATGGGGTCATTCCCTGTAGGCTCCAGTCCGGCCTTCAAAACGATTCGAACTCGAATTAAAAAATATAGTCGAACTGACAATATAGAGCAGCAAAAGAAATTCCCTCGAGAACATATGCCAGCGGCTTCGCCTGGCGCGCCCGTCCCTAAAGCCGCTAGCGACTCGAGGATCGCGCGGCTCCCTTCCATGTGACGTCTCCTACGTCCCTTGGCAAGGATAGGGACACCACTCATTCTGGATTTGAGGGAGGGGCCTGCGTTTTTTACGGGCACGAGGTATCTGCACTTCTCGGAAGCCCAGACTGCGCGTTCGTGGCGGGTGGCCCGCCT
>Ga0302325_10009940_pt1 | contig 20694 bp, 20 predicted proteins | sample Palsa_T0_2_FD_201948 | JGI IMG/M metagenome (GOLD analysis project Ga0302325, IMG submission 201948) | Peat permafrost microbial communities from Stordalen Mire near Abisko, Sweden - Palsa_T0_2 | ecosystem: Environmental > Terrestrial > Soil > Palsa > Peat permafrost | place: Sweden: Abisko...
CGCGTGTCACCTTCGTGGCCTATGATTCGATGACCGTTGCGGTTGAGTTCATAGAAGCCGAGCAACATACGGTCCAGTGACGAATTGATGATGGTCAACGGAGTGTCGTGCATGAGGCGCGCGGTGTCGGATCGCAGAATGCGTTGGCCGTCGTACTCGCCATCCTGAAGATGGGCAATCATGAACTTTGCCATATCTGCACCGGAAACTGCGGCGCTCGCGGCCGGCACGAGTCCGCTCAGCTCGTACGGCTTGGGCGCCTCCGATCCTCGGTTGTAACCCGCAGACATGCTGGCCTCAAGCTGCGCGGGTAGGGGCTGGCGAAAGGTGGCCTGATGCATGCCCAATGGGGCAAAGATGTGCTCGTCTACATAGTCATCGAAGGCCTGGCCCGACACGCGCTCAACGATGTAGCCACCGAGCGAGGTGCCGTAATTGGAGTAAGCCGGCACTTGTCCGGGCGCAAAGATACGGGCAGGAATCTGGCGTTTCAGAAATGCGCCAAGCGGTGGCACTGTGTTGGGGTCGGTCCACCGGAGATCTTTGAGCGCATCCTGAAACCCTGCCGTGTGGGTCATGAGGTTGCGCATCGTGATCGGGCGTCCATGGAACGGCGGGATCTTAAAGTAGAGATATGCATTGATATCCCGGTCGAGGGCGATCCGACCCAGTTCGACCTGCTGCATCACTGCAGTCCAAGTAAAGAGCTTAGACACTGACCCCGGCCGAAATAACGTGGTCTCCGGATCGACCGGACGGCGCGTGGTCACATCGGCGTAGCCATAGCCTTTCTGCAGCACGACTTGTCCGTCTTTGACCACCACCACGACAGCACCGGCTACGTCGTCCCGCTGCAGTGCGAAGGGCATATAACCGTCCAACCACGTCTGCAAATCCCCTGCAGAGAGAAGGTGCGCCGGCTGCGATGAAGCGTCGGCCGCAGGCGACCCCAAACACCGCGCCGTGAGAAATGCCAGGCCCACGGCTCCGACCGCGATGAGTCGGACATCCTGGGTTCTCATGATTCGTTCGAATCTTACCTTAAGCGAATCTACCTGCCTCATTAAAGCTCAAACGCGGATTGCGCGGGAATAGATTCTCATCGGAACCATAGCCCAGACTGCAAATGAAATTGGACTTGATGCGCGTTCCCGCGAAAAACTCCGAATCCACCCGTTCATTGTTGAACCCCGACATCGGCCCTGTGTCCAATCCCAACGCCCGCGCGGCCAGTATCAGATATCCGCCCTGCAGGCTGCTGTTGCGAAAAGCAGTCGTCTGTGCCAGGGCAGCGTCGCGAAATGTCTCTTTCATTTTTTCACCGCGCGCCGGAAACAGCTGCGGCAATCGGTCCGCGAAGTCCAAGTCATACCCAATGATCACGGTGACGGGTGCCGCTAGCACTTTCGGGTGGTTGGTTTGCGAAGCGAGCGCGGCCAGCCGAGCCTTGCCCTCGGCGGTCCTCACCCAGACGAAACGTGCGGGGCAGCAGTTGGCCGAGGTGGGCCCCATTTTTGTCAGGTCATACAACTCACGAATCTGATCATCCGACACAGGCCGATCAGTCCAGCCGTTACGCGTTCGAGCGACTCTAAACAGCTGATCTAGAGCAGCGTCATCTGCTTTGTTCGACATATGACCTCTTCAGTGACAGGGATTGGCTCATAGAGTAGCCAAACTTGGGCGGATCTTCACCGTGACACGATCTCTGGCTGGCAACTTTGAGATGGGTGGCCGAGGCGAAGTGAGCCTCACGTGATTCAGTACTCTTCATTGCACGGTCACCGAGAGCGCGGCTGCCGTTCGAGCGCTCTTTGCGTGATCTGAACGCTAGCGGCAGCGCACTTCCGGCATTAGTTCGGCACTAGCGCAGCGACTATGGCTGCGTTTATCGATGTGTTACCGCGGTTGCACGGCCACTTCCGCGGCGGCCCTTGCATCTGCGCGCGCCGAATTGTAGTCGGCTTCCGCCTGGTCCTTGCACGCCTTTTGAGCATCGCCGCTCTGCGATTCGCAGGTCGCCAGAGCGACTTTGCGGTTGCCATCGGCTTTTGCGATGGCCACATTGTAGGTCTGGTGTGCGGCATCGTTGTTGAATTTAATCTCCTGGTCGCTGACCTTCGCGTACGATTTATCCAGCGCGCTCTGCGCGCGTTCTTCGCTCTTTGTCACCTCGTTGCTCGCCTTCTGTTCGGCGTTGGCCACGTCCTTCGACACATCTTCCGGCGACTTCGATTTGCTGCAGCCGGCAAGCGCCAGAGCGGCGATCACGAAAATCGGCATCAGGTATTCACGCATGCAATTTCCTCTAGTTATAACTACGCGATCTGGCCACGCGTTAGGGTGCCTCCTGGGCGCAGCCGCCGCACCTCCAAACGAGGAATTGTTGCTGCCGAGACGTATCCCTAGAATCGCTCGCAGCTACGCGGCAGTCAACCAAGTTGTCGGCTTGGATGGGCGCAGCGTCAATCTTCAATCGCTCTTCGCGCCACTTGGCCAGGCGCAATGGCAATCGATCGGCGGCCGTGCGTTTGGATATGCACCTGCTACCGAAGATCCAGATGCTAGGCTATGGATTTTGGCATTCTTCGGAAGGCGAACGTTCTTGGCATTCAAGCGGGGAGGGATGGGCGATGCAGAGAATCCCGATGTTGAGAGATGAGGCGGGCAAGGGTGGCGGCGGTCGGCGCAAAGAGGGCAAGAACGTGCTCGGCGATCGACTCGAAGTCTGCTCCTTGAGCCCAATGACGGGTTTTTTTCGCGACGGCTGCTGCGACACCAGCCGCGAGGATATCGGCAGCCACACTGTATGCGCCGTCATGACCGCTGAATTTCTTGAGTATTCGAAGTCCTGCGGAAATGATCTCTCGACGCCGGTCCCGGAATTCGGCTTTCCGGGACTTAAGCCCGGTGATCGCTGGTGTCTGTGCGCACCTCGGTGGCAGGAAGCGCTGCAAGCGGGACGTGCGCCGCGCGTGGTCTTGCGCGCTACACAAGAAGGAGCCTTGAGCTTCTGCTCGCTCGCAGACCTCAAGCGCTTGGCAGTCGACCTGGATTGACTCGCCGCACCTGCCGTCTAGGATTGGCGGCGTTCGCCGCGACTTTGCTTCGGAAGCGAAATGGCCACTTACTGCTGCACGCCCTCAATTTATTGTGTCAAGAACTGTCAAGACCGCGAGAGTCAGCGATTTGCCATCGATTCTGCGATCGACAGCGTTGATTCGAATTTTTCGCATTGACGTTGGCAGCAGCGCTCCCCGCAATCACTATCAGGCATGGCAACAAAACCGTTGGTGCCGCGACAAACCGCGCACGAGTCTTTGGGCGAGAATACTCGACCGCTCCATGTGTACGCGGGGCCTACTGATTCTCCTTTGCATTTACCGCATCACTTTTTCGCGGCCGCTTCTTCCGCGCGGGCGCCGGCGAGAATGCCGGCCAAAGCGTAGTTGCCCTCGTGACAGGCGTATTCGTAGATTCGACCCTTCGACGAGGTGAACTCATACTCGCCGCCCAAGGGCTGGTCCCATACGGTCGGATCCGCGACGGTGAACTGATAGAGTAGGCGGTGAGGGCCTTTGCGTGTGAACCGCTCGGTGACTTTCAGCTCCTTCCAAGCGCCGCGGAAAGCCTGGGCCTTGGGAAAGTTGGTAGTTTCCACCACCAACGTATTGCCGTCATAGCGGCCAATCGAGTCGCCGAACCAGGGCGCAGGCCGTCGGTGCGATGCGCGGCTCCGATGTGGATCATGCGCACGTCGTGCACCATCTCGACCAGGATCGCGACGGCGTCCTTCGACTGCGCGAAGGCGTAATTGTTGTTATATAGTAGGGGCAGCATGACGGGGCCAGCGCTGTAGCCGAACGAGGTGATACAGCGTTCGCCAAGCGCGCGATCCTCGGGGTTGTCGGTTGGATTGCGGATTAGTGTCGCGGAGCCTTCGCCTTCATCGCGCGTCCGCATGCTTGCGTTCTTGTAGCCAGCTTTGTAGGCCGGAATCCGGCCGTTCGGCGTGCTGGTGATGAACGAGCTGCGCGATACTGTTCCCAAACTGGCTGCGACGTTCCAAGGGTGTGATGCTGACGTTGGTCCAGACTCCCTCCAGGTCCGGCTGACCATACGCGGTGCGCGGAACCTTGTAGTGCTTATCCGCTACTGCCTCCTCTGCCTTGGCTTTGGCAACCGTCGCCGCCTCCTTGACCGCGTTGGGATCCGGCACCTCAGCGGCGTGAACCAAAGCGAGCGACATGGAGGGCAAGAGCGCGAGGGGTAGCAAACGTGAGTGCCGTTTCATCTTCGTAGTTTGACCTTTAGATCAATGGTCGGCTGACAGGATTTGACCCTGCAACTCCTACGTCCCGAATTACTCACTGGTACCTTCGAAGTGTTTCACGAGTATCCGCTGGAGTTCGAGGGCTACCTGCTCTCGTGTGCCAAGATGCCTGGCGCGAAAGAAAGCGATCCTGATTGAAATATTGAAATTCGGATGCTCAACAATACGGAGTCGGCTGCGCAACGAGTGAGTCTTCAGAAAACTGGCCTGTAACATTCCCACACCCACATTTCCAGCAATGAGTGAGAGTTGTAAGTCGGGATTGTGCAGTTCAGCGGCAACCATGAGTGGAGCGCCCAACCCCTCAACCCGATTCTTTATCTCTTCTCGCACCATACATCCGGCTGGATTAAGAACCCAATTCCGCCGATAAAACTCCGAGCTTTTCGAAGACCCTGGTTGGGCGGAGGTTCGTGCTTGAACGACTCGCATCGTGTCATCTGCGAGCGTTACCCCCTCCAGGCCGTCGGGCAAGATCTTTTCCCTGGGTAAGACGACAAGTGCCCCGTCCAACTCGCCAAGGCGCAGACGTTCCAATAACTCGCAACTTACATCATTGCCAATGCTAGGTTGAAGAAGGGGAAATCGCTTGCCCAATTCGATGATGACATTAGATATTTCTGGACGAGCCAGAGCATGCGAGAGACCCAGACGAAAAGGCCCAACCGGGATTGCGGTCCCAGATGTGGAAGTCTTCAAATCGCTCAGGGACGTGAGAATCGCGCGGCTCTTCTCCAGCACCTCGAATCCCGCTCGCGTCAGCTTTGGAGGTTTGAAATGCCGATCGAGGAGAACGGCCCCGAGCTCGAGCTCCAAGCGCTGAATTCTTCGAGTCAATGCCGAAGGCGTAAGGTAGAGATCGTTGGCGGCTCGTTCCATCGAACCGGTCTCGGCCAAGGCAACAAGAGCTTGGAGTTCCGCAAACAAGATAGACCCTCACCGGAATCGAGGATCAACTAATGTTGCGGAAAAAGCAATTTAATTATGAATATTGTGAAATTGACGAAATCGTGAGCGGGTGCAACCATCGTTCTGAGGTGATTTTGATCGCACCTCTCGAGTTCGCATCAGCGCAATCCTTTGGCACCTCCTTCTTGGAGGAATCATGTGTCTACCTCCTGATTCTTGAAAGTTGCTGAGTCTGGTCCGTAATAGTTAAGAGCGAGGACATGAGCATAGAACTTCGAATTGAGAACCTCTCGAAGACATACCCAAATGGCGTCAAGGCGCTCGATAACGTCTCCCTCACCATTCCATCGGGTATGTATGGGCTCCTCGGCCCGAATGGCGCCGGCAAATCCACCCTGATGCGCACGCTCGCGACTTTGCAGGAACCGGACAGCGGCACGGCCACGCTGGGTGGTATTGACGTACTGAAACAAAAAGACGAGGTGAGGCGAAGGCTCGGCTACCTGCCCCAGGAGTTTGGCGTGTACCCTCGCACCTCCGCGCAGGACATGCTCAGCTACATCGCTCTGCTCAAAGGCGTCGCCAAGCCTAAGGAGCGAAGAGACCTGGTCGCCTGGATGCTCAAGCGTGTCAATCTTTTCGACGACCGCAAGAAGGCGCTCACCGGCTTCTCCGGAGGCATGCGCCAGCGCTTCGGTATTGCCCAGGCGCTGATCGGCGATCCGCAACTGCTGATTGTGGACGAGCCTACTGCGGGTCTAGACCCCGGAGAACGGAACCGTTTTTACAATCTCCTGGCCGAGATTGGCGAGCAGGTGATCGTGATTCTTTCCACGCACATCGTGGACGACGTAACCGACCTGTGCACCAACACGGCGATTATCAACAACGGCCGGGTGCTGTATCAGGGCCGTCCGCAGGATGCCATCAATCAATTGAATGGCCGAATGTGGCAAATTTCCATTGCCAAAGCCGAACTGGCCAGTTACGAGCAGCGTTACCAGGTGGTCTCCAGCAGGCTCGTCGGCGGACGTCCGCTTCTTCACGTTTATAACGCCTCGCCGCTCGGCGAGGGATTTGCTCCCTGTGCGCCCAATCTGGAAGATGTTTTCTTCAGCAAAATCCGTTCGTGGAGTTGACGACATGCTCTGGGGTGTCGCGCGATTTGAAATTCGCTTCTGGCTTCGCTCCTGGATGCTGTGGATCTTCCTCTTCGTCGTTGGCGTGCTGATTTTTGGCGCGATCGGCTCCGATGAAGTCATGGCGGGACTGAACCTCTCCAATACTTACCGGAATGCGCCATTCACGATTGCATCCTTTTACTCGGCCATGGGCGTGTTCGCCTTGCTGATGACGGCGGTATTTGTCAATTTCGCGTCTCTGCGCGACTTCAGTTACGACACCCACCAGATCATGTTCTCAACGCCCGTACGGCGCCGCGACTTTTTATTGGGGCGCTTTCTTGGGGCCACCCTGGTCTCTGCGATACCGATGCTGGGAGTTTCTCTTGGCATTCTGTTGGCCAAGTACATGCCCTGGGCGAATCGGGAACACTGGGAGGCGGTGATCTGGAGCGCGCATTTGAAAGGCATTTTGCTATTTGCGTTGCCCAACACCTTTTTCACCGCCGCCATTTTGTTTGCCGCGGCGGTGGCGTGGCGCAGGGACATCGCGCCCTTTGTCGCCGCGATTCTCTTGCTGGCGGGCCGCGCTATAGCCCTGTCGCTGCTGCAGGGTCCGCAGTGGGATCACATTCGATCTCTGTTCGACCCTTTTGCTGTCACCACATTTCACGTGATGACCAAGTACTGGACGGTGGCCGACAAGAACGTTCTCCCTCTCAGCTTCAGTGGCTTGCTGCTTTGGAACCGTCTGATTTGGCTCGGAGTCGGGTGCGTGGCCTTCGCTCTCGCTTACTCCCGCTTCAGCTTTGCCGAGAGACGGACGAAAACACCAGCGCTCGAAACCGGCGCACCACAGGCGATAACTCCGGCGGCAACAGCCCCGCCCCATGCGCAACTAGCGGATTCGCCGTGGGCAAAGTTCTTAGGATCATTCGGAATTCATTTCCGCGGAATGGTCAAGAACACGGCTTTCGTCGTTCTGGTCTTGATCGCAGGCATGCTTTGCATTTTGGCGCTGGCCTTGGAAGCGACCCAGTTCCAGGGCAATCAGACCGTTCGGACATTTCCCGTTACGTACTGGGTGATCGAGCTCATTCAAGGAACCCTTGGTCTTCTTCTGATCGCCATCATCACTTACTTCTCCGGCGCTTTGGTCTGGAAGGACCGCGACGAGCGCGTGGACGAAATCGCCGACGCAACGCCCACCCCCGAGTGGGTGTCCTACGCCGCGCGGCTGGCCACGCTCATCGCCATGGTGTTGGTGATTCAAGCCGTGGCGCTGTTGGCAGGCGTCGTCGTGCAGGTAGCTCATGGCTACTACCGCTTCCAGTTCGGTCTCTATGCTCACGAATTGCTGGTGCGAAACGTCTCATGGGTTGTGCTCATGGCGATTCTGGCATTCTTCATTCAGGCCCTGGCGCCCAACAAGTACGCGGGATATTTCGCTTTCATAGCCTTCTATTTAGTAAATAGTTTTCTGTGGAAGCCCTTGAATGTGGCCACTAACTTGGTTCAATTTGCAGTGAGGCCACGCGTAATTTATTCGGATTTCTTCGGCGACGCACCTTACCGTTTGGCGTGGGACTGGTTCACCGTCTATTGGCTGCTTTTCTCCGCGCTCATGGCCATCGCCACCGTCATGTTCTGGCCGCGTGGCAAGCCGGAACGATGGCGCGCTCGCCGCCGCAACGCCGCCTTGCGGTTTGGTGCCGGCTGGAAAGCCGCCGCGGCTGTTTCTCTGCTCGCCTTCGTCGTTTGCGGAGGCTGGATCTGGTACAACACGGAAATACTGAATTGCCTCCTGGGCTCCAAAGACATCGAGCGCGTCCAGGCTGATTATGAGAAGACGTATAAGCCACTGGATAAGTTGCCGCAGCCGCGGGTGCGCAGCGTGAAGTACGCGGTCGACATTTTCCCCTCGACCCGCAACGCGAACATGCGCGGCGATGAAGTGATCTACAATCCCTACGCCGATCCCCTGGACGAAATTCATTTCTCACTCGACCCGCTCTACGACACCTTCATTGAAATTCCCGGAGCCGTGCTCAGTAAAGATGACACGCGTCTGTCCTATCGCATTTATCGTTTTACCTCACCCTTGCAGCCCGGCGAAGAGCGCACGCTGCACTTCACCGTGACGAGCAAGAACCGCGGGTTTGAGAATGATGTGAGCAATTCACGTGTCGTGCAGAACGGAACATTCTTCAACAGCGGCCCCATTATCGGCTACAACTCTTTTCGACTGCTAAGCGATGCGGTGGAGCGCAAGAAATTTGGCCTTCCGGAATTTGACCTCATGCCCGTGTTGGAACGCAACTGTACTGCCGATTGCAGTAATACCTACATCCCGGGACACTCAGATTGGGTCGACATTAGCGCCATCATCAGCACGACGCCCGACCAGATCGCCATAGCGCCGGGATCGCTGGTGCGCGAATGGCAGCAGGACGGCCGCCGCTATTTCGAATACAAACTCGATCATCCCTCCTTGAATTTTTATACCTTCATGTCCGGCCGCTATGAAGTGGCGCGCGAGGGGTGGAACGGCATCAAGCTGGAAGTTTATTACCTCAAGGAACAACCCTGGAATGTTCCCCGGATGATGAACTCCATGAAAAAGTCTCTAGGCTACTACATCAAGAACTTCGGCCCGTACGACCACAAGGAGGCACGTATCGTCGAGTATCCCCGCGTGGCCGGTTTTGCCCAGGCATTCCCCGGGACTATGCCTTATTCCGAATCGATCGGATTTATTGCCAATTTGAATCATCCCGATGACATAGATTCTGTTTTCTACGTAGTGGCCCACGAGATGGCGCACCAGTGGTGGGCGCATCAAGTGATAGGCGCCGACATGGAGGGAGCAACCGTGCTATCCGAGACCTTGGCGCAATACTCCTCTTTCATGGTCATGGAGAAAGAGTATGGCCGGGATCTGATGCGGAAATTCCTGATGCTCGAGATGGATAACTACCTGCGCTCCCGCGGTGCGGAGCGGCTCAAGGAACGTCCGCTCCTTACCGTCGAGTCCGGGCAGGGCTACATTCACTACGCAAAGGGCGGAGTGGTGCTCTATTACATGAAGGAGATGATCGGCGAGGATGCCGTCAATCGAGCCTTGCGCAAGATAATTCAGCAATACGCCTATGCGCCTCCGCCTTATCCCACCTCCTATGCCCTAGTGGATGCGTTGAAAGAGGAAACTCCGCCCAACCTGCAATACCTGATCAAAGATTTGTTCGAAGATATCACCCTGTTTTCGAATCGCACCCTCGAGGCCACAGCGGTGAAGCGTACGGACGGAAAATACGAGATCACCATTCAGGTAGAAGCGCGCAAATTCAAGGCCGACGCCACGGGCAAGGAAACCGAAGTGCCCGTGGATGACTGGATCGACATCGGGGCATTTGCCAAGCCTGCCAGCGGGAAGAAATACGGCGATACGCTCTATCGCCAGCGCGTGCACATTACCCAGCGCAACTCCACGTTCATCTTTATAACGGCGCAACTGCCGGAGAAAGCAGGAATCGATCCGTTCGCCTTGTTGATTGACCGAATTCCCGATGACAACGTAAAGAACGTGACTCTGGAGTCAGGGCCGGCGCAGCAGACCTAGCGTCCATTCGGACTTGAGCTTTCGGCTCATAGAGTCAATGGTCGGGGTGACAGGATGAGGAAACTCAAAACCGCCTGCTCGACGCGCGAATTTGACGTCAACGACGTTGCTTTCGTTTCGGTGCCGACGATAACGCGACCAAGCCAGGAAAGGAGAAAGCCCGGCGCTCTCGTCGACGGGCTTCCTGTCGAAGATGGCGACTCTTCAGGCTCAGTCGATAACTGTGTACTCCTATGTTGCCCGGCGAACAGACGCTCGAGCGGCGACTTGTTAGGTTAACTCACACCCCACGCCGGAACCTTTGATCGAATTTCGATGCCGGTAGAGCTCCGACAGGGGCTTTTCCAATCTCTACTCAAAGCGGATCAAGGAACACGATGGCGAAGAAAACCTACCAAGGCTCATGTCACTGCGGTGCAGTCGCCTTTAAGGCCAAGATTGACTTCGATAAAGGAACGACGCGCTGTAATTGCTCGATTTGCACCAAGTCGCGCTTTTGGTTCTCGATCGTGCAGCCTGAAGATTTTAAAGTCGAAAAAGGCGAAGACCAGTTATCCGATTACTCGTGGATTCCGCCTGGCAAATCCGAGGCCCACCTTCACTATCGCTTCTGCAAGACCTGTGGTGTCCGCACCTTCGCAGAGGGAAACGGAGGTAAGTTCTACGCTGTGGCTATCGCCGCGCTGGACGATATCGAGCAAGAGGCCGACCAACTCGCCAAGTCGTTAAAATATAACGACGGCCGTCACGACGACCTTAAGCATGAGCCGGCCGACACGCGCCTCCTGTGAACTTGGTTGAACGCGTACCTGCGATGCGCGGAACGGCAGTGAAAGCAATGGGATCCGTCCGAGGGATGGAGAAGTTTTTATGAGCTACGCAATCGTCGGCTTCGGAAAAATCGGCCAGGCACTTGCTAAAGGCGGATCATCGTCTTTTCGGCTGTGCACGCGCACGATAGTTAGCTGACATCAGTACCAGCCGAGGCCGAGGCTCTTCTGTATGGCGACGAAAGCGGTGCTGAGCTTCGCCACCGCCTGCTGATAACTGATCTGCGCCTGCAGCCTTCTGCCATCCGCATCGAGCAGGTCCGTTGTGGAAGCCGTGCCCGCGCGCAGTCGAACCTCGGTGAGGTTATACACGCGCTCGGCTGAATCGAGTGCCTTCGCGTAGTCGGTGACGGAGTTGCGCTGCCGGCCATAGCGGTTCAGGGCAGACTCCGCATCCTGCAGGGCGGCGAGCACCGTGCGCCGGTAGTCGGCCTCGGCCTCGTCGCGCGAGAATTTTGCCTGGTCGATCTTCGCCTTGTTGCGCCCGAAATCGAGCGGCGTCCACTGCAGAATGGGCGCCGCCACGTAGGTAAAGCTGCCGCCGTTGAACAAGGTGCGCGGCGTCGGCGCGGTGAACCCCAGATCACCGAGCAGCGTGAGCTTCGGGAACAGCGCGGCGATATCTTGGCCGATGAGGGCCGTTTGTTGGGCGAGTTTGCGCTCGGCTGCCGCGATGTCCGGCCGGCGCCTCAGCATGCCTTCCGGATCGCCGACAGGAGTCGCGGTGGGCGGCAGCGGCACGGCGGTGGGGGCAGTAAGTTCTTGATCGAGCGAACCCGGGACATCGCCCGTCAGGAGCGCCAGCTTGTCCATCTGCTCGGTGACCTCGGCCTCAAGCGGCTGCAGCGCCGCCTGTGTGGTGTCCAGTTGGTTGGCGAGACGAGCGACATCCAGTTCGGAGGCAACGCCCGCCGCGCGCCGCCGCCGCATCAGATCCAGCAGCTGCCGTTCGATCTCGACACTGCGCTTCGTCAGCCTCAGCCGCTCCTGCGCATCGCGCAACTGGATGTAGGCCTGTGCAACTTCGGAACTCAAGGACACGAACACGTCCCGCAGGTTGGCGCGCGAGCCTTCAAGTGAGGCGGCGGCTCCTTCGACCGCGCGACGATGCGCGCCGAAGAGGTCGATCTCCCAAGTCGCATCGAAACCGATGGCATAGATGTTGGTGTCGCCTGACGCGCTTTCGGGCGCCGCGCCCAGCGCGGATGTTAGTCCGTGCGCGCGCAGGTACGCCGCCGACGCTCCGGTGCTGGGCAGTTCCTTCGCGCGTTCCGAGGCCAGCGTCGCGCGCGCTTCGTGCAGCCTCGCCGTCGCCACATCCACGCTCGGGCTCGATTTCAGCGCTCGTTCGATGAGATCGCTCAATAAAGGATCGTGCAACTGCAACCACCACTTCGGGTCAGGTACTTGCGGAGCCTCCACGGCAGAACCGCGGACGAAGCGGGTGTTCTGCTCTTTGACGATGGGCGGTCCTTTGTAGTCCGGTCCCACCGCACAGGCCGCGAGCGTGCCGGCCATGAGTACGGTCAGGATGCGAGAGACGGCGACAAAAAAGGATTTCATCATGCCTCTACGGCCTGCGGTCTTGCCTGCGGTCCGGGCCCGCCCATAATCCGGCCGCCGCGTAGCAGCAATACCAAGGGCATGAGCACGATGAGCCCGATACCTAAGACCCAGAAACAGTCGGCATAAGTCATCACCAGGGCCTGCTGATGGATCTGCAACGCCAGTTGTTGGATGGCTTGTTGAGTGCCATAAACCAGGTCGCCATGACGCGCCGCCAAGCCGGCGGCTTGGCCGGCGAGGCGCTCCTGCAGCAGCACCGAGTTGGCAGTCACGGACTCGCGGATGGCATCGGCATGCGCCTCGACGCGCCGGTCGATGAACACGCCCTGCAGCGCCAGCCCGATGGAGCCGCCCAGGTTTCTTGCCATGTTGAAAAACCCTGCAGCATCGGCGGTCTCCGCACGGGAGACTGAACCTACGGATATCTGATTCAGCGGCATGAAGGACAACATCTGGCCGAAGCCGCGCAGCAGCTGGGATACGACGAAGTCGCCGCCGCCCGAAGCGGCGGTGAGATGGATGTCGAGGAAGCAACTGACGGCGAAACACACGAGGCCAAGAAACACCATGATCCTGGCATCGCCGCGCCCGAGGATTTTGGGTAGTAAGGGCAACATGATGAACGCGGGCACGCCGGAGAGGGCCAACACCCACCCAGATTGCTCGGCGTTGTAGCCGGCGACGACGCCGAGGAACTGCGGCAGCACGTATAGGATGTCGTATAGCACCATGCCGAGGACGACGATGATGATAATTACGCCGGCATAGGTGCGGTTCTTGAGGAGATTGAGCTTGATAACGGGATGGGGTGAGGTGAGCTGAGCGTAGGCGAGCACCAGAAGACCGACGACCGTGCAGACGGCGAGTCCGATAATGAGATTCGACTGGAACCATTGCTCGCGCTGCCCCTCCTCGAGCACCACGGTGAGACAGCTTAAGCCGACAGTGAGTCCGGCGATGCCGACCCAGTCAGCCTGAGCGAGTTCTTTGAGATTTGGGGGCTCGTACGGCAGGCCGCCCAGCAACAGGAATGCCAGCGCGATCGCCACGGGAATGTTGATGAAAAAGCACCACTGCCAACTCCAGTTCTCGGTGAGCCAGCCGCCGGCGACGGGCCCCAAGAGTGGTCCAAGCAGCACGATGAGCCCGAATATCGTCATGCCGACCGGCATCTGATGCGGTGGCAATCGAGTGCGCACGAGGGTCTGCGCGGTTGGAATGAGCGCGCCGCCGAAGAATCCCTGACCGACACGGCCGATGATCATGAGCATCAGGCTGCTGCTGAAACCACAGAGCACCGAAAAGACTGTGAACAGCGAGGAGCAGCTCAACAGCAGGGTGCGCATACCCAAGAGTCGGCTCAACCATGCGCTCAACGGGATCATCACCACCTCGCTGACCAGATAGCCGGTGGCGATCCATGTGCCCTCAGTACCGGTCGCACCGATCTCGCCCTGAATCTGCGGCAGGGCCGAATTGACGATGGAGATGTCGAGCGTAGCGATGAGCGCTCCCAAGGCGCCGGCAAACACCGCCAGCCAATCCTGGGCGCTGGCATTCTTAGGCGCGTCGGCTGTCACGTCGCCGGCTCCTCGCGGGTAGTGTCGACGGAGACGACCACGGAGAGGCCGGGGAGCAGCCGCTCGGCCAGCTCCTTCGGCGGCAGGACGCGCAGGCGCACCGGCACGCGCTGCACGATCTTGATGAAATTGCCGGTTGCGTTCTCCGGCGGCAGCAGCGCGAACTGCGAACCGGTGCCCGGTGCGAAGCTCTCCACCTCGGCGTCGATTTCCTTGCCGCCAATCGCGTCCACCTTAAAGTGCGCCTTCTGGCCGATGCGCATACGCTTAATCTGGGTCTCCTTGAAGTTCGCCACCAGGTACACGCTCTTGACCGGCACGATGGACATGAGACGCGTCCCCGGTTGCACGAACTGGCCGACGCGCGCGCTGTCATCGCCTACGACCCCCTCGACGCTGGCCTTGATCACGGTATCGTCCAAATTTAGCTGAGCCGTGTTGACCTGCGCCTTGGCCGACTGCAGCTGTGCTTCGGCCTGTGCGCGCTGGCTCTCAAGGACGCCAAGCTGACCTTCCGCGGCCCGCAGGCTGGCGGTGGCGGCCGCTTCCGCCGCCGCGTCCTGGGCGCTCTCGTTTTCAAACTGCGCGGATCTCTCTTCGGTATCCGCGCCCTGATCGCGGAGCGACTTGTAGCGTGCTGCCTGTTCGCGGGCAAACCTGGCTTTTTCGCGCGCGCTCTCGACCTGGGCTCGGCTCTGTGCGATTTCCGCCTCCTGTTTATGGATTTGACTGCCTGCGGCGTCCAGGTCCGCTACCCTCGCAGCAACGCTGGCGTTCTGCTGCGAGACGGTGTCTAGATAGTTACGCTTGTCGATGTGCAGCAGCGGCTGGCCCGCCGTGACGTGCTGATTTTCCTTGACGTAGATCTCGTCGATGTAGCCGGTGACGCGCGGCGACACCGTCACCGAGTCCGCCCGCAGGTAGGCGTTTTCGGTCGAGATCATGAAGCGACCGTGCAAGAACCACTCGATTCCAAAGATCAGGCCGATCACGGCAAGCGCGCCGCCGCCAATGAAGAGCCCGAGGCGCACACGAGGATTGAGCGGCTTGCGCCTCGCTGGCGCCGGGGCAGCCGCCTGGGTTGGCTGCTGCTGATTCGGCGAGGGCCCGGGATCGCTCATGTTGCATGCTCCGAAAAATGTCTATCAGATGATAAACATATGTTTGCCGACTGGAAGTATTTTTGTCAAGGCGTGAATACTGTGCAAAAATCTGTCCAATGAAACGCGTACCGAGACGCAGACCGAAAGCTGGCGGCTATGCGCGCGGCGACGAGACGCGGGCGCAGATCATCACCACAGCATTGAAAGTTTTCGGCGAGCGCGGCTTTGATCAGGCCTCGACGCGCGACATCGCAGCCAAAGCCAAGGTCAAGACGCCCGCGTTGCAGTATTACTTCGATAGCAAGGAAGGGCTGCACCGTGCTTGCGCGCAGTACATCATCGGGCGGGCGCTGCCCAACCTGAAGCCGAGCATCGACCGCGCGAAGGAGAGCGCGCAGGCGGGCTCCAAGCAAATTGCGCTCGGTGCGCTCGAGGAACTGCTCGACGCGTTGACGGACAGTCTCGCCGATCCCGGCACGGATAGCTGGAGCCGCTTCATCATGCGCGGCAAGCACGACGGCGCTGGGCCCGGCATGGAAATGATCCGAGACGAGCTGAGCCGTCCGATTATCGAGGCCGTCACGAGCCTGGTGGCAACCATCACGGATTCCACGTCGGATGAGATAAGCCGTCTGAGGGCGCTGTTGATTCTCGGCCAGATCCATTGGATGAACGCGAGGCGCGAGGAAGTTTTCCGGATCATGCGCTGGTCAAAGCTCGACAACGACAAGCTTTCGTTGATTAAGCAAACCGTTCGTGAGCACACGCGCCTCGTGCTGAACAATATTGGCACCTTGCCGACTGCAGTCCCGAGCACGTTCAAACATTCCGCTGCCGCAAAAAGTCCTTAGTTCAGGGGTGGACGCTTGACGCTCCCGCGCGGCTGAGTGGCGGGGTTTGTGGGGATAGAGATCAAGGATATCGAAGCGGTGAGCGGACCCTCGTGAGGGCGCGGGCGGCGCAGGATTTGCGGGCCCTGAATATCGATTTAGCGCCACCGAAGCCAATACTCAGGTCGTGACGATCAGAATGCTCGTCCAGGATCCGAGGGGCTACTTCATTCCGAACATTCGTCGCGAGAATTTCGCGGTCTATTAGAATGGTGTGCGGCAAGAGAGCGCGAGCGTCGAGATTGAACACGCTGCAGTTTCACTCGGAGTGTTAGTTGAGTATGGCGGGCGATACCAAGCGTTGAATGAATCTGTCGGCGAAGCAGATTCCGCGACCGCAAATCAATTGCTGGGCGAAATCGGTGCCGATGACAAAGTGGCCATTTGGACATACGGCGATAAAGTCGAGGAGATCGCCGGTTTCTCGGACGGACGTGACGCCTTGGGTAGCGCCGTTCTGAAGCTGCGAACGCCGCCTTTTTCCGAGCAGAATTTCTATGATGCGCTCATAGCGGTGGTCACGCAGATGCACCCGCTGAGCCGACGCAAAGCCCTCTTATTGGTTTCCTCAGGCCTCGACACTTTCAGCAAAGCTAACTATCGCGACGCACTTCATGCAGTGGGGCAGTCCGATACGCCGATCTACGCGATCAATCTCGGTCCGCTGCTGCAACAGCATGCATCCGTTTCTCTAGATGCGGGTCCGTACGCACACATCGATTGGAAGGGAGCCGAATCGAAACTGCGTCAAATCGCTGCCGCCTGCGGTGGGCGCGTGTATTCACCTCAAGCAGTTGTGGATCTTCCCGCCATCTTTGATGACCTGATGGAGAACCTGCGAGTGCGCTATGTGATCACTTATAAGTCAACCAGTGATCCGAATGTGCATCGAGCGAGAACAGTGCGGGTTGAACTGGTCGATTCAAGAACGAGCGAGCCCTCTCAACCCCCCCCTGGTCCTCCGCGAGGGTTTCGTTGCAAGCCGCCGAGCGGACCCATCGATCGCGAGTCAACGATATCCGCCATGACGAAAAGCGAGGCTCCGATCCAACGTCGGCATTACACAGGCGCGCCGCGAAAGTCTGTGGCGTTGGGCCGCGTTCATGTATTGACGTGGTTTCGAGGAGGGCTATACAGGCTGTCTGCCGGTCGTGGCGATTCTTCTGCTCCAGCGCTTGTCAGCATGCTCGTCGTGTCTGAGGTACTTGCCGAGCATGCCGAATATTTCGTTGCCGAAGCAGACATGTGAGGTTGAATTCCGGCATTTGCCTTCTCCTTCCAGTCTTCCCATCGAAGATGCATCGCAAAGAACTGCTTGTGCAAATCCTCGCGGATCTCTTTCTCAGGGCGCAGCGTCTTCATTTCCGACGGTACCGTAGTTCTGCGCGGCGCCGAGACACGTAGCCTGGCTGGGCGACGGACGACGCGTATAGGTTCTATTCACGCGGCGCCCCGCTTGCGCCGCGGCTGTCAACTCGCCAACTTCGCGGGAAGCAGCCGGTCGTATTCTTTTTTTACCACCGAATAGCACTCGCAACTGCGTTTTTCCAACCCAGGACGATCAAGCACCGTGATACGGCCACGTGTGTATCGGATCAACCCGGCTTGCTGTAACTTGAGCGCACCCTCGGTCACCCCTTCGCGCCGCACACCTAGCATGTTCGCGATCAGTCCCTGCGTCATCACTAATTCGTTGTCCGGTAGACGGTCCAAGCTCAACAGCAGCCAGCGGCAGAGTTGCTGGTCGAGCGAGTGATGGCGGTTGCACACCGCCGTCTGAGCCATTTGCGTAATCAGCGCCTGGGTATAGCGCAGCAACAGATGTAGTACAGGTCCTGCGCGATTGAACTCCTCTTTCATCAGCTGCGATTTCAGCCGATATGCCTTGCCTGCGCTTTGCACCACGGCCCGAGTGGTGGTGGATTCGCCACCCATGAACAGGGAAACTCCGACGATTCCCTCATGGCCTACTACCGCAATCTCCGCGGAGGCGCCATTGGCCAGCACATACAGCAGCGAGACGATGGCTGTGGTCGGAAAGTAGACATGGCTCAGCCTGCTTTCCGACTCTTGCAAAACCGAGCCGAGCGGCAGATCGACGGGTTCCAGCAGCGGGCGCCAGCGCTGCGACTCTGCGGCGGGCAGCGCAGCGATCAGGAGGTTCTGCTTCGCTTTCCAAGGCAATTCTACGATCACTGTAACGCCTGTTTAGAGACTCGCCAAATATCGTGAAGGCGAAACGATCAGCCGGTACAAGACCTGACTTACGCAGCGCGGAATTTCAATCGTTGCAGGGCGCACAGACGCCGCGTCTTAGTGTCGAATGATCGTCGTTTGGATTTATGTCCCTCATGCCGCCTGCGGACACTCGCAGACGACGCATGTCCCGGCATGGTCGAGGCGCGTGATGTGGAACTTCGCTCCGAGCAACGACGCGCGGTGGCTCATCGTACGCAACCCCAGTCCCGTCGCACTGATCTCGGGGAGCGTCAGGCCTTTGCCGTCGTCGTGGATTTCCAAGCGCACGCTCGCCGGCTCGATGTCCAGTGTCACTTTGATGGAGTTCGCGTGTGCGTGCTTGAGGGCATTGGCGATCGCCTCCTGTGCGATCCGAAAGAGGTGATCGGACGCCGCCGGACTGAGCCAGAGCCGAGTTGCTCCGATGGTCGTAAAATCAAGAGTCGGCCCGGACCCGGTCTTAAGGCGCGCAACGAGCTCCCTCAGACCGGCGATCAGGCCTCCTTGAGTTTCGGTAACCGGCGACAAACCGCGTGCGATGCTTCGGCAGGACTGCAGCGCGTGCTGCGCGACATCCAGAGCACGCTCGAGGTCCGTCACTTCGAGTCTCTTGCCGTGGCGCGTGCTGTTCACGAAGGCCGACAACAGTAGAGAAAGACCGGTCAGTTCCTGACCCAGACCATCATGCAGGTCGTCCCCGAGCCGGCGCTGCTCGCGTCCGATCGCGTCGAGTAATGCCGCCTCCAACTCTTTGCGTTCCGACATATCCCTTACCACGCTGAGGAACACCGATTGTCCGCCGTGCACCGCTTGCGGAGTGTCAGTTCAGCTGGAAACGTCGAGCCGTCCTTGCAAAGACCGTCGTGCGACATTCCTGGGCTCATTCGGCACCGCTCGAGGGACCTAAAATACACATCGCGCCGCGTCACCTGGCCCGGGCGACGCCGTGTCGGCACCAGCGTCTCGAACGGCATCCCAACCAATTCATCGCATTCGTAACCGAATAGCTTGGCGCTTCGAGCGTTCGCGCGGCTGACGGTCCAGTCACGATTGAGGATAAAAACGGCGTCCGGCAAGTAGTGCATAGACTTAAGTGGATTCCTCAGCACCAAGCAGTGCTCTCGCGCGTTCCACCAACGACTCCCACGAGCCGGGAAAGCGAATTGCACGAAGGTATTCGTCTCCCAAGGTTGGGGAGTTCATTTCGTAGAGCGGTACATCATCCGGCCGGATTGTCACGAGCAATGCGTGCGCGATGCTGACCGCGCTCAGCACATCGAAGCAACTTTGCACTACGCTGGCAGGCTCTTCGTGGTGCGCGACGGTCTCTACAATCTCGTAGGGAAGGCCCCATAAGCCTAGAAGATAGCCGCCGGCGACACCGTGGTTGATTCCCATGTGCAGTTGCTCTGCCTGCGTCACCGGCATCCCCGCAGCGGCGGCCTCTAGCGCTCGCTGCATTCCCTCTTGATCTTGCCTCGCCAGCAGTAGGTACCCAACATCGTGTAGTAACCCGGCAAGAAAGGCCTCCTCCGCCCACGGATTATCAGCCGCAAGCGAGCGTGCGATTGCGGCAACGCTTAGCGCGTGTCGCTGCATCTGCTCGAGGTCGAGCCCCGGCGATAGAGCCTTGCCGGGCCGATACAGCTCCGCTGACAGAACCATACTCCGGACCGTGGACAAGCCGAGATAACTCACGGCTTGTTTAATGCTCACAACTCGGCGCGGCACGCGAAAGAACGCAGAATTACAGACCTGCAGTACTTTTGCGCAGATCGCAGGATCTTTCTGGATGATGGCCGCGACTTTGCTGGAATCGACGTTCGGATCCGTCAGTGCACACTGCAGGGCTGCAAACGTGCTGGGCATCGGGAACAGGGCACCGATTGCGCCGAGCTGAACGCGAAGATCCGCTGACTGAATGAGCGACTGCGTGGCTAGGCAGCTATCGATGCACTCCTCGAGTTGTTTTGGGTCGCAGGGCTTACTTAAGTATCGATGCGCGAGCGCTACAAGCCGATGAGACTGATCTTCGTCTGCGTAGCCCGACAAGACGATGCGTATCGTGTCCGGAGAGTCCAAGCGGGTCCGAGCGACCACAGTGGTGCCGTCAACGCCAGGCATTCGAAGATCCGTCACGAGAACGTCGAAGTGGGACGCCCGCATTAACTCTATCGCTTGCGCCCCACCCGTCGCAAAGTGCATGTCCCAGTCCTTGCGCCGCGCATACAGACTCAATTTGAATCCTTGCAAAATCCGCGGCTCGTCATCGACAAATAGCAGGCGCTTCACGCCGTGCCTGCCGCTTTAACACCGAGAGGTAAGCGCAACTTAAAATAAGTCCCCATCCCCGGTGTGCCCTCAACGCTGATGCGGCCTGCGTGTTCGGCGATCAGTCTCGGCCCCACCGTCACGATCACAATCGGAAACTCCACCGGGGCGTCTCTGCGTGAACAGCGTCAACAGATCGCTCGGCGCGCAGAGCGTCCACGCCTGGCATTCGAA
>Ga0302325_10009941_pt1 | contig 20691 bp, 18 predicted proteins | sample Palsa_T0_2_FD_201948 | JGI IMG/M metagenome (GOLD analysis project Ga0302325, IMG submission 201948) | Peat permafrost microbial communities from Stordalen Mire near Abisko, Sweden - Palsa_T0_2 | ecosystem: Environmental > Terrestrial > Soil > Palsa > Peat permafrost | place: Sweden: Abisko...
AAGGCACAACCAAAAGGCCAAGCCCTTCCGATGGCGCAAGCGCGATGTCAAGGGTAGTCAGCTCCGAAATACTATTGTGAATTTATGCAATTAAGGACTAGCAGCCCGTGTCGAAAGTCCGAAAAGACCGCTTGCTCACGCGCGCGGCTCAGTAAGGGAGCCGGTTTCGACACAGCCTGCTGGACGCCATCAACCGATGTCGGGCGTGTTCAGCAAGGCGTCGTTGAAGCGATTCGTGAAGTTCGCGACCGAAATGGCGAGCGTCAGCTCCACGATCTGATCGTCGTTGAAATATTGCTTCAATTCATCCAGCGACGCAGGCCGGATTCCCGCGGCTCCGCGCGTCACGCGCTCGGCGTAGAGGATCACGGCCTTCTCCTGCGCGTCGAAAGCGGAACTGCGATGGAAGAAGGCCAACGCCTTGATCTGATCGTCGGTCACGCCGTTCTTTTTTCCGGAAGCGGTGTGCGCGCGGAAACAATACTCGCAGCCGTTGATGAGGGAAGCTTTTAAATACGCCAGTTCCTTGTACTTCCGTTCCACGGTTCCGTGTTCGATGACGGCCGTGTAGAAGGGAAGAAAATTCGCGAAGGCTTCCGGAACTCGCGCCATGGTGCCGAAGAAGGCCGGCACCTTGCCGAACCCGTGGGTCAGCTTGTCGAGAATGGGTTGCACTTCGGGCGCCGCGTTTTCCTTGGAAATCGGGCTGATACCTGTTTCTGTTGCTGTGGCTGTGGGCATACGTTGCTCCTATTTCGAGGATTGTAGCACTGCCAAGGCCTGCGGCATCGGCTGATAGTCGCGATACGTGTCGCTCTCATCCGAGTTTTCGCTGAAGAATCCGAGAGCCGAAGCGCGCACGCTCACTTTGAACGCCTTCGGCATCCAGATATCGCCGGCTACCGGAGCCTGTTCCAGGTCGAACTCGGTTCCCGGCCCCACTTTGGCGAGGAATCCATAAAAGCTCACCGGCCTGACCACTTCCGCATGGACTTTCACCCACTGGTAGGCGGCCTTATCGATCCAAAGCCGCCCCCGCATCCCCTTGAGAACCCGGCCCTCACGGCCGTCCGGCTCGTAGTCCGGTTTTGGCTCCGCATCCAGCACCCAACAAGCGCGACCATCCACCTGCGCCTCGCCGGCCAGGCGAAACTCAAACGCGTCGATCATTTCCTGGAGCATTTCGTGACTATGCTCGTTCTCCCTCCGGTATTTATCGACGCGCTTTTCCCGTTCCCGTTCGGATTCTTTTTGCCTTTTGGCGATCTCCTTCTGTAGCTTCCGCTGCTCCGCCGCCTTTTCATACGGCGAAAGCGGCAGATCGTCGATCACTGTAACAAGATTATAGGGAGAGCCGTCGATCACCAGCACACGATAGGTCTTCGAGAGCGGCCCGGAGTGCCGCTTGCTCTCGACGTCTCGTTCCAAGTAGGAGTACTGGGCTGCATGTGCCCAGTCCGATTTCGTAGCTGCCACGGATTTGCGTACAATTTCATCGGGCGCGGGATTGGGATCGGCGGCGCGGCAGAACATCCCCGTTGCGGCTGCGGCGGATAGCAGAAAGGAACGGCGGACCATTGCTCCCCTGTGCGTTAGACGCACCCAGGCCTAGAGTCGCACGTCTATTTGTCTTCCAGCTCGTGCGTTAGCTCATTCCGTGCTTGAAGGATAGCTCCAGGTCCTTGATCCCGAAGCGGATGTAGGCAGGTTGCGGTGCGCGGGGCATCGGCGACGAAAGTCTTGACGTACCGGCCTTGCAGCGCCGCCGGGTCCGTGGTCATAAGGTGGATGTGATGGAAGACCAGGCCGGCATAATCCTTCACCAGAAAGCCGATGTGGTTGGCGCTCGTGCCGTCCGAGCCCTCTCATACCGCCGGAGCACAGCGCTTTTGAAGTTAGCCCGAAAGACATGGTGTCGATCTGCTCGACGACGGTAGCGAGCTTACCGCGCAGCTTTCTGGTGAGCCGCACACCGAAAATCTCGCTGATGCGGTTGGCGGTCAAGCGCCATAGACCGATTTTCGCAGCCTCGTTCGAAGATTTTGTGGATGGGAAAATGGCGCTTGAGAATGAAATTCCGGAAATTCCGGCAGTACTCAATCTGTGTGATCGAGTAGAACCGCGAGGCATTTGTCGGAACGCCCTCGTATCGCCCGTTCGTCCCTCTTCGCGGATCGGCCGGAATCCAGCAATGCCACGGTATCGCCGACGTTCCCTAGCCGATCCGTAACACCGGCGGACTTGGCTGGAGTGGCGCGCAAGGTCTGATGGATGCGAACGAAATTGTAGTACATGAAGTGCCGGCCGACTGCTGCAATATAATTCTCCAGCTTCTTTGAGAACGCATTTGCTAGCCGCCAAAGGCCAGCTCTACCGCATCCGCATAGCAGACCGCCCGTCGTCAGTTGAAGGCGGCTGCTGAGACGAGACGCGAGATCTTTGATGAAATCGACGGTTAGGACGTGGCTTCCTTTTCCGCGATTGCTTGACCGGTTGGGCGCGACTCAATCGTAGACAGATGCTCAGAGGAAGTCGAGAGGGCTGAATTTCAAATGGACCCACTACCCGGCGCGGGCCTTGGTTGGGAGCAAGTTGTATCATCGATTCTGGAGTTACTAAAACCATCCAATGAGGAGAGCGGAATGAAAGTTGTCTTGTACGGCGCGACGGGCACTATCGGAACCCGGATTTTGAAGGAGTTGCTGTCGCGCGGTCACGCCGTGACGGCGGTGGCGCGGGATCCGTCGAAGCTGGCGGCGCAGAATAATCTGACCATTGAAAAGGGCGATATGCTAGATGCCGACAGCATTGCCAAAATTGCCAAAGGAGCGGACGTGGTGATCAGTTCCTACGGCCCTCCCTCCGGTCCACAGGGGCCCGATCCAGCCAAAGCGGGCCAATTGTCGGAAGCGACGCGGGCGCTGATCGCCGGCGTCAAGCGCGCGGGCGCGCCCCGCATCATCATGGTGGGCGGAGCGGGCAGCCTGGAAGTGTCACCGGGGCTGCAGATTGTAGACTCGCCGACATTTCCGGACGCTTATAAGCCGGTAGCCCTGGCGCATCGCGACGCCTTCCATATTTTGCGCGCGAGCGATCTGAATTGGACCTACTTCAGCCCCGCCATGATGATCCAACCTGGGGAGCGAACGGGCAAGTTCCGTCTGGGGAAAGACGCGCTGGTGTCGGACGATAAAGGCAACAGCGCGATTTCCGCCGAAGACTACGCCATCGCGCTGGTGGACGAAGTGGAGCAGGGACGGCACACCAGGCAGCGCTTCACCATTGGATACTGAGCAGTGGATACTGACTGAACCCCGGCTAAAAAATGGACGCGCAACTGCAGTGGAAGCAGGCTGCGGCTGAGTCTGCCGTGGCCCTGGTGGAGGACGGGATGATTGTCGGTCTCGGCACCGGGTCCACGGCGAAACTTGCCGTGGACGCGCTCGGCAAACGGGTAGCGGGCGGGCTGCGCTTCACGGGCGTGGCCACCTCCGAAGCAACCGCCAGCCAGGCCCGGGCGCTCGGTATTTCCGTTTCTACGCTGGATACGCATCCGGAAATCGATCTTACGATCGACGGCGCGGATGAAGTGGAGGTGGGAACGCTCAACTTGATTAAAGGCCGGGGCGGCGCGCTGCTGCGCGAGAAAATCGTCGCCAGCGCGAGTAAGCGGCTGTGCATCATCGTGGATGACAGCAAGCTGGTGGAGCGGCTGGGTTCGCACTTTGCGGTGCCCGTGGAGGTGGTTCCGTTCGGATGGGTGGCCACAGCGCGAAGATTGGAAGCGCTGGGGGCCCAGGTGACGCTGCGGCCGGGCCAGGACGGAAAGCCATTTATCAGCGACGGCGGGCACTACATCGTAGACTGCGCGTTCGGTCCCATTGCAGCTCCGGCGAAGCTGGACTTGCAATTGAACGGCATTGTAGGCGTGGTGGAGCACGGATTGTTTCTGGGGATGGCGACGCAAGCCATCGTATCGGGGAGGGACGGCGTCAAGGTTCTGCGGCCGGAATAATCGCAGGATCGCTAAAGGCAGCCCGTTCCGTTGCACTCGGCGCCGGGCCGAAATAACCGCGCAGCCGCATGTTGGGGAAATAGTAATGCAACGCAGGCACATCGGCTTGCGGCGCCAGGATTGCCTTGTTCTCCAGTTTATTTTGGTGTACATATGACAGAACCGCCGCCGAACGGGGATTGGGATTGTGGGGCCGGTGGACCGCCCGATACCAGGCGTCGCCATAAAGTCCCACAGCCAGCGCTGCGACGGCGTAGCCGGCTGGTCTCCGAAAAGGACCGAGAACAGGAACCAGCGCGAGGCCGGCAAGCAGATCCAGAGCGGGTACAAATCCGAGCGAATAACGCGGCGTAACAGTGAGAACGCGCAGCGTTGCGGCCAGCGTTATAACAGCGAACAGAGCAACGGGATAGAGGTTCCGGCCCTTCGCGCCCGCCCACATAACCAGGCCAGCGGCGATCAGAAGCCATTCCAGCGGCGAGCCGAAGAAGCGGGTGCGCCAGGTTTCGGCAAAGCCGGCGGTGCCCCAAGCGGCGCCGCGCGATGCCGCCAGGAAGGCCAGCACCGCGTACGATTTGATAAAAGACAGCCGGAGAATCGCCGCCGGCCAGGCTACAAGAACCGTTCCAAGAAACAGCCCGAGCGACTTCGCCGCGAATTTGCGATCTACGCGCCACCGCGCCCGCTCCACGCAGCAGCAAATCAGGAGAGTGAGCAGCAGAGCCAACCCGATTTCGAGCGTGCAGAATGCGAGGCCAGCCGCCACCAGCGCGCCGTACCAATAGCGCGTGTGGCTAGTGGCCACCGCTTTCAAAAGAAGAATCAAACACGCGAGCGAGCAAAGCGTGAACAATTGATGAGGCGCCAGTTCCGTGGACCCGATCACCGAATAGCTGGATAAAAAGAGCATAGCGGCCAGGAACGCTGCGTTCCATCCGGGTACAATCCACCAACAACCGAAATAGATGACGGCCAAACTGGCGGCCGGAATCGCGAGCAGGGCCGTGCGGACCAAGCGTTCGCGCAGGCCGCGCCGAGCCACAGGGATCAGCAGGTAATGAAACAGCGGCCCGTGGAAGTGGCGATAGAACAAAACGTCATTGCTATTGCGGATGCCTTGGGACATCGATGGCCGGCCGTCGCGGACGAAACCGATGCGCGCGAAGTCCGCCATCGGGATGGACGGCGTATCGCTCCAGTTGGCGAAAAAGCCCTGAGAAGCGGCGTACATGTAATCGGCCTCGTCGTAGACAAACGGCTCCGATGAGACGTTGCGGACGACCAGCGGCAGGAATAGCGCCAGCAGCAATCCGAAAACCGCCGGCACTCGCGCGCGGTTGAGATATGAGGGGAGCGATACCATCCAATGGCATTAGTGCCACGGCGGCGCAACTTATCGCACTTGCTCCAGGTGATGAATCAGATGCACCAGGTAATCCTCGGCCAGGAACTGGAGGGTAACGGGCGGGTTGCCGCCGATCCGGCAGGACGCCTGGAGCGAATCCTCGGATAATTGTGCCAGAGTGTGCGCCAAATAGCGGTTGTAACTGGCCCACAGCGCGATCAGAGCCGGCCACGGCATTTCCTGTACGGCTTGGACGCGGACGCAACCTTCCTGATCGTGACCAGTAACTTCGAGAGATCCTTGAATGGCGTCGCGAGCGAAGCGCTGGTGATTGTTGGACGCCGAGTCAATCAGATGGCCGATCACCTGCTTGCGCGACCAGCCGCCCGGACGGAGAGGCGCGCCGCTGTCCGCTTCGGCGATCTGGAGAAGGCTCGCCTCAGCCGCATCTACCAAACGCGAGAGTTCAAGCCCAACAGAACATCCTTTACTGAACATCCAGCGCGACCCGGACGTCCACGGTGCGCGGCGGCAGGCACTCCTTGTTGTTGCACGCCTGGTAGCGCAGTTTGCCGTTCATGAAGGCCATGCCGGGCATCGCGTTCGCGGGCGCCTTGAAATGGGTCCCAATCTCAAACGTACCGGTGTAGACCGAGATGGGGTTGGCCGAAAACGACAGCTTCTCCAGTTGCGGCTTGGGATACGTAACCTGCCCAGCCTCCAAAGGATCTTTGTTCCAGGTCAGTTTGATGGGAATCAAATAATCGTCGCCGGGCATGTTGCTGTTGACGTGGAAACCGGGCTGCAATTCAGCCTTCAGCGTAAAGTCCGCCGTGCCGCCGCGCTGGATGGTCAGACGTGTGGAAGGCGCGATGCTGAGGACCGCGCTACCGGGAGCTTGGGCGCGTAAGCAGGGCCAGGGCGCTGCCAGAAGCAGCAGAAGCGCTGGCGCGAGGCGCGTTGAGCAGTTGAACGATGGCATTCTTGAATTCCTCTTTCCCCATGGCCACACCGACATGTACCGATGCAATCTTGCCCTGCCGGTCGATCAGCAGCGTGGTGGGCAGCGAGTCCAGACCGCCGTAAGCCGCGCCGACATCGTCGTTGCCAAGCAGGATGCGATAGTTCATTTTCATGTTCTGGACATAGGGCTTGATGACCGCCCAGCCGTCTTCATCCATGGAAACCCCCACCACCGCGAAGCCCTGGTCCTTGAACTGCCTTTCGAAATCCATGAACCAGGGAATCTCGATTTTGCAGGGGCCACACCAGGTGGCCCAAAAGTCCAGCAGCACCACCTTGCCTTTGTAGTCGGCGGGATGAACGATCTGGCCGTCCGCATCTTTCAATTTGAACTCGGGCATCGGCTTGCCGACAGCGCGATTTAGATCGAACTGAGCCGTCGCCTGGGTTCCAGCGGCCTTGGCCTCAACCTTGGTCTCAATCTTCGCGGCAGGCTTCACTGGGCCAAAATCCGAGCATCCAGTCCACAACAGCGCGCAGGCAAGCGCCGAACCTACGCCGATCACCGAGACAGTCTTCGACACGGGCATCTCCTTTATTATTATATCGGGCATTATACCGGGCCTTAAGCGCTGTCCCCGGCCTAGAGCGGGCGGTAGTTAAGTTAGCAGGCTGTGTCGAAAACGGCTGCCTGGTCCAAGGTCCGAAAAGACCGCTTGCTCACGCGCGCGGCTCAGCAGATTCCGCGCGCTAGAGAGCCGCGACCATACACCGGCCTTAGATCGCAATCGTGCCACTCTGAAACACGGCACGAAACCATTCCGCCCGGCGCTTGCAGTGCCGCGCTGCGAGCGTGTACTCGGGATGCCGCCGCACGCCTGAAAAAATCCAGGCGGCGGTATCGCAAAAGCTTTCACAAAGATAGTCGCGCCACTGGCGCCCGCCGGTTGGAACGGAGCGGTTCGCGAGCAGGCGCTTGCGGGATTCGGCGGACCAACCCAGTTCCCCGCGCGCGCGCCGCTTCCATTCCTCCCGGACCAGCGCCTCATACGATCGGCGCACGGGGTTTCCCAGACGGGCCCATGCGAAGTGAAACAGTTCGTGCACCAGAATGCGGGCCAACTCCTTCGGCTGGCGCTCCAGTTCCCGGTCCAGCACGATCTTGCGTTTGCGAATAAATGAGCCGGCATACACCGGCCGGCCACGCGCGCTATTGGAATACAAGCGGCGGCCGTCGGCGGTCAGCGCGGGCAAGAAGCGCAGGCTGACACTTCGGCCCTGCAGCGCCACCAGCCGTCTTTCGACGGCTTTAATGGACTTGCTGCAGTTGCGCGGGTAACCGCGGAGCAAAATAGGCAGGGCTTTCAACTTTCACGCTGTATTGGGCCTGCATGCCCTTGAGCCATTCCTGAAACTTTGCCTGCTTCACCGCTTGGATGATTTGCAACGTGGAATCGTTGAAAGACTGCCGGCTGATTTCCTCCGCGCGAATCAGGTAAAAACCATTGGGCTGTTTGATGGGAGCGCTGATTTCCCCCTGCTTCAGGGCGAAGACCGCGGTTTTGACCGGTTGTGGATAGCTGCTGTCCAGCTTCATGACGCCAAAATCGCCATCCTTGGCGGCGGACGCCTGATCGTCGGAATTTTCACGCGCCAGCTTGCCAAAGTCGGCCCCGTCCTTGATCTGTTTTGACAGATCGTCGATTTTCGCCTGAGCCTCGGCTTCGGTGGGCAGCTTCTTTCCACCCGCGGCGGCCTTCCCAGGAGTGGGATTGAAGGCGATATAGATCACCTTGGTTTTCACTTCCTTGAATTTGTCGGGGTTCTCGTCGAAGTACTTATGCTGATCCGCCTCGCTGATTTTCATCGTATTGTTGACGTCAGAGAGTTCGGCGGTGGAAAGCACCTGGATCCGCGACATTTCCAATTGCTCCTTGAAAGGGTCTTTTTGATCCAGTCCGGCCTTCTCCGCGTCTTCGGCCAGCCGCTGCATCAGAAAAACCTGGCTGAGCAATTGCGGCTGCGCCCGGGCCTGCTGTTGGTATTGCGCTGGAAGCATGGTGATGAGCTTGTCCAGGTCGGCCGCCGTATATTTTTTCCCGTTTACTTCCGCAACCACAGTATCGGGCGATACGGGCGGCGGAGGCGTCGCCGCCGGAATGGGCGCAATTTCGGCGGGAGCCTTCACGGCAGGCGTGCCAGGGGCGACCTTCACCGGCTCTTGAGGTTGCCCAGCGGCTTGGCCGTACAACAAAGCGGAGGCTAGAAATGGAATAGCGAGAATCTTCATGGAATGCTTCCAACAGTCTGGAAACGTTTAGTTTATCATGCGGCCGTTCTATCGGGCATCCCGCTACGGTTTGGGGTGCTTAACCGAACCCGTGGCGCACGCACTCCCGCGCCGCACTCCTGCGTGCAGCGTGCACGCCGTGAGCGACATGTTTCACTGCTTCTTAGCGCGATTTCCGTTTCAGAGCCGCGAAGCCCCCAAAACGGTTAAGCACCCTACGGTTTATCATGGTTTGTCGTCCGGATCCAGATCCGCGGCGCCGGCCTTCACCTGGACATGACGCGCCGGCCCGGCAGGATTTCCTTTCCCCGGCAGTCCTGCTTGCTCGGAAACCTTAATGTTGTTGACTACCTGAATAGCGCCCGCCGTTTTCGCCATGCGCGTGGCGGCCCCTTTGTGCTGCATGACGGCCGTCGAGCCGGTCCAAGTGGCGACGCGATCCTTGACGTGGATCTGAAAGCCGTCCTTCCCGATCTTGGATTTGGCCAGTTTGGTTTTGATGGTGGCTTCGATCTCAGCATCGCTGAACTTGCCCTGGCTGTGCGACATCGTGAGGGGTCCCGCGAACAGAGACCACCCACAAGCCAGCAGGGAGCACACGGTGACACAAGCTTGTTGCATGCCATTCAGTGCGCCACACGCCCGGGAATTCGCAGGGAAAATTTTAACGGCTATTCGCCTCTCAGCACGCGGGCGGCGATTTTGCCCTGCGCCAGGCGGATAGCCAGCTTCGACTCCGCCGGCGCGTCGCCGCGCCGTTTCACGATTGCGCCGTCCTGGTTGGTGACGATCGCGTAACCGCGCTCCAGGATCTTAAGCGGGCTGAGCTGTGTGAGATGCGCGATCAAAGGATTCAAGCGTCCGTGCGCGCGTGTCACGCGAAGGCGGATCAGCTGAGCGGCGGCCGTGTCGGCGGTCTCCAGCCTGCGCCGCGCGTTGGCGACGCGCAGACGCAGATCCAGTCTGCGAAGACGGGCCGTCAGCTCGTCCAGGCGCTTGCGGCGGACCACAGCGGCGGCCCGGGCGCGGCTGCGCATCCGGTAATCCATCTCATCCACGCGCTGTTGCAACCGGCCGACATTGCGATGCAAGACGGCCGATGCGCGCTCCACGCCGCGCTGGAACAAGGCTCGAGCCGCCATCGCCAGGCGGTAGCGCGTGGCTTGCAGCAGCTTGTGCTCGAACACCGTGAGCTGATCGAGGATTTGCTCGCGCGGGCAGATCGCCAGTTCGGCCGCGGCCGAGGGCGTAGCGGCACGGAGATCGGCCACGAAGTCGGCAATGGTGAAGTCGGTCTCATGACCGATGGCGGAAATCACCGGCACATGGCTCGCCGCGATGGCGCGCGCCACGGCTTCTTCGTTGAAGGTCCAGAGGTCTTCGAGCGACCCGCCGCCGCGCGCCACGATAAGCACGTCCGCCCATCCTGAATTGCTGAAGTATTCGACGCCCCGGCACACGGCATCCACCGATCCTTCGCCCTGCACCAGCGCCGGAAAAATGCGCAGATGCAGGCCTGGAAAGCGCCGCGAAAGAATCTCGGTAATATCGCGCACCACCGCGCCCGCGGGCGATGTCACAATGCCAATGCGCTGCGGAAACCGGGGGATGGGCCGCTTGCGCGCCGCATCGAACAAGCCTTCGGCGGCCAGCTTCTTCTTCAGTTGTTCAAAGGCGAACTGCAGAGCGCCGTGGCCCTGCGGCTCGATGGCTTCCACCAGGAGTTGATATTCGCCCCGCGCTTCGTAGACATCAATGTGCCCGCGCGCCAGCACCGCCATTCCGTCCTGCGGCTTGAATTTCAGGTAACGCAGCCATTGGCGGAAGCAGACGCAGCGCAACTGCGCGTCCCGATCCTTGAGCGTGAAGTAGCAATGGCCGCTGGTGGCGGTCTTGGAACCCGAAATCTCGCCCGCCACCCACACGTCGTCAAACTCTTCGCCCAGCAGGCCGCGGATGCGCGCGTTCAATTCGGCCACGGTGAACGTTTTGCGAACCGGACCCCATGTTAGGGCGAGTTGTTCCATGCGTCGTCAGGTAGCGCTCGCGGCTCTGCGCGGTAGCAGCCTGTGTCTAAAGTTCAGGAAGACCGCTTGCTTACGCGCGCGGCTCAGCAGATTCCGCGCGTCACAGAGCCGCGACCGTAAGGAAGCGGTGAGACCGCCCATGGCAGCGCAGGACGTTAAGACGGTCGCGCAGGTTCCTGATTCCAGCCGCGACCGTAAGGAAGCGGTAGGGCCGCCCATAGCGGCGGAAGGCGATAAGGCGGTCGCGCAAGTGCTTGATTCCAGGCGCGACCGTTCGGAAGCCGGTTTCGACATAGCCTGCTAGCGGGGCAGCGATTTCAAGTATGCCAACACCGCCTCGGCATCCGGGCGCGTCATGCGAAACGGCGGCATCGGCGGATTGGGCGGCATTCCGGTGCGCGCGATCCCGGTGGTGAGCAGCTTGATGAAATCGGCGTCGGTGCCCGGAGGCCGTCCGGCGATGCGCGGCTCAATCTGCGTCCAGTACGGCGCGGGATACGACGCTCTTAACTGCGTCGGTCCGCCGCCTAGCCAGTGGCCCTTATCCGGGACGCCGTTCTCGGTACGAGGCGTGTGACACAGCTCGCACATCGCGACGCTCTCGACGATGTAGCGGCCCCGTTCGACCAAGGTCTGATTGCCCGAACCGGCGCCGCCCTTCGCGCTGCCGCCGGCTTTGTCCTGGGCTGCGGCGGGCAAACAACCGGCCGCGAACGCCAGCAGAGAGATCAGTGAAAATCGATTCAGTTTTCTCATAGTGAGTGAACTATCCCAGCGTATCATCGCCTGACAGGCTGCCAAAGGGCTGTGTCACACTTAAATGAATGCCACTGGTTCCGCCCTATATCGAAGCGTTGCGTCCTTACCAGGCCGGCCGCAGCGTTGAAGAGGTCCAGCGTACCTACGGCTTAAGCCACGTGAGCAAGCTCGGTTCGAACGAGAACCCGCTGGGCGCTTCGCCGCTCGCGATCGACGCCATGTCCCGCTGTCTGAGCGGGTTGAACGTGTATCCCAACGGCGGGCTGGACCTGCGCCGGGTTCTCGCGGAGAAGTATGAGGCCAAGATCGAGAACGTGATCGCGGGCAGCGGTTCGGAAGGCATCATGTCCAACATTATCCGCGCCTTCCTGTGCGATGAGGACGAAGTGCTCACCACCGAAGGGGCCTTCCTTGGCTTTACCGTACTGGCGAAGTCGCGCGGGGTGGCATACCGCACGGTGCCTTATCGCGACTGGCATTACGACCTGACAGCGCTCGCTGCCGCGATCAATGAACGGACCAAGATCGTGTACCTCGCCAACCCCAATAATCCGACCGGCACGATTTTTTCGAGGCAGGAGTTTGACGCTTTCTACCGGCACGTTCCCGAGCGTGTTCTCATCATTCTCGACGAAGCCTATTTCGAATACGCCAAGGACACTCCGCGCTATCCCGATTCGATGCACTATCGTTACGACAACGTCATCACTTTGCGGACGTTTTCGAAGGTTTACGGACTCGCCGGGGTTCGCATCGGCTATGGATTCGCGCACGAAGCCCTGATCGAGAATTTACTCAAGGTGAAGCTTCCGTTTGAACCCAGTACGCTGGCGCAAGCCGCGGGCATCGCTGCGCTGTCCGACAAGGAGTTTTTGCACAAGTCGCTGGAGCTGAACGCTCGCGGGCTGAGGTTTCTCACCACAGCCTTGCGCGAGATCGGCCTTAGCGTGGTCCCCTCGGAAGCGAATTTCCTGATGATCGTGCTGCCGGGCGCGGAGCACGCCGCCCAGTTCACCGGCGACTTAATCCAGCAGGGCGTTATCATCCGGCCGCTGGCCAGCTTTGGCCTGCCGAATTGCGTTCGCATTTCGACCGGAACCGCCGAAGACAACCAGCGCTGCGTGGAAGCAATACAAAAAACCTGTCTTAATAAATCGTTAATTTCGACTTGAATTCATTCTGAATTTAAAATTGACTCCACAAACAGCGTCTCCCGTCATGCAACAGAGCCAAACCCGTGGCGTGCACACTCGTGTGTACGCGACATGTTTCACTATTGCTTAGCGCGATTTCCGCTTCAGGGCCACGCCCCCCCAAAAAACGGTTAAGCACCCCAGGCATCACCTCCGCCAGCGGGAGCGGGAATTAACGAAACTGCTTTTTGTAGATCAGCGTGACGCTGAAGATTCCGTTATAATCCCGCAGCGCTTGAGCCGACCATCGCGGGGTAAAGGTCCACAGCACTTGAATAGTCTCGGCGTTCGCGGTGTTCAAGCCAGTTACATAAGTGAACGTAAGGTTGTTGGAAATCTGCTGCTGCAGGCTGAGCTGGGCTTCCGGAAGCTGAGATCCGGAAGTAAATGCCGGATTAATTTTGAGCTGAGTTACTCCGAATACCCGCTGCAGCTGATTCGTAACCGGATCCGCCAGCGCGCGGCCCACGATCGCCGATTCTCCCATCTGCTGGAATGTCTGCGGCGGCAACGCCGGCGAGTTGGCGAGCAATGTAGGATCGGACGTCGGAGTAGTGCCACCCGCCAATAAACCGACGATCTCCTGAAACTGGAGAGGCGGATCGGAGGTGTAACTCAATTTCATATTATCGACCGGGCCGGTTACCCTGAGCACGACGTCCACTCCTTGCGTTGTCGTTTCCAGGCTCAAATCGAGAATCGGCTCGATGCGAATCGGATTATAAAAAGCGATCGTTCCCGTATTCACCGTGTAAGTCGAGCCGAAAAAGAGCAGCTTGCCTTCTGTAATGAGCACGCGCCCCAGAACGCCCGGGTTGGCGGCCGTTCCCCGCACTCGAAGGTCGGTGGTGAGCTCCAGATTCTGCGCCAGCGAGGATTGAACGCCCAGCGAGCTGGAACTGCGCACCCGAAGGTCCAGCCGCATAGTGTCCAAAAAGGGCGACGGAGCGGAGGGCGTTTGCACCGGTGGCGCCGCCAGACTCAACAGGGAGCCGAGATCGGTGCGGGTTGCGAAAGAAACTTGCTCCACCGTGATGCTCCCGGATAGGGTGCTGTTCCCCGTGGCGCCCCCAAGATTGATGTTGGCCGATGCCACCAACCCCAGGCCGGGTTGGACCTGGATTCGCACGCGGGACGCCTTGGCTTGGAAGCCGAATCGCAGCGATTCATTTTGCGAAGTGGGCAGCGTCGCGGAACCGGTGACGGAAACCTGTCCCCCGCCGGCTTCCGCCGTGAGATTGCGGATCACAGCGCTGTTTCCATTGAGGGCGACGACGCCATTGGCCTTCCAAACCCCGGTCGGCAGGCCGGTGTAATCGAATGAGGCGTTATGCAGCTCCACCTGGCCGGTTAGACGTGGCTTGGCCGGAGTTCCGCGCACGCCGGCCGCCAGCACGATGCTTCCCGAAGAGGTGATGGACCGGTCGAATTGCTCCAGGATGGCGAGATTCACGTTCCCATTGAGTCCGAGGGCCATTTCCTGTCCGTTGAGAGGGACCGTGCCGGTGGCGTGCAGGTCCGTTTGAGGGCCGCTAAGATGCGCACTCTGAATCTTAAGCGATCCGCGATCCAAAGTGGCGGCAATGGGTCCTTGATTCCGCAACAGCATGGTGTTGGCTTTGCGGAACACGGAGGAAGCGCCGCTCACCTGGAGATGCGTCAGTTCAACGGAGCCGCGAAGATTTTTCGGGTTTAAGAGCGGGCCATTCACCGACACTTGTCCCTCAGCGCCGGCTTCAAAGCCACGTCCTTCGCCGGCGTCATAACCCAAAAGCGGCCGGAGCCCGGCCCACGTCACGTTCTTCAAGGTGAGTTGGGCTTCGGCGGGATATTCATTGGCAAGCTGCACGCTGCCTCGCCCTTCGATGGTTGCTCCCGCGAGGCCGGAATTGATAGTGAAATTTGTTTGGCCACCCGATGTACTGGCCGCGAGAGCGACATCGCCGAGGCTCTTGCCATGTAGCGCCAGCGCGGTGGCTTTGAGATTGCCACTGAGATCCCGCACCAGAATTCGCGGCTCGGTGGCATGGACCTGGGCAGCCCCGGACAAATTAAATAGCAACGTTCCACTAAGGCCCGGCCGCTGCTGCGCAAGAGTCTTGATGCGCGCTAGATCGATGCTGTTGCTGTCCAAACGGAATTGCAGATTGCCGGATTCCAGGTTGCCCGAAGCGTGATCGTAACGGCCGCTCAACTCCAGGCGAGACGGTCCGGACACCAATTCCAGTTGTGGCACGTCGATCGTTTGGGGCTGATAGTTCAGCTTGGCGTGGACGCGATCCACGGCATCGTCGTAAATGGTCGCGTTTCTGAGAGTCAGGTCCGCGCTGCCTTGCGGATTCGCGAAGGTTCCTGTGAAGTTCGCGCTTCCAGACAGCAGGCCTTTCACCGGAATATCGCTGCGATCCGCGACAGCCAGCAGGCGTTGAACTGGTAGATTTTCGAGATTGGCGCGAGCGGTGGTGGGGTAATCGCGAGTAAGCTGGGTGCTGCCGTCGATCTTGATATTCGATCCGGCGAAGTCCGAGGCGAGATTGTAATTCACGGATTGGCCGCTGGTGGCGGCATTCGCCGTCAGGTCGCCGTAGTTTTGGCCTTCGGATTGGAGTCCGCGCACCGACGCCGTGCCGTCGACACTGGTGAGCTGAAAATCTCCCGAAAGATTGCCCGCGAAGCTCGCGTGGATTTGGATGATGCCGGTCGTGTTCGGCCGTTGTTTTTGCAATTCGGCGAGTCGCATTAAATCGATCCGATCGCTTTGAACTTCGGCGCGCACCTGGCCGGTGGTGAAGCTATCGCGAGGATGTTGAAATTGGCCGGTCAGGTTGACGCGGGCCGAATCCAATTGCACAAATGCGCTGGGCACGGTGACCAGTTGGTCGGTCAGGTTCACCTGCGCCTGGGCTCGATCGAACGGCTGGCCGTGGATTTGGCCCTTGGTCACTACCAGCGAGCCAGCGCCTTGCGGATTGCCGAGAGTTCCGTTGATGCCGATGGTCGCGTTCAGTTGTCCCGAAAAGCCGCTGCTGGGTTGGCTGGCCAGCGCCAACAGATCCGCCAGGTCGCCATTCTGGATGCTGCCGTTGAGAGCCAGTGGCGCACTCGGAACCGCGTTCCAATCGCGCAGCCCAAGCGTTCCGGAGAATTGAGCCTGCATGGAATTTCGATCCAGCCTGCCATTTTCAATGGCAACATTGTCATTCGTTGCGAAGACGTCGGCGTTGAAGGTGTCGAAGTGGCGTCCGGCAACGATGAAGCGGTCGACTGCGACGTGCGCGGAAACGCCGGGGGCCGTCAGGCGTCCTGTGATTTTGCCTGTCAAACTGGCTTGGCCGCCGCCGAGTACGATCTGTGGCCGCGAATACTGTGGGAGAACCGCAAACAGATCATCTAAATTCGTGGTCGTGATGGCGACGTTCAATTGCTTGTTCACAGAGCCATCCACGCTGATCCGCGAATGCGGCAGCATGAGTAACGAGCTCCGAATCGAAACATCGTCCCTTGCGCCCGAGTAATCCGCGGTCAAATTGCCTGATAGCGGAATTCCATGCGATCCCGGTGCAATAGTCAGTTTGGCCTGCGCGGTAAAGCCACGCCAGCCGGCGCTCAAGTTGCCTGCGCTGTCGATGGGTCCCGATAGCACGCCGTCGTAAGGCAGCCCTGTCTGGCCGGCGGCGCGCATCGCGGTCTCAAGATCCAGGTGTTTCAAATCCCCACGCAATCGATAGACGCGCGAGTCCTTCAGCGAAGCATCGCCCTGAAATTCGCCGCCCAGCGCCGAGGCCCGTAGCGCTGTGAGCGCCAAATTGTTTTGAGCATCAAGCGCAACCGTCCCGCTCAATGCCGCAATGTCATTGGGAAGGGACACGGCTTTCGTCAGCCTTCCCAATTCGCCCAGTGCCAATCGGCTGTTGAAATTGATTCCGCGACTCAAATTTCCCGAGGCATCGAGCGTCGATTGGCCCAGCGACAGGCGCAGGGCCTGGACTTCGATTCCGTTATTCGCCATGCTGGCGTTGACATGCAGGTCGATTGCCGAGGGAACGTTCGCGATGTTTCTCAAATCGGCCATCGCAATATGTCCGGCGGCCCGCATCGACATTTTAAGATTCTTGAGATCTTGAACCGACGCGTTGAGCGTAATGGCAGACGCGGCTGAGAATATGCTTGCGTCGTGCAAATCGATTCGATCGCGCGAGACCACCAGCGGAAGGTTCACGGTGAGATCCACTGGCGTGTTGCGCCCGTAAACGACATAAATCGGGTGCAGCGAGACTTGCCCGCGATACTCCTGGTTGAGCGTGTTGTAGTTGAGCTGGGCGCGCAAATTTTTTCCACTGACGTTCAGCGCATGCTTCCGGGCGGCCAGGTCGATCACCCCGTTGGTGAGTTCGAAACGCCCGATCGCAAGATCCACCACGCTTTCGAGCGGCGAGTTGCCCGATTTCGTCCGCGGCGAAGGTATATTGGTGCGGCCATCGGGAAAAACAATCACGTTGGCTTCGGGACCATCCACCCCCAGATACGTGATATCCCACAAATGGTGAATGCCTGTGAACAGGCCAAGGTTCAACTGTATTCGCGCCACGCGCAGCAGCGGGGCCGCGCTCGCCGGCTCAGTTCCGTGAATAACGAACTCCGTCGCTACCGCTGACAGGCGCCTCCAGTCGAGGTGGAATGTGCCGATCTCGGCCCTTCCGCCGGTGCTTTCCTCCACCGAGGTCACAATGACCTGCTTCACATAGTTCCGAAACCAATCGGACCGCACGATTAAAACTGCCGCGATCGCGACAGCCACAATAAGTGCCGCCAGCGCGATGGCGGAACGCCGAAGGAGCTTCATTCGAAGGCTCCCTGCTTGAATTCCACCTTTTCGCGCTTGCGAGCCTGATCCAGCCAATCGTTGAAAGCTTGATTGATGCGCTCGCCTTCCAGCATGGTCCGGATATTCGGCTCCATGGCCTCCAGGCTGTTGTCCTTCGGATACTTCTGGCGCAGTTCCACGTAATGTTCGTCGTAAAAATCGCGAACCTCCTCGTCAGTGACGACGATCCCCCCGCGAAAACGCTGGTCGATAAACTGCAGCACCGTGATCTGCCACAGCAGTTGATCGCGCAACGCGCTTTCCGTCAGCCCATACCGCTGCAACGCTTCGCTCAGGCGCTGCTCGGAGCCGCCAAAACGGTCGCGACGCAGTTCCGCCTCCATTTCGGCGGCTTCGGATTCGGGCGGCCGCCGATACCCTCCGCTGACAATCCCATCGCGGATAATTTGCTGCGTGATCAGCCGCTCGGCGGATTCCCGCTTGGCCTTTACCGTGAAATTGAGCGGTACTCGATTGAGAAAATCCGTGAGGCGGATGTCCCGGTCTATATCGCTGGATTTAATTACGTGCGTGCCGGCAATCACCGCGATGCGATCCAGAATCACTGCACCGGAAAGCACGGCGCCGGAAAGAAAGGCCCCGATGCCGAAAATGCAAACCAGACCGCGCATGCTAGAAAGTCTGCCCGATCGAAAAGAAGAATTGGAAATGGCTGATGCTCTGCGGCGTGCTCTGGCAGTAACTCGGCAGTTGGGAAGTGGGAACGTTCGGGTTGCAGTTTAATATTTGAGCCGGCGTTCCGGAGAATCCCACATACGCCGGGGGATTGATGCTGTAAGCAAAATCCGCGCGCACCGGTCCCACCGGCGTCCGATAGCGGATTCCAAAACCCACGTCATGCACCATATAATTGAAGTCCCTCGGACTGTTTTGATGGAAACGAAGGGAAATGTCGCTGAGGCTGGAATAGACGTTACCCATGTCGTGGAAAATGACGCCCTGGATATTCTGACCGAGAAACGGAAAGCGCAACTCGATATTGTTGATGAACAGCGCATTGCCGCCCAGCGGAAAGCCGGTCGGCTCCGACGTTGGCCCGCCGGGCACCAGCGCCGTGCCGATGTCGCGCGGGCCAGCCTGATTGAAAGGGAAGGCCCGCAGTGAATCCGCGCCCCCGGCGTAAAAACGCTCGGGCAGCGGGACGGATTCCTGAGCGTCGATTCCGGCCGGCGGAGCGAAGGGCACAATGATTCCAAATTGCGTCTGCCGCGCCAGCACCCAGTTCTTTCCCAGCGGATAATACGTTGCATTGCGCAAAAGCGCGCGGCCGAAACTGCGTTCGGATCCGAAAAACCTTCCGCTTAAACTGAAACTGGCTGTATTGTACATACCGTGACGAGGATTGGCGGGATTGTCGCGCCGGTCCTGAACGAAGTTGGCGGAGAGCACGCCGATCCGAACGGATTGCAGGAACTGTGAAACCAGCAGAACCGGGATCACAATGTCGCTGACGTTGTCTTTCCGGTACGCAGCCTGAAACACGCCCGTAAACGCCTTCGAAAATTTTCTGGAGAGCTGGACGGAAGCTTCTTCGCGCCGGGCTGCAAACGTCCGAACGTCCAGCGTGTCGTCGTATTGCAAACTATACGTCAGGTTTTGTCCTTCCACGCCGAACAATCTGGGCTGTAAATATGTCAGCGAAGCGCGCTTCTCGATGGAGGAGTACACGCCCTGCAGGCTGACCGTGTGCCCCAGGCCCAGAAAATTCAGGCGGCTCACCGTCAGCGAGCCTTCCGGACTGACGCCGGTAGTTCCTCCCGGCGCCGCCAGGCTGGTGCTGTTCGGCGTTCCGAATTGCGCCAGTTGCGCTCCGAATCCGACGGAAAACGTATACCGGTTGGCCTCATCGAAGTGATACAGCACGTATTTGTGGTCCGTGTCGCCGTCGGGATTTTCGATAGCGGTATCCACATTCGCAAAGACGCCCAGATCGTACATCGACTTTTGTATTTCCGTTTGCGCGGTGGGTGAAAGCGGATCGCCGGCCTTCAGCGTGATGGCCCGGTCCACCAGGCTCCGGCGCGTGGTGTTGAGACCCGACACCAGCACGTCACGGACATATTCGCGGTCGCCCTCCACGATGTCGTAGACCACGCTTACGTGTCCTGGTTCAACCGTCCGCCAGGAAGCGTTGAAGCACGCCTTGGGAAAGCCGCGCGTGTAGTAAAAAGTCAGCACCGTTTCGCGATCGTTCGCGATGTTGACTTCGGAGAACGGCTGCCCGCCGGACGAGGCGAGACTGGGAAGCTCCGCGGGTTTGAATTGCGTGGCGCCGTGGATGGCAAGATCGTCCACCAACCATTGCGCGCCTTCCCGGATATGAACGGTGACTGCGATGCTTCCCGCCTGGCCTTTCACATCGCGGCTCACTTCGGAAGCCACCGTCACGTCCCGAAATCCGTTCGAGCGATACAGATTTGCGATGCTTTCTTCATCCCTGCGCCGGAATGCTTCACTGTAGCGTCCGTGGCGGAGGATCAAAAAACCCGCCGGCTGCATGAACATCCGCTCGCGAACGGATTCGGTATCGAAATAGCGATTGCCGGCAATGGTTACGCGCACCAGCTTGTAGCGCATGCCGCGCGAAATGGCGTACTCTACGGTTTCCTGGCCGTCTTTCACCGGTTGCACCACGAAGTCGATGCTGGTGTCGTAGTAACCCTGGCTTTGAAAATATTCCTGTAGATTGCGCTTGCCCGTTTCCAGAAGATCGTCGTCCACGGCGCGCTGCTGAAACACGGGAACATATCTCTTCAGAACCCGGCGCGAGACCTTGGTCTCGACCGCCGTCACTTTGACTTTGGGACCCGCGTCGATATCCAGTTCCGGACGCACGCGGCGGCGGTTCGCGTCATAATCCAGCTTCTTAAGTTCCACGCGCGCCATCAGCCGGTCCTGGCCGCCATATTTGTTCAAAACATTCTGCACGCCGCCGCGCGTGCGCGAGCCGGTGACGTGACGCCACCAATGGATAATCGGAAGCCGCCAGCCCGTCGCGCGCAAAATGGTAGCGTCGGGTAGCTTCGTCACGCCAGTGATAGTGGGCATCTCGTACTTGGCTCGTTGGCCTTCATGAATCCGAAATGCGAGGAAGATTTGCTGTGCATCGTTAGCGCGGCTTACCGTGGGTGTAATCCGCGCCTCATAAAATCCGTTGGCCTGAAGCAGGCGATGGATGCGGTCTACCGCCTGGATGACATCGTCGTCCTGAAAT
>Ga0302325_10009943_pt1 | contig 20687 bp, 16 predicted proteins | sample Palsa_T0_2_FD_201948 | JGI IMG/M metagenome (GOLD analysis project Ga0302325, IMG submission 201948) | Peat permafrost microbial communities from Stordalen Mire near Abisko, Sweden - Palsa_T0_2 | ecosystem: Environmental > Terrestrial > Soil > Palsa > Peat permafrost | place: Sweden: Abisko...
GGGAGGGGCGAGGGAAAAACTGTTGGGGCCTTATCTGGTTTTCCCTCGCCCCTCCTGCATTGCGTTGAATGTATTTGCATTTGACCCAGTCAGTCAGCAGCGCTAATCATCCTTCCGCTGAAAGCGCTGCCAATCCGCCGGCGTGTCCAGATCGTCAATCCCCTGCGGCCAGGGAATCGCAGTCACGTCAGAGGAATTTGAAACGATCAATCGCTTGGCGCCTTCGTCATCAGCAAGATTCGCCAGGTCTCCGAACAGGCTTCGCCCGATACAGCACGGCGAGCCGAGCGTATCGCCATACCGGCATGCGGCGATCGGTTTGCCGTGAGCGGTCCAGACCGCCAGCAGATCCGCGATCACTTTCGACGTGAGATGCGGCTGATCGCACAGCAGAAGCACCACCGCATCGAGATCGGGACTCTTCGCCACCGCGGCAGCGAGCCCGCGCCGGATCGATGTCCCCATGCCGCGCGACCAATCCGGATTGTGCGCCGCCTCGGCGGAAAGCCCGCTTATCTCGTCGGCGACGACCCGTGCATCCGCGCCGGTGACGACGATGACAGGCTGACATCCCGCGTCGATGGCCGCGACCGCCGCTCGCCGCACCAGCGATTGCCCGCCGATTTGCATGAGCTGCTTGGTCCGGCCCATTCGCGACCCGCTGCCGGCCGCCAGGAGGATTGCGCCGATGGATGCCACGGGTTTATCGCTGCGTGCAATGGAGATGGATCGGCCCCGCGCGATTTCGCAGTGGCTTTCCGCTTCGGCCGCTGGAAACCGCCTGGATTTCCGCCACGATCGCCAGTGCGATCTGTTCGGGATTTTCAGCGCCGATGTCGAGTCCGACCGGGGAAAAAATATTCTCCTGTTCGGCGGAAATGCCGGCTGATTCGAGCAATCGGGCCGTGCGCTTTCGGGGGCCGAGGATGCCGATGTAATCGCACGTCCGATGCGACAGATCACCCAGCACGGCCGCGTCGCGGCGGAAATTGTGCCCCATCACCACGACCGCCGCATCGGGCCGAGCGTCATCGGCCGTCGGGTCCGGATTGCAGATTACATGATCCGCCTGCGGAAATTTCTGCGCCAGCGCCGCCACCGGCCGCGAGCCGATCACCGTGACGTGCCATCCCAGCAGATGCGCCATTTCCACGAGCGGCGCAACATCATGCCCATCGCCGAAAATCGCCAGCGCCCGGGGCGGCACAAGCCGCTGCGTCCAAACCTCCGCCCACCCGCCGCACGAAAGCGTGTGTCGGTCGATCTGAAACCCGCGATTGCCCGAAACCGGCGTGCGAAGTTGCTCGGCGACCGCATCATTTAATTTCGCATCGGGAATTTCGCCGACCGGCGAATCGTCGCCGATTTTCATCATGCACATTCCGGTGAGATTTTCGCGATCATCGGTCGAACCGGTTCGAATGACGGTCGCGATCGTCGCCGGCTTACGCTGTCGAACCACCACGGCCAATGCCGTCATCGGCCCAGGATCGTCGGCGGTGATGCGCTGGATGAGAATCTCGATTCGTCCCCCGCAACCCAGCGACGGCCCGGGATCAAGATTCGGCCGAGCGTCCTCTTCCGTGGCGTCCTCCCCGTCCGTTTCATAGCAAATGACAAAAGGATTTTGAAGCTGGAGGATGAGCATCATCGCGCGGCGGGCGACATCCCGCTCAAGGCATCCACCGCTGATCGTTCCCCAGGTACGGCCGTCGCCGGCGACAAGCATCCTCGCCCCCGGCCGGCGATACGCCGACCCCTCCACCGCCACCACCGTCGCCAGCGCCGCCGGCTTCCCCGCAGCGGCGAGCGCTTCAAAAGCGGCGACGATCTGCAACAGGTCGCGCATAGATAATCTGAGACTATTCTATTGCATCGCTGCGGGGAATTCCCCAAATGAAATTTTACCAGGACAAAACGTGCGCTGCTTTGCCCTGCGCCTCGGCCGATCCTACAATGATCCGTTCGAATTCCGGCAACAATTCGGAAAAGCACCAAACATGAAATTCATCCGCATCAAGGGAGCGCGCGAGCATAACCTCAAGAATATCAACGTGGACATTCCGCGCGATCAGCTCGTCGTCATCACGGGCCTCAGCGGGTCGGGGAAATCGACGCTGGCGTTTGACACCGTCTATGCCGAGGGGCAGCGGAAATATGTGGAATCGCTGTCGGCGTATGCCCGGCAATTTCTCGAACAACTCCAGAAGCCGGATATTGATGAGATCGAAGGCCTGCCCCCGACGATCGCCATCGAGCAGCGGTCGGCCTCTTCCAATCCCCGCAGCATCGTCGCGACGACGACGGAAATTTACGATTACCTGCGCGTGCTTTTCGCCCGCGCGGGAACGCCGCACTGCTGGATCTGCGGGCGAGAAATCGCCAGCCAGTCGCCGTCGCAGATCGTCGATGCGGTCATGAAATATCCGGCCGGGACGAAGGTGATGGTCCTTTCCCCGCTGATCAAGGGACAAAAGGGTGAGCACAAAGATACGTTCTCGGCGATTGCCAAGCAGGGATTCGTGCGAGCGCGGGTGGATGGGGAAATTCTGGAACTCGCGGGCAACAAGACCCCATCTCTGACCAAAACCAAGGTGCACACCATCGAGGCGATCGTGGACCGCATCGTCCTGAAGCCGGAAGTGCGCTCGCGCCTCGCGGGCAGCGTGGAGACGGCGCTGAAGCTGTCACGCGGCGTTGTGGTCATAGCGGTGCAGAAGGAGGCGAATGTCTGGATAGATCAGACTTTCAGCGAAAAATTCGCCTGCCCGGATCATCCGCATGTTTCGCTCGGCGAGCTGGAGCCGCGGATTTTCAGCTTCAACAGCCCGCACGGCGCCTGCGCGGCGTGCCACGGGCTGGGCACCAGCAGCGAGTTCGACCCCGAGATGATCATCCCCGACCAGGCCGTATCGCTGGAAAACGGCGCGGTGGAGGCGTGGCGGAAAAACGGCAAGCGGATGAACATCTATTACAGCCGGGTACTGCGACAGTTCTGCCGCGATTTTGGAATTTCATATACCGCCCCGTTTAAGGACATTCCCAAGAAAATCCAGCAGATCATCATGGACGGCACCGACAAGCGCGGCGACAACGGTTCGGGAACATGGTTCGAGGGCGTGATCCCCAACCTCCAGCGCCGTTTCGAGAACACCGAAAGTGAGTTCGTCAAAACGCGATTGCATCAATACACCTCCGAGCAACCCTGTGCGGTATGCGGCGGGGCGCGATTGAAAAATGAAGCATTGGCGGTCCGGCTTCACAGCGCCACGCCGGGCCCCGTTGCGATTCCCCTCCCGGGATCGGGCGGCGTGCAATTGCCCGGATACAGCATTCACGATGTCACCGCGATGACCGTCGAGCGGGCGCGGACGTTTTTCGAGAATCTCCGCCTGAGCGAAGAGGGAACCACCATCGCGGAGCCCATCGTGCGCGAGATTTCCTCCCGGCTCGGCTTCATGCTGGACGTCGGCCTGGGATATCTTACCCTCGACCGCAAAACGGCCACGCTGTCCGGCGGCGAAGCGCAGCGAATTCGACTGGCGACGCAGGTTGGCAGCGGATTGGTCGGCGTCTGCTACGTGCTCGATGAGCCGACAATCGGCCTGCACCAGCGCGACAACACCCGGCTGATCCGCACGCTGAAGCGCCTGCGGGAAATCGGCAACACCGTCATCATGGTCGAGCACGATGAGGAATGCATCCGGGAATCGGATTACCTGATCGACATCGGCCCGGCCGCGGGGGCGCACGGGGGCGAAGTCGTCTGCTGCGGGCCGATGCCCGATGTCCTGAAAAATACCGACAGCACGACGATCAAATATCTGACCGGTGAATATGCCATCGTCGCCCCCCAGGCGCGGCGGCCCGTCAACCCGGATAAAAACGCGCTGGAGCTGCGCGGTTGCCGGCAGAATAACCTCAAGGACGTTGACGTCCGCATCCCGCTGGGGGGCGTGGTGTGCGTGACGGGCGTCAGCGGATCGGGGAAATCCACGCTGATCAACCAGACGCTGCTCCCGCTGCTCAAGCGCAAGCTGAACGGCTCGAAGGTGAAAGCCGGCGCGCACAAGGCGATCAACGGGATCAACAAGATCGATAAGGTGATCGAGATCGATCAAAGCCCAATCGGCCGAACGTCGCGCTCGAATCCCGCGACATACACGGGTGTTTTCGACGAGATCCGCAAGATGTTCGCAAAAACGCGCGAGGCCAAGATTCGCGGATATGAGGCGGGGCGATTCAGCTTCAACGTCAAGGGCGGCCGATGCGAAGCATGCCAGGGCCAGGGAAGCAAGTGCATTGAAATGCACTTTCTGCCGGATGTGTTTGTCGATTGTGAAGTCTGCCACGGCACGCGCTATAACTCCGAGACGCTGGAGATTCTGTATCGGGGTAAAAGCATTTCCGATGTGCTCAACATGCGCATCGAGGAAGCGCTGGCGTTTTTCGAAAATTTCCCGCGGATTTCACAGCTTCTGCAATCGCTCAACGATGTGGGTCTGAGCTATGTGACGCTCGGCCAGCCCAGCACGCAGCTATCCGGCGGCGAAGCGCAGCGCGTGAAGCTGGCGACGGAACTGGGCAAGTCGGCGACGGGGCACACGCTGTACGTGCTGGATGAACCGACGACGGGGCTGCATTTCGCGGATATTCACAACCTGCTGAACGTGCTGAATCGCCTGGCCGATCTGGGCAACACGGTGCTGGTGATCGAGCACAACCTGGATGTGATCAAATGTGCCGACTGGATCATCGACATGGGCCCCGAAGGAGGCGGAGGCGGCGGACGCGTGATCGCCGCGGGGACACCCGAAGAGATCGTCAAGACGCCGTCGAGTTACACCGGCCAGTATCTTCGCGGCAAGCTTCTGGCGCATCCGCGCGAGCAGCAGAAAATCGCGTGAAACTCAGGATTTGGCGCTGGCGGAAAACCCGTGCAGGGCGATGTGAACCGCAAGGCAAAGCATCATGAACGGAAAGAAAACCAGAAATCCTTCCATCCCAACCAGAAACGCCAGGGGTAAGTAACGCAGATGCCTCACGGCGGTAGAGTACCAGAACCGGCAATCGCCCCGTAACGAGATTTTGGGCGGGAAATTCGCTGTAACCTCCAATCACACCTTAAATTGGGAACAATGGTCCGAAAAAAACGGGCCGGTTTACTCGCATTCGATGCGATCTTTCGTAAATTAGTTCATAATAAACGCAGCCCACTCAATCGCACGCTTCGGGAGTAGAGAGATGTCAGCCAATTTACGAATTCGCCTGTACGCGGATGTGGTTTACAGCTATAGCCGCGGGGTGCTGAGGGGAATTTCCGATTTCGCCAAATTGCGCGGCGGATGGGATGTGGAATTTATCCCGCAGATCGATCCTGATTATGTCAGCACCTTGAAGCGCGACGGCATCAGCGGGGTCATCATCCAAGCACGGACGCAGGAGCAGGCTGAGCCGCTGATTCGCAGCGGCATTCCCGCGGTCAACGTCGCCAATGTGCTGACGACGCCCATTGCCCTTCCCTCCGTGTTCCCCGACGACCGCGCCACCGGCGTGATGGCCGCGGATTATTTCCTGCGCGAGAAAAATCTCCGAAGTTTCGCCTTCTGCGGCCCTGCCGACATCGAGTACAGCCGACTTCGCAAGGAAGGTTTCTGCGCCACCATTGCGGACCATCCCTGCGTGATCCTGAAGCGTCCTGAGGATGATCCATCGCCGCAGCGGCTTGAGGTTTTGAAATCCCTGCCCCGGCCGGTGGGCATTTTCTGCCACAACGATGCCTGCGCCAGGGCGATTATCCGCGAAGTGACCAGTCTCGGCGCGCTCGTTCCCGATGAGGTGGCCGTGCTCGGCGTGGACGATGATGAGATTCACTGCGAATTATCCGGCGTGCGATTGTCGAGCATCCGCCTCAACACCGAGCAAATCGGCCACGAAGCCGCATCGCTGCTGGGGCGATTGATCGCCGGCGCGCCGCGCCCGCAGCAGCCGATTCTGGTCTATCCCGCACAAGTCATCACAAGGCGATCCACCGATGTGATCGCCCTGCCCGATGCGGAGGTGGCATCCGCCGTGCGATTCATCCGCGACCGCGGCGGACGCAATATCAGCGTCGAAGACCTGCTCGAGCAGACCCGTCTCGCACGGCGAACGCTGGAGATGCGTTTCCGCAAGGCGCTGGGCAGATCTCCCTACCAGGAAATCCGCCGCGTGCAGATCGAGCGGGCGCGGTCACTGCTCTCGGGCACTGATCGCCCGGTGCGCGAAATCGCGGATGCCTGCGGGTTCAAAGAAACGCGGCAACTCAGCACCGCGTTCCACGAACGATTCGGCCTGAGCCCACGGCAATATCGGCGGAAAGCGCGCGGGGATGGGGAGTCGGTGGAAGCGATTCCGGCAGGGGAAAATGCGCGTTAATGAGGAGAAGTGTATAATAGTTTGCAGGAGCAAGGTGAATGGCGAAGGCGGGCAATCGGCGAAACTATAAAATGAAATGCAAGAGGCGAGGGCCTGTGAATAGTAATTGCCCGTCAATGGTTGTTGGAATTGCCCGTGATTGCCGTGAGGCCGAGCGCCGGGCAATTCATTCAGTTCCGGCGATTTGCTGGCAAGGCGGCGCGACGTATGGGCATTGCAAGCCGGTGAGAATTCATGCGAGGCGAGACTGATATGCCGTTATCTGGCAATGGAAAATCGATTCGCAGGAATGGGATGCATAAACAACATTCCAAAACCCAGCCGCTTGGCCAACGCCTTGCGATCGCTGCAGGTGATGGTGACGTGGTGTCGATTGAGAAACTGGTAAAGTCCGGCGCCGATGTCAATTACCGAAATCGTAGCGGCGAGACGCCGCTGAGTTTCGCGGCGGCATGGAACCACCTTGGAGCGGCGAAGTCCCTTCTCAAGCTGGGGGCGGATCCAAATATCCCTGACAAAACCGGTGGCACCGCTCTTATGCTCGCCATACAGCACGCCAGCGTTGAACTTGTGAAGCTTCTCTTGCGCGGGGGAGCCGATGCAACCGCAAAAGATCATGCGGGCAATTCGGCGCTCGCTCATGCCGATTGGAGAGAACGCGGTGGGGGGAACGAGGTGCGCAAGCTGATTCGCAGCGCCAGTCGCGCAAAAAAATCAGCCGTTGCGTGAACTAATCCTTTTATATCTGCTCGTCAAAAAGTTTGTTCTGATCGGAATCATTTCGCTCCGGGGGCGGGACGTATTTGAGCTTCAGATGATCGTACGCCGTTTTTGTCGCGCGTCGTCCCTGGCGCGTGCGCTGGATCAGGCCTGATTGGAGCTGAAAGGGTTCAACTACATCGACGAGCGTATCGACCTCTTCGCCGAGGCTGGCGGCGATCGCTTCCACGCCGGCGGGGCCGCCTTCGTACACCGTGATCAGCGTCTTGAGATACGCGCGATCCTGCTCGTCGAGTCCCCGGTCGTCGATCCCTTCGAGATTCAGCGCTTGCTGCGTGACTTCCAGCGTCAACTTGCCTTTGGCTTCGACGGCGGCGTAATCGCGGACGCGGCGAAGCAGGCGGTTGGAGATGCGCGGCGTGCCGCGGCTGCGGCGGGCGAGTTCCCACAGCGCGGGGTCCTCGTACTGAATCTTCAGCAGCTCCGCGTTCTGACGAAGAATCTCGTGCAGCGACTCGGCGGTGTAAAACTCGATATGGTTCTGAATGCCAAACCGGCTGCGCATCGGGCCGGTGAGCAACCCGATGCGCGTCGTCGCGCCGATGAGCGTGAACGGCGGCAGCGGCATCGTGATCGAGCGCGCGTGCATTCCGGCATCCAGCGTGATATCGACCTTGAAATCCTCCATCGCGGAATAGAGATATTCCTCGACGATCGCGGGCAGGCGGTGAATCTCGTCGATAAACAGCACATCGCCCTGCGCCAGCTTGGTGAGGATTCCCACAAGGTCCGCACCCTTGGTAAGCGCAGGTCCGCTGGTGACGTGAACCTGCGCGGACATCTCGTTGGCGATGACGTGCGCGAGCGTCGTCTTGCCGAGTCCGGGCGGGCCGTGCAGCAGGACATGCTCCACCGGCTCCTTGCGCCCGCGGGCCGCATCGACGGCGATTTTCAGGCGGCGGATCAGCGTGCTCTGCCCGATGTACTGTGAAAAATTCTGCGGACGCAGCGCGTAATTGAATCGCGATTCTTCCTCTCCGCCGGATTCACCGGAAACAATTCGCTCGCGCGGCATGACATTGTTGTAACGACCGGTGGGCGGATCAGGAAGGATGGGGGAAGAATATGGGCAAGATGCCCATGCTACAGTCAATTGGAATTCTGCGGGATCGGCGGCAGCGGGGGAACATCGGGCATATTCACCCGGCCCCACTGGCCGATCGGCGCGCGGGCGCCGCAGTTGGGGCAGGCGATGGCGCGGTTTGCGGTTCCGCAGTTGGGGCAGGCGAGCGGATGCTCAAATGCGTCAAACCGTTTGCGGCATCTGGAGCAAGTCCACAGCGGGGCCATCGGGGGAGAAGTCCCGCACTCCGGGCAGACAAATCCCGCGCGGCGGGGAATGGCTTCGCGCTTGCGGAGCATCTGTGCGCTTTTGAATCCCACCCACGCCTGCCAACCCGCGAATACGGCGATCAGCACGAGCCAGGTATCGGCGGTCTTGAACGCGAAAATCGCCAGCCCGGCCGCGCCCACCAGGCCGATGACGCTCGCCGTCAGCAGCGCGTTTCCACAACCGATGACAAACCAGAGCAGCGACCAGAGAATTTTACCACCGTCCAGCGGATAGATCGGCAGAATGTTGAAAATCAGCAGTCCCGCGTTGATGTAGGCGACCGATTGCAGATAGTGCCCGGCATCGGAAACAACCGGTTGAAACAGAAACGGCAACGTGATGGGAAGCAGCGCGACATTCACGAGCGGGCCGGCCACGATACTCCAGAGCATCGCGCCGGGACGCATCGGCGGCCGAACGTACGCCACGCCCCCTAGCGGCCAGAGCACGATCCGATCTGCCTTGCCGCCGACCGACCGGCACGCCAGCGCGTGCCCGAATTCGTGCAACAGAACGATGGCAAAGAGGCTGAGATATTCCGCGATATTCCAGGCAAAGTTCTGGTAGGCGCCGCGCCGCTGCTCCAGTTCATAGGCGGCGACCAGCAGCCACGACCAATGCAGAAACACGGTGATTCCAAAGATCTGAAATAATCGGATGCCAGTTTTCGGCATAAACAAAAACCCCATTACATGCGAACCGTTCGCAGCCGGAGCATTTCCCGCAGGAGCGTTTCCGCGGGCTTGTCGCCGGCATTTTGCTGGCGGGCGCGGTCGAGCAGATGCTCCGCTTCGGAGCGATTAATGCCAAGCTGCACGGCCGCGTCGATCGCTTCCCGCTCGCTGATTGTATGCCCGCCGGCAGCCGAACGCGCGCCCCCCGACATGGCCGGCAGCATCGCGAACTCCGTCACCTTCCCCGCCAGCTCGGCGACGATCTGCTCGGCGGTGCGTTTGCCGATTTCCGGCAATTCAACCAGAAACCGCGTGTTTTTCGCTTCGATGGCCTGCGCGATCGCCCCAGCCGGCTCAACCAGCGCCCGCAGCGCCCGTTTGGGGCCGATCCCTTTCACGGTGATGAAGAGCTGAAAAAATCGTTTGTCCGCTTCGCGAAGAAACCCGATTAATCGCGGCGTCAGTCCTCCGCGCGTGGGATCGCCTTCGAGGTCGTAGATGGTGTGAAATGTGATCTCATCGCCGCTGCGTGATTGCAGGTCGCCGATATCCGCAGCCGGGACGAGAATCTCATAAACCATCGGCCCGCAGGCAAGCTGAACGCGATCCGTCAGGACTTCGCGCAGTTCTCCGGTGATGGCTGAAATCATTTCAGCGGCATCTTAACGGGGGGGAGGGGAAGTTGCGAGTTGCGGGTTGCGCGTTGCGAGTGAATTCAAATCATTTCACTCGCGCGCGAATCATCGCGACGTGCTGGCCGCAGCAGAGAGCGATCGCCAGGGCATCGGCGACATCCGGCGGCTCGGGCGGGGATTTCAATTGCCAGAACTGCTGGATCGCCCGCTGCATCTGAAACTTCACCGCATGGCCGTGGCCGGCGACCGATTGCTTGACGCGATTGGCAGCGAATTGTTCGATCCGAATGCCGCGCTTTTGGGCGACCAATAGAATGACGCCCCGCGCATGCGCCATCATCACCGCCGTTCGGGGATGTTTGTAATGCGCGTAAAGCTGCTCAACGGCGCAGATATCGGGTGCGAATTCCTCCATCAACTGGTCGAGTTCCGTTTCCAGTTCCGCGAGCCGCATGGCAAGAGGTGATTTCGCGTCCAGCCGGATGACGCCGCCATCGACCAGCTTCGGTTTGGCCAATCCAAAATCGACGATTCCGTAGCCGGTGATTTGCAGGCCGGGATCAATGCCGAGAATTCGCATTTGTTTGAGCCGGATCAGGAAAGAAGCATTTCCAGGTCTTCGCGTCCGAGCTTGCTGATCAGGGCGTTGTCGGCATTAATGATGGCATCGGCCAGCTCGCGCTTGCTTTGCTGAAGCGTCAGCACTTTTTCCTCGACGGTGTCCCTGGCGATCAGGCGATACGCGAAAACCTGCCGCGTCTGGCCGATGCGATGGGCGCGGTCAATTGCCTGCGCTTCGATGGCGGGATTCCACCAGGGATCGAGCAGGAAAACATATTGCGCGGCCGTCAGGTTCAAACCCAATCCGCCGGCCTTGAGGCTGATCAGAAACAGCTTGCAATTCTCATCGGTCTGAAATCGATCGACGCGCTGCTGGCGGTCGCGGGTCTTGCCGTCGAGGTATTCGTACACCGCGTTCTGCTCGTCGAGCTTTTTGCGCGCGATGGCGAGGAAGCTGGTGAATTGCGAGAAGACAATTGTTTTGTGCCCTTCCTCAGCCAGCTCGGCGAGACGCGGAAGGAGCATGTCGAGCTTGGCGCTGGGATCGCCGACGCGCGCTTTGTTCACCAGGCCCGGATGGCACGCCGCCTGGCGAAGTCGAAGCAGCGCCTCGAGCACCTGGAGCTTGGATTTGCCCAGACCGTCACGCTCGATTTTGCCGAGAAGCGACTGGCGGTAATGCTCCTTCAATTCGTCGTAAAGCGCCCGCTGCGGTTTGTCGAGTTCGCAGAAGATCGTCTGCTCAAATTTCTCCGGCAGGTCGGCTGCAACCTGTGACTTGGTGCGGCGAAGAATAAACGGGCGCAGCGCCCCCGCGAGAAATTTTCGCGCATCCGCGGAAGCGGCGCGATCCGCTTTTTCGGTCATCGCGGCAAACGCGCGCGATGCGCCCAGCATCCCGGGATTGAGAAATTCCAAAAGGCTCCAAAGCTCGCCCAGATGGTTCTGCACCGGCGTGCCGGACAGCGCCAGGCGATGATCGGCGCGCAGCAACCGGGCCGCCTTGGCGGATTCGCTGGAGGCGTTCTTGATCGCCTGCGCCTCGTCGAGGATCACGTAATCAAACCGCACATCACGCCAGTGGGCGACGTCGTTTCGCAGCGTGCCGTAGGTGGTGAGGATCAGATCGAAATCCTCGAAATGATCGGTGGTTTTGAGGCGGTCGCCCGTGGCATGATCGAGCACGCGAAGCTGCGGCGCGAATTTGATCGCCTCCTGCTGCCAGTTGAATACGAGCGATCGGGGAACCACCACCAGCGATGGCCCGGGAACGGTTTGCCCACCGGCACGGGCGGATTGCCGCAGCAATCGCCGCTCGTCCAGAAGCGCCAGCACCTGAACGGTTTTCCCCAGACCCATATCGTCGGCAAGGCAGCCGTTCATGCCGAATTTCCGCAGGAAATCCAACCAGCCAAGCCCCTCGCGCTGGTAGGGACGCAGCAATCCGATGAATGTTTGCGGCGGATCGACCGGGGCAACCGCTTCGAACCGGCGCAGCTCTTCGCGCGCCTTGGCAAACGGTTCATCCACGCTGTCGGCGGGAATCTCGGCCAGGAGCGCATCGAGCAACCCGACCTGGCTTTTGGCGAACTGGATCGCATCGTCTTTGACGTTGGCGACGGCAGCCAGCAGGCCGTAGCGCTTGAGCCATTCCTCGGGCAGGATTCCCACCGTTCCATCATCCAGGACAACGGTGGATTCTCCCTTGCTGATGGCCTGAAGCAGCGCCGGAAGCCGGACGCTGACGCCCTCAAAATCCGCCTTGCCGTCGAGTTCAAACCAGTCGATGCCGGAGGAAACCTGCATGTTGATTTTACCCGGCTGGCGATAGGACTTGCCGTTGACTTCCACCTGCCATTGCCGGGCGGTCAGATCGCGCACTGCCGCGGGAAGTTTGCGTGGAATGAGCTGGAAGTGGTGCATCCCATTCCACTGATCGGCCGGACGGAAGCCAAGCTCGCGCAGATGCGCTCCGGCGTTGCGCTCGGCGGCGAGATCGCGGTAAATGACCTGCCGCCGCGCAATATCGAAAACCGCCTCGTGATTCTGACCATACAACACGGTGAGATCGCCGTAGGCGAACGCAAGCATGCACGAAAGCCGGCCATTGCCGCCGGATGATTTCGGCGGCGGAGTAATCGTCAACCGCGGCTTGGGATCGAGCCGAACCTGCTGAAGATCCATCTGCGGCGGCAATTGCAGCGGCGGAATGCGCGGGAACAGAAACAACTCGCCGAGGAATTGGTCCCCCTGCTCGAAGGGAATCTGCAAATTGGGCTCGGCGCGCAGCAGATGAATGAAGCGATTGGCGCCGTGGTCTTTGAATTCAGCGACCTTGTTGCCCATGATGACCAGCCCGCCGGGGAGGAAAATATGCGGCCGGCTGATTTCCATCTGCTCGTCGCCGCGGCGCATCAGGCCTTGCAGGCGATAGGCTTTGGCCTTGTCGTCGGGAACCACGGCCAGGTGAAATTCCCAGGGAATTCCATCATCCCACACGAGCGGCTGAAACCGGTCGTTGCCGGTTTCGGTTTCACCGTGAAGCATGCACCGGCCGGTCTGGCAGATCATCCGCATCACCAGCGGCGCATCGGCGGGATTGCGAAGCCACACCCGCGTCGGAACGGATGTTTCTTCGTATTCGAGGTCATCGTCGCCGGCGACGCCCACCAGCATGCCGAGCAACTGGCGATCCATCGGGTCGGGCAGGATGTTCACCTGGTTGTGCTGCATGCGGAGCGATCGCAGCGCCAGGGGCTTGCCTTTGCTTTGAGTGCAAAGCTCGATGGCCAATTCCTGGCTGCCGCCCGTGTCGTCTTCGTTGATGACGTAAACGATCTCCCTGTCCGCGGGCCACGGCGCCGGCTCGGAGGTGGGATGCCAGCGAAAATCGTTGCGGATTTCATCCAGCCGGCGTCGCCAGACGGCATGACGCCGCGGCTGGTCCGTGTGCGGACGCTCGTGGAATTTAATCATTTCCAGCCGGCGATTGCCGATGGTCATCGTCTGAACTTCCGGCTCAAATTCAGGATCGTCGTCCTCCTCTTCTTCAATGTCATCGCCGTTTCCATCGCCGGGGGCGACGGCAGTCAGCAGGCGGCGCTCGTCGGCGGCCAGGACCGTCGCCCAGAGGTGTTTGCACATATCCCCATATTCTTCGTAGACCGGGCACGAGCAGGAATAGTTGTATTCGGTCCCGTTCCAATCGACGCTGACCTGGTAAGTATTCGAACCCTCAACCCGGGCGCGGATGTGATTGGGCTCGGCCTTGGTAATCTCAACCGCCCCGTCCCGGTAGTAGGCTTCGCCTTTTTTCCTGGTGTTTTGCGAGAAATCCCGCTTGATGACCTGCAATGCCCTCAATGAAAATCTCCGAAAATCTTACTTGTCGCATATCTCGCTATTGTTTTGCAAGGCTTTGGAAAGGAATTCTTCAATTCGGGTGCGGTAAAGCACCGGGTCCAGCAGCATTCCGACGCAGTGGTGCACACAGGGAATGTCCCAGCAAATGCCGGGTCCGGCTGCGGAATCGCGGGATTCGACGGCCCGGCGGATGGCGGCATGGTCGGAATCAGTGAGAAACGGATCATCGCCCGATTGTATGACCATTAGCGGGGCCATTATCTTCGGAATAGTGTCAATCGGCCGAACCGCGTCAAAATCGGCATTGCTCAGCCATTGGGCCAGGCGATACGCATTATCCTGAAAAAACGCGCCCGGTGTCCCGATGCGATCCGCCTGGAGCGACGCGGCCGTGTGAAAATCGGCAAAGGGCGCTTCGAGGATCACCGCCGACAGGTCATCCCGAAACACCGCCGCGGCCGCCGCCGTGGCGGCGCCGAGGCTGATGCCGAAAAGCACAATTTGCCGCGTCTCCGCCGGACGCGAGGATTTGATCTGATCGATCACCTGGTTGACATCGTGCCGTTCCCAGAACCCCGCGCACGAATACACCCCGCCACTTTCACCGTGGGCGCGCAGATCGATCGCCAGAATATTCAACCCCAGCGACCGCAGCATCGGCGCCCAGGCGATGCCGCCTACCTTAGCATCGGAATATCCGTGCAGAATCACGGCACACCTGCCGTTTGACTGCGGCGTCGGAATCCACCATCCGGCGATGCGCAATCTCCCCCCGCTGGATTGATCGATCACGTTGAACGAAACGTTTTCAAATTCCATCCCCAGATCGCCCGGCGAAAGCCGGTGCAGAAACAGCAGCGCGCGGGCATCCGTCATGCGCGGCGGGCGAAGCAGCATCCGCGCCATGATGAGGATGATCGCAGTGCACGTTGCAACGCCAATCCCCACCATCACGACGGCGAGGATGATGGCCCGATGTAGCATGGAAGGATCATAAGCATTTTTGGGGATTGGAATGCAACGCTCAACACTCAACGCTCAAGTTCAAACTTGAGTGTTGAGTGTTGAGCGTTGCATTAATTACTTCCATTCAAATTAAAGCAATCAGAACGGTTCGTCCGATAAAAGACGGGACGTAATCGGCCAGGGATGGCCCATGCATTGAAGTTCTTTGACTAAGGAGCATTCCCGTGAAATACGCGATTCCCATGATCGTCGTCTCTTTGATGGTTGCCGCCGGTTGCCAGCAGCAGCAGGCGAGCAAGCCGATGACCGATTCGGCCGCGCTGGATGTCACCCCCGCCCCCGAGCAGGTGGCTTATTCATCGCCGGCGCCGATGCAGACGATGACCCCCGATCCCGCTCTGGCTTCCGCCCCGCAGGCCTCCGCTGCCTCCGACGGCAGCGCGACGGGCAACACCTACACGATCAAGAAAGGCGACACGCTCTGGAGAATCGCCAGCACGAAGTACGGCAGCGGCAAGAAGTGGCACGAAATCGCCGATGCCAATCCGGGCCTGTCTCCCAGCACCCTGCGCGTGGGCGAGACGATCACCCTGCCGTAACGACTGGATCAAATATCCGGAACTATGATTGGGGCGCGGCTTTTTCGGAAGCGGCGCCCCGATTTCGTTAGGCCGCCGGCGCGGCGCTGGAAGTTTCCGGTGGAATTGTTGCGGCGGCTTCCGCCGCCGATACGGGTATCGGATTGACCGTCCCGTGCCGCGTTAGCGGAAACGCCCCGCGAATCGTCTCCGCCAGCGATTGTCCGCGCGTTTTCCAGAGCTGCGCCATCTTCTTCAACTGCGCATCGGATTTTTTCAGGCAAACTTGCGCGACGCTGAGCAATTCGCCTTGCAGCGCGGGATGATGCAGGGCGAGATCGCATTCCACCGACTCGCACATGATCCGCTCGGCGAGAACGACGAAATCATGCCATAGTCCCAGCGCGGTCTGCATGCGTTTGAAAAGCGTCCCAACGGATTTGGGAAGATTTACTCCGCTCTCGCGGGCCATTTCCAGCGTATATCGCAGCGATTTTCCGGCGATGCGAAGCTGATGCGGATCGTTTTGCCGAGGCCCGATGAGGTCTTCCGCCTGCTCGATAAACGCATCGAGCTGCAGATGGATGGAATGCGTCAGCAACTCGCCGATTTTGTCGTGCGCGGCTTCAATGTCGTGCCGCAGCCCCCACCATGAGCCAAGCCGCGCTAGTATTCGCGCCGGTGGCGTCTGACCGCTGGCCGTTTGAACCACCTTCTGCCGCTGATATGCCAGGCGATCGCGCATCCACTTGATCGCCGGTTGCAGCTTCGCCTGCCGGAACTCATCAAGATGCTCCAGCATCACATCCGCGTCGCGCAGCGGTCCAAGCTGGCGGCGAAGACTTTTGCCGACGCGGTCGAACGGCTTGCGGCATCGTTTGGAAACCACCGTCTCAACCAGATCGCTTGCCGCTTTCAGCCGCCGGGTGATGACCCGCGCATCGTGCACGGCATCCACATCCTCGCCGGAAAGCGCCGCGGAAATCAGCTCGCGCAGCTTCTCCACCAGCGAATCGAGGTATTTCACCAGATCGGATTGATCGTCGTCTTTGGACATGATCGGATTCTACGTCTTGGCGATTTTCCTATTGGCCAGGGCCATCAGCGCATGTTGCGCATCGACAGCCCCGTCGCCGTTGTCCGATGATCTGGGACGCCAGCCGCCGTCGGCATTCAGTTGCCAGCTATGCCGAGTGTGGGTGCGCATGATTTCCAGGATCTCGCGCAATCGTTCCCGCAGCGCCGGTGTTTCGACGGGTGCGATCGCTTCGACGCGCCAATCGAGGTTGCGGTTCATCCAGTCGGCCGAGCCGATGAAAAATTCCTCGTCGCCGCCGTTGAGGAAATAATAAATCCGCGAATGTTCCAGAAATTTACCGAGGATGCTGATCACGCGAATATTTTCCGACATCCCCTCGACACCGGGGCGCAGGCAGCAGAATCCGCGGACCAGCAGTTCGATCTTCACGCCCGCCTGCGAAGCGGCGTATAACTCGCGGATGATCTTCGAATCCTGCAGCGCGTTCATCTTGGCGACGATTCGCGCGGGGCGGCCCGCCCTGGCATGCTCGGCCTCTCGGCGGATTTTCAGCATAAAACGCTCACGCAGGTTCACCGGCGCCACCAGCAGCTTGCGATAGTCGCGCTTCAGCGATCGGCCGGTGAGGTAGTGAAACAGATCGATCACATCCTCGGCGATGCCCGCCTCGCAGGTGAACAGGCCGAGATCGGCGTAAAGCTGGGCCGTGCGCGAGTTGTAATTCCCCGTGCCGATGTGGCAATAAGTGTGGAGCCCATCGGCTTCCTCGCGAACCACCATCGCGATCTTGGTATGGGTCTTGAGGCCGAGTAATCCATAGACCACGTGCACGCCGGCGTTTTCGAGCATGTTCGCCACCTGCACGTTGCGCTGCTCGTCGAAGCGGGCTTTGAGCTCGACAACGACGGCGACCTGCTTGCCCGATTCGGCCGCGTGTATCAGCGAGAGCAAAAACGGCGAATCCGACGCCGTGCGATACAGCGTCATCTTGATCGCCAGGACTTTTGGGTCCATCACGGCGGCGGCGATGAATTTCTCCACGCTTTCTGAAAAACTTTCGTAGGGATGATGCACCAGCACATCGCCCGAGCGGATGACCTGAAATATGTCCACATCCTCCCCGGCCAGCCGCGGCGGCGTGATGGGAAGCCAGGGCTTGTCCTTCAAATCAGGCAGATCGAGGTTGGCGAGAATGGACAGGTCCGTCAGGTCCACCGGACCCCGGGTGGGATAAATATCCTGGTCATCGATCTCGACGCCGCTGATGATAAACGCGCGCATCGCCGGCGACATCGACTGCGCCAACTCCAGCCGCACCGCCCGGGCCATGCGGCGAGCACGCAGCTCCTGCTCGACAAGCTGTAGCAGATCGTCGGCGTCTTCGGCGTCCATCTCGATGTCGGCGTTGCGAGTGATGCGAAACGGGGAGTATTCCACGACATTCATGCCGGGAAAGAGCAGCGACAAATTTCCGCCGATCACCTGCTCCAGTGCGACAAAATTAAATTTTGCCGTCAGCGGCACCCAGCGCGGGAGATTCTCCGGAACCTTGATGCGGACGAACAGCTTCTCCTTCCGCTCGGGATGCTCGAGGATCACGCCGATGGAATTGCTGAGATTGGAAATGAACGGAAACGGATGCGCTGGATCGACCGCCAGAGGGGTGAGGATGGGGAAAACATGCTTGCTGAAATAATCGTCGGCGGCGGCGCGGTCGAACGCATCCATCGCCTCATAATCACGGATGAAAATCCCATTCTGCTCCAGCGCCGGTTTGAGATCGTCGAGCCAGCAGGCGACATGCTCTTCGAGCATGGGGCGCAGATAGGCATGAATGGCCTCAAGCTGCTGATGGGGCGTGAGCCCATCAACGGTGGTTTCGCTGACGCGGGCGTGAATCTGCCGCTGCAGCCCGCCCACGCGTTTCATAAAGAATTCGTCGAGGTTGGAAGAAAAAATCGCCAGGAACCGCACGCGATCCAGCAGCGGGACGGATTTATCCTGCGCCAGCTCCAGCACGCGATGGTTGAAATCGAGCCAGCTCAATTCGCGGTTGATGAATTGATCGGCAATCGGGATATCGCGCACCACTTCCTCGGCTGGTTTCTCGACCGGAGGATGTGCGGTGGATTTGCGCATAAATACGATGCGGAGCAAACGAAAACGGACCATCCAGGCCGCGTGTATGAGCGGCAGGATGATCCATTTCGAAATTCAACCGGCGGACGCCGGTCGCTGGCGCAATCAACTTATCGTTTGCGTCGGTCGCGACGCGCCTTGCGCTTCTTGCTGCCGATTTTTCGTCGGCGCCGGGGCTTGGACATATCCGTGTACTCCTTTTGCTGGCGTGAGGCAATGTAGCCTTTGAGGCGGATGGCGTCCAGCAAATACGCGAAACGCACTGGATAGCTGCGCGGACTATCAATGCGAAGGTGGCTGCGGCGAATCGCTCGGCTGGGTGGCCGGTGGAGCGGAGGCGACGATCAGCGGCGCGAGGATCGCCCGCGAAAATGCCCGGGACATCGCCCCGATGTGATCGCCGAAATTGCCGTATTTGATCCACTCCTGCTGATACGGACGTGAAACGAGTTTGCGGTACATGGCCGGATCGGCGCCGGGAGGCTGTACAAACCCGCCGAAACCGGCCGCGGCGGTCTGGACTCCGTCGATCGTGCCGAACAATTTCGTTCCGGTGCCCAGCACCACCGTGTCCAATGTGCTGGAAAAGGCGTACGCATTTCCCTGAACATGGGCCAGGGCGTGGCTGAGGTCATATCCCGGCGAAAGGGCCGGCGCGATGAGCAGAAGGGTTCGCACCGTGAGATTGGGAGGCAATTTTTCCAGCGCCCACACCGCCAGGCCGCAGCCACCGCTGTGCGCGGTGAGATAAATCGGCGAATTGGGGTCGGCCACATGGTGGGCGGCGATCAGGTTAGCGATCCGCTGCGCTTCGCGGCGATTGCGCGCGTAACCCTGAAGCGCCGCGATGCCAGGATCGTTTTCCGTCCAGTCGCAAATCACCAGGTTCGCATTGACACCCCCCTCGCTCAGGCCGAGCAGCATGCGGTCATCGCACATCCTCGGTCCGCCGATGCCCGGCAGATGCAGCAGCAGCGGCCCCGGCGTGATGACGGCGGAAAGCAGTGGATCGGGCGGATCGGGCGGGTCCGGCAATGTCGTCGGCTGCCCCACCGCCGCGGAGAACGTTGAAATAATCAGAATGAAAATGAGCGGGAAACCGCCGCGGAACTTCGTGATCATTACAAATGGATTATAGGTAAGAATTTCTCTTCGGCGAGAGTTGGAAATGGTATAATTTTTACCGCGATGTCGATTATCAGCACAATAAAAATGACGGCCCGGCAATTTCTGGAACTCGGAGAAGACCCCGTGGGAGTTCGCCTGGAGCTGGTTGATGGAGAGGTGGCCGTGAGCCCCAGCGCAACGCCGAATCACTCCTATACGGAAAAAATTCTCAGTGCGATTCTTGTTACCCATGTTCGAAGTAAAAATCTGGGCAGGCTATATGGCGATGTGGATACACTGCTCGGCCGGTACGATGTTCGCCGTCCCGACTTGATTTATTTTTCACGCAAGCGCCTCGACCTCGTAGGCGAAAAAGCAATGGAAGGTCCGCCCGATTTGTGCGTGGAGATCATCAGTCCCAGCAGCCGGCTCGTCGATCGACGCGACAAGTTCAAGCAATATGCGGCGGCAAAAATTCCCTTCTACTGGATTGTTGACCCGTTGGAGCAGACCGCCGAGGCATTCAAGCTGATTCGCGGAAAAGGATATAAACAGATTGGCCGCGGCAAGGGTAGCGATGTCGTCACCTTTCAGCCATTCCCGGAACTAAAAATCGAGTTGGGCGATCTATGGCAGCCGCCCCGTGGCCGCTGAATCCCCGCACATCGCTTATCTCTTCATATTCGAGCTATGCCCGGGGAAGATGTTGGCTTTGGGGTCAATCATGTGCTTGGCGAAATTGACGGCGATGCAGGCTTCGCCGAAGCCGGTGGCGATCAGCTTCAATTTACCGGGAAATACGGCAATATCGCCCGCGGCAAAAATGCCGTGAATATTGGTTTGCATCATCGGATCGACCTTGATCGATCCGCCCTCGATGTTCAGGCCCCAGTCCTTGATGGGCCCCAGTGAATTGCTGAACCCGATGTTAACCAGGACGGCATCGATCTTCAGCGTTTGCTCGGCTTTGGTGCGATTGTCATAGATGACGGCCTCTTCGATGCGGGTTTCTCCGCCGATATGCTTAAGCTCGAAGAACGTGAGGATGTTCGTGGGGCCCTTTTTCATTTTTTCGACCGATTGCTCGTGGGCGCG
>Ga0302325_10009945_pt1 | contig 20686 bp, 18 predicted proteins | sample Palsa_T0_2_FD_201948 | JGI IMG/M metagenome (GOLD analysis project Ga0302325, IMG submission 201948) | Peat permafrost microbial communities from Stordalen Mire near Abisko, Sweden - Palsa_T0_2 | ecosystem: Environmental > Terrestrial > Soil > Palsa > Peat permafrost | place: Sweden: Abisko...
CCGGGCGCCACATCACCGCCACATCCATCCAAGCGGCTTGCCGCGAGGCGTCCCTGCGCTGCGGTTTACGCAAGCGCATCACCGCTCACACGTTGCGCCGGCTGAGCAAACCTTAAGCAGTAACCACCCCACCCCCAAATTTTCCCCCGCCCCCTCAACCACTTCCCTCCACCCCTCCCCGCGCACCTCCGTTCCCCAACGCTACGCTCGAACCAACTTGCATGTCTGAGCGTCTCCCCACCTCCGATCAGACGCGCGCCCTCCTCTTCCACGCCCGCGGCGCCTCGTTTTTCTTCTCCCAAGGCGGCCAACCCTGCGCAACTGTCGGCGCCGGTGTCGAATCCCAACGCGTCTTCCCCCTTCGCTCCGCCGACTTCCGCGATTGGCTCACGTCCAACTATTTCAAAGAATTCGAATCCGCCCCCTCTTTGCTCGCCCTCCGCGCCGTGATCCGCACCCTTGAAGCGCGCGCCCAATACGGCGATATGCCCGCTAAAAAGGTCGCTCACCGCGTCAGCTTTGAAGGCGATCCCTTCGTTCCCTCCAAAATCCTCCTCGACCTCGCCAACCCCGACGGCGAAATCCTCGAAATCACCTCCCAAGGCTGGACCCTCACCAACAATCTCCGCCAATCCTTCCGCCGCTCCCCAGGCATGCAACCCCTCCCAACCCCCGCCGATCCCCAATCGTCAACCCCCAACCCCGATCCGCTGCAGGCGCTAGCCCAACTTTTTCACCTCACAGAGGAAGCGCGCGCGCGTCCTGTTATGGACCAGCGCCGCCCTCCGTCCCACCGGCCCCTACCCCATTCTCGTTCTCCGAGGCCCCGCCGCCAGCGGCAAATCCCTGCTCGCTCGCGCGCTCCGTACTTTGATCGATCCCTCCGCCGCTCCCCTCCGCCTCCTCCCCATCCGCAATCGCGAGATCCTCCTTCTCGCCCTGCACAACTGGATTCTCGTTTTCGATCACGTCCACCGCATCCCCATCAAAATCTCGGAGGCCCTCTGCGCCCTCTCTTCCGGCGAAGCCGTCGAAACCGCGCAGCCCGATTACCGCGACAACACCCTCGCCGAAATCGCTCGCCCCATCATATTGATTGCGCCCCTGGATGAAACCCAACCCCCCTGGACCCCCACGCGCACGCTCTCCAACCGCAGCCTCACCATCAATCTCGCGCCCCTCGCCGCCCCGCGCTCCCAAGCCGCCGTCTGGTCCGATTTTGAGGCTCTGCGCGCGCCAGCCTTGGCCGCTCTCGCCGCTGCCGTCTCCCACACGCTGCGCCACGTGCGTGATGTTGACGTCGGCCATATCGCGCGCTTCTCCGATTGCGTGGGCTGGGCCGCCGCAGCCGCTCCCGTACTGGGCCTCGATCCCGCCGCTATCGTCCAAGCAGTGTCCGATCCCGATTCCATGTGGATCGGCGCGGATCCCTTGCGCGACACGCTGTACGCTCTCCTCCGTCCCGATCCCTCCTGGTCCGGCGACGCTACCGCGCTATTGACTCAACTCCGTGCCATCGCCCCGCTAGCCACACTCCCCAGCACCCCCAAAGGTCTTTCCCAAGCGCTAGCCCGCGTCCCAGGCATATCCGTCTCCAGGGATCAGCGAACGCACGGCCTCCGTTCCCTCTCGATTTTCAAAAATAGCGAACAAATGCGTCAGCAAACACAAAAATACCCCTGATGCGCAACCCGCGGGGAAAATTTATCGGCGTTTATCTGTGGCCTGATTGTCTTCGGCCGCGCTTACAGGCTATGTCGATCGAGCGCGCGGCTCAGTAGTGCGATGAATCTACCGAGCCGGAAGAGTAGGAGGGGACCCGAAGCGCCCTTTTTTATTCCATCACGACGGCGCCTTTGACCGGCCCGGTTTTCTTCATGAGGAACATCAGCGGGATCACCGCCAGAAACGCGCCCCCCAATATCCAAAAGACTTCGTTGAACGAGAGCATGGCGGCCTGCTGCTGCATGGCGCCGTAAATCATGCCCTGCGCTTGCGCGGCCGCCTGCGTGGAGTTCGCGCCATTGGCGATAAACAGTTGCTTGGCACCGGCCAGCGCCGACTGATATGCGGGGTCGAAGGATGAGAGATGCTCCACCAACCGCTGCTGATGGAATTGCTCCCGCCGCGCGATCAGCGTGGTGCAAATCGCGATGCCGCTGCTTCCTCCGATATTGCGCGCCAGGTTGATCAAACCCGTGGCGTAGCCGGTGTTGGCCCGTGAAATAAACGAAAACGCGACGGTATTGATAGGCACGAATAAGAAAGCCAGGCCGAAGCTTTGCACTACGCGCGCGCTGACAGCGTGTCCGAAGTTGATCTGCGTGTTCCAGTCCGACATCTCGAAGAGACCCAGCGAAGAAGCAATCAGGCCAAAGACAATCAGCCAGCGCGCTTGGATCTTGGAAAGCAGAATGCCGACGATCGGCATCATCACCATAATCATCAGGCCGCCCGGCGACAGCGCCAGCCCGCTTTGCATGGCCGTGTAGCCGAGCAGGGTTTGCAGGAAGAGCGGCAGCGCCATGGTGCTGCCATACAGCACGAAACCAAGAACGAACATGCAAGCGGTGCAAATGGCGAAAGTGCGGTCCTTCAAGAGACGAAAGTCTACCACTGGCTCTTTCTGCCGCAGTTCCCAGACCACGACGCCAATCAGCCCGATGGCGGCGATGATAGCCGCGCTCACGATCCCGTGCGATGAGAACCAATCGTTGCGCTGGCCTTCATCCAGCATGATTTCGAGCGACCCCAGCCCGGTGGCGAGCAGGCCCAGGCCGATGTAGTCTATTTTCAGACCGTCGCGCAGCGTTTTGCGGACTAAATAGGGCGGATCGAAAATGAGCAACGAGGTCAGCAGTAAAGAACATACGCCCACCGGAATATTGATCAGGAAGATCCAGCGCCAGGTGTAGTTGTCGGTAATCCAACCGCCCAACGTTGGGCCCACCACGGGCGCAAAAACCACGCCCATGCCATACACCGCCATCGCGATGCCCTGCTTTTCACGTGGAAACGTTTCGCGCAGGATGGCCTGCGAGACGGGCTGCAGCGCGCCTCCGCCCAGGCCTTGCAGCACGCGGAACAGGATCAACATGGGAAGGCTGGGCGCCAGGCCGCACATCGCGGAGCTGAAGGTGAACAGCAGCACGCAGCCCATATAGAAACGCTTGCGCCCGAAAAGCGTGGAGAACCATCCGCTGAGCGGCAGCACAACCGCGTTCGCCACCAGATATGCGGTAAGCACCCAGGTGGCCTCGTCGACGCTGGAGGAAAGGCTGCCTGCGATGTGCGGCAAAGCCACGTTGGCCACGCTGGTGTCCAGCACTTCCATGAAGGTGGCCAGCATCACCGTTCCCGCGATGACCCACGGATTGATAAGGGGCCGCGCGGGTGTTCGCACGTCCACTACTTGGGTCTCAAGAACGCTCGGCATAATGCGATTTCCGCTGGAACTATTTGGTGAAAATGGTGGCGTCGATATTCATTCCCGGACGCAGCACTTGATTGCCGCCGGGAATGGGGTCGAGCACGATCTTGACCGGAATTCTCTGAACCACCTTGACGTAATTGCCGGTGGCGTTCTCGGGCGGCAGCAGACTCATGCGAGTGCCGGTGGCGGCGGCGATTGAATCTACGTGGCCGGGATACGTTTTGCCGCTCAAGTCGACCTTCACTTCCGCCTTTTGTCCACTTCGAACTTCGGCCAATTGCGTCTCTTTGAAGTTGGCTGTGACCCACACGTCCTGCAGCGGCACCAACATCAACAGGCCCTGGCCTTGCTGCACCACTTGCCCCACTTCGACGCTTTTTCTGGTCACCACGCCATCCGCGGGCGCCACAATCGTCGTATAGCTGAGATCCAGCTTGGCCGCCTGCAGATTGGCATGCGCCTGCCCGATGCCGGCCATTGCCGAAGAAGCGTCAGCCACGCGAACGGGCACCTGACTTTGAGCTGCTTTGGCTTGCAGGATGCCGGCCTGCGCCTGCGCGATGCGGGCTTGCGCCGACAGCAAGGCTGCCTTCTTAGTTTCAGCGTCTTTAGTCACCGCGGTCAGTTTGTCCTTGGCCGCCTGCAATTGACTGACCGCCACCCGCGTGGACGAGGCGTAGGAATCGTATTCCAGGCGCGAGATCTCTTCTTTATCCACCAGCGTCTTCATGCGGTCCAGGTCGGATTGCGCGTGGTCTGCCGTAGCCTGCGCGGTTTCTACATTGGCGCGCGCCACGGCGATATCGGCGGTGGAGGCGCGCTCGGCTTCCACCTGCGCTTGATCGTAATCCGCTCGCGCCGCGGCCAATTGCGCTTCCGCTGCGGTGACGCTGCTGCCCGTGGTATCGCGCGTGAGAGGCACGCCGGCATTCGCTCCCTGAGCCTGGCTCTCCGCCACGGCCACAGCGGCCTGCGCCTGGTCCACCTTGGCCTGGAAATCTTGCGGATCGATACGCACCAACACCTGGCCTTGCTTCACTTGCTGGTTGTCGTTCACCAGAACTTCCAGGACCTTCCCGTAAATTTTCGGAGAAATCGGAATGATGTGCCCATCCACCTGCGCGTCATCGGTGGAGACGCGATCCAGAGAATTGACCCAGAGATAACCGCCCACAGCCGCCAACACCACCAAAGCCCCGAAAAGGACAAGCTTTCGCGATGAGCTTTTGGGCGGGGGCAAAGCGCGAGGCTCACTCTCGCGTTGCGCGGGTGTCGCGACTCCCATTTCTTTTTCCTGATCCACGGTGCCTGATTCCATTGTCTCTTTTCCTTTACTTCACGTACGAACTACTTCGCGTACAAAGCCTCCATTTGCCCGGTGGCATGCGCCAGGTCCGCGCGCTCCTGGTTGTAGCGATACAAGGCTACTATCTGATTGTCGTTGGCGCGGGCCAATTCGTCCTGCGCGGTAATCACTCCGATATTGTTCGCCACGGCCGCCAGATCAAAAAGGGGAAGCGAACCGTTGGAGCCGCTCTGGAACAGCCAGAACGGCCCGGAGTGTTGGGGAAAATCCCCAACCCTCATGCCTCGAAAGGCGTCCAGGTTCTCGCGTTGAACCGCTTCGGAAACCGCAAGATTCGCCTGCGGCAATAGCGCCGACCGCGCCACGACCTGGTTTTCCTGGGTCACTGCCAAGTTTAGATTCGCGATCTGCGCCTCAGGATTCTTTTTAACGCCATTTCCACAGCTTGGTACAGGGTCAGGCGCAGCCGTACCACCGGGGTAGGGTCAAAACCCGGCAGCCTTGTCGCCTTCCACAAAAAAGGGGCCTTCGGGCGGGTGCTTAACCATTTTCAGTGTACTGGCCAAATCCGTGGCGCACGCACTCTTGCGTGCAGCGTGCACACTCGTGTGTACGCGACATGTTTCACTGCGTCTTAGCACAGGCGGCGTGGGGGATGACGATTTCCGCTTCGGCCATTGCTTCTCCCTGCTTTCATTCCGCTGCTTTATCGCGACCACTTACCCACCGTTCATTGGAAAGACATTATGGTTGGACCGGCGTCGTCGGAGCCGCCGTCACCGCCTGCCCCCGCGAACCATCCAAACGGCCAGCAGTCCCTTTTGAAGCGGCCCTTATTTCGTTTGAGCGCGCGGACGAATCGAAGTCCCGCTCAATCGGGGGCCGATTTTTCCGTCGAAGCGCCACCAGCATTAGCCTCTGATACTGGCGGCGGGAGCACGCGCATGCTGGGAACGTTCATCCCCAATTATGTTGCAGCACCCCCTCCGCCAAAAGCATCGCCGGCAGCGCCGAGCCAGCCCGCCGCGCCGATAGCAGTGGGAAGCGGTGTTCAAATGGCGAAGTTGGTAAGAAAAGTCATTCCTGTCTATCCGCCTCTTGCAAGATCCGTACGGATCTCCGGAGTAGTTCGGCTGATTGGCATTATCGGCAAGGACGGCGCCATCCGCAATCTGCAGCTCGTCAGCGGTCATCCGATGCCGGCGCAGGCGGCCCTGGAAGCCGTGCGACATTGGATCTACAAGCCGACCTTGCTGAACGGCAATCCGGTGGAAGTGATGGCGCCAATCGAAGTAAGTTTCACTTTGGCGCCGTAGAGTGCGACTTAGTAAGTCGGCGATCGTGTATGACCCGCACCCCGGTATAAAGGACAACAAACAGCGCGCACGTCAAAAGAACCAGTTGCCAAATATGTTGCCTCAGGTAGGGCAGGGTGCCGGCGCCGAGACGCGAGCCGAGCCACGCCAGGAACAAATAACGCGGGACCCGCGCGGCCAACAGCACAATGGAAAAGGTGACGGGGCTCTCCTCCAGCGCGCCTGCGGAAATGATGAAAATCTTGAGCGGCAGCGGGATAATCGGGACGAACGCGGGCACGAAGACGGTCAACAGCCCGTATTCATGAAACCAAGCCCGCAACCAGGCCCCTTTCGCGGTAGAAGTGTGGTGGCGATGATATTCTTCGCCGCCTTTACGCGCGATCAGGAACAGGATCAGGCTTCCCACTAAGGAGCCTAGAATGGCCGCGGCCGCAGCCAGATATGCCTGTACCGGGCTGATCACGGCGATTAGAACAATTAAAGCGTCCACTCCTCCGACCATGGGAACGCCGGTGGAATCCGCAATGGCCAACAGGAAAACTCCGCCGGGCCCCCACGAAACGAGGGTTGGGACGAGCTTGGTTTGGATGAATTTTCCCAGTCGGGGCCGGCTCCGTTCCAAGTCTACTGCAACAGGGCAATCAACTCAGGCTCGCCGATCACGGGAACGCCCAAGGAATTCGCCTTATCGAGCTTGGATCCGGGGTCGTCTCCGGCTACGACGTAGTCGGTCTTCTTGCTGACCGATCCGGTGACTTTGCCTCCGGCAGCCTCGATGCGCTGCTTGGCGTCCTCGCGCGTGAGGGTTGGGAGCGAACCGGTGAGCACGAATACCTTGCCAGCCAGCCGTCCCGCGGATTTTTTCTCTTTGACGGCGTGCTCGAAGATCAAGCCCGCCTGGCGGAGCCGTTCCATTAACTCGCGATTTCTGGGCTCGTGGAAGAACTGCCGGATGCTCTGCGACACCTTCGGCCCAACCTCGTCCGCCTGCTGCAGCGTCTCTTCATCCGCATCGGCGATGGCGTCCATGCTGCCGAAGGTCTCGGCCAGAAGCTGCGCCGTGCGCTCGCCCACAAAAGGAATCCCCAGGCCATTGAGCACGCGCGGGAGAGGCTGCTTCCGGGAGGCGTCAACGTTGCGCAGCACCTTCTCGGCCGACTTTTGCCCCATCCGATCGAGATCCATCAACTGCTCGAGAGTCAGGCCGTAGATGTCGGCCACGCTTTGGACCATGCCACGAGTGACCAATTGATCCACCAGCACGTCGCCCATGCCATCGATATCCATGACGCCGCGCGCCGCAAAATGCGAGATCGATTCCTTCAACCGCGCCGGGCAATTGGTGTTGATGCACCGGCTGGCCGCTTCGCCTTCCTCGCGTACGATCTCGCCGCCGCACACCGGGCACAGCTTGGGCATGCGAAACGGCCGGCGATCGTCTCCTTGTTTCACTACCCGCACCACTTTCGGAATTACATCGCCCGAGCGCTCCACCAGCACCGTGTCGCCGATCTCGACGCCCAACCGCGCAATCTCATCCTCGTTATGCAACGTTGCGCGCGTCACCGTAACGCCGCTGAGGTTCACCGCCTTCAGGTGTGCCACCGGCGTAAGCGCCCCGGTGCGGCCAACTTGCACCTCGATGTTTTCGACCACGGTCTGTTCCTGATGCGCTGGGAATTTGAGCGCGATGGCCCAACGGGGCGCCTTGGCAGTCCAGCCGAGCAGGCGCTGCTGCGGCACCGAGTCCACTTTCACCACCACCCCGTCGATCTCATAGGCGAGCGACTCGCGCTTCGATTCCCAATGGCGGTAAAACTCCAGCACTTGGTCCAAATCCGCGCACTTCTTGCGGTGCGAGTTCACTTTGAATCCCATTCGGGACAGCTCTTCGAGCGACTCCCAATGGCTCTTGCGCAGGAACTGGCCATCCACGAGCAAAAAATAAGCCGAGTAATCGAGTTGCCGCGAGGCGGTGAGCGCGGGGTCGAGCGCGCGCAGGGAACCCGCCGCCACGTTGCGCGGATTGGCCAAGGGAGGCAAATTTTGTTGCAATTGCCGGGCGTTCAGCCGCTCGAAAGCCTGCAGCGTCATCAGCGCTTCTCCGCGCACTTCAAACGCGGGCAGCACGGACTTCACCCGCAGCGGCAGCGTGCGTATGGTCCGGGCGTTTTCGGTAACGTCTTCGCCCACGTGCCCGTCGCCGCGCGTGATGGCGCGAGCCATGCGGCCGTTTTCATAATGCACCGCCATCGACAACCCGTCGAGCTTGAGCTCGGCGACGTATTCGTACGGCTCGCCCTTCAGCAGCTCGCGCACGCGCTGATCGAACGCGCGCATTTCGTCTTCGTTCAGCGCGTTGTCCAGGCTCAGCAGAGGCGAGCTATGCCGTACGTTGACGAAACCCTCGCGCGCTTTTCCTCCCACGCGCCGGGTAGGAGAATCGGGCGTAACCAGATCCGGGCGTCCGGCCTCCAGTTCCTGCAGGCGGCGCATCATCCGGTCATATTCGGCGTCGCTGATCTCGGGCCGATCGAGCACGTAGTACAGATGCTCGTGGTGATGCAGCTTGTCGCGCAGATCTTCTATTTCTTCTTCTATCTTCTTTTCTTCCACGTCTTTTTCTTAAACGTCCTACGCGAGCATCTACTATAATTAGGGTACTATCGAGCGCTACCGGCAAGCCGTTCTCATCTATAATCCTTACGCGGGCAGACTCAGGCGGCGAAGCCACGCGCTTCGGCGCTGCATCGAGTTGCTGGACGCGCGCGGGATCGCTGTCGATTCCATTGCAACCACGGGCCCTGGGCACGCGAGCGAAATCGCGCGGCGCGCCGTTGAGCGCGGAGCGGAGCTGATCCTGGTGGCCGGAGGCGATGGCACCATTAACGAGGCCGTCAACGGGATGGCGTATTCGGATGTTCCCCTGGGAATTCTTCCGGCGGGAACGGCGAACGTCCTGGCGAACGAACTTGGTATCGGCAGGACCATGGAACGCGCGGCGGAAGTGGTTGCCGATTCAACCCGGGAGCGCGTGGCACTGGGGCTGATTTCGAGCGAAACCGGCAGAGGCCTTGAGGACACGCGACGGCTTTTCCTTCTGATGGCCGGCGCGGGATTGGACGCCGATATCGTCTATAACTTAAGCCGGCGCATGAAGGAAGCCTTCGGAAAGGCAGCCTACTGGATCGGTGGATTCTCGAAGGTGGGCCGCCGCATTCCGGAGTTTACGGTGCGGGCCAACGGGCGCGAATACCGCGCCGGCTTCGCGCTGCTGAGCCGGGTCCGCAACTATGGCGGCGATCTTGAAATCGCACCCACCATCTCGCTTCTGGACGAAGAGTTCGAGATGGTGCTGTTTGAAGGGAAGAGTTCGATCGGGTTTCTGAAGTACATGCTAGCGGTAGTGGTTCACCGCCAGCGGACCATGCGCGGCATTACCATTTTGCGAACCCGGCAGGCGGCGTTCTCTGGGCCCGAGGGTTCCAGGATCCACCTGCAGGTGGACGGCGAGTACGTTGGCGTAGTACCCGCCAGAGTCGAAATTGTTCCCAACGCCCTCACGCTTTTGGTCCCGCCCGGTTTTCACGCCCGGCGGCCAGCCAGCGTCGATGCCGCCGCATGGACAACCTCACCCACTCGCTAACCGGTCTGATGCTGAGCCGCTCGGGCTTAAACCGGTTTTATCCGCGAGCTACTCTGTTGCTGGTTATTGCCGCAAACATTCCGGACATCGATTTCGCCGCCATCGTACGCGGCCCTTTGAACTATATCGCACAGCATCGCGGAATCACGCACTCCATCGCGACCGCGCCCGTGATGGCGCTACTCGCGGTGCTGATTACCTGCGCGATCGCCAGGAGCATGCGCGGCTGGGCCGTGGCGTGGGGTCTCGCACTGATCGGCGTTGCGAGCCACCTGCTGCTCGATTGGACCAACGCTTATGGCATTCGCCTGCTCTATCCCTTCTCGTCGCAGTGGTTTCACTTGGATCTGATTAATCTCTTCGATCTGCTGGTCTGGGCCGCGCTGCTTCTAGGCTGGCTGGGTCCCCTGGTGGGAAAGCTGGTGAGCGGAGAGATTGGGGCGCAGCCGGGTACCGGACAAGGCTTGGCGATTTTCGCGCTGTCTTTTTTTCTAATCTATGATTTCGGCCGCTTCCTATCGCACCAGCGGGCCGTCGAAATTTTGAACTCGCGTGACTACCGGGACGGTCCGGCGATTCGCGTAGCCGCGTTTCCGTCGGCGGCCGTCAGTCCATTCGAGTGGCAAGGCTGGATTGAGCGTCCCGAGTTCGTGATGCGATTCGAAGTGAACGTGCGTGAAGAATTCGATCCGACGGGCGGTAGGATCATATTCAAGCCGACGCCCAACCCGGCCATCGAAGCCGCTCGCCAAGCTCCTAGCGTGGCGGTATTCTTGCGATTTGCACAGTTTCCTTTGTGGTCGGTTACTCCGCTGGACAACCCTGAGGGGGCGCACGATGTCGAGCTGCGTGATTGGCGGTTCCCGTTCGACGCACAGGCTGTGGTGGATTCTTCGAACCGTGTCATCTCGTCGTCATTCCATTATTAGTGGTTGTCCCGCATACTGGTTTTTCACGCGCGCGGTTCTGCAACGCGGAATCGATTGAACCGCCCACGTCGTTAGCAAGCGGTCTTTCCGGATCTCAGCCGCGGTAAGGACGCCGGCTTTCTCGAAAACCGGAAGCGGCGGGAGCGAGGGCAAGCTGGAAACGTTTGATTTTCTCGGAAAGAAATCGCTCCGCAGCGGTTCGATTTTCGAATCCCACCATGACACGCCCGACCACGAGCGTCGAAAGTCCGAAAAGACCGCTTGCTCACGCGCGCGGCTCGGCAGATTCATCGCGCTACAGAGCCGCGACCGTAAGCGAGTGGTCGAGCCGCGCATGGCGGCGCAAGACGGCAAGACGGTCGCGCAAGTGCTTGGGATGCCGGTTTCGGCACAGCCTGCTAGGCCGCAACTGCCTCCGCCCGCGCCTTCCGCAAAGTCCTCCATTTTCTCCGTAGCCAGCGGTTCCAATACATCAGCAGGCCGGTTATGGTGAGCAGCGGGATCGCCAAGCCGGCGGCAGCCCACACGATTTTGACGCCCAAGCCCCAGTAGGTGCCGAAGTGCAGCGGCACTTGCGACCAGATGATCCAGTCGCCGACGCTTTGATTTACTCCGTACTTCCAAGTGGAAATATATTCGCCGCTGTAAGGATTGAAGTAAACGGTGTCCACATACTCGCGACCGACGCTGTTGCCGCGCCGCATCAGGATGCCGAGCGGCGCTCTCCGGCTATAGGGGAACGCGATTCCTCCGACGGTACTTCCCGGATCCAGGGTGCGCGCCTGCTGCACCAGCACGCGGAGATCGAGTTGTGGAAAGCTGCTCTCCGGCGCGACGCTGACGGCGGGAGGCCGCGCGGTGATCACCGGTGAGATCGAATCTACGAAGCGAAACACCTGGCGCGGCCAACCGAAGTAAATCCCGCTCACGGCCCAGAAGGAGGCGATCAGAATAGTCCAGAATCCCATGGAAAGATGCAGGTCGAAGTTGATCCGCCGCCAGTTTCTTCGGAAGTCCACCTTCAGCACGCGTTTCCAATTTCGGATGCCCGGCCACCAGATCACTATGCCGGTAAGGTTCAACAGCAACAGGCACGCGGCGCCCACCCCGTTCAACATGCGGCCCTGGCTGCCTGGATGAATGAGCAGGCTCTCATGAAACTCCTGAACGACGTCCAGCCAGTTTCGTCCTCGCGGAAATTCGCCGAGCACCTGACCTTCTTTAGGCCCGCACGCCACTTTGATCCGCCCGCGCCCTTCCAGCACGGCGACGAAGGTTGCCTCGTTCTCCGCCGGTGCGTCCACGGAAACGACGCGCAGGCGCGGGTAGGCGGCCTTCAGATTTTCTACTACCGTGGTAATGTCCGCGATTGGTTCTTTCACCTGGATTCGTTGCCAAGGTTTCAAGCCGCACAGCCGCTCCAGCTCCGGACGAAACACGAGAATCGATCCGGTGACTCCGATCAGAATCATGTAGAGCGTCAGGACGATGCCAATCCAGAGATGCACCTGGAAGTTCAACCGGCGAAAAAGAACTTGCTGGGGGCGGTGGAAGTAGTGGTGGAGGAAACTCAAACCGACTCCCTTACGGTCGCGGCTCGGTTAGTCGCGGCTCAGTTAATAGCGCGAGAAGAGTTGCTTGGAATGAATGGACCGGCCCCCGGCTCCGGCCTGCGCCGTGTCCTGTTCGCTGGTCAGGGTCTTTCCATCGGACGACACCATCAGTTTGCCGGAACTATCTGGCCGGTTCGGCCCTTTCAAAATGAGCTTATATTGCGAGGGACCGATCGGGTTCATTTGGATAGTGCCCACTTTGTCGCCTTTCGCATTCTTTACGTCCGCTTCACTTCCATCCAGCTTGACAGAGTAAGTCATGCTGACGAAGTAAACATCGTTGACCGGCACGGAGAACGCGAACGCCAGCTTATCCCCGGCTTGCGTGATTTTCAATGTGAGCGGTTCGGCGTTGCTCTTTTGCCCATTCACTTCCTGGCTGTCCAGACGCCACGTGCCGACTAGCGGTTCGGGCGCAGCGCTAACGGCTTTGAGGGCAAGGAGCACCAAGCCAGCGGATAGAACCATTGCTCGTCTCATTTGTTCTTATTATCTTTCACCCAGAAGATGTCATAGGTGCGATCAAAAGCTACAAACATCACGCAGGGCGTTTTGGATTGGCAGGAGAACTGGTGCTTCACCTTGCTGGGCATTGTCGCGAATCCGCCCGGCCCTAAAGAATGCGCCGCCATGCCGTCCATTTCGGTTCGGACGCTGCCTTCGATCACGATGAGCTGTTCCTCCGCCGTGTGGTAATGCCACGGGACCAGACAGTTCGGCTGGGCTTTGAGGATGATCGTGGAGGGTCCGGTGGCTGGGTTCCCGGTCTCGACCGCTGACAAGAGGCGCTTGACGTCGTCATCGGGTTGGAATTTGACCTCGGACAAGGACGCGCCCCATCAGGGTTGGCGGTTTGAGATGAAGAAAAGCTCGCGATCCCAAGCAGCAAGATCGCGAGCCGAAGTCGAGGCAAATGGCGCAATCTTAGAAAATGATGCGACCGGTCAACTGGATCTGGCGCGGCCCGGCACTGTCGGCATTGTAGCCCCCGCCGCCCTGCAGTCCCGTGAGTTGGCCGAATCCGGGGACGCCCACGATGAGGGAGCTCGGCGGAGCGTAGTTGGGATGGTTGAAGGCATTGGAGACTTGCATTCCAACCTCAAAACGGAGCCGCTCTTTCACCGTAAAGCGCTTGATCAGCGACAACGATACCGACTGCGTGCCGGGCCCAACAATGGAACCCGAACCCTCGTCACCAAACCGGCCGATGGCGGCTGGGTAACCGGGTAGACCGCAATTCGCACAGGGATCGACGAAGGCCGCGGGATTGATGTAATACGAGTTCGGATCACTCCAGTTATGGACGGTTTGTCCTGAATAGGGGCTCACTCCCGGCACCGTGTCGGCACGTCCGCCGACTCCGTATAGATTGCCGTAGATGTTGTACCCGGTACCGGATGGATCACTCAGTACCGTGGTGGAAAGGAACGGACCGCTCTGGAACAGCAGCAGGCCACCCAGCTGCCAACCGCCAACAATCTTGTCGACAAAGCCGTTGGTATTCAACCAAGCCTGGCCTTTTCCCACCGGCAGGGTATACAGGAAACTCGCGACAACGCGCTCACGACGGCCATAGGGCACATTGCCGTAGTCGATACCTGGATGGTAGGGATCCGATAAAGTGCTCCCCAGTTCGTTCGCATAGGCGGACGCGGATGAAGTGGGCGCTCCGTTGACGTTCGAGAGATCGCGGGTGTAGGTGTAACTCAGCTCGAATTGGAGGTTCGCCGAGCGCTTCTTCATCGAAATGGTTCCCGCGTTGTAATTGGCAAAGCCAAGAGTATTGTTCGTGGCGATATACGACAGCAATGGGAACGGAATCGCGGCTTGCGTTGCCGGATCGTTGAAGCCCAACGTGTTCGCAGGGGGCTGGTTCGCATTAGTCGCCGTCGGGACGTTGTAGGCGTGATTTCCGTCATAGGAAACGCGCAATCCAACTCCTTTGCCCAGATCTTGCTCCAGAGTCAGATCCCATTCCTCGACGATCGGATCCTTGAAATGCACCTCAACTGCCAAATCGAAGAATTGGCTGCCCTGTATCGCGATGTTGGATGGGAAAGAGTAGGGCGCCTTCAACGTTGGCGTCCCATCGGCGGCAAACGTCTGGGAGAAGTTTGCGACGTCGCTGGCTCCCACCGACCAACCGTCGATCGCGTTGCCGCTCAACAACGATTCAATAAATCTGCCGTATCCGCCGCGCAGCACCGTTCTATTGTTGTTGAAGACCCGCCAAGCGAAGCCGACGCGAGGAGCGAAATCCAAGTGAGAGGCATTCCGCAAGGATTGGCCAACGCCGGCCTGCGAGGCAAGGATGATAGGAGTTGGGGAAACTGACGTTACAAACCCCGGGTTGAGGTTGGTGGTTAAGGCGGTTTGATTTTCAGCGATGACCGCACCAGTATTCTTGCCGTTCACGATGTTTTGATAGTAAGGATCGAAATTCACCATGTCACCGTTGAGGTCATGGAAGCCGGGATGGTATTCCCAGCGCAGGCCGTAATTGATCGTGAGACGCTGCGAAAGCTTGAAGTCGTCTTGTCCGTAGATGGCGTATGCGCCCGCCCGCGAGTCGGTGTTCGGGTTGATCACGGTGGCGATGGTGGTCAGATCCGGGTAGCCCAATAGAAAAGAAGCCATCGGCACAGCGGCGCCGGGTCCCAACAGAGAGCTCATCACCGATCCGTTGAATTGATACTGGCCCATGCGGTAATCGTTGAAAACCTGTGTATTGAGGCTGCTTAGATAGCGGAAGTCACCCCCGAACTTGTAAGTGTGTTTGCCTTTGGTCCAAGTCAAACTGTCGGTGACTTCGTAGGTGCCCTCATGCGGATTCAAGTCGTTCGACTGGGCCTGAAATCCCATGAATCCGGCCAGGATGATTGTCGGAGTGTCATAACCAGGCGGAAGCGGACCTGGCAGGGCTCCGGGGCCGCTGGTGAGACCTAGCGCGGCTGCCGATTGCTCGGACGTGAGACCACCGGTGGTATTGCGAGAGATGACGCTAAATCCACCACGCAACTCGTTCACCAGCGTGGGAGAAATCACCCAATTGTAGGAAGTGGCTAAAGAATTGTAGATCTCCGGTCTCGAAACACCTCCGAGCGCCGGCGTGCTTGGGTTGCTGGGATAAAAGCCCTGGCCCTGAGGCGTGGTAATGCGACGATTCTTGTGTGTCCACCGGGCAAAAATCATGTGTTTGGGACCTAGGCTTTGATCCATGCGGACGTCGCCCTGAGTGCTATTGATGGGAGCCGGATATATGCCGAGATAGTTGTTCGCGATGGCGCCGGGAGGACCGTAGTTGGGCAAGGGATAAAACAGGTTCAACAGACTCTGCGTATAGGGATTCAACATGCTCTTAGGAATCTGGTTGTTCGGATAGCCGGTCAGCATGACGCCGTCGCCCCCGAGGCTGGTATCGAGATAAGCGGACAGATCGCCAGTGCGCATGGCCTCGGTGGGGACGCTATTTATAAAGGTCTGGGCCTTGGGTAGCCGCAGCACTTCAAAGCTGCCGAAGAAAAATGTCTTGTTCTTTCCGTTGTATAGTTTCGGAAGGATTACCGGACCGCCCAGGTAGATACCGAAATTGTTCAGCTTGTCTTCGGTGACCGTGTTGGCAAAAGTGTCGGCGGCGTTGAAGTTGGTGTTCTGAACGTTCTCGAATGCGCCGCCATGGAAGCTATTGGTGCCCGATTTGGAAACGGTGGTCACGTCGGCGACGCCTCCGAATTCGGCTGGGTTGAGGTTTTCGCTGATTTTGATTTCTTCGATCGAGTTAAATGACGGGAACAGTTCTTGAAGCGCGCCCAGCGATCCCGGTCCAACGGAACTAATACCATCGATACTGAAGGAAAGCTGCGAAGGCCCCGCTCCAGCCACCTCGATGTTATTGTTGTTGTCGAACTGCACACCAGGCTGCGCACCCAACGTGGCGTAGGCGCTGGTGGACCCAGAGGAGCGCGTACTGATAGCCACCGGAAGGTCGGTTAACTCGATGCTGCCCTTTGTCTCAGCGATGTTGGAAGCATCGGTCTGGACCACGGCCACAGCCTCGACGGTCACCGAGGTAGCTTGCGAAGCGACCTTCAGATCAATGTCAATTCGTATGGTGGCGCGGGCCGCCACATCAAACGCCTGATACTCGGTCTTTTGGAAACCGGGCGCATCTACGGTGAGCTTGTAATTTCCAATCTCGACGTTGACAAATTCATATCCTCCGTTGGCGTTGCTCATTGCGGTGTGCTCTGCGCTGGTTCCCGTGTTCATCAGGGTGACCACCGCCATGGGAACAAAGCTTCCCGACGGATCCTTCACCGTGCCTAGGACGGTACCGAAGGTGGACTGGCCGTAACCGATCCCACAGAGAGCCAAAACGCAGGAAACCGAGAAGGCCAGTTGGAAAACAAAACGCATCCATCTGCTATCGCGAGGTACGAAGAAAACCGGGTATGTTGAGGAACCTGCTGATGACATCAAATCTCTCCTTGTGAATTTCGAGCGGCCCTGCTGCCTTCACGGGCGAAAACTGAAAAGCTATGCAACGCGCGTCCATCAAAGTTTTCGATAGACCTTATACGAATCGAAAACGGTTGCCCTACGGTGAGCTCGGATAACCGCATCGTTGGTACCTCACCTTCCACAAGCCGCATGCAGGGCTTGCGTACGAACACTGCTTTTACAGCGGATGCATTTACGTAGCAACCAGTTGGACGAACATTTCAGCTTTTTAAATCGAGAGCTCGCGGAGCTTCCGCTGCCCCTGCCACTAACCAAAAACCAACTTGGGTTTGATGAAATTTGGAGTCGAGTATAGCGAAGGGTTTCAATCGTGTCAAGGCCAACCTTGCGCAAGTTGCACCAACCTTGCGCGAATTGCGCGGGCGTTGCCGGGGTGATGGCGCACATCGGGAGGACCGGGCGATCCGCCCTCCACCGACGGGCTAATGTCCGAAAAGACCGCTTGCTCACGCGCCACCCTTCCGGTTTTCTTCGAGTCGATGTTCTCCAGTGCACGACTTCGGGTCGTCTCCGGGTGTGCTGCTGGCGCGCGGCTCGGTAGATTGCGCTCGTTATAGAGCCGCGTCCGCAAGGAAGCCGGTTTCGACAGGCACGCCAGTGGCTTGCCATCCTATTTTGGGTGTAGGCTTGAACCTTATGGCGGCTCTTTCCGATTCTCCGCTGGCGCGCGTAGTGGAGCTGCGGCTTTTGCGGGGCGGCGATCTGGATCGGCTGCTCGAAGAAGAGACGCGGGCCTGGCGCGAAACGCTGGACTGGGATTTCCGCGGGTCGGCCAATCTGGTCCGGCGCTTTCTGGAAATACAGGCGCTCAATGGCTACGCGCTCCTGATCAACGGGTATCCGGCCGGGTACTGCTACTACGTAGCGGAGGAGCGCAAGGGGCTACTCGGCGATCTCTATGTCCTGAAGGACTTCGTCAGCGTGGAGAACGAAGAGCGATTGCTGAACGCGGTAGTGGAAGGGCTGATGAAGACGCCGCTGATCCGGCGGATTGAATCGCAGTTGATGATGCTGCGGACGGGTCCGGCGATCGCGCTGCCACAGCCCAAATATGTTCGCACCTTCGTACGAAATTTTATGGAGATCGAGCGCGAAACGGCGGCTGATTTGGCGCAAAGGCGTCCCGCGCAGCCGATGGTGTTCGATAGCTGGTCCGAGCGCAAGCAGGACGAGGCGGCCACGCTGATTGCGAGCGCGTATCAGGGGCACATCGACAGCGAGATTAACGATCAATACCGGTCGCCCGCGGGAGCGCGGCGCTTTCTGATGAATATCGTGCAGTTTCCGGGGTGTGGAAGCTTCTTTCAGCCGGCTTCGTTTGTGGCGCTCGAACCGGGATCGGGGCGGCTGACGGGGATCTGCCTGGCGAGCCTGGTGCAGGCGGACGTGGGGCACGTGACGCAAGTTTGCGTGTCGAAGGCGGCGCGCGGAACGGGCGCGGGTTACGAACTGATCCGCAGGTCGCTCGAATCGCTGGCAAGACACGGGTGCCGCAAAGTGACGCTGACGGTGACCGCGTCGAATACCGAGGCGATCGGGTTATATGAGCGGATGGGATTTCGCAAGACGCGGAACTTCTCGGCCTACGTCTGGGACACCGGACTCTGACTTGCGGCTCAGGCTAAAGAGAAAGAACAGCAGCGCTAGCGGCGTGGCGGCGGCCCACGGGCTTCCGGCCAGATTCATGAGAAATGGAATGGGCGTGCAGACGAGCGTGGCTGCGATACGCGTCCACTTGTCGGCGCTCATAAAGATCGCGAGCCAGATGGAAAGCAGCAGCAGGCCCGCGTCGTAGCCGTAGACGTGCGGAGGAAGCAGCAGCGATCCGGCGGAGGCGGCAGCGATCCACTGCCAGAGCGAGGTTTGCCGGCAGGCGGCTGCCACCAGCAGGATCACGACGCCAACCAGCAGCGCCCGAAACATCGGATTGTCCACGCCGAAATTGAGCGCCAGGCCGTGGACGTTGATCATCAGCTCGGGGGATGGACTGAGCCGTTCGATGTCTTTGTTCCGAAGAAGCTGAAAGTATCCCGCGATCCCGCGCGTTCCGGATAGCCAAAGCGAAACCAGGGCCTCGGCGGCCACTGCGGCGCAGGCGCCCAGCAGCATTCGCCAGCGCTTTTGGATCAGCAGCGCGAGCGGCCACAGAAGGAACAAGTGAAACTTGATCAAACCCAGGCCAAGGCCCGCGCCGCCGGCGAATTGGCGGCCTTGCTCCAAGAGCGCATACGTGGCGATCAGGATCGCTAGAATCGCAACGCAGTCCTGTCCGGAGGCGATGCCCAGGGCGGTGGGAAGGTAGAGCGCGCCAAAAATGAGCGCATCGGGTCCCCAGCGGGAAAGCGCCCAGGCCCAGCATGCGAATAAGAGAGCGGATTGCAGCGCGAGCCAGATCCAAAACGCCACACCAAACGGAAGCAGCGCCAAGGGCGCAAGTAGCAGCGCATAAAATGGAGGACGCACGAACGGAACCAGCATTGGAAGGGCGGGGACGAATCTACGCTCGCGGTCCAATTGCACCTGGGGCGAATACATTTGCGCGAAGCTGCCTTCGAGCGCCAGCGACGCTCCGGTATAGAGATTCAAGAAGTCGTGTTGGCGGGCTTGCGGAACGATGACGGAGCCCCAGCCCAGCCACATCAGGCCGAACACCAGTACTGCAAACCAGGTCTGGAGGGGAACGTGCGGCATTGGCGCGCGGGAAGCGGGCGTGGTGCGCGCGGTTGCGGCCATCAATAGGAAATCGGACGCCGGGGACGGACACTTTAGCGGCGCGCGATAGAACTCGCGCAAAACGGAGCGGCGCGAGTCAGTTCCTGGCCGGCTCGGCTGTGCGCGCCGCACCCTTTGCGCTAATGACTGGCTGGCACGGTGGCGGAGGTCGTTGCCGGGGCCTGAGCCGCCGCCTGCAGCTTAGCGGCTTTGTAATCGGTAACCAGGCGTTTGGCAATCTTATCGGCGACGTCGGCGCTGGCGCCCATGAATTTGGCACCCAGGCTTTCAGCGGTGGCGGACCAGATCACGTCACCGTCCTTACTGACCAGGCGGACCGTAGCGATGGCCTCGTGCTTGCGTTCCTCGGTACGGCGGCTATCGTTTTCCCCGATGCTAATGCCGCCGGAGCGATTGCTGCTACTGGTGGCGTAATTGCGCAGGCCTTCACTCGAGCCCGAGCTGATCTGCGAGTGCGCGTTGATGCCTTCCGCGGATTGGAAGGTATCGGTGAAGACATCGTCGTCGCCCGCGCCTTTGAGAACAGCGTCGGCCTTGTCTTCGTCTTCGGTAATGACGAACTGTTTGGAATTGTGCAGGCTGGTCATGAGCAGGTCGCGAAGCTGGAGCGCCGCATCGCCCCCGGTGAGGATCGCGATGTAAATCCGGCGAACCTTGCTCAGGTGTTCGGCGGCTTCCTGTTCGGGCGTCTGCTCTTCCAGGTACGGCGCGAAAAATAAGACGGCGCATAAGAACCACGGCATGCATCACTCCTTAAGATAGATCGGGAAAGAACCGCTTACTAACATGCGGGGCTCGGCAAATTCCCGGCGTTCAAGAGCCACAGGCGTCAGCAGGCGCTTTCGCCACACGCTTCCACGGCACACGCGCGAAACGGAGAGCGGCGCGGGCTAGCTCCTGATATCCCTGGCGGTGCGCGCCGCACCCTTTGCGCTTTTGAGGAACTCGCGCAAAACGGAGCGCGGCGCGAGCCAGTTCCTGCTTCGTTTAGTGGTGCGCGCCGCACCCTTTGCGCTTCTAACAACCTGGGTCGAAACCGGCTCCCTTACGGTCGCGGCTCGGTAGCGCGCGCAATCTACTGAGCCGCGCGCGTGAGCAAGCGGTCTTTTCGGACTCTCGACACAGCGCTCCCAAACTAACCCTTGCCGCTCTTGCGAGCGTCTTCGTCCTGGAATTCCACTTTGCG
>Ga0302325_10009946_pt1 | contig 20685 bp, 25 predicted proteins | sample Palsa_T0_2_FD_201948 | JGI IMG/M metagenome (GOLD analysis project Ga0302325, IMG submission 201948) | Peat permafrost microbial communities from Stordalen Mire near Abisko, Sweden - Palsa_T0_2 | ecosystem: Environmental > Terrestrial > Soil > Palsa > Peat permafrost | place: Sweden: Abisko...
CCCTCACGCGGGTTTCCCGATCGACGCCTGGTCGGTCGACGTGTTCGGTTTGCTCTTTTTCGGGAAGGAGCCTGAGGACCGCAGGGAGGCGATAGAAGAAGTGAAGCAGGAAGGGATCAGGCGCTGGGGGAAGTGGAGCTGGATGGCTTTCTTCTACGTGGCGCAGGACCTGAAAAACCTCTCAAAGCGCCTTGGTCTTGAGCTGAGGCTCGAATAGAGTCGTTGCGCTGTTGGAGGACGCGCCCTTTGCGTGCCTAGACCAGCGTGAACGAAGTGACCTGCATCGTCTCGCTTATCGTGTCGGTCTGGCCGTTACCCAGGTTCGTGGACCCGGCATAGTGGAAGTTCGTCGCAAGGGGGGCGCTCGCTCCGGACGGGGTTCCCACTGAGAACGAAAGAGCTGTGATGGTGGAGGTCTGGCCGTTGCACTCCGGCTCCGTGATGGGGAGGTTGGTTGCGGAATAGTTCGTTACCGTCAGCTTCTGAGTCCCGATTGTGACAGTCGAGGTACCCGTAGAGTGGGCGTAGGAGGAGTAGGTACTCTGAGCGTTGTCGGCATCGATCTGCAGTATGAAGCCGGCGAAGATCCCGACGGCGAAATCCTGCGACTCTGAGCCGGTGTAGTTGAATCCCTGACCGTTGACTGACGCGTAAAGCCCTACTATGGCGCCGCTCTTCAGTATCCAGGCCGAGTATGTGAGGGCCTCGCCTTGAGCATTGTAATTGATGTTGACCTTGTATGTCGTCGAGCTGACGTAGACAGTGCTGAAGGACTCAGTGACGTTGTAGCTCGAGATGGTAGACGTGGCAGTGGCGTTTGAAGTGCTCGAGCTTCCCTGGTAGATCACCGCCATGGCGGAGTAAGCGCTCAGGAGCGGAATCACGTTCACGGACGCGGACAAGGTCGAAGTACTGCTGCTAGTGGTGCAGACCGTTGAGTCGGTGGCGGTCGAGGTCGTAGTGGTGCTCGAAGTGGAGCTGGTCTTCAAAGTCGCGCTGGTCGTGGTTGAGCTGGAAGTCGTCGTGGTGGGCGGCTGCGTCGTTGTGGACGTCGAGCTCGTCGTGCTTGGTGTTGAGCTGGTCGTAGTACTGCTGGTGGTGGGTACTGACGAAGAGCTTGTCACGATCGCTGTCGACGACGTCGTTGATGGTGTCGACGATGCTGACGAGGAGGTCATTGACGTGGTAGTCGAGTTTGAAGTTGAAGAAGATAGAACCGCGTAAGCTCCTACGCCTGCCACAGCAACAACCACAATAACAATTACAGCAATAACCGCTGGTGCAATCCCTGGTCTGCTGGTTAACACAAGCTAGGCGACATTCGTATCGTATTTAACTCCTGAGTAAGAATCTTCTACCTTCGCGTCGGTCTGCGGCCTGCGGGAGAATTATTCTACGGTACGAAGACCGCTGCAGCCACGGTGGAAGTCCAGAGGCCATTCTTGTCTCCCGAGGCGGATTGGGTGATATTAGTGGTCTTGATTATCATCCCGCTCGACTTGAATAGCTGCTCCCTCTCGCGCCACGCCCTGGCAGGGTCGAACTCGATCCCCATCGTCGTCGCGAGCATCGTCGCCGCGAGGTCCTCGACGTAGTCTCCCGCAGCCTCCTCAGTCTGCCCGTAGGTGTGGTGCTCGGAGATGTAACCATACTGAGTCTTCCTCGAAGGTATCGCGAGGCCCACGGACGACACTACGAGCCTGTGCGGTTCGTTGGTCGCGTTCCTTGCCAGGACGACGAAAGTTATCTCACCGGGGGTCAGAAGCTTCCTTCCCTTCTCCTTCGGAAGCAGTCTGCAACCGGCGGGTATGATACTCGACACTGTGACCAGGTTACAATGCTGTATGCCAGCGTCCCTGAGCGCAAGCTCGAACGACTGAAGCTGCTCTGTGTGCCTCCCCACTCCCTTGGTCAGAAAGAACTGCTTCGGAATCACGCCGCTAAGGGTTGTACTTGCGTGCCTTAAGGTGTTCTGCGAGCTTAGACTGACTGCAACGCCTATTACAAGCTCAATACGCGCTCGCTCTGTTCCTCTTGCCCAAAACATCTCTCGGACTGAGCACCAAGACCAAAGACCTCATGGAAGTTCCACCGGTCGTGGTGACGGAGGGGGCAACTGTAGATGAGGCTGCGAGCATCATGTGGGAGAAGAACATCGGGAGCGTGATAGTCATCGACGGTTCGGGCAAGATGATAGGGATAGTCACCGAGAGGGACATGCTTTTCGCCATAACGAAAGGCCTCACAGGAAAGGCGATCCCAGTCTCCAGCATAACCTCAAAGACGGAACTCAAGGCGACCCCGACTCAGAGCATAGCCACGGCTGTGGAGACGATGAGGAAGGGCGGCGTCAGGCATCTTCCGGTTGTCGACAAGGCCGGCAGACCTCTCGGGATGATTTCGATGCGGGACGCGCTCGATATCACGGGCCCGATTCTGAAGCAGGTGCTGCGAAGGATGTCGAAGTCCGCGTCAGAGTAATTACGAAAGTTTTGCGAGCTTCATGCTGACATCCCAGAGCTTCTTCGCTTCCAGCTCGTCGTATGATTCGTGCGACGAGACCTGCTGCTTCTTGTCCACGAAGTACTTGCCGGTCACCTTCGCTAGCTCCGGCGCAGACGCTAGATAGACCGACGTCTCAGCCCCGTTCTCCGAAGGGTTCAGGAACGGCGTCACTGCGAGCATGAACGCCCCCATCAGTCCGGCGTCTGCCCGCCCAAGATTGGTGGCGACGGCCCCGGGGTTGACGCAGTTGACGGTGACTCCCGTGAGTCGCAGCTTCCTGGCGAGTTCGTACGTGAACAACACCACCGCGAGCTTGGACGCGGCGTAGGACGTGGACCCCTTGTAGTGCTTCTTGTTCTCGATGTCCTTGAAGTCGATGTGGGCCTTCAAGTGGAGCGCTGAGGTGACGTTGATTATCCGGGAAGGGGCGCTCGCCACCAGCCTCGGGAGCAGGAGGTTCGTGAGGAGGAAGGGTGAGAGGTAGTTTACTGCGAACGTCTTGACTATCTTGTCGGGAGACATCTCGCGCTTGTTCAGGACAACACCGGCGTTATTGATCAGTACGTCCAGCCTTCTGTAGCGGCTGTCAAAATCCCGCACGAATTCCCTGACCGACGCTTGCGAGGCCAGGTCCAGGATCATCAGTCGGACATTCGGGTTCTTGCCTTCAACCTTCACCTGCGCGAGGGCGGCTTCGCCTCTTTCTTTATCGCGGCAGGCCATGACGACGGTCGCCCCCATCTTCGCCAGCGCGATGGCGGTCGCCTTGCCGATGCCTGAGTTTGCCCCGGTTATCACTACCGTCTTCCCGATCATCGGCCGAGGCTCGCTCATCGAGCCGGTTTCACGGCTTGTGAGAGTTAAGTCTTGCCCGCGCGTACCGTCACTTGATCAGCCTAAGCGTCCAAAAGTCGTGGGCGAGTTCAGGGTCAAGCAGGTAGGCATAGGGTATCGTGAAGTATCCGTTCATTCCCCAATCCGTTCCGTACGAGTTCCTCACCAGGAACCTCTGCGTCGCGTCGTCATAGCCAACTGCCACGACGGCGTGCATACCTGCGACCTTCTCCCCCTTCTTCGGCATCTGGACGATGCCGGTGTTCGCAACCCGCTGTCCGACGAAGCTCGCGTAGACCTTGATGCCAAAGACGAACGGGAATCCAGCGGCGAGGCATGACTTGAGCTCTTCGAGGTTGTGCATCATCCTGAGGTAGGTCACCGTCCTGTAGCGCCTTCCCTCGGTGTAGCACGGGGACTTTGGCTTGACCTTCAGCAGCTTCTCGTCGTACTCCCACAGACCTTCGTGTGGGGCGCCCTGGGTTGCGACGCTCTTGATGCCATCGCGGATTTGGCCACCAGCGTCCTTCTGTATAGTGCCCTCCACGGCGCGCTCATTGTAGTAGATGAACAGTCTGGAAGGCACGAACCTCCCCTTTTTTTGGTGGATCTCGTCGAACTCCATCGCAGCGGCGATTGCGTTACTAGTGCAGGAATTGAGGTTCCCCTGGTCATAGACCGGCGGGAATTCTGCCCTCAGGTCGACCGACTTTGGAAGCTTCTTTGGAATCTTGACGGTGTCCGCGTAGAGCTTGTCGCGCTTGTCCGGTACATCCTTTACCCATCCGAACTTACGTTTCACGCGTGCGAGGGATCTTGCTCGGGTTATAAACTGAGCCGCTAGTCGTCTGGCTTTTCGCGAGGAAGCACTTCAGAAACGCCTAACGGGTACCACGAGGCCGTGGCGTTCCTAGCGATCATCGACCCTGCAACCAGAGACAGGCTCAGTTCATTCACCTAACCAAGACCTTGGTCGTGCTAGTAACCGCCCACGTCCCACTCTCGACCGCCGTAGGAAAACGCATGGAAGGCCGGGGGTCTTTTCAGAGAATAAGAGGCCGGCGCACGGGAAGTAATCACTTCATGTTACTGCCGCGCCGGTACCTAGACTAAATACGGGCCTCAAGGGCTGACACGAGATGTCACTGCCAGACGACGAGGCCCAGATCGACGCGAAGCTCAAGGAGGCGGAAAAGTCGATCGCTGAGCTGCAGAAACTCAGACTGGACCTTCTGCAGGCCAAGAGGGCCCTGAAAAAAGGGGTGAGCGCCGCTGCACCCGTGCCCCAACCGCCGCGCCCCGAATTGAACGAGAAGGCCATAGAGAAAGCCCTCAACATGCTGGAGTGGAGGAACTTCAAGAAGAAGGACGGCGAGTGGACGTTCCTCAGGGACATGAACGGCAAACTCGTCGAGGACCTGACGGGGGTGACGGAATTTGTGGACGAGTTGAGGAAGGGAAGGCAGGTCGTGGTGGGCAAATACAGGTACGTCGCATCCGAGGACAAGTTCCTGAACAGGTACTCCGCCCAGAGCGAATGAGCATAAGGCCTCCTGCAGGGTAACGCGCCTCGACCGCGTCGGTTCGGCCGTCCGTTAGTTAATTAACAAGCCCAAGTCAGCTTCTCTCGGCGTTATACCACCTGACGAGCATTAAGACCGCCTCCTTGCTGACGATAGCTGGGGGCGTTTTCTATGTCATAGGCGGAGGGGTTGTCGCGCTGCTTGTGGGCTCGCTGTCGTCCCTTTCTGGAGACCTCGGAGGTCTCGGAGGTTTCGGCGGTTTACTCGACCCTTGCTCGGATTTAGGCCAGATGGGCTCAGCGTGCGCTTCATCGTCGACCTCATCTAGTTCCACAACGTTACTCAGTGGCTCTGGGCTTGACTCGCTTGGATACGTTGTGGCCGGTTTCGGTGTGTTTGCCGGGATTATGATTATAATCGGCGGGATACTCTTCCGTTCCCCGTTGCCCGATAGAAGGAAGATCGGGGGAATCCTGGCGGCCGTAATGATACTCCTCGGTGGTCTCGCGACCCTGGGAGGGCTGGTCATAGGGTTCTTTCTCGCAGCGATAGGGGTATACCTTGGCCTGACCTACAAGGCAAGCGGGCGGGGGATGACGTTCGGTCTCGGTCCTGTGGGCTCAGTAACACTGGGATCTAACAGCCCTGTCGCGTCGAGCGGCCCTCTGACGACCGCGCCCGCGGGCCCGGGTCCCCTGAACTACTGTATCAAGTGCGGGTCCCAGTTACGCCCCGGGTCCGTCTTCTGCGGCGCGTGCGGGGCCAGAGTCGTCGACTAGAACAATCAACAAGTGTTGGGTGTCCGATACGTTTATATTGGTTCCCCAATATGGGATGTCCGATAGCAATTGTCAGTTAGCATCCAAAAGAAGGCAGAGTTGAAGGAAAAGACCGAGTTTGGCATCCCGATAGACAACAGTTTCTCCAAACCCGCCACAGAGGAGCAGATTCAGAGAACCGTTTCGGGACTAAAGGCCCGCAAGTTCAACGTGGAAGTCGTGGACACCCCAGCAGCAGCGCGGACCTACGTCAATTCGATACTGCCGAAGGGCAAGAACGTCCTGACGCCGTCCAGCGAAACCGTGCGGCTGTCGGGCCTGGACGAGGACATCAACAACTCTGATCAGTACAAGTCGGTCCGCAACGAGATCATGAAGCTCGACCGTAACACGCAGATGCACGAGATGAGGAAGCTCGGAGCGACGCCAGATGCGATAGTTGGCAGCGCCCATGCCGTGACGGAGGACGGACGAATCTTAGTTGCCTCAGCGAGCGGCAGTCAGATAGGCCCCTACTCCGCAGGCGCAAGCATGGTGGTATTGGTCGTGGGTTCGCAGAAGATAGTCCCCGACCTGGAGACCGGGTTAAGGCGGCTCGATGACTACAGCTACCCGAAGGAGGACATCAGGGCAAGGGCGAAGTATGGAATGGGAAGCTTCCTAGCCAAGACCCTGATAATCAGCGGGGACTACCCCCCGGGACGCACGACCGTCGTCCTCGTCCGCGAACCGATAGGCTACTAGACGCGCATCCAAATCAAGCGGGGACGACCCCGCTCGAGAGGATGATGACCGAGCCAATGATGAGGAACACGACGACGGAGACCTGCCTTATCCTCTTGGCTGACAGAACCGTGGCGAGCCTGCTCCCGAGCACAGTCTCGAGTGCGGCAGCCGCAACGAGGGCGACCGCGGCAGCGGAGAAGACGAGCAGAATGTTCCTGAACTGCGCTACGAACACGATCGTCAGCAGTTCGGTGGCGTCACCCGCAAGGTCGAGGACAATGAGCGTCCCTATTATCCCCAGGAACGCGTAGAGCTCTTTCCTGCCGAGGCTCTTGGCGAACCTCCCTTCGTTCTTCTCGATGTGATCCTCAAGCTGTAGTCCCCGGAAATATTCCAGCGCCGCATAGCCCAGCATTATCACCCCTCCTGCGACCTTGACCCAGAATATTGGCACGTACTTGACCAGCTCCGCCCCTAACAGGACGATTATTGCCGTCGAAGACGTGAACGCAATCGAGCCGGCCGCAAACACCATCACTGGCCTCATCTTTGCTCCGAGTGACAGGAGCAGAAGGGCGTCCTTGTCCGTCAGTTCGGCCACAAAAATCGTCACGAGTACCGTGAAGAAACCTGCGGCCAGGACCGAGAAGTCCGACGCAATCGCCACCCTGGAGTCGACCAAATGCGACAAAGATTTAATTATTCTTGCTCTGTGACAACATTCGGGCTTCGATTCAATGTTACAAGATGGCATGTCTCGCAGACGAAGTGATTCGCCATTCAAGGCAGACGCTCTTGACCTGAAAATCATGCAGCTTCTCGCGGAAGACGGGAGCCTGAGCTACAAGGGCCTGGCCGACAAGCTGGGAGTCGACAAACGGACCGTCGCGAAGCACTTCGAAGAGCTGAAGAAGAACGGCGTGCTCAAGATCACCGCCGACATCAACTGGCCTATGATCGGCGTCGGTGCATCCGCATTCGTCGGCACGATGACGGCCCTCGGCGATGAGGACGTCGCAAAACTATACGATTACATCAGGCGCGAGCCGCGGGTGATCGAGGCGTTCTCCACGGTGGGCTCGGACGAGTACTTCCTGTACGTCCTCGACACCGACCTGCAGACCATGAGAGAGGAAGTGCTGCGGAAACTCGAGCCCCTGACTGCGGACCTCTCGACGGCGATCGTATCGAGCCGGATCAAGGCCAAGAACCATGCGGCCTTCCTCTCGTTCCTCATCGAACGCAACGAGAAGCCGGTGTCGCGCAAGTCCCCGTGACCTGATAGCTTCCCTCTGGTTTATACCGCACCGAAGTGTCCGAGCATCCAAGATGGAACCCAAGGTCGTCGTGATTACCGGGGCCAGCAGCGGCATCGGCGCAGCCCTGTCAAAGAACCTCGGAGCGAAGGGGAACAAGGTCGTACTCGCCGCAAGGAGGGAGGCGCTCCTCAAACAGGTCGCGGCCGAATCTGGGCCCGATGCCCTGGCCGTCGTCACGGACGTGACCAGCAGGATCCAGATGGAACACCTCAGAGATGTCGCCATCGACGCCTTCGGGCGCGTGGACGTCTGGGTGAACAACGCGGGTCGGGCCACCGGAAAGACCGTGATGGAGGTGACGGACGAAGAGTTCCAGAGCATCATCGACGTCGTCCTCAAGTCCACCCTCTACGGGATGCAGACGATCGTACCCCACTTCCAGGAGAGGGGGCAGGGCCTGCTAGTCAACGTCTCCTCCACCCTCGGCAGGGTCCCGTTCGTGACGTACCGCTCCATCTACAGCGCTGCAAAGAGCGCCGTGAACATATTGACCGCGAACCTCAGGATGGACCTAATGGCAAAGTACCCTGGGATCCATGTCTCACTAGTGCTCCCGGGGATTGTCGATACGGACTTCCACAGAGTCGCGCAGACGCCGATGCGGATGAAAGCCGGCGAGCGAGTAGGCAACGCCATTGTGCTCTCAGCCGACGAAGTGGCAGCGCAGACAGCCACGCTTCTCGAGAACCCAGTCCCTGAGATGTACATCCCGGCCGGCGCTTCAGAGTTCGCCAAGCAATACTACCAGGATGTAGGCGCCTTCGAAGCGCGAATGGTCCAGCGCTGAAGGCTTTCGACGACGCGTCTGTGGAGGCCGCTGTTTCATTTATCAGATGCTCTCTGATACGGTAGCCTTCAGTTGAGTTCCGACTCGTCCATTGCCGGCCTGAGCAAAGGCAGGGTCGAGGCACTCACAGACGGTATCTTTGCCACAGTCATGACCGTTCTCGTCCTCACCCTGAGCGTCCCGTTAGTCGCCAGCTCTCTGACCGGTTCCCAGCTCACTCAGGGAGTCGATGCCGCAGTCGCAAACCTGGTGCCAGACATCCTGAGCTACGTCCTGAGCTTCCTGCTCCTCGCGGTAATGTGGATGAGCCATCACTACGTCTTCCATTACATCTCGAAGATCAATCGGCAGATACTCTGGCTGAACATCATCTTCCTCCTCACGATTGGTTTCATCCCCTTCTCGACTGCCCTGCTCGGAAGGTACCCGTTCGTCCAGCTTCCAGTGATAATCTACGGCGCTAACGTCGCCGGCGTGGCGATCGCTATGCAGGGTTTCCTGCAATACGCGGTGCGCAGCAAGATGCTGATCGCCGAGGGAGACGCCGCCGAACTCATGAACAGGATAATCTTCCGCTGGAGACTGGGAGTGATAATCTACTCCTCAGCGATAGTCGTCTCTTTTGTAAGCACTCAGATCAGCGTCGCGATCTACGTCATCGCCCTTTGCTATTACGTTATCTCGAGCAGTCTTCGAACAGGTCCAGTGGCGACCGTCAGCAGCTGACCGAATCCAGATTGAACCATCACAGACTTCACCTTTGGCATTGGGGGCGCTTCTTGTCCCAATCCTCTAGAGATTAGGGAACGATTTCGGAATTTCTGTAAATATGATGAAACCGGTCGTAAGCATTGAAAATGATGACGAAGAACTTCAAGGCAGCGACACTCGCAGCGGCTGCGGTGGCCCTGACCGCGCTACTGCTGGCATACCCAGCGATAGTTGCGCCAGCGTCAGCGCAGACATCTCCAAGCACGTCCACCTCTTCAGCAACATCTACCACATACGGCAACCCCGGAGGCCAGGATGGCCAAGGTCCTCCCGGTAACGGGGGTCCAGGGTTCGGCGGCCCGCAGCAGCGGGGCGGTCCGGGGCAAGGACAGGGACAGGAGGTCAATGTCACCGACGGGGAGACGTTCACCGTCACCAGCACATCCGGGCACTACGTGGTCGTAGGAAGCGCCTCCGACAACGGCACTGCATCGGGTACAATCACCTTCACTGTGACCGGCAGCCTCACCGCAGGAGACACCCTCTCTATCAGCGGTACGGTCGTGGTCGCAGGGACGACATACACCATCTCATCCGGCTCCGCCGAGATGAACCCATCAGCATCAGCAGTATCTGGACAGGGCGCGACGACCCCAACGGGCGAATTCCTCCTGCAGGCATCCGCTCATGGAAGCTTCGTCGGCTCGAACGGCCAGGTGTCGCTCGACCTGAGCAACGGCACGACTGAGTACCTAGTCTCCCTCACGGGCGCAGTAACGAGCTAGACCGGTACTCTCCACCTTTTTTTCTTCCAAGCCTCGAAAAGCCTTACCCTGTCCGGGGTTTCCATTCATCGCACACGTACCAGGGATTGACGCGGGTGGAATACTTGACGCAGTAGGCGCGGCACCAGTTGTCCGTCACAAACTTGCAGGTGAGGCAGCTCTCGTCGGGGTCTGACTTTGTGCTCACCTTCCGGTAGTTCGGAGGACGACCCGCAGGGCGAGTCTTGCTCTCAGAATCTTCCACTTGTCCCACGTTGACGCCGATTGCACCGCTTTCAGAAATGTCTTTCGTGGTGCTCATTTACATCCTTCCGTTAAGCCTCGGAGACCATGTTCCCTTCGCCTGAGCAGACCATAGGTCTCTGGTTCCTGGTGACGGGGTCGACCGGTTTGGTCGCCATGGGCGCTGACAAGGGGATGGCCAGGTTCCGTGTTGGTACAAGGATAAGGGAGCGTTCGCTCTGGTTGATTGCACTTGCCGGCGGTTTCTGGGGTATCATTCTCGGCGCGTTCCTCTTCCATCACAAGACCTCGAAGGGCGGATTCTGGCCGCCTGTGGTGCTCGCTGTGATAATCTGGATCTTCCTAGCCGCGTTAGTCTTGCATTATCACGGACTCTAAAGTCCCGATTTACGTTTGTGCCATTCTGAGCGCACATGGAATTCACTTGAGCCTGCCTTATTTATAGTCGGAAAACGAATGCATTTTCAGTATTTATACTGAGGATTCACTCGTAAGCCGTAAATAGAACAGGCCTGCAACACCACTTCGATCGCCTTGAAGAAAATCGAAGCTATCATCAGGAAGGAAAGGTTTGAAGGCGTCGACGCGGCCCTGAAGGCAGTAGGAGTGGGCGGCCTGACGCTCGGGGATGTCATGGGAAGGGGCCGGACCAGAGTGGTCACGACAGTCTACTCGAGGGGCGTGTCCACCAGAGAAGACGAATACGTCAGGCACTACAAGATCGAGATACTCGTGAAGGATGAGGATACGGCGAAGGTCGTGGATGCGATCATGAACAGCGCTAGCACCGGAGGAACCGGAGACGGCAAGATATTCGTCAGTTCGGTCGATGAGGTTCTGGACATCGGCTCGAAGCTGGAGGGGAAGAAAGCCGTTGAGATGCGGGACATGGCCCCGGTCACCGTACACTCCTGAGTGTCGGGCGGTCGCTGGGCGGTCAGCGTTTGAAGAAACCCTGAGGTTGAGCTAGGTGGGACTGCTCAACTTGTGGGTCTTCAGGTCTAGCTGGAAGCTGTCCACCTTCTGCACCTGCGCCTGAGCACCCTCAGCGGGGACCGGCGCGGCGTAGTAGACTCCCGACAGTGTTTGAGCGGTCGCGCGCATCGTCAGGTAACCGTGCATGGTGTCGCAATAGTTCACTAGCGTAAGCTTCTCGCCCTGTACCTTGTAGGGAAGGCTTACCGGAGCTCCTCCCGCTTGTGTCTGGACCTTGTACAGGTTCCAGTAGCCGCCGCCCCCGGCCGCGAAGTAGGGGACGGTCCTGTTGTCCTGGCCCATCACACGAGTGAAGCGCTGATAGTTGTGCACGTGTCCGGCGAAGACCATGTCCGGGATTCGCCCGGCCTTCTCGAACGCCGCTTCGAGGGTCGTGCTCATGTAGACGCTCCCGGAATGGACGCTATCGAGGGAGTACGAAGGATGATGGGCGGAGACGATCAGGGCGGAGTCTGCGGGCGCGCTCTCCAGCTCTCTCACCAGCCAGTCTATCTGATTCTGGTCGAACTGTCCTCCTTCCGGCACGTTGGAGTATAGCCCAATCATGGTCACAAAGGGACACTCCAGCGTCCAATACGCGTTCGGCTGAGTCATCGTCAGCCGCGACGCTTCCCCTGCGTCTGGGGATGTCTGTGGTGTCGTCGAGCAGAAGTTGGTCATGAACGCCTCCAGAGAGCTTACTCCTGCCGTGGCGACGTCTCCGTCATGGTTGCCAGGTATCGCGAAGATGGGGGCCGGATAGTGGGCGTAGGGCTCATAGAACTGCGGGTAGTAGTTGGCCGCTTCTCCATAGTAATAGACGACGTCTCCGATGATGTAGAGGAACGACGGGCTTGGCGTCTTGCTGTAGTCAGCCTCCATCGCGTTGGCCACAGCCTGCTGCGGCTGCGGATATGCGACGCCACCAGTGTCGCCAACCGCGTGGAATGAGATGCCGCCTGACTGGGTTATCGCCGCGATTTGCTGGGCCGGAAGGATGTCCGAGAGCGAGAGGTGATAAGGTGAGGAGCCGGTCGGAGGAGGGAGAGGCTGGAACTTCTGGTTTCCGAGGGGTGCCTGCTGGATGGAGTAGACGAGCCCGGACTTGCGACCTCCGTCGAACTTTTGCATTCCTTGTTGATTTTGCCCGGCGATTGAATTAAGTGTTTGCAGGGTCTGTCAACGAAATCCACTTTTGCTAGGTGTAAAGCACCATAAATGATATGACCACCATCTTAGAAGGCTTGAGCGAGTGTCGAATCTGTCATCGATTTTGAGCCGCATCGGCGGATGGAGGATGGTCTCTCTGTTTCTTGCTGCTGAGTGCCCCTTCGGTTGCGGGTTTCAGGGCCCAGTCATCAAGCCTTCCTTACGACATCATCATCCCTCCCGGATACTACCAATACTTCCCGATCACCACCGTTTCGAGCACTTCGGCCGTCTCGTTCGCAGTTTCGAGCAACACGTCGCTGTCCACGGCGTTCATGACATCCTCCCAGCTCGTTTCGTTCAACAACAGCGAGTCGGACCTTTCCGACTCTGTCTACCTCTTGAACGGGACTTCCGCCCACGACACTATACACGAGCCTCTCGGGACCTACTACTTGGTCCTCTTCGCATATGGCAATACCGCCAACGCGACATACGGATTGCAGTCGTTCCCCATAGACCCGTACTATGCAACGCCACTGAACCCGCCTCAACCGACAGGGGTCGCCTCGTTCGGCCTCTACAACCAGTCGGGTAATGCCGTCCCCTACCAGGTGGAGACGAGCGAAGTGGTAGGAGTGGCGAGCGTCGGAGCCCTCGATGCGTACAATGCTTCAGCGGCTGCCGATTCGAGCAACATCTCGGGAGCTACAATCCAACTCAACTCCATCCTCGTCGTGAATGAATCAGGGGGACAGCAACAGGTCTACTGGACTCAGAACACCCCTGATTTCGTGACGGCCACCTCACAGGTCGCGTATGGCGACAACCTCTGGAACTTCAGCGTGTCCGGGGACGAGACCAACAGTACCATTACCTCTCCAGACGGAGGATACGTCTCTCCGAACACTGGTTCGAACGGTGACTATTACAGCCAGGAGATATCGAATTCTACCTACGCCTTCCCGTTCGTGCTAGCTCTCTTGATGAACGAGACGGTCGTGCCAGGCACGGGAGTCGTAGTTGGGATGGGAGCGCAGATGCTGCAGAACGGCTCCGCCCCGGCGACCCCTGTCGTCTGGTTCGACAGCATAACTATCCACGACGCGACGGCACAGGATGCGTACTTCCTGGTATCAGGCAACCAGACCACCCCCAATGGACTCTACTACGACACCGAACTAATCTTCGGTGGCGAGAACAATGGAGAGCCGACAGACTTCACACAGCTGACCGCCTCGCTGGGCATCTTCTACTTCAACGACGCTACCGGTGTGCTGGACTCGTTCCCCTCCCTCTACAGCTTTGGCGGCGACACCGCCGAGGCTGCCGACAACCTGCAGGTATCCTACTCTGGAAGCGGCTTCTCGCAGGTTACCACAGGTACGCCTGACTACCAATACCTAGGGACCGCGTCAGGGACTCTCGCGTATCCCCTGTCGCTCTCCAACATGACCCTGCCGAGTTCCTCCTTGACTCAGACATCATCCGCATCTACGCAGAGCGCCACATCCACGGCCAGTAGCCAGACGAGCGTTCAGTCTTCGTCCTCCGCCACTGCCTCCACAACGGCCTTGGGCTTGTCTTACCTGCTCATGCTTTCGCTTGCAGCAGCGGTCGCCGCCGTGACCATCGGCTACGGGACTCGTTCCCGCGTCCGGCACGTCCAGGCCCATTCTCGGTAAGACTGGGGGAGTCGGGCCGTCCTTGGGCGAGCCTTAGCGGGCCGGTAGCCAGCGTGGCCAGAAACCTCAATTCCCAGGTTGGTCGCCCTCTTCGGCCTTCACTCTCTCTCCCCTCACTTGGGAGCTCTTCGCTCTCCGGATCCTGACTGCGAAGATGAGCTGTCGAACGCGATTCATATACGTCACCCATATTGTTTACCTAGAAAACATGGAGAATATGTTGTTGGCGAGAAGGAAGACTTCGTAACGTGGTCACTGAATCTTCGGTATTTTCAAAAGTGGCCCGTTCTGACCCAGCACCCATATCTCCCACCGGTGCCTGAGTTCCATGTCAAGAGCTGCAAGCCTCCCGCGAGGGACGGCCAAGATCCGCCTGATGGAACCCTCGTACATCACAGACGGCTCGAACCACAGGCTCCCGTAGTTCTTCGCAGTGAACCTCTTCATGCTTGGGTGGGTCTCGCATTCTGCTATCACTAGCTGCTCCGAGCGGTCGACCGACCTCAAACCAAGGAGGTCGGGCCGGTAGGCCTCCCAGTGTATCCATTGGGCGGGCGGGAACAGCGGCTCCTCGACGACGCGATAGCTGTCTCGCTCCAGGTCGCCTTTGACGATGCGCTTCATCGAGCGATGTAGGTCCGACTCTGTCACGTCGCTCTATCCCTGCGCGGCGATGACTTCTGCTCCATGCTCAACAAAGCTGGAGCCGGTGTGAAATATCCGCCATCTTTTTGCCGTTATTGAGCTCACTTTCAGTCCCCTCCTGGACGCTATACTATTCTTCCCCGCTTGGGATAAATAGCCGGGGAAGTCTCATCCCGACATGGACTCAGTAGTTCACTTCGAGATTCCCGCTGACGACCTGAAGAGAGCTTCCGCTTTCTACAAGAAGGCGTTCGGATGGAACGCGGAGGAATTCAAGGACATGGGTTATTGGATGCTCGCCACGACCGAATCCACCGAGCAGGGCATGCCAAAGAACCCAGGGTCGATCAACGGCGGGATGGGCAAGAGGGCAGGTCCGCTGAAGGGCATCGTGGTGACGATTGCCGTCAAGGACATCGACAAGTCTCTTGCCAAGATCGAGACGCTGGGCGGCAAGACCGTCGCCAAGAAGCAGGCGATCGGAGGGGACATGGGCTTTACAGCGTACTTCAAGGACAGCGAAGGCAACATAGTCGGCCTCTGGCAAGCCTCAACGTAGGGGCTCCACACTTTTTTCCGTGAGGATGGGCCAAACGGTTCCATCCTCAATTTTTTCGCATCGTTTAGGTCCGCGGTCTGATAGAGGTCGACTGCTCGGCTTTCCTATGATTCCTCAGGACCGGTCTCGAGAAACCACAGAGCCGTAATATTGTCCTTAAATCTGCAAACGCATCGAGATACGACCATGGGATCGGTCACCAACCTCGTGGTGCTGCTCGTTGCCCTGATAGTGCTCTGGGTGATCGTCTCGATACCGGTGTTCATCGCAGCAAGGGCGGTGACGTCTGGGCGTCCGAACAAGGTGGGCTTCGGTTCCGCGATGGTCGCGACGCTCGGAGGCGCCATAGTCTACGTCATAGTCCTATACGGGGCCTCCGTCCTCCTGACGGCCCTGGTAGGGGGCGCGGGCGTCATCATCGCCCTCATCTTGGCCATCGTTGCCTGGCTGGCGGTCTACAAGAGCTCGTTCGAGGTAGGCTGGCTAGGGGCTCTAGCCATCGCGATTCTGGCTGCTATAGTCCTGATCATCATCAACGTGATTCTAGTGGCGATCCTCGGCGTCTCGCTTCCGAGTTTCTTCCATCCTTTCTGAGACGACCAAATCGTTAAGAGAAAGCTGTGAGCCTCACAGGCGTATGAAACAATCGCCCCTGGACTCGCTATATTCACAAGTCGCACGTAAGGTATTGAACGAATCGCTCTCGCTCAAGAGGGGCGAGTCGCTTACCGTCGAGACCTGGAACAACGGTCTCCCCTTCGCCCGCCAGGTCGTCCTCGAGGCCAGGAGGATGGGGGCGATACCGCTGACCGTCTTCGAGGATGAGGACGCGTACGTCGAAGGCGTCAAGGTGGCCCCAGCGGATATGGTGGGAGAGATGGGGAAGCATGAATACGGGTTGCTCTCCGCAAGCGATGCCTACGTATTCATACCCGGCCCAGTCCTCGGCAACTTCTCCCACAGACTTACGCGGGAGGAGACGGTAAAGTCCACCAAGTATAACGAATCTTGGTACAAGGCCGCCTCGAAGTCGAACCTGAGAGGAGTCCGCATGACCTTCGGCTACATCGGCCCCGAGGCCGAGTCGGTCCTGGGCAAGCCGACGCAAGCTGTGGTGACTCACCAACTGAAGGCGGCGCTCGCCGACTACCGGACGATCGGGAAAAAGGCAAGAGAGCTGTCGGCCAGCTTAAGCAAAGGGGCGAGCGTCGAGATCACAACTCCAGGCTCGGACCTGAAGTTCGAACTTACGGGGGTCTTGGACGTGGACGACGGGGTGGTCGATGCTAATGACATCGCAGCAGAGAGCAACATCTGCTATATCCCTCCGGGATTCGTCTACTCCGAGGTGGTTCCTGAGTCTGTCTCAGGGACGTTCACCTTCTCGCCTACTGTCTCGCGGTTCGGGATGATAACCGACGGCACCATAGTGTTGCAAGAGGGAGAGGTAGTCGGAGCAAAGAGCAAGGGCTCCAAGGCTGCGCTCGAGAAGGTCGTGGAAGCCGCGAAGAGCAAAACCGCGTCCTCGATTACAATCGGATTGAACCCGCTCTTGAAGTACGGCTACGGCCAGAATGCCAACTCAGCGGGCGTAGTCGGAGTCCGCGTACTTGGGATGAACTTTACTGCCAAGTCTGCGTCGATGTGGGCAAAGGGGAAGAGACTGGTGAACCGCGGACGGCTCTGAGGGGGCCAAGAGTCTCGCCCGCATCGAAGCACGGAATCATAGACCTGCACGCGGACCTTCCCGCGGACGTTGTGAAGCTGCGGGACCTGGGGGAAAGGCGCGTGCTCGAAAGGAGGCACCTCCCCAAATTGAGACGAGGCGGAGTGACCTCGCTCGTAGCCCCTGTGTGGGTTGAGTCGAGGTTCAAACCTGGGGGTGCGATGAAGCGGGCGCTCCACATCCTGGACGCGCTCTTTCAGGACCTCGCGGAGTCAGAGCACTTCGCGCTGGTCACAACGCAGTCCGACCTCCTCCGCGCCGAGGCCGAAGGCAAGGTCGCCATGATAATCGGCTCTGAGGGTGCGGAGTTCCTCGAGGACGACGTCGGAATCATCAGGCTGTTCTACAATCTCGGGATGAGGGTCTGCGGCCTGGTTTGGAACGAACGAAACCTCCTTGCCGACGGCTGGTACCACCGCAGGGACGACAGGGGTCTTTCCGAGCTGGGAAGACAGCTGGTCGAGGAGGCGAACGGCCTCCACATGTTGATAGACCTCCCCCACATCTCGCCCAAGAGCTTCGCCGACGTTCTGGAGACTACGGATTCCCCAGTGATGGTCTCCCACGGAGCGACGGCAGCCCACGAGTCGTTGAGGAACACCACCGATGCGCAGCTGAGAGCGCTGGCTAAGAACGGCGGTCTGTTCGGCCCGTTTGCGGTCAACCACGCGGAGACCACGAGGCTCTCCGACTACGTCGACCATGTAGAGCACGCGGTCGAGGTCGCAGGGATTGAGCACGTCGGACTTGGGCCAGATTTCTACGACTACCTTCTCGATGAGCTGAAGGGTCACCCGGGTGGGGCGCCAAAGCTGATGGTGGGACTTGAGGACTACACGAAACTCGGCGCCGTGCCCAAGGAGCTCGCAAGAAGGGGGATGTCGAAGAAAGACGTCGAACTCGTGACCAGGGGAAACTTTCTCCGAGTGATGGGAGAGGTCGTTGGCTGACCAGCCTCAACCATGTCAGCCTCAGAAAATGAACATTAGAATAATTTTAAATTCGCATAATTAAAATATTACATCCTTCAATACCTGTTGGATGGCGAAGTCACCCGCAACCTTCGTAAGGGAAGCTACGGGGCTCACTAAGCAGATATCCGGGCTGCAGGCGCTCGGAATGGCTCTTTCGGGGATGGGGTTGCTCTACGTTTTCAATGCGACCGTCTTCACACCCGCATTCTATCCCGATGCTAATCCGCTGGTAGGGCCCCTGATCGGGCTTCTGTTGATACTCCCTGTAGCGGGGATGTATGCATTGTTTTCAATCGCTATGCCGAGGACTGGGGGCGACTACGTCTGGAGCAGCAGGGTTCTCAGCCCAGGAGTCGGTTTTGTCGTCAATTTCTCTCTCACGCTTCTCGCTCTTTCGGTCATCGGCTCGGTAAGCCCCTGGCTGTCCCAGTGGTCCTTCGCGCCGATGTTGTACGACCTCGGTATCCTCCTGAACAACAGCTCGTACACGAGCCTGGCCACGACGATCAGCGGAAGCACCGACACCTTCGTGATAGCGGCCATTGCGATATTGGTCACGGGTGCGGTTGTGGCCGGGAGCACGCGGCTCGCTGGCGAGATCGTGAAGTACTGGACCATCATAGCGCTCGCGATCGGCGTAATCTTCATCGTGACCGTCCTCTCCGCGGGCAACTCCACTTTCATCTCTAACTTCAACGCCCAGTACCCGTCTGTGAACGGCACCTCTGCCTACAATGCCGTCATCGCGGCTGGACAGGCGCAGTATGGGTCCTACCCCGGGGTGCCTCCGATCCTCTCGCAGGCGACCGTGGCTGCAGGCGCGCTCGGTCTCCTCGGTTATCTAGGGTTCTACTACCCGGCATACTTCGCCGGCGAGGTCAAGCAGAACAGGAGGAGCCAGATTCTCGCCCAGGTCGGCGGGAGCATAATCTTCATGATATTCGTGACGATAATGTTCGCAGTGGCCTACTTCGGGGAGGGTCCGGCCTTCGTCAATGCGATAGCAGGCCTGTGGCTGATAGGCTCGAGTGCAAACCCGTACCCGACCATACCGCTTTCCTCGGGTCTCTCGTTGTTCTGGACCCACAATACGGCGCTCGTCGCCCTGTTCAACATCGGCTTCGCTGGCACAATCATAGTCATGTTCCTGTCTGAGCTCTTCGTCCTGAGCAGGAACATCTTCGCCTGGTCTTTCGACCGGGTGATCCCGAGCGCTTTCGCCTCCGTGAACACACGCACCAGGACCCCCGTCAACGCCGTCATACTGATGGTGATAGTGTCGCTCGTCTATCTCTACATCTCTGTCTTCAACGCGAGTGACCTGAGCGTCCTGTTCTCGTACGGCACCGGAGGGACGTTCATCGCGTTCATCTTCGTCGCTATAGCGGCGATCGTCTATCCATACCGGAGGAAGGACCTCTTCGGGAGCGCTTCGGACGAACTCGCGAAGAAGAAGATAGGTGGCCTGCCGCTCATCACCCTGCTCGGAGCGCTGAGCCTCGTAATCTCGATCTACGTGGTCTATGCGATATTGGCGCCTGCGATAGGCGGCCCGACCTTCGGAACCGTCCTAGAGGAGGGTGTCGGGCCCACGTTCGTGCTCGGGGCAGTGGTCTATGTGATAGCCTATGCAGCGAGACGCGGGCAGAGCATCGACCTGAGCCTGATCGCCAGAGAGATCCCGCCGGAATAGAAAGGATGATCTGACTTGCCGACCAGCGAGCACGAAGTAAGGCTCGAACTCGGCGTAAAGCAGAGGATGCGGGACGGCACCAAACTTTCGTCCGACGTTTTCAGGCCCGACGTGAAGGGTAAGTTCCCTGTCATCCTCACGAGGACTCCCTACAGGACAGTCGAGGGGTTCCAGGCCTCACAGAACGACGAGGCCAAGTTCTTCGCGAAGAACGGTTATGCCTACATCATCCAAGACTGCAGGGGCAAGAACGATTCGGACGGGGTCTACCGCCCGTTCCTGGACGACGACGGGCGGGACGGGTACGACACCCTCGCATGGGCCGCGAAGCAGGAATGGTCCAACGGTATTCTGGGTACGACCGGCGCTTCTTACGCGGCTTGGAACCAGTGGCAGGCCGCTACCCTCAAGCCGCCAGGCCTCAAAGCCATGGTCTGCACGGTGGCCCTTCCGGACCCGGTCCTGAACGTCCCATACCAAAACGGCGCAATGGTGCTGTGGATGGCGGAATGGATGGCCCTGATCGACGGCCGGAGGAACACCAACACCGCTCTCTATGACAGCAAGAAGCTATTCTGGCATCTCCCTCTAAGGACGATGGACGAGCAGTTCGGCAGGAAGAAGTCCCGCATCTGGCAAGAATGGGTCGCTCATCCCTCTGCGGACGGCTACTGGAAGAAAGCCTTCTACCAGGACAAGCTCAAACGGGTCAATGTCCCAGTGCTCCACATCTCGGGGTGGTACGACGACGACATCATCGGTACACACGCCAACTACCTTGGGATGACGGCCTCATCCAGGCCAGAGAAGACGAGGAAGAGCCAGAAGCTCATCATCGGTCCGTGGCAGCACCGTGTCAACGTCACCAGCAAGCTGGGTGACATCGACTTTGGGGAGGCTGCCCTGGTCGACCTGCGAGGGACAAAGCTGCGCTGGTTCGACCACTGGCTGAAGGGAGCAAAGAACGGGATCGACAGGGAGCCGCCGGTGGACATCTTCACGACCGGGAGGAACGCCTGGGGCAAGTACGGTTCCTGGCCCCTCGCGCACACCCGTGCCACCGAGTA
>Ga0302325_10009948_pt1 | contig 20684 bp, 17 predicted proteins | sample Palsa_T0_2_FD_201948 | JGI IMG/M metagenome (GOLD analysis project Ga0302325, IMG submission 201948) | Peat permafrost microbial communities from Stordalen Mire near Abisko, Sweden - Palsa_T0_2 | ecosystem: Environmental > Terrestrial > Soil > Palsa > Peat permafrost | place: Sweden: Abisko...
CCAGCCACCAGCCCCACCGAGCGAAGCGAGGACCCAGCCGCCGGCCCCCGACCCCCGGCCCCCGGCCCCGGCGAGCGAAGCGAGGCCCCAGACCCCGGCCCCGGCGAGCGAAGCGAGGCCCCAGACCCCGGCCCCGGCGAGCCAAGCGAGGCCACTGGACCCGGCGACCGTTAGACAACACGCCCTGCAAACCGTTGAGCGCGACCTCGAGCCGCTTCTGAGCGCCTATACCGAGCGTTTCGGCAACGTGTTCAACGCGGACAACGCGGCCGAGTTGTTTCCGGATTACGCAGCGTCGAACGAGTCGCGCGGAAGCTTCCGCGTGGCTGTGCACCCGGCCGCACAAGCCATTCGCGATGAACTGTTCCGCCGCGCGCTGGCCTCGCAGAGCGTCGCACCGATCGCGTTTACTGCCGGCGGAAATGCCGCGGGTAAGAGCACCGCGGTTCCCGATACGGGCCCTTCCGACGTGGTCATGGATACCACGCTCAGTAATTACGAACATTCGGCGGGGTTGCTTCGGCAAGCCCTGGATGCAGGCAAGCACGTAGCGATCGCCTATATCTACAGGCCGATCCAGGAGTGTTTTGAAGCGGTGCTGGACCGGGCGCGCGGGGAAGGCCGCACGGTTTCCATCGGCACGCTCATTCAGACGCACGCTGGAGCCGCGGATACGGTTCGGCGGCTGGCAGCCGAATATGCAAACGACCCGCGCGTGGCCTTTCGCTATATCGACAACAGCGCCGCTACGGGAGCATCGCCAGGCACTGTTGATCTCACCTCGCGGGAAGACTACACTAAGAAAGAAGAGCAACTTCATGATTTCCTCGATGCCGAATACGCTGCCGGCCGCATCTCCCAGCACATCTACCAGCTCACGAGAGGCTCTGGAAGCGCACGCCGACCTGGTGCAGAGCCAAATGCTCGATCACCTGCGGCAAGCGAAACAGCGCAAAACCGCGGGCCGGCAGACATCGCCCGAACTTCCAAGTCTCCAGCCGCGCGCAGCCAAACCAGCCTGACGGACCTGCTCCACTCCGCTTTCGGCTACGAATCCTTCCGCCCCAACCAAGAAGCCGTTTGCGAGGCTGTAGTGGCGGGGCGCGATGTGCTGCTGGTGATGCCCACGGGATCCGGAAAGTCGTTGTGCTATCAGCTTCCCGGCGTGGCGCGCGGCGGCACCACGCTGGTGGTCAGCCCGCTCATCGCCCTGATGGAAGATCAAGTCGCCAAGCTCAAGGAGAAGAACTGTGCGGTGGAACGTATCCATTCGGGCCGCGACCGGGCCGCCTCGCGCCAGGCTTGCATCGACTATCTGGATGGCAAACTGCAATTCCTATTCGTCGCGCCGGAGCGGCTGCGCGTGCCGGGCTTTCCGGCCATGCTCGCCAAACGCAAGCCGAACCTGGTGGCCATCGACGAAGCCCACTGCATCTCGCAGTGGGGACACGATTTTCGTCCGGACTACCGCATGATCGGCCAGTACCTGCCGCACTTCCGCCCCGCGCCTGTCATCGCCATGACCGCCACGGCCACGCCGATGGTGCAGAACGATATCGTCGAGCAGCTTGGGCTGCACGATCCGGGGCGCTTCATCCACGGTTTCCGGCGCGACAATATCGCCGTGGAAGTGGTGGAGGTGCCGCCCAGCGAACGCGCCGATCTGGCCCGTGAGCTGCTGCAGGACGCCACGCGCCGCCCTGCAATTGTGTACGTGCCCACCCGCCGCGAGGCCGATAGCTTCGCCGCCGAGCTGAAACAATTGTTCCCCGCGGCCGCGTATCACGCGGGCCTGGAGGCGGCGCGGCGCAAGAATGTGCAGACCGCGTTCCTGGCTGGCGAACTGCAAGTAATCGTGGCCACCATCGCCTTCGGCATGGGCATCGACAAGCCCGACATCCGCACCGTAATCCACACCGCGCTGCCGGGCTCGCTCGAAGCCTTCTACCAGGAAGTGGGGCGCGCGGGCCGCGATGGCGAGCCATCCCGCGCCGTCCTGATGCATGCCTATGCCGACCGCTTCACGCACGATTATTTCTTCGAGCGCGACTATCCGGACGTGTCCGTGTTGGAGCAAATCTACGCGCGCCTGTCGGACGCGGCGCTGCCTAAGGAGATGGTGCAGGGCATCACGCGGATCGACCCGGACGTTTTCGATAAAGCGCTCGAGAAGCTGTGGATTCACGGCGGCGCGCTGGTGGAAGCGGATGAAACCTTGCGGCGCGGCAGCGAAGGGTGGCGCGAGCTATACCTGGCGCAGGCCGAGCACAAGCTGGCGCAGATCGAGGCCATGATCCGTTATACACAGGCCAGCGAGTGCCGCATGGTGGGCCTGGTGCGCCATTTCGGCGACTACGCGGACGCCGTCGAACGCTGCGGAATCTGCGATTTTTGCGCGCCGGACGAGTGCATTGCGCAGAGCTTCCGCGCGGCTTCCGATGCGGAGCGCAAGGCCGCCGGCCGCATCCTGGCCGCGCTGAAGAAATCCGGGCGCAAGGCCACCGGACGGCTGCATAGCGACGTCTTCGCGGACTACTCGCTGGATCGCGATTCGTTCGAACAGGTGCTGGGCGGGATGGCCCGCGCGGGATGGGTGGATCTGTCCGAAGCTTCGTTTCAGCAGGACGGCCGGCGCGTGGACTACCGTCTCGCAGCCCTGAGCGCAGCCGGCCGGGAATTGGACGCCTCCGCCGTACCGCCGTTCGAGATGAAGCTGGAGATCGAAGCCGCGCCCAAACGCAGGAAGAAGGCCCGCGCCGCCAAGTCGCGCACACGGGCGAAGCCCGCGCCGCCCGCCAATGCCGCGGTCGAGAACGCGCTACGCGCCTGGCGTCTCGCCGAAGCCCGCCGCCGCGAAGTGCCCGCGTTCCGGATTCTGTCCGACAAAACCCTGCAGGCTATAGCCGCGGAGAAGCCATCCAGCATTCGCGAGTTGCTGGAGATACCCGGCGTGGGTCCGCGCGTGGCGGAGCAGTATGGCGCGCAGATTTTTGGGATACTCGCGCGAGGGTGAGATGTGGGGCAGCGCCGTGCGCTGCGGCGGACCCTCGGTCCGCCTTCGGCCTGGCGGCGTGGGACGCCGCCGCAGCGCACGGCGCTGCCCCACAATACAGCCAAATGTGGATCTCCGGCCTTTTTGGAGCCCGATCCTCCTGCGCGGAAGGATCGAGTACACGTCGCGCATCCACGTCGTCGCGGCCCAAGGCCATCCGGATGGCGTCTCCCAGTCCGGCCACATGAAAGTCGATCCCCAGCACTTGATATGGCATATTATGAAACACGAATTCCGTACGGGGAGGCGGAGAAGGTTCCAATCGCCTGATTTCCGCCAGGAACCTCTCTTCCATTTGAGAAGCCGATCGCCATGCGCCGAGGTTATGCAGCACTCCGGCACTAAACAGGCATGCAAGCAATCCCGCCGCCGCCCACCGCGTGCGCATCGAGGGAATGCCGGCGAACACTTGCGCGAGGAGCATCGCCAGTCCGGGTGCGCCCAAGTACAGGACGCGCGAAGTTCTCAGGTCCGCGGTAATCAGCAGGAACGGGTGAGCCGGCAAGAGCGGCACCACCATCCACACGAAACAGAAACAGACGCGCCTCCAGCCGCCCGCCGCCGGTCCGGAAAGGAGCAGGACGGTTAGCAGCACCGCGCTCGTCAATAAAAACAGGAGCATGGTGGCCGCCTGCGGCGGTTGGGCCCAATTGTAGCCGAGAAGCAGGAGAGCCGGGCCACGCAGAAACAATCCTTGCAGGACCTTCACGCCGGCATGCAACGCCATAGGCTGGCCAGTGGGATTCATATATCCGCCGATCCCGCCCAGTACCTCCCAACGATAGAGGAAGAGGATGGCGGCTAACAGGAAGCAGCCGCCCAGTGGCCGCCAACGGGGTTGCGGTAACACCAGATACTCAGCCGCCGCGAGCAGGAGAGGGAATACATAAGCATTCTCCTTGGAGAGCGTGGCGAGAGAGAAGCAAACCAATGCAGTGACATATTTGCCGATTCTTCCACTCCGCCGGTAGCTTACATACAAGACTGCGCCCCAGATGGTGAAGCATGCGCTGAGCAGATCGAAACGGGCCCCCATCCAGGTCACCGCCTCGGCTTCAATGGGTAACACCGCATAGATCAGCGAAGCCATGGAAGCGATCTGCGACCCGAAGCGCAGCTCTCGCGCAAGGTAATACACGCCTCCAACACATGCCAGGTGGATGGCTAAATTGGTCAGGTGATAGCCGGCTGGCCAGTAACCGTAAAGCCGATAGTCCAGAAAAATACTGGCGAATCCGACGGGCCGCAGAAAGGCTCCCTGCTGGCCGCGAATGGTTAGCTCCCAGAGACTGGCGAACATCGGGCCTTTGGCCCTGGCTAAGTGCTCAAAATCGTCGCCGATGAAATAGAACGGAACCATCGCCGCCCAAACGGCTGCGCCGATGATGAGCGAAAGCCATAATCCGAGTGGGCCCTTGCTCTCCTTTGGAGTGTCCGGTATCTCCGCGGGCCTGGCTCTGGCGCAACGCACCGCTACCGCGAGAAAGAACAGTACCGCCACGGCCTGCACAACGTTCAAACGCGCCCGTAGGGTGGGCGCCGCCGTGACTACAAGGAGTGAAACCAGTATGGCAATGAGGATTCTAGCACACCAGTCGTCGGCCTCTTATTTCCCGCGCCGCCCGCGTGCGGTATAGCATGAAAATTGTGCATCTTCCCGTAAACCCGCCGGTCCTGCCCATGCTCTCCAAGCGCATTGCCGAGTTGCCCGTAGGCGGAGCCTGGATCTTCGAACCGAAATGGGACGGCTTTCGCGCGCTGATCTTCTGCGATGGCGACGAAATCCTGATCCAGAGCCGCGATGAGAAACCGCTGAATCGCTACTTTCCCGAATTGCTCGATCCATTGCGCACGCAACTCCCCGCGCGCTGCGTGCTCGATGGCGAAATCGTGATCGCCGCCGGCCACGGGCTCGATTTCGACTCATTGCAATTGCGCCTGCACCCGGCTGCATCGCGCGTGAAGCTTCTGTCGCAGCAGATCCCCGCTTCCGTCGTTTTCTTCGATTTACTTTGCGAAGGCGATCGGGATTTGCGGGGCGAACCGTTTCAAACCCGGCGGCAGGAACTGGTGTCGCTGCTCTCCTCCGCGTCGCCGCCCATCCATGTGACGCCGGCAACCCATGACGCGGCCGTCGCGGCGGATTGGTTTCGCCGTTTCGAAGGCGCGGGTCTGGACGGAGTGATGGCCAAGCCGGTTTCCGGCGCTTACGAGCCCGACAAGCGCACCATGCTCAAGGTGAAACACGAGCGCGATTGCGACTGCGTAGTGGCCGGTTTCCGCTGGCACAAGAAAGGTGACGGCGAGGCCGTCGGCTCACTCTTGCTCGGTCTATTTGACGGCGCGGGCGCGCTGCAGCATGTGGGCGTCTGCGCCAGCTTTACGGAAGAGAAGCGCGTGGAACTGGTGGAATACCTGGCGCCATATCGCGAGAATGCGCTGGCGAATCACCCTTGGAAGCAATGGGCGCAGCACGGCGCCGAGGACGCAGGGCATCGCATGCCCGGAGGGCAGAGCCGCTGGAGCCAGGGCAAGGACCTATCGTGGGAGCCGCTGCGTCCCGAGTTGGTAGTCGAAGTCGCCTACGAGCACATGCAGGGCAGCCGCTTTCGTCACATGGCGCAGTTTCGAAGGTGGCGCACCGACAAGCAGCCGGGCGACTGCACTTATGCGCAGCTTGAAGTGGTGCCGCCGCAGGAGTTGAAGGAAATTTTCGCGGCGGGCCGCTAAGCGATGTGGCGCACGCTCTCAGCGTGCCGCGATGGCACTCTTGCCATCGCAGGCGGCCAACGGCCGCCTTAGAGGCGAGCGAAGCTCGCCTGCGAGCGCAAGAGTGCGCTCGCGGCAGGTAGGAGTGCCTGCGCCACATCACCGCCGCGAACGCCATTCGCGCGTTGGATCGTCATCCGGATCGGGAGTCTCCTGCGGCGGCCGTAAGGCCTCGGGCACATGCCGCAGGTTGACCCGGATGCGGGTCCACGTCGAAGACCGGCCCCGCATCGAATCCACCAGCACATCGTCCACGGCGAGCTGCGCAGCGGCCCCCGCGTGTCTGCTCTTCCAACGCTCCAAACCCGCCAGCGCCGCGTCCTTGTTGGGCGAGTTGGCCACTACGATCAGCGGCATTTTCGCCCGCGAGGGAGCCACCCGCGGCCCTTCGCCCTCCATCTTCCGAAAGTGCGGCGGCCAGGGCGCATCGCCCAGACCCGCGGCTTCGTCTCTTGCGGCGAGCTCCAGCAGTTTCTCAAGTGAACCAGGCGCGGCGTCTATGCCCACATGCGGATCGCCCAACTCCGCGAAGCGCTTCGGAATGGTGAGCACGGTGAAATCGGCCGGCTCGCAATCGGGCACCTCGCGCCAGTGCAAAGGCGTGGATACGCGCGCGTCGGGCAGCGGGCGCACGGAGTACGCGGAGCAGGTGGTCCGGTCCTTGGCGTTCTGGTTGTAGTCGAGGAACACGCCGTGGCGCTCCTCTTTCCACCATTTCGAACTGGCCAGTGCCGGCGCGCGCCGCTCCACCGCGCGCGATAGCGCCAGCGCCGCGCGGCGCACCTCACCGAAGGTCCAGCGCGGCTCGATCCGCACATTCACGTGCATCCCCCGCGATCCGCTGGTCTTGGGCCAGCCGCGCAGGCCCACTTCCTCCAGCAGCGCCTTCACCTCCAGCGCCACGCTGCGCACGTCCGCCCAACTGACGCCAGGGCCCGGATCCAGATCCACCCGCAACTCGTCCGGATGGTCCAGGTCGCCGGAGCGTACTGGGTGCGGGTGCAGCTCGATGCAGCCCAGGTTGACGATCCAAGCGAGCCCCGCCGCATCGTCTACCACGATCTCTTCCGCGGTGCGTCCCGATGGAAACGACAGCGTGACGGTGCGCAGCCATGCGGGCCGCTCGGCGGGCGCCCGCTTCTGATAAAACGCCTCCCCTTCGGCGCCATCGACGAATCGCTTCAGCACGATCGGACGATCCCGGATCCCGGCCAGAGCGCCCGGCGCGACCGATAGAAAGTAGCGCACGACGTCGAGCTTCGAGAGCTTAATCTGCCGCGAAAAATAGGGCTTGTCCGGATGCGTTACGCGCACCTCGCGCCCGTCTATCGAAATCAATTCGGCGGCTTCCTGTTTCGGCACAAAAACAGCCCGTTCTATTGAATGGTGCTGGCGCCCTGCACTCCCAGATCCGTCGCCAGCACATTCTTGTTGATGTGGTTGTCCAGGTTGATCGTATAAGTTTCCGGCGCTTCGATCAGCACCGGCGAGTGGGTGGCGCAAATCACGCGGAATTTCTTCTGGTCCACCAGCTCCAGCAGCATCTTCAGAATGCGCCGCTGGTTCGAGACGGAAAGCGCCATCTCCGGTTCGTCCAGCAACAGGACGGTTCCGTCCGGCAAGCTGGGGAAATTCTCGCGGAACATGCTCAGCATCACCTGGCCGTGGCTGGCCATGCCGAGGAATTCCTGCATGCGCGGGTCTTCTTTGAAGAATTCCAGGTTGGTGCGCGGATTGTGCGCCTCCGCGTCAAACAGGTAGATCTCGCCGGGCTTAACCGCGCCGAGATCCAGGCGGTAAATGTAGCCGTCCACCTGCTGGCCGCGCAGCGCGTAATAAATGGAATGCAGCAGCGTGGATTTTCCGGAACCGTTCTCGCCTTGCAGCATAACCAGCGGATGCGAAAGATCCACGATCATGGGCATGTGGAAGTTCAGGTTGACGAAGACGGGGTGCGCCAGAATTTTCAGGTACATGAAACATCAGCATAGCAGGGCCGTGCGTTACCATGGCTCTGGCGGCGGCTGGCGTCCCCGTGTTTCCGCGTCCCCGCGTCTTCGCGCCGCGTCCTCCCCTCACCCGTCTCAGCCCCGAATTACCTCCATCCGGGTCTGCTACGATGGGGTCGTGTTCCCCAGGTTTGCCCATATCGAGAGAAGTCGTCAGGCCTCCGATGGGACCCGGAAATACAGAATTCACGATGCGAATCGTTACGGCGATGAAGAATCGGGTTTCACGCAACCGTTTCTGGTATTGAGCCATGACGAAGCCAGTAACTGGCTCGCGTCAGAGGGTGTTCCGCAACCCGAGATCGATGCCCTCCTGCAATTGGTGGATCGGCAGGGCAGCACTTCTGTCCGCTTGAAGGCGAGAATAGGCCCCCGAATCGTTCGGGCGTGGTTCGACACGGTCATCAATCCGCTGATTGCTTCGCTGGAGATGGAACTGACGCTTGCGGGCAAAGGGAACTGGACTTGGAGATTCCGCCCACCAACACTGGAGCTAATTCGACAGGCGAGGCGCTACCTGGAGCCTGCGGCAGCGGCGAGCCTTGAGCAGATCAGCCGCCTGGAACCGGAAACTAAGGCGACGATTCGGTCCCACGACGACAGCGTCGACCTCGTGTTCAATAGTGCCGCGGGCCTGCACAACGGGCTGACCAGTGCGCGGACGTTCATCGACCTTTGCGACTCTCTCTGGGGGCCAATTGCCCTGGCGGCCACCGGGATTCACGACATACGGGACATATTTGGCGGCTATGTACCCGAAGAGCGATACGATTTGATAGCCCAATACATGGTCAACAATACGGGAGAGCTGCCGAGTTACTACGCAACCTCTAAATTCTGGAACTGGCATCGCACGACCCTGATGGAGACTCTTAACCAGCCCGAGATCCGCCCGCGCCACGACTCTCTGCTCCAGGCAGGCGAGCGTCTGGAAGGGGCAAGTCGAGACCTGCTGCGGCGCCTGGAGGACCTTCGTCTCGTGCTGTCGCTGGATCATGACGTCCCGTACGTGGTTGGCAGTCCCGCCGACGCTGTCTTGTGATCGCAATCCGCAGAGCCGCTATCGATACAGGCCCCTTGCTTAGCGCTCTCGTGCTCCATTATCAGCTAGAACATGGAGCACGCCAGGCCTTCGGCTCATTCCTGGAAGAACCCTTACTGACTCGAGACTACCAGGAGCAGTTTCTGAACCTGCTGGCTTCCATCAAGGAGAAACTCACCACGTCGCACGTGATCGCCGAAATGCAGGGTCTCGCTAATTCCAGGCTTAAGCTGAGCCGGGACGACCGCCTCAACTTTTGGCGGGCGAGCATCGATCTGCTCGTACAATGGGACCTCGACGAGCAACTCGTTCGGTTGCTAGATATGGCAGGCCGTAAGGAACTGAAGGATCGGCTGCCGGATATTGGAATTGTCGACACGGGCCTGATCGAGCTCGCGGCCCAAAGCGGCTGCATCCTGATCACACAGGACGCACGGACGCTCGCACCGCGAGCCTTAAGCGATGGCATCGAATGCCGGCTCGTAAGGCAGCTAATCCCGCAGGTTTGACACCCCTCACCCGTGCTACAGTACCAGTTTGATGCTCGCCACCGCCCCGCTGAAAGCCACCTGCCTGAACGCCATCCATCGCTCCGCGAGCGCCAAAATGGTGGATTTCGGCGGATGGGACATGCCCGTCCAGTACACGGCGCTGGTGGAAGAGCACCTCGCCGTCCGCCGCAGCGTGGGTGTGTTCGATGTCAGCCACATGGGCGAAATCGACATCACCGGCCCGGAAGCGCTACGGCTTACCGATTACGTCACCACCAACGCCGCCGGCCGTTTGAAAACCGGCCAAATTCAATATTCCGGCCTGCTCTACGAACATGGCTGATTCGTCGACGACGTGCTGGTGCACAAGGTCGCCGACGACCACTATTTCTTGTGCGTGAACGCCTCAAACCAGGAGAAAGACTTCGCGCACATCCGCGGGCACGACCCTTTCAACGCGCACGTCCGCCTGTCGAGCGACGACTACGCGCAGATCGCGATTGAGGGCAACAACTAACGGTGGTAGGATTATCTCGATCTACCAATCCCGCAAGGATCTGCGTATGGCCATCCCAATCCCACAGGCGATCCGGTCGCTCGGGTCGAATCGTGGTGGGGCAGCGGAAAGTCTCTCGAAACCAATAAGCTGCGCGCTCAGGGAGAGCTTGATTTCCTCAACCGCCTCATAGATGCTGGCGTTCTCCGCAAGAAGCCTGACCAGATCCTTGATTGCAAGCCGGAGCCAGATTGTAAGGACCGCAACAAGTTCTATAACTTCGCGGTGATTCCTTCAGCAGACGTTCAAGTAACGTATCCCGGTCAGACCATGAATGGACGGAGCATCGAATTCGAAACGCTGGTCTTGGCCCGGGCGGCTCCCAACGCCCATCAGCGAGGCCGATGCGGCGGGCGCGATGAACCTGTGTGATTGCCGAATCAGGCAAGTGGGGGGCCACACGCCGCTGTTCTCAAACCCGATCGCGCCAATAGCCCGGCCGGCGGTGACCGTGCGCAACAGCGACGACCTCGACTTGAGCCTCCGTCTCGCGGAAGACGACGAAGTACGGAAACCGCCTGAGCAACGTGCGCCGCGTACCGAATTCGAAATTTGGGAACCGGTTCGGAAACCACGAGATCTGCTCGATCGCCCGGTCGAGTTCGTCCAGAAAACGGGCCGCTGCTCGCTCGCTTCGCTGCCGATACCACTCGAATGCCGCCTCGGCCTCGGCCGAAGCGGCCGAATCAAAAACGACGGGCTTACGATTCACTGCTTGAGGCGCGCGCGCAAACGGCGTTGCACGTCTTGCCAGGGAATCAGCTGCGCAGCCCCCTTGTCGATCTCCTGAAGCCGCCGGTAAATCTCATCGCTCCAGGCTTCCTCCGCATTCGCATCCACTTCGGTGTCCAGGCTGACGAGCAACGAGTCGGCAAGCGCCGCCCTGGCCTCGATCGGCAGATGAAGCGCTTCGCTCAACAGTTCGGCAGGGTCTCTCGACATGTCTCGATTATACGCCACGCCCGCTCTCGTCGTTCCCACCCCCTCACCCGTGCTACAGTACCAGTTTGATGCTCGCCACCGCCCCGCTGAAAGCCACCTGCCTGAACGCCATCCATCGCTCCGCGAACGCCAAAATGGTGGATTTCGGCGGATGGGACATGCCGGTCCAGTACACGTCGCTGGTGGAAGAGCACCTCGCCGTACGGCGGAGCGTGGGCGTGTTCGATGTCAGCCACATGGGCGAGATCGACATCACCGGTCCGGAGGCGCTGCGGCTTACCGACTACGTCACCACCAACGCCGCCGGACGCCTGAAGACCGGCCAAATCCAGTACTCCGGCCTGCTCTACGAGCATGGCGGATTCGTCGACGACGTGCTGGTGCATAAGGTCGCCGACGACCACTATTTCCTCTGCGTCAACGCCTCGAACCAGGAAAAAGACTTCGCGCACATTCGCGAGCAGAACCACTTCGACGCCGAGGTTCGGCTCTCCAGCGACGACTACGCCCAGATCGCCGTGCAGGGCCCCACCGCGCGCGCCACGCTGCAGAAACTGACGCCCGTCGATCTTTCCGCGATCCGCTATTACTGGTTCACCGATGCCTCCGTCTCGGGCACGCCGGCCCGCATCGCCTGCACGGGCTACACCGGCGAAAATGGCTACGAAATCTACATCGACCCCGCGGAAGCTCCGCGCCTATGGCACGAAATCCTGGAAGCCGGCCAGGAGTTCGGCATCAAACAATGCGGCCTGGGCGCGCGCAATACTTTGCGCCTGGAAGCCAAGATGGCGCTCTACGGCCACGAAATCCACGCCTCCATCACGCCCTGGGAAGCCGACCTGGGCTGGATCGTGAAACTCGATAAAGGCGATTTCGTGGGCCGCGCGGCGCTCGCCAAGCAGAAAGAGCGTGGCGTTCAGCGCCGCCTGATCGGCTTCGAGATGTGCGGCCGCGGCATCGGGCGCGACGGTTACGAAGTGCTGGTCGGCGGCGCACCCGCGGGTTGGGTCACCAGTGGATCGCCCGCGCCGGCCCTGAACAAGAACATCGGTCTTTGTTATTTGCCGGTGGCGGGGGCCACGGTCGGCCGCGCCATCGAGATCGTTATTCGCAGCCAACCGGTGGCCGCGGTCACCGTGGAAACGCCATTCTACAAGCGAGCCAAATAATGTATCCCGAAAATTACCGGTACACGAAGGAACACGAGTGGGTGCACGTGGAGGGCGATACGGGCACCATCGGCATCACGGACCACGCCCAGCACGAGCTCGGCGACATCGTCTACGTGGATTTCAAGTACGGGCGCGAAACCCTGAAGCCCGGCGCCCACGTGGACCAGGGAAAGACGATCGGCTCGGTCGAGTCGGTGAAGGCCGTGTCCGATATTTATTCGCCGGTTTCAGGCGACATCGTGGATATCAACCATTCGCTCGCCGATGCGCCCGAAAAACTGAATGAGGATCCGCACGGCGATGCCTGGCTGGTGAAGATCCGCTTGAGCGATCCCGGCGAGATCGCGAATCTCCTCTCCGCCGCCGACTATCAAACATATATAGGAGCGGAAAAATAAAGTTTGCGCTATCTTCCGAAGTCTGATTCCGAACGCCGCGCGATGTTAGACGCTTGCGGCGTGGAAAGCCCCGAAGATCTGTTCGCCCATCTTCCCGAAGCCGTGCGGTTGCAACAGCCGCTGCGGCTTCCGGCGGGCATTTCCGAGTACGAGATCGTGGATTATTTCCGGCGCTGCGGCGACCGCAACGCCAACGGCTACGCCACCTTTCTGGGCGCGGGCGTCTATTCGCATTACCGGCCGGTGCTGGTGGATACGGTGGTCTCGCGCGGCGAATTCCTCACATCCTACACGCCCTACCAGGCGGAAATCTCGCAGGGCACTCTCACCACCATCTTCGAATTCCAAACCATGATCTGCCAGCTCACCGGCATGGATCTGGCCAACGCATCCATGTACGATGGCTCGACGGGGCTCGCCGAAGCCGCCCTGATGGCCGCCCGCCTCACCAGCAAAGGCGGCTTGCTGGTGGCGCGCAGCGTGCATCCGGAGTATCAAGAGGTTCTGCAAACTTACGCGAAGAACCAGGGCATGCCGATCACCGAATTCGGCTACGATCCCGAGACCGGCGCCGCCGATCTCAACGATCTGGAACATAAACTCAACGATCTGACCGCGGCCGTGATCGTGCAATCGCCCAATTTCTTCGGCGTGGTCGAAGATGTGAACCGCGCCGCCGAAATCGCGCACAAGCGCGGCGCGCTGCTGGTGATGGGATTCACCGAGGCCGTGTCGCTGGGCATCCTGGAACCGCCCGCGGCCGATATCGTGGCCGGCGAGTTGCAATCGTTCGCCATCTCGCCGAGCTATGGCGGGCCGTACGCGGGCATTATCGCCACGCGCGAAAAATTTGCTCGCCAGATGCCCGGCCGGCTGGTGGGCGAGACCACCGATACGCACGGCAACCGCGCGTTTTGCCTGACGCTGGCCACCCGCGAGCAGCACATCCGCCGCGAGAAGGCAACTTCCAACATCTGCACCAACCAGGCGCTGATCGCACTCATGGCCACCGTGTTTATGACCGTTTACGGCAAGCAAGGCCTGCGCGAACTCGCCGAACAAAACCTGGCCAAAGCGCACTACCTCGCCGGCAAACTGAAGCCGCGCTTCTCCGGACCATTCTTCAACGAATTCGTGGTGTCTGCGCCCGATGACGCCAATCGCCTCCTTCTCGAAAAGAAAATAATCGGAGGCTTGCCCCTGGATCGTTTCTATCCCGAACTCTCCGGGACGATGCTCCTCTGCGCCACCGAAATGTCCCGCCGCGCCGACATGGACGACGTGGCGCAGGCACTCATGCCTGCCGCGCCGGCACTCCTGCCGGCGCAAACTAACGAGCGCTCCTAAATGCCCATCAAAAAAGTCCGCTCCCACATCTCCCCAAACGAAGTCCTCCTCTTCGAGCGCAGTTCCCCCGGCAAAAAAGCCTACCAGTTACCCGAACTGGACGTGCCCGCCGTGGACCCCACCACCGCGCTAGGCGCCACCAACGTCCGCGCTGAAATCACCGGCTTCCCCGAAGTCAGCGAAGTGGAAGCCATCCGCCACTTCACCCGCCTCTCCACCTGGAACTACGCCATCGATCACGGCATGTACCCGCTGGGCTCCTGCACCATGAAGTACAATCCGCGGGTCAACGAACTGGTGGCGCGCACCGAAGGGCTGGCCTGGGCGCATCCCTATCAGCCGGAATCGCTCTCGCAAGGCGCCATGGAAGTGATGGCGCATCTGGAATCCGCGCTGCTCGAAATCACCGGCATGGACGCGGTCACCCTACAGCCCGCCGCCGGAGCGCAGGGTGAACTCACCGGCATCCTGCTGATCCGCGCGCTGCTCCAAAAACGGGGCAATCCGCGCAAGAAGATCCTGATCCCGGATTCCGCCCACGGCACCAATCCGGCCACCGCTGCCATCGCCGGCTACGTGGTGGAGAACATCCGCTCCGACGAGCACGGTCTGCTGGATCTCGCCGCGCTGGAAAAATCCGTCACCGAGGACGTGGCCGGCCTGATGGTGACCAACCCCAACACGCTGGGCGTTTTCGAATCGCGCATTATCGCCGCCGCCGAAGTGCTGCACCGCAAGGGCGCGCTGCTTTACATGGATGGCGCCAACATGAACGCCCTGGTGGGCATCGCGCGCCCCGGCGATTTTGGCGTGGACGTGATGCATCTGAACCTGCACAAGACGTTCTCTACGCCGCATGGCGGCGGTGGTCCGGGCGGCGGCCCCGTGGCCGTGAAGAAGCACCTGGAGCCGTTCCTGCCGGTGCCCCGCCTGAAGCGCGCGGGCGATCAGTGGACCTTCGACTACGACCGCCCCGATTCCATCGGCAAAGTGAAAGCGTTCTACGGAAACTTCGGCGTGCTGGTGCGCGCCCTGGCCTACATTCTGGCGCACGGCGGCAATGGGCTGCGCGCCGCTACCGTGGACGCCGTGCTGAACGCCAACTACATCCGCAAAATGCTGGAGCCCTACTTCGACCTGCCCTACGCGCTGCCCAACATGCACGAAGTGGTCTTCAGCGACGAGCGCCAGGCCCGCCTCGGCGTGCGCACCGGCGACATCGCCAAGCGCCTGATCGATTACGGCTTCCATCCCTACACCGTCAGCTTCCCGCTGATCGTGCGCGGCGCCATGATGATCGAGCCCACCGAGACCGAGGGCAAGCGCGAGTTGGATCTCTTCATCGATGCCATGATCTCCATCGCCAAAGAGATCGAGACGGAGCCGGAGACGGTGAAATCCGCGCCGCATAACACGCGCACCAGCCGCGTGGACGAGGTGAAGGCCGCGCGCAAGCCGGTGTTGAAATGGTCCCCGGCCTGAGTGGGGCAGCCCCTCGGGCTGCGGCGGGCTCCCAGCCCGCCCGCGCCGCACCAATAATCCTGCTAGCCGTCATTCTGCTTATCCGTCTACCGTTTCTTAATCAGGCCATCCAAGGCGACGATGTCAAATACCTGGCCCAGGCCGAGCACGCCCAGATCGATCCGCTGCATCCCGGTCACATGCAATACGTCTTCCTGGGCGATCGCGTGGATATGCGCGGCTTTCCGCATCCGCCGTTCAACGCCTGGTTCCTGGCGGCGCTCCTGGCGACGATGGGCGACATCCGCGAGGTTCCGTTCCACGCAATGTATATCCTGTTCTCCGCGATCGCCGCACTGGCCATGTGGTCGCTGGCGAAGCGTTTCTCGCCGCACCCGCTATGGGCCACGCTGCTGTTCCTGGCCGTGCCCGCATTCGTCGTCAATGGCAACTCCTTCGAATCCGACCTGCCGTTTCTGGCCTTCTGGATGGCGGCCATGGCGTGTTTCGTCGCGGGCCGATGGACATGGGCCGCCATCGCCATGGCGCTGGCGGCGCTCACCGCCTTCCAGGCGATTTTCCTGACGCCCATCCTGGCGTTCTACGTGTGGATCTACCACCGCAAGGACCGCAACGCGTGGCTGCTGACACTGGTTGCGCCCATCACCATTCTGATCTGGCAATTGTGGGAGCGCTGGTCTTCGGGAGCGCTCCCTGTCGCGGTGGCCACCGGATACATGAACAGTTACGGCCTGCAAACGCTCGCCAACAAACTACGCAACGCCGCCGCACTCATCGTGCATACCTGCTTCATGGTCTTCCCCGCCCTGCTGCCCAGCACATTCCTGCTTTCGTGGAAGCGGCGCGACCGCGAGACTGCTTTCCTGGCCGCCTGGATCGCGCTTTTCTTCGGTGGCGCAGCGGTCCTGTTCTTCGCCGGATCCGCCCGCTACCTGCTGCCCATGGCCGCGCCGCTGGCATTGCTGGTTTCGCGCTTGCGGCCGCGCTGGCTGGCTATCGGATTCGCCGCGCAAATGGCGCTCAGCCTGGCGCTCGCCACAGTGAATTACCAGCATTGGGATGGCTACCGGCGCTTCGCCCGGCAGATCCGCGCCGCTACCGCCGGCCATCGCGTCTACACCAATGGCGAATGGGGTTTGCGCTACTACCTGGAAGCCGATGGCGGGCTGCCCCTGGAGCGCGGACAGGTACTGCGCGCCGGCGATATTGTGGTCACCAGCCGTCTGGCGTATCCGGTCAGTTTCACCGCGCCCACTGCGCCGATCGCCGAGCAGGCCATCCGCGCCTCACTGCCGCTGCAACTCATCGGATTGCAGGCGCGCTCCGCCTACTCCACGGCCACCAAAGGTCTGCTCCCGTTCGATATCTCCACCGCGCCCATCGATATCGTGCAGGCCGCGATGGTGCTCGATCGCCACCCCACCCTCGCTTACCTGCCCATGAACGCGGCTGAAGCGTCCACCCAGATTGTCAGTGGCTTGTACGATCTGGAAGGCGGCGCATGGCGCTGGATGTCGGGCAGCGCGTTGGTCCTGCTGAAGAGTCCCGCGCAGTCGCTGCCGCTCGAAGCCGTCTTCACCATCCCGGACCCGGCCCCCGCGCGCCACATGCAACTGCTGCTGGATGGACGTGTGGTGGCTGGCGCAACCTACGCCAGCCCGGGAACCTATACTCTGCGCTCCCCGCCGCAAACTCCCGCCGGCCCGACCGCCACTGTGACGCTAACGGCCGACCGCACCTTCTCCGTGCCCGGCGATCACCGCGAACTCGGCGTGGTGGTGTCGGCCATCGGCTTCCGGGAGTAAGGGTCCCCCTTTGCGGTATCCACTGTAAACACAGATCGCCCTCCCGCCTTCGAACTGGCCGCTGCTTCCTCCGCTCCGCCCCAAAAACCACCAAGCACCTCGGATTCCGTACTCTGGTGTGCTATTTTGTGTACAAGTGAACACTCAATGTCAACTACGCTTTCAATCCGGCTCGACGCAGACGTAAAGGGGCGCTTGGAAAAGCTGGCGCAGCGCACCAACCGGTCGAAGTCCTTTCTCGCCGCCGAAGCCATTGCCGCCTACGTGGAAGCCGAGGACTGGCAACTTGAGGAAGTCGGCGCAGGTCTTGCGGAGCTTGATAGCGGCAAGATGGTGGAACACCAGAAAGTCTCAAAATGGCTACGCTCCTGGGGTAAGCCCAACGAAGGCCGTGCGCCGCGATGAGGATCGTATGGTCGCCGCGCGCGGTTAGACATCTTACGGCGTTGCGCGACCACATCGCTGCGGACAATCCAGGCGCGGCAGCAGCCGTGGCTGTCAGTATCCTCGATAGCGTGGATCGTCTGGTGAGTCAACCGTATTCTGGCAGAACAGGCCGTCTCACAGGCACTCGGGAACTGGTGGTTCCCGGCACGCCCTACGTGATCCCCTATCGTGTGCGCGGCGAACGCCTCGAACTGATCGCCGTCTTCCACGGCAAGCAAAGATGGCCGAAGCGCGTGTAGCGGATCGACGCGACAGTGCCCCAGCGAGGCGGTACAGTAGCACTGTGAAAGCACTTACGATTCTCTTGTTGGCGGCAACATTGTTGGCGCTGGATTATCCCGAGACGCAAATCTCAAACGGCATCCTGCACGCAACACTGCTGCTGCCAGACGCGCAAAACGGCTACTACCGCGGCACGCGTTTCGACTGGTCGGGCGCGATTTCGAGCCTCCAATTCCAAGGTCACGAATACTTCGGCAAATGGTTCGACCGCTACGATCCCAAGATTCACGATGCCATCATGGGCCCGGTGGAAGAGTTCCTCACCCGCGGCATGGGCTTGGGCTACCTGGAGGCCAAGGCGGGCGAGAGCTTTGTGAAGATCGGAGTGGGTGCGGTGCGCAAGCCCGACGAACCGGGCTTCCAACAATTCCACACCTACGACATCGCGTCCAATGGAAAGTGGAGCATTACCAAGGGTGCGGATTACGTGGCCTTCACGCAGGAACTCTCCGATACCCTGGGATACGCCTATGTATACACAAAGGTCGTCCGGTTAGCGCCGGGCAAGCCGCGGATGACGCTGGAGCACAGCCTCAAGAACACCGGACGGAAGACCATCGAGACCAGCGTCTACGAACACAACTTCTACATGCTGGATCGCCAGCCGGCGGGCCCCGGCTATAGCGTGCGATTCCCCTTCGACGTTCATCCTACGGCCGACCTGCACGGCGCCGCGGTGGCGCGCGGCAAGGAATTCACCTATCTGAAGGAGCTGCCGGAAGGCGAATCGGTATATACCGAAATGACCGGCTTCGGCGATTCCCCGCGCGATTACGATATTCGCGTCGAGAACCGCAAGGTGGGGATCGGCGTGCGTCAAACATCCGACCGGCCGCTTGCGAAGCTGGTCTTCTGGTCCATCCGCTCCACCGTCTGCCCGGAGGCCTACATCGATCTCAAGATCGAGCCCGGGCAGGAAGCCAAGTGGCGCATCGATTACGAGTTCTATACGCTTCCGCGCTAGCCGGAAGCCGATCCAAGACGGCCCCTTGACGGCGGTCCCCTCGCGTTGTAATATATGGCAGTAATACATATGGAAGATCAAGCTATCGATCGCGAGTGGAAGAAGGGCAGCGCCGAGTTGCTGATTCTCTCGCTGCTGGAAGCTGTGCCCCGCCACGGCTACGAAATCGGCAAGCTGATCGAACAGCGGTCCCGAGGCGCGCTCCGTTTTCACGCGGCATCGCTCTACCCATTGCTGTATCGCCTCGAAAAACGCGGCTGGATTCAAGGCCGGTGGGTCGAGAAGAGCGGCCAGCGACGGCGCCGCTACTACCGGCTGACCGCGCAAGGGCAGAAGATGCTGGCCTCCCAGCGGCGGGGTTGGCGGACCTTCGTGGAAGCTATCAGCCGCATCACCGGAGCCGAAAATGCCTGATTGGAGCGAAGAGATTCGCAAGCAACTGGCGGACTTGCGCCTGGCTCCCGCGCGCGAGGCGGAGATTGTCGAGGAACTCGCGCAGCACGCCCAGGATCGTTACCGGGAACTCGAAAGCGGCGGGGCCACCGAAGCGGAAGCCCACCGCATCACGCTCGAGGAATTGAGCGGCCACGAACTATTGGCCAACGGACTGCGCGCCATCGAGCGCACGGATGCGCCGGAGCCCATCGCCTTGGGCGCCGGAAGCAAAGGGCGGTTTCTCGCCACTCTGGCGCAGGATCTGCGCTACGGACTTCGCACGTTGCGCAAAAGCCCCGGCTTCACCGCCTTCGCCATGCTGGCGCTGGCGCTCGGCATCGGCGCAAATACGGCCATTTTCAGCGTGGTGAATGGTGTGCTGCTGCGGCCGCTGGCGTATCCCGACGCAGACCGGTTGCTGACGATCTACGAGACGACTCCGGAGTATGGCCGGACCTCCGTCGCGTACCCGAGTTTCCTCGATTGGCGCCGCGAAAGCCGCTCTTTCGCCGATATGGGCGCCGGCCGCAGCGACGACTTCAATTTCACCGGAGCGGGCGAACCCGAACACCTCTCGGGCGAATACGTCTCGGCGAGTCTCTTTCCAACCCTAGGCGTCACGCCGTTCATGGGGCGCAATTTCCTGCCTCAGGAAGACCGCCAGGGCGCTGCCTGCGCGGTGATGCTCGACTACGGGTTCTGGAAAGTGCGGCTCGCAGCCGACCCGAACATCCTCGGCAAAGCCCTGACGCTCAACGCCATGAGCTGTGCCGTAATCGGCGTCTTGCCCCGCGACCTCCGGCTCCGCGAGAAGGCGCAGGTCTACGTTCCGATCGAGCAATATAACTCGGTAGAGCTGCGCACGCGGGAGTCGCGGCCGGGAATCGCGGTCATCGGCCGCCTCAAGCCGGATGTCACCATCGAAGCGGCCCAGGCGGAGATCGCGTCCATCTGTAGCGTCCTGGCCCGCCAGTACCCGAAGACGAATGCGGGGGCTGGGGCGAAGCTCGTCCCCATGAAAGACGACATGGTGGGGTACATTCGATCCACGCTGCTGCTCCTGGTCGGCGCGGTCGGTTTCGTGCTGATCATCGCCTGCGCCAACGTCGCCAATCTGCTGCTGGCTCGCTCCACGGCTCGAAGGCGTGAGTTCGCCATTCGCACCGCGCTGGGCGCCGCACGCGGACGCATCGTGCGCCAATTGTTGACGGAAAGCGTCCTGCTGTCACTGGGAGGCGCCGCGATCGGCTTGCTGCTGGCCCGGTGGGGGACAAGCCTGGTCCTGGCGGCTGCGCCGGACAGCCTGCCGCGCTCCGCGGAAATCGGCATCGACCCGTACGTTCTGCTCTTCACGCTGGCGGTCTCGATCGTCACCGGCATCCTCTTCGGCCTCGCCCCGGCTTTTCACGGCGCGAACGCCAACCCGCAGGAATCCCTGAAGGAAGGCGCGCGCGGCGCGGGAGGCGGACGGCATCGCGCGGAGAGCCT
>Ga0302325_10009951_pt1 | contig 20680 bp, 14 predicted proteins | sample Palsa_T0_2_FD_201948 | JGI IMG/M metagenome (GOLD analysis project Ga0302325, IMG submission 201948) | Peat permafrost microbial communities from Stordalen Mire near Abisko, Sweden - Palsa_T0_2 | ecosystem: Environmental > Terrestrial > Soil > Palsa > Peat permafrost | place: Sweden: Abisko...
GAAATGGCCAGTTCGCGCCATCGTGATTTCAAGTTTTTCTGGATCGGGCGAGAGCGGAACAAAAAGACCCGATTGCGCGAACCGGATTTTCGCCGGCTCTGCCGCCATCGTGATTTTTACGATCGGCGATGCGGGCGGATGCGATTCCAAATGCAATCGCCACAGCCGCAAAAGCGCCTTAGAATCGCGCATAGCAAGCGGCAGCCGCAGGGCATGCTCATAAATTAATGGCGCAGCGTCTGATTTTGTAGAATCGGGTCTCAGATCCACCCGTCCCGGAGGCCGCGCGCCGTTTTGTTTGTCTGTGTCGCCCCTATTCCAACCGGTGTCATCCCGAGGAGCGACGGTTTCCCGGCGCGACGAGGAATCTGCGAGTGTGCTTTGACCGTAAACTAGATTCTGGTGCTTCTCCGCAATTCCAAAAATTTCCTCTTCCCCACGCTCAAGTTCCATCTTCAATCGAATCTCATTCGTAGCAAGTGCCCGCGCCGAAAGCCGTTCGCAAAGTTGATCGAGCAACCGCCCCAAAAGAAACGAAAGCGGTTCCAACTCGCTCACAGCCGTATCGAGTTCCATCGCTTCTTCGAATTCCATCGCGGCGATCGTTGGAATCAACGCGCGCCCGCTCGCTCCCCGCGCCAACTCTTGCAAACGCACGCCTTCCTGCCCCAGCCGTTCGGAAAGTTGCGCCACCGGCAAAGCCGCGAGCGCCTGGCATGTCCGCACGCCCCAGCGTTCCAGCGTCTCCCGAATCTCGAGTGACAAATTCAGTGCAGTAATCGGCAAGCTGCCCAGACACTCCGTTTCTTCATCCGGTGCGAGCACCGTCACGCCGGCAAAGCCGCGGGCTGCAAGTTGCGCCGCTTCCGGATTCGAGCCAACGGCAACCTGTGCAGACAATCCGAATTTCTTCGCGCGCCAGCCCAAGCGTTGCGCCAGTTTCTCGAATCCGCCGAAAAGCTGCGCGAGCCCTTCGAGATCGAGAATGATGGTGTCCGCTGCGGTTTCTTCGATGCGCGGGCTGAACGACAGCGCCAGATCTACCAGCGCCGCATGCGCTGCCGCTTCATGCTCGATCGAACGGCGGCGAAGCTGCAGGCCTTGAATTTGTTCCGCCTGCGATTTCGTCATTCCGATTTGAAGGCCAAGCGATCCTGCTTTTTTATTTTTCGCGATGACTGTGACGAACGGAGGAATGCCATCCAGAATCCCGGCCGGCCGAGTGCGAAGTCCAGGCTCGATGCGCAGCGCGGCTTGCAGGATGAAATTGGGGACATGTATGCATGCAAAAGGCATAGGAGTCTCTCGAACGAATAAAATCTTTCCGGCGCGGCGAATAGGGCGCTGCGATCCGTTTCAGGCTTCGCTGTTTTTCCTGCGCTTCTTTGTGAGTTCGATCCAGGCAGGCTTGGATTCGAAACTGCAGCGCGTGCCCTCGGATGAGTCACCCGAAGCGGAACCGCCCGCCCGCCCATCATCTGATTTCCCGCACTCGAAACGGCAGCGCATCACTTCCGCGTTGAATTGCAAGCCGCTGAGAAGAGTTGGCTGCGAATTTCCATCGCTGCTTTTGAGGATGGAACGCCACCGCGCCATTTTCATTTCGAGGCGCAGAACAAGCGAAGCGCACGTTTTCGCGCAGGACTCTTGTTCGAGGAGCATGAAAACTGTCGGCGTATTTTCAACCATCCTTCGGAAACGAAACCAGACATTCAGCGGCACGCGGCGCACGCTCGCAATCGGCAGATCGCTCAGGTCGAGCGCAACCAGGCCGAATCCGCCGCCGTGCAGCAACAGGTCCGCTGCGCGCAGCGCTTGCTCGATATTGTTGCAGCGCACCAGAAGCAATCTTCCGAGAGCGACGCCCGCCTCTTCCGCGCCGCAGGGATCAAATGAATCCCGGCCATCCACCAGCGCGCACGATTCTTCCCGTTTGGTGAGTGCAGAGAGCAGGGAAATGAGAAGACTTGTTCGCCCAGAACCGATTGGCCCGGAAATTTCTGTCAGGTATCCGCGCGGCAGGCCGCCCGTGAGATGGTCAATCTCTGGAATGCCGGATGCCACCATCTCCGCGGGCGCGGGACGCCGGGGCGAAAAAGGCGCAGGGATTATGCTGCCAAGAGACTTTTCGAGTTGGGCGCGTAAAGCCGAGGTCTTCACAGGAATAACCGTGGCAAAGAAGGATCAGGAAGCGATTTTATTTTCGCTTTTTCTTCGCCTGGTGCGGATTCTCTCCCCTCAGCCCGTTCTTGTCAATAGCCGGATTTCAATGCATTGCTGCCTGCGTTGCCTGTCAAAGTATTCTTGCAAATGCACACTACCCTGCCTCTATCCGGTTTATGGTAGAGTCCGCCGCACAGGGGTGTCGTATCGGGCCATTGCTAGGCGTATTACCGTAGTTTTTCGAAGACGAATCGGGGGCAGTTAAGCGTCCCCCTGGATTTTATTTTCTGTCCCGTCTCGCTTCGATTCCAGGACGAAACTAAATTGGAGGCAGAAATGAGGAAATTGCTTGGGGGGTTGGGTCTAACGACCCTGATGGCCTTCTCGTTTCTCGCGGCGCCTGTTGAAGCGCAGACTGCTGCGACAGCGAAGAAGAATGTTACTGCGCAAAAATATGACGTTCAGAACGAAACCACTTTGAATGGTACGGTGAAGAATGTCATATCAAAACCCACGTCCGGGATGCTGATCGGCGCGCACTTGATTTTGACGTCGTCGTCCGGCACCGTGGATGCAGCTCTTGGCCCATTCGCAATGAAGGGCCGCAACCCTGTATCCGTCAGCGCTGGCGAGGCTGTGTCAGTTGTGGGTGTGATGATGACGATCAGAAACAAACAGGTCTTCATGGCTCGAACCGTCGAGGCCGGTGGACAGACATACACACTGCGCAATCAAAACGGTTTTCCGCTCATTCCCTCAAACGGCACGCCCTCAACCACTCCCGTGCGAGGAGGACTACGATGAACCGCAAAAACCTTCTCTTTGTCCTCGCAGCACTCGTGGTGATGGTGATCTCAGGCTGCCGCTCGACTTTTCCACCTCCGCCGATCGGCGTTTCTCTGATTCCCACGCCACCGGCTTCCCTCGAAGTTGGATTGACGACCTCGCTTAGCGCCACAGTCACCGGCGATAAACAAAACGCTGGCGTCAACTGGACTGTGACTTGCGGCAGTGCGAACTGCGGTTCGTTCTCCCCAGCCCACACGGCAAGCGGCGCGAACACCACATATACCGCGCCCACAACTCCGCCCACCGGCGGCACGGTAACAATTACTGCGGCGAGCACGGCCAGCACCAATGGCGCGAACGCTACTGCCACGATCACCATCACCCCCGTAGCCTCTGCCTCCAGTTTGTCAGGGCAGTATGCCTTTTACGTCAGCGGTTATGACTCCACGGGTTCTTTGTACGTCGCAGCCGGCAGCGTCACGCTCGATGGCATGGGCAACGTAACAGCGGGTGAAGAGGACTTCAATGACTCCTCCTTGGCGGCACCCTCTGTCGCAGACACGTTGACAGGAACATACACCGTCGGAAATGATGGCCGCGGTTCGATGATGCTGGCCGCTGCTTCCGCCGGGGTTCCTGATCCGAACGTCGGTGTTGGCGGCACTCAAACTCTGAGCTTCGCCGTCGTGAATAACAATCACGCGCTGATCGAAGAATTTGATGCGAACTTCACATCGGCCGGCAGTCTCGATTTGCAGACGACTACCGCAGCGACGGCCATCACCGGAGGATACTCGTTCTACTTTGGCGGCTCGGTTGGCTCCGATGCATTTGTCGCGGCCGGTGTCATGACGGCGGACGGTGCCGGAAACTTCACCTCGACGGCAGACGTAGACACAGACAGTGGCGGTTCGGTATCCTTTGGCAACTCGTTCACAGGAACTCTCGCCGGTCCCACCCTCGATGCTTCGGGACGCGGCGTTCTCACTTACGGCGGTGAAACATTTGCGATTTACGTGATCGGTTCAGAAGTCTTCCGCATCGTGGATATTGACTCCACGGTTTTTGCTGTCGTGGGCTCCGCGTTTGGGCAGGGTGCTGGCGCCGGGAGCTTCTCTCAGGCATCACTCACGGGCTCATTCGTGTTCAACAATCAGGGCTTCGGCATATTCGGTTTTAATGAGCAGGTGGGTCTCTTAACCACGGATGGTGCCGGCACTATTTCAGCCGGTATCATCGACTACAACCAGGGCGGATTTATCCCGCCGACGCCCCCCGCGCCGGACACGGTTACTGGGGGAACGTATGCCATGGCAAGTAATGGCTACGGCTCCGCAATCGGCACAGTCACGGGCAACTCAGCGATCACAACTTTCGGGGTGTACATGACTGATCCCGCGTTGAACTTGTCCGATCCGAACAACACGACCAGCGGTGCTGGCTCGGCTCTGTTCGTCGAGCTCGATTCCGAGGCTCTGGGCCACGGCATTCTCGTGTCTCAGGCGGCCACATCCGCAACCGCCGGCAACAATGCTATCAATCTTGATGGCGATGTCATCGTCGGCCCTGTGGATGTGGTCGGCCATGTGTCCTCGAATGGTTCTTCGGCATTCAGCGGTTTGGCAGATGCCAATGAACTCTTCGTTCCTAGCCAGCTTTCCTCAGTTCCGCTGGCGGGAACGTTTACGGCAGACACGACGAACGCTGGGCGCTATACAGGTACGCTTAGTCTGAACGGTGCGGTTGCGCCTTACGGTCTTGTCTTCTATCAGGCGAACGGGGGACTAGCCTTGCATATTTTGGAGGACCCGCTCAACATCGGCATCGGCGTGATCGAACAACAGCAGTAAATCTCATCACCGAGCGTGTGGCGCGGCCGGTTGCCCGGCCGCGCCACACGCTTCGATCAGAGACTTCCTTTAGCTCACGTCCGCCGCGCGCAGCAGTCGCGTTCGAAGTCGCGACGACACGAGAGGGACTTCATCCACGAGGGCGGCATGCGCAGGTGGCCTCGTTATGTCTGGATTTTTTTTCTTAAGATTATTTACTGTGAATAATTCGAGTAATTACGCCGACGCGATTTCGGCCATCAGCGTACTTGACTTAATATTCACGAGCGTCGAATTTCCACCCAACCCGCGAATTTGCACCAATCCCGACGCTGCGGCAGCCTTCTTGTTGTGTAGATTGACAGACTCGATGCCCGTTCGCGCATATGACTTCTCGCAATCCTGCGTCGAAGGCCCGCGCATATTGCCTTCCATGTACGCGAGGCCGGGGCAGCGCGAGCAGGTGGATACGTTTCCACACGCCGAGCAGTTCGGCAGATCCTTGATGCGAATGGACCGCACTTCATTCAACTGTTCCGAGTGATTCCAGATATCAATAAAGCGCTGCTTTCGCACGTTTCCACTCGGTAGTGGGAATGACACGCAAGGATAGAGGTCGCCGTAGGGAGAAACGTAGCAGGCGCTGTGTCCTGCGCTGCACGGCACGTAATCCATTTCCGTCGGGGAATCGCCCATTTCCTTGATATCTGCTGCAAACGCCGGATCGCGGAACACTTCTTTGAGCGCGGTTGCGGACACATTGAGCTGCAGCGGGGACCGGTCCCCATCCATCATCGGCGTGATCATCGGATCGAGCGCGGAGTGGACGCCCATTTCGGCCGCGAGCGCGCGCACTCCTTGATAGTCCTGCGCGCTGTCTTTCATCAGCACGTTGGAGATGGAAACATTCAGGCCTGTCGACTTTAGGATGCGGATCGCGTCGAGCGACCGCTTCAGCGATCCCGGCACTTTCGTGACTGCGTCATGGATCTCGGGCCGGTGAGAGTAAATGCTCACCTGAATGCCGTCCACGCCGATTTCACGGATACGGTCGGCTTCGCGGGGCCCTATAAGGATCGCGTTGGTCTTCAGTTTGACGACGAACATCAGCTCGCGCGCATACTCCAGGATTTCGAAGAAGTCCTTGCGCACCATGATCTCGCCGCCGCTCAGCGTCAGCAAGAAGACACCGGCTTCCGCCAGCTCACCCAGGAGTTTTTTGATTTCGGCGGTGGTCATCTCGCCATGGTCGTCGTGGTCGAGATAGCAATGGACACAGCGCTCGTTACACCGGTAGGTGATGTCGATATGCACGCTCAACGGAACGCCCAGGTCCATCGCCCTCTGTCCCATTTCTGCCATCAGGCTCATTTGGCCTCCCGCGAAATGGGTTCTTCGGAAACTAGAAGTATTCCGTGACCGGCGAGTTCCTTCACAAACTCCTCTGTATCCTGCAAAGCCGCTTCAGGAGCGACGTCAAACTCCGCGCACAACACGCGTTTGACGATTTCATGCAATGGTGTGGCTCCGTCTGCAGCCCGCCAGATCGCCGATGCGGTGTCGTTCAGATCGAACAGCGTCGAATCGCGCGCCGACATGATCATCATCTCTCCGCCAACCATTCGCGCAGCAACGGATTTCGAGCGTGCAATGTAAAGGGGGCTCATCCGATCATCTCCCACACTTGCGCATCGGGAACGAAAGTCAGGCGCTGCACCGGGACCTGCCGCACCAATTCGCACGCCGACTCGAAGACCTTCCCAACCAGCTCCGGATCTTTCGCGAAGAAAAGCACGCTTTCGAGCACCCCTCGCACGGCGTCCGTTTCGCTCACCGGCTCGACCATATTCTCTCCGCCTTTCGCGAGCAGATACAGAGCTGCCAGCGGCGCGGAAACATTAGCGCCTGCTCTTGCCAATTCACCGGCGAATGGCGTGCCAAACGCAGTATAGCCGTTTGCGGTCTTCCGTAAGTAGGAAATTTCGTCGGTCAGGAGCGTCACGTCCGGCGGAGCAAGCCGCACCATTGTCGTTTTGCCCGCACCAGAAACTCCGGCGAACAGGAACGCGCGGCCATTGCGCACGGCGCTCGCTGCGTGCACCAGCAAGCCGCCTTGCCGGGCCAGTAGAAGCGAGTGCAATATCCTCATCGCCGAATCAATCGCGTAAGGGCTAGCCGCCTGCCGGATCGTTCCACTGCCCAACGCCGCGCTCCATTCAGCGTGAAAATCGCTCCGTTCGAGCACCCATCGTCCTTCGGCGAAGCTCAGACGTACCTCTTCCTCATCCGTGATCTTTCCGGGCGGGACGATTTCGACGTTGAACTCGAACAAGGGTTTCGCTGCGGCGTTTACGAAGCCGCCGTAGCGATGTACAAGAACGTGGAAGAATTCCGGGCTATCCGTTCGAATCAGGATCGGCATGTCGCCGATTTCGATCGTCGTCTCAATCGGCTCGAGCGCTACCTCGCCCACCCATTCCTCCCGAAGTGAAGCAGGACGCGCACCGAGAAATCCGACCGGCGCAGTAGCCACGATACCATTCGCCGCCCGAGTGTCAGCTCCGGACCAACGCGCCGGCCCCGCCGCACAATCGAGACAATCTCGCCCGCAACTTCATTCGTCGGCACGGGAGGATCAGCTTGCGGAAGCGAATCGCCCCTAGTCAACAGCCGGTCCCCATCCCGCGACACAACGCGGTGGGCCACCAAGCCCCCGTTGCGCGAGTACAAAATAATTTGTCCGGGCTGGATTTTGTTCGGGTCCCGACGCTGGACGATCAGTCGGTCACCGGGCCATACCGCCGGGAGCATGCTGCCCCCAGTCACTTGCAATCGTACTTCTCCGAAGGTTTGCGCCACGTCTAACGCCAACTCGCATTTCACTGCGTTGAGAGTGTACGCTACCATGCCCCGCCGGATACCGCCGACAGTCAGGAGGCCTTATGGTTGCCGGCGCAGCTGCCGCCCGAGCCCACCAGTTTTCCGCAGATTAGAGCCCGCGTTTCGAACACTCGCTCGTGGCGGAACGAGGGCTTCCGGTAAGGCTTCTTCTCCCGTAGGCCCGTGCCCGTTTCGTTCCCGCGTGGTGCTTCTTCATTGTTCTTCATCAATCACCCGTCGAGGATTAGTCTAACCCAGTCTGCGTTAGCTTTATAGCGTTAAATGCAGCCTTTGACGGGTCAGTAGCCGTCCCGCTGTCGGCGTCGGCTGTTATCTTTGCGCACAAGAAAGAGCAAGTTGAAAATGTAAATGTCGTTGAATTTGTCACAGTAATCGTATACGCCCCACTAAGGCAGGTGCCCGTCGAACATGTCATCCCGGTTATAGTAACAGAATCATTGGTCGCAAAGTTTTCGGGGGCTTGCATCGTCACGGTGACGGTGTTGGCCCCCAACGATCCGGCCGCCGACGCGCTCGCAATAGCCAGCGCGGGCGCTGACTCTGCCTGCTCGACGAAGTACATGCTGTTCGCCTGCGCAATTGTGGTGACCGCGTCCAAAACAATCGCACTCGACCCGCCGATTCCATCCGGCACCGTGTAAGCCGCGGGAGACGGAGTCGAGATCGTGCCGTTCGTGACGGTCTGGCCTACGACCGCCGACGCTACCGTTGTGTTGCCATACCCGAAATAAATCCTGTCAACCCCGCCGGTGGTGAACATTTCGTCGAGTGGCGAAGCGACCGCGATCGTCGAAGCGCTTACCGTGCAGTTCGTGCCGCAGTTTGGCACTGTTCCCGCCGTCATTACTGAGCCTGGATTGATCGTCGCCGTGGCGGTCGCACCGCACCCGCCGCAAGAGATGGTCACCGTCGGCGCAGCGCTATATCCTCCCCCGCCGTACGTCAGTGCGACACCGGTTACCGTGATTGTCGTGCTACCTGTCCCGCCGGTGCCGCTACCACCCGTGAACGTAACGGACGGGTCGGATGTGTACCCAGTTCCACCCGACGACACAGAAGCCGCGAGTATGCCGGCCGTAGCCGTCAACGTCGCACCGCCTGGCACCGACGCTGTTGGAATCGACGTGTAGTTGCCCGCCGCGGTCACAGCCGCGCTAACGATTTTGAGATCGGCCGTGGCTGTTGCGGCGGTAACCGTGCCTGTTGCCGCGAACCCAACTGTAATTGGGCCCGAGGTATAGCCAGTCCCCGCCGTCGACACGGTAACGCCGTTCACTCCGCCCGTCACCGCGAGGGTTGCCTGCGTTGTCCCGCCGCCGCCAGACGTCGTGGCGCCCGGGAACGCGGAATAAGTGCCGCCCGCCGTCACGGCAACGCTGACTACCGTATAGGAGCCTGAAACCGTTGCACCACTGCCGCCGCCGCCCGAAATCCCTAGCGTCGGAAGCCCTGTGTAGGAACCCGCTGCAGTAATCGTGCCGCCTACGACCGTGAGGGGCACCGTAACAACCGCCCCGCCGGAGCCTCCGCCGCCCGTGAAGACTACTGACACCGGGCCTGTAGTGTATCCCGTTCCGGCAGTTGTCACAGCCATGCCGACCACGCCCACCGCGCTAATCGTCGCCATCGCGCCGGAACCACCCGTACCCGTGACCGTCACGCCCGTCGGAAGCGTAGTGTAATCGCCCGCAGTTGTAACCGCAACGCTGACCAGCTTGTACGTGCCTGCAACCGTCGCACCCGAACCGCCGCCGCCCGAAACCCCTAGCGTCGGAAGCGCTGTGTACGAGCCCGGCGCGGTAACAGTGCCGCTTACTACCGTGAGAGGCACAGTCGCGACCGCGCCAGAACCATTGGTCGTTGCGAAGGTTACCGATGCGGGGCCAGTCGAATAGCCTGTCCCGGCCGCTGAGACGTTCACGCCGACCACGTCTACCGCGTTGATCGACGCTGTCGTGCCAGAGCCGCCAGTGCCCGCGAACGTGACACTCGTCGGAATCACGGTGTAGTTGCCAGGAGAAGTAACCGCAGCACTTACCACCTTGTACGATCCTGAAGCCGTCGCACCTGAGCCGCCGCCGCCCGAAAGACCTATCGTAGGAAGCGCAGTGTACGAGCCCGCCGCGGTAATCGTCCCGCTTACGACCGTGAGAGGTATCGATGCTGCCGCACCGGTCGGACTAAAGGTTGCCGCAACCGGGCCCGTGGCGTAGCCGGTGCCAGCCGTCGCGACCGTCACGCTAACCACGGCGCCGGTGACAGTTCCGAGAGTTGCACCGGTTCCGCCGCCACCGCTAATGGCTGCGCTTGGAAATGTCGTGTAGGAGCCGGCCGCGGAGACGTTAACGCCTGTGAGCAGCGCGGTTACCGTACGTGTCGTTGGTTGCGTTGTGCAACCGGCGACAGTGAACGTGGGGAATGTCGTATATCCACTACCTGCCGCGGTCAGTGTGACGCTCTGTACTATTCCTCCAACAACGTCGGCAGTACCCGCCGCGCCTGTGCCGCCGCCGGCAAACGTGAGGGCCGTCGCAGCTCCATTGGTGCAGCCAACGCTGCCGTTGCCTCCGGTAATGCCGCCTGAGGCGGGCGATATCGTGTCATTGGTAGTGTTTGTCGTGAAGGTAACGGTGGCGCCAGTTGTATTGGTAAGGGTTATTTTGGCTCCGGAAAAAGTCGCAGTCACGCTGGAATTCGCGGTGTTTGCGGTCGAGGAGTAGCATGTGTGTCCCCAAGTCCCGGTAACGCCGCTGGGACAGTTTGCAGGGGTAGCAGTTATCGCTGCGTACAGGCTTTGTGCCGCGTTAGCAGCACTAGTTCCCCACCAAATGCAGGGATTCGTCGCGACGCTCGGACAGTTACTTTGCGTACTTTCAGCTGTGTAGGTGAGGCTTCCGATAACGACGTTGTTACCGGCGGTCCACCCGCTACCTGCGGTAACGGTCACTGTGCCGGTCCCCTCGGTAGGCGCTGGAACGGCAATCGTGGAGACCCCAACCGCCGACGCTGCCATCCCACCTCCTGTGCCGCTGCCGCTGATAGCAATTGTAGGAAGTGAAGTATAGCCGCTTCCGCCTGCGGTGACGGCGACTGACACGACTCCTACGTTCACCGAACCCGTCCCGGCGGTCGCGGCGCCCTCAGGGAATGTCACGCCGGGGAGAGATGTGTACGAACCGCCAGTTGAGGCTGCGACGGTGCCAAGGACTAGGCCCAAGTTCGCCGTTGCTGCTGCGCCTCCGGGGCCGCCCGCAGTTTGTGTTCCGCCGGTGAAGTTAATCGATGGCGGCGTGGTGTAGCCTGTTCCACCGCTCGCGGTCACCGCGTTGAGGCCCACGCTCGCCTGCGCCGCCGCGGCTGTGCCCGTGCCGCCCGAGAAAGCTACAGTCGGGATTGCGGTGTATCCAGATCCACCCGCCGTTATGCCAATCGTCAGAAGCCCAGCCGACGCAGCGCCCGTTCCGGCCGTCGCGCCCGCTTGAGGAATCGTCACGACGGGAATTGCGGTGTACGATCCACCTGCCGTGACCGTGCCGACGCCGTTGCCGATGACTAGGCCCAAATTCGCGGTTGCCGTCGCGGCGCCGGGGCCGCCGGGAGTTTGCGTGCCGCCGGTGAAATTAATCGAGGGCGGCGTGGTGTAGCCTGTTCCACCGCTCGCGGTTATCGCATTAACGCCCACACTCGCTTGCGCCGCCGCGGGGGTGGTATCTGCGCCGCCGGTGAACCCGACCGTGGGAACCGCAGTGAAGCCCGACCCGCCAGCCGTAACGCCAATCGTCTGCAGGCCCGCCACTGGCACACAGCCTCCGTTTGTCGTTCCACCGGTACACGTGGAACTCGGAATGGTGGCGTAGGACCCGCCGCTCGTGACTACCGCACCTGCGACCGGATTGCCGGTGACAAGGCCCAAGTTCGCGGTTGCTGCTGCGGCGCCGGGACCGCCCACAGTTTGCGTGCCGCCGGTGAAGGTAATCGAGGGTTGCGTGGTATAGCCCGTGCCACCCGACGCGGTTATCGCATTCAGGCCCAAGCTCAGCGTCCCGGTCGCAGCAACAGTATGTGTGCCACTGAACGCGAGGGTCGGAATCGAAGTGAAGCCTGCACCGCCGGCAGTCACACCGACCGACTGTACCGTGACGGTAGCCAAACCCGTCCCGTTCGAGGATCCGCCAGGGAATGAAACCGTCGGAAAAGATGTATAGGATCCCGCAGTGCCGAGCGTCACAGCGTCAATACCCAGAGCCACCGTCGCTGTGCCACCGCCCGTTCCGCTGCCGCCGATCGTGACTGTCGGCATCGAGGTATAGTTCGACCCGCCCGAGGTCACGCCGACCGTAGCGAGGCTGTAGTTGGTTACCGCTCCGGCAGCGCCAGAACCGCCGCCGCCCGTGAAGCTAACGGTTGGCGCACTCGTATAGCCCGTTCCAGGCGCAGTCACGCTAATGCCGAAGACTCCGCCGGTCGTGGACGCCGTCGCGGTCGCTCCACCGCCGCCCGGAGCCGCAATCGATACCGTCGGATTCGTAGCTCCTCCCGTCCCCCCGGTGACCGTAATCGCATTTACACCGCTGTAAGAAAGCTGGTATAGCACGGGATTCTGCGCGCCGGCCGCGGTACCTACCTCGTAGAAATGACCGGTGTTCGCGCCCGTACCGCTGTAGTTGTTATAGTTGTTATCGAACACGCCCGGAGCCAGCGTCAGGGTGCCCGTGGTGCCAAGGTTTCCCTCGCCGACAATGGCAACCTGAGGGTTTCCCAGGGGAGTCGTTGTGTCTGCCTGAACAACTACGGCTTTTGTAGCTGCGGTCGCTGCGCCGATGCCTGCAGCGTTGTCCGCTGCGTACTCCAGCACCGTGCCGTCGAATCCATCCACGATTGGAGCGGCGGCAAGGTAACCGGCAGTTCCGCCATTGCCGACCGCAGTCGAAACGACCGCGCCCGTCGTCGAAGACACGGCGTACAGCAATCCGTCCTGTCCGCCGACGAAGATGTTACCGGACGAGTAATCGTACACCGGGGCCGTGATCTGCCCGGCGCTACCGCTCAACTGAAGTCCACCACCGAACGGGGCGGTGGAGGAGACTGTCGGTGTTCCGAAGAACACACCCGTGATCGCCCAGAGCGTTCCGCTGTCATCGCCGACGTAGGCCGTGTCCGTGTTGAAATCGTAGAACGGCGAAGCATACGTATCTCCGAACGAATTATTGTAAGTAATGCTGACCATGCAGGGCGCCGTGCAACCGACCGTGCTGGAGACGGCCGTGGGCTTGTTGGGAGCAGTTACGGACGCAGTTCCACTGGCATCGGCCCACTTCAAGACGTGAAATATAGACTCGCCGGTGTTGTTAGGGCCCGTGCTTTCGACAAACGCCACCTGCGTGCCGTCAAGCGACAATGTCGGAGATGTTGTGATCATGCCGCTAGCATTGCTGGAAGTATTGTAAGCCCACTTCACGGTCGGGGTCGTGCCCGTGCCGCAGGCGCCGCCGGAGCCGGTATACAGGTCGTCGATCGCAACCAGATTCGCCTGGAGCGTCGAGCTCACAACGTCAAGTCCAACGACAACGAAATCGTCCTTGCAGTAGCCGGTCGGGGGCGGGCCGGCTGCACCAGTCGCGTCGCCGGAGTAGAAGTTTGCCGGCCACATATTCCGCGCCACTCCGCCGCTTCCGAGCGGAAGAGTCCAATCGCGAGTCGTCGCACTTTTCGTTTTTGAGGCATTGCCAGTCGCTTTAGCGGCCTCGGGGGACGCGTTTGCCGCGTCGCTCGATTTTGCCGCGGCGACCGATATGGCAGCGGCCTCGGACGATTGCCCAAGTAATTGCCGCTTCTGCTGCAGAATATAGCGCGGGTTATTGACGATCTTGGACAACTTCTCTGACATACCTTTCGCGCTTGCTTTCTCCGCATTCGCGAAGACGAGATGGTGCATCGACCAATCATCAGGAACGCCATTGGTCAATGTGCCGTCCGGCTGCTGAATCGGGCTGGTCGCAGGAGTCTGCGCGTGGACGCCTTGGCCGCACAGCAAAACCAGCGCGGCTGCTCCGATCAAACCAAAACAGAACCGCGAAAAGCGAGAGGTACGTGCGTTCATATTAATGCTCCCAAGCGCGCAGAGTGCGCGTGATGTTTTGCAGTATGACTCAAAAGCGGCTAACGCCGCGGACAACCCCGACTATCGTGACTAATACATACCTGTATCTTCGTACAGTGTCCGAAAATTCCACACGGTGCGTGTGGAAAGCTTCGAGGGCGCAACGAAATCGAGCTGGGCCTCAAGCTTTCGTCACTGCGTATCATCGGCTGGGGACTGCCGGGGATTCTACTATTCACTTCCGCGCACAATCAATGCTTTTTTTGCGCATTTCTTTTCGCACGGACCGCAGCATGAATCACCGCGGCGCTTACCGTGTTCGCCTGTTTTCAACCATTTACACGGCAGCGCAGCGCGAATTCCCCCAGCGCCACAAAGTATTGTGCAAGCGACGTGCCTTTTCCCCGTATCTCTGAGCTTCGGTATCCAATCTCTTCTCTGCGAACTTCGGTCGAGAGTCCGTGGCAAAGCGGAGTGGCAAAGCGATGGATCGAATGCGGTCTTCAACGCCACGAAAGCTGCGGATGTGCTTCGTCGACGGCTGCAGCATGAGCCTGCATTACGGAGGGCGGGGAATTCGAATCCTGCGGTACATTCAGTCAAACGCCGCGTCTGCTCGATGTGCGAGCGCCATTCGGGGCCTCTTGCGATTTACGCGAAGCAGCTCGGCTGCCGCGCCGCCGCCGTGGACTACGGCCCCTACGCAAAAGCGTTTCTCGAGACTGTCGCCGATCGCGGCGTGGATTATCGCGAATGTGATCTCACGTGCGAGCCGCTGCTGGACAAGCAGTTCGAGTTCGAATGCCGTGTGATTGACGATGATCTGGAATCGCTGCGGCATTCCCTGCGCCATGGCCGAGGCGCGATATCTATTGCCGATTCACGCGACTTCCTCTTGCGCTCGCAATGGCACGTTGACGGCGCCAAAGTGCATTGTGTAGAATGCTACACAGTGAGGTACACAATGCCGACGAACCTCGCAATTAACGATCGCTTGCTGGAAGAGGCTCAGAAAGTGGGCCGGCACCGGACAAAACGAGAGACCGTAAACGCTGCACTCGAGGAATACATCAAGCGACGGAAGCAACAGGAGATTGCTTCCCTTTTCGGGAAGATCGAATATGAGCGCGGGTACGATTACAAACGCGAGCGCAAGGCCAAGCGCGTATGAATATCCTGGTTGACACATCCGTTTGGTCCCTTGCACTTCGCCGGAAGAGGGAACACCTCAGCACAGCCGAAAGATCGCTCGTTGCTGAATTGTCCGAACTGATCAGGGAGGGAAGAGCGCGAATCATCGGTTTGGTTCGGCAAGAGCTACTTTCAGGCATAAGAACAATCGAGCAGTATGAGCGGCTGCGACTCCACCTTCGCTCCTTTCCGGACGAGCCCATCGATATTTCCGATCACGAAGAAGCGGCCACAGCGGGAAATCAGTGCAGGCGGAAGGGAATTGTCGTTTCGATCGTGGATGTCCTCCTGTGTGCCATAGTGATGAAACGCGAGTGGGCCATATTTACGACAGATGTGGATTTTACAAACTACGCGAAGGTACTTCACGTTAGAATTCACGCGCCACGGAAGTGATCGACAACGGCCCTTTCAGCCACGACAGCACTATGTACCCGCTTGGTTGTTGCACGTCGATTGAATGCGCCGCTCGCGAAACACAGGGATCTCCAGGGAAAGTGTCGCAGGCATGCGCATCGTTCGAACGAATTGACTGCACCGCGAACGGATGCTCGTGGATTCGCCGCTCGATATGTTATGATGAATTCGAATTCAATGGACGATCGGCGACGATCGTTGGGTTTTTGTGAGGATTTTGAATGCCGGTGCGAAATCAGGTTTTTTCGCCCCGGCTTTTTTTATTGGCGCTCCTGGGCGAAGCACACATTCACGCCGCACGGAGGTGCCAGATGTCACAAAAAATCCATGACAGAAGTTCGTCGAAGAAGCATCGCTCAGGCACAACAAGTCCACGCACGGTCGCAGGCAAAGCGCTTTCTTCCCAAAACGCGGCGAAGCATCACATCTTCAGCCGCGGAATCCTCGAGAACGAAAAAAGAGAAGCGTCTACTCTCTACGCTCAAATGCAGCAGGATATGCGGCCGCGGAGCGCACTTGCACTGGAACTCATCGGTGATCTCGTTCTGAATCGATTACAGAAACATCGCATCGACAAGTATGCCGCGCACGAGTTCAAGAAGGCCAGTCTGGTCGCGGTCCTGGACGAAAGCGACAAAATTGATGAGCGCTTGAGGCAGTTGTCGCCCGGACCGGCGACTGCGCCGGACGACACTAACAGCAGGCTGCGTTCTGCATTGAATTCGAAGATCCGCGTTTTAAACCTCGGCGCGCTGAAGCGTGCTGTCGAAAGCCGCGGTCCCGTAATCGACCCGGATTTGAGTTTTCTCGATCGGACTTATGCCGGCCGGCTAACCATGGAAGCCTCACAAATTGTAATGCTGTACAAACTACAGAAATTGTCCGAGAACCCGGGCGACGCGGATGTAAGCAAGATCCCCTTCGATAAAGCCGAATACCGGACTCTCATCGTAGCAGCCATCGACCACGAAATCATGATGACAAAAATGCGTATGGAATTCGAAAGCTCACTCGAGGCATTGAATATTCCGGGGAACCGACCGATCCTTCTCGATGATCCTGTCGCTGATCGAATCGAGCGCTATGGCGCAGCGAACGCGCGAATTCTGACCCATATTTTGGATGCACTCCAGAGCATACGTCGCCTGGGAAAGTGAGACAATTCTGGCGACTAGACCTTGACTGCGCCAAGACTGACGCGCCGTGGTCTCCGTCCAAGCGACACCTCATCATGACTTGCGGGCGGCGGGCTCGATTCAGTGTGTGACATATGTGCGCCCCCTACTCGCACAAGCCTTGCCCCTTGGGTATCTATATACTATACTGTTATCATATATTATATAAATAAATCAAACTGCGCCTAACCAGGATTTCAAACCCGTGCAAATTACAAAACGAACATATCTATCTGCTGTCCTTGCAATGACTTAACAATTTATGACGCGTGTATTTTCGACTACTTTAGACCCCAAATTGCGACGAGACGTTCGGTATTGTAAGTCAAGTCTCCAAGGTGCATTACTGCATGGCACAAGTAGCTGACGACGCTGCAGCGCATCTCATTTGCTCTCAATCGTCTGATAAGCCTCGCGCCCCAATCGTGTACAATTCCGCGAGCTACACGATGCCCCTTTCGCCTCCCACGCTCGATGGTCTTGAATCGGTCCTCGAATCCGTCGCCGGCGACGCGCGAATCCCCCCGAATTTCGCGGACTGGATTCGTCAGAGCCTGCGCTACGGCGGGCGGAAGATTCGAATCCTGCGCTACATCCGGACTCACGCAGGCGAAAAGCAAACACCGCGATTGCTCGATGTAGGCGCGCAATTCGGCGCGCTCGCGATTTACGCGGGCCGTCTCGGTTGCCGCGCTGCGGCCGTGGACTACGGGCTTTACGCAACGGCATTTCGCGAAGCCGTCGCCGATCGCGGCGTGGATTATCGCGAATGCGATCTCGCCCGCCAGCCGCTGCCGTTCGCGGATAATTCGTTCGACTTCGTCGCATATACCGACGTCATCGAGCATCACGCGTTTTCGCCCAAGCGCGTTCTCTCCGAAATTCATCGCGTGCTCGTTCCCGGAGGCCGCGTGATCCTCGCCACTCCCAATCACGCTTCCATTTACAATCGCATCAAAATGTTTTTCGGCGGGAGCGTCAACGATGAATTCGATTACTTCTTCAACACAACGGCGGACGCGGAGACATATCCGGGCCATCACCGCGAATTCACGCGCGCGGAAATAAAAGCGGCGCTCGAGCGGACGGATTTCCGCGTTCTCGAGTGCCGCGTGATCGACGATGACATGGAATCGCTGCGGAATTACCGGCGCCGCGGCAGCCACGGGAAATCAGTTTCCGATTCGCGCGACTTCATCTCGCGCGCGCTAGGAGAAATTTGGACGCCGCTGCATTTGCCCTTTGGCCGCTGGATTTGGGCGGCCGGCGAGAAGCCAGCCGCAAAATAAATTAGAAGTGGATTTAGTTGTAGGTTGTTGTAGACACAGATAAATTCAATTCGCGCCGCCCGATCGAATTGGTACCGCCGAAAAGCTTCCACGCTGCACACTTTGGAATAATCAGACGAATGGGATTCGAAGCTTGCGGTGAGTTGCTGCGCAGAAAAAAAATCAGGCGGCTGCGCGGCCAATTGCATAGCCGCGCAACCGCCCGATGGTTAGGGTTACTGTTGTTGTTGAAGCGTTCCGAGGCCGACGATACCAAAGGCCACGGCTGTCGAGTCCATGTTGACATCCACCACGAGCGAACTGCTTGCCGTATAGCTCGAGACGTTGTCTGCCGTCCCGCCGTTGATGACCACTGTTGAGGTTGATCGTCCCGGATTCGTAGTATCCAATGTGTACGTCGAAGAGAAAGTTACACTCGGATTCAAGCCGGTGTTGAAAATGTCATTTTGGTCCACAGTACCCGTCACCATCGACACTCCGTCGGAAACAACTTGGCCGACGAGGTCGAAGGTTTGGACGGTCGTTCCGTCCGTCGAATACTGCGCGTCCTTGACGATCGCGTAGTTCCCGGCGAATGTTGGGCTGGCAGCTTGAGGCACAACGAAGCCCAGACCCAGGTTGTTCGTATCCAGGTCGAGCATCACTGCACCGGCGACACCTGCCGTGTTGTTTGGATCCACCACGTTCAACGTCGGGTCAACAAGATACACGCCGAAATTGGCGAGCGTGTCGGTGGTGGTGCCCAACAGTTGGACCGAGCCGTAGCCGGTCGCGTCCACTGTGTAGGTGTCCCCGGTCAAAGCGCCGGCCAGAACTGGCGTGCCATCGCCTTCGTTGATGTCCGTCACTCCCGCCGTGAATGTGGAGGTTGCGTCAGTGGTGAATTGGCCAGCCGCGCCGTAGAACCCGATGCCCAAATCCTCTAGACCCTGCTGACCGAAGACGTAGCTCCCGGTGAGCGACGCCGCGGAGAAAGCTCCGGAAGTCGTACCCTGTCCGAACATCGAGCCGGCGAGGAAGAAATTCCCACTATTCCCGTCCGTCTCGATAAGCCGGAAGGCTTCAGGACCTACAACAAAGTAATCGAACGCAAGTGTGCCGTAGTTCGGGTCGACAAGGGTCATCGTTCCGCGTCCGGCCGGGTCAGGAGGTGTGAACGTGCCGGTGACCGCGAAATCGTAGGACGGAACTCCGTCGAAGTCGTCGTCGCCTTCGCCGATTGTGAAAGTCGAGGTACCGTCTGAAGTGACAACGCCGCCAAACACGAAACCATCGGCGACATCATACGACGCGAATGCATTTCCCATGAGCGGCACTGAAGTCGGGGCAGTCTGAAGATCGAGGGCGCCAGACGAAGTGGCGTTGGCGTCGAATTCGATGATCAGCGCATGGTTATTGTTGACGACGGTGAAGCTGAGGGTTGAAGCGGGAGCGGTTGTGGGAGTGATGGTAATGCTTCCACGCCCGTCATCGCCGACGGTATATGAGCCAGTCGTTGCTGTGATCGGGTCTCCGGTGATAATCGTTGGAGTTGGGCTAGTCAGATCGAAATAGTCTTGTTCGCCGCCGGTGATGTCACCCGTGCCGTCGAGGATGACGCTGCCTACCACGCTGATCGGAGCTCCGCCCGAGTCATAACCGTTGGCGTAGTACGTGTAGGTTCCGGTCAAGCTTGACGCGCTTGCAATCGGGTTCACCGTCACGCCTGCGGTCGCTGTGACTGAGGACATCGCGGTCGCATCAGCCGTGATCGTAACCATTCCCGATGCCGAAGGCGCGGTATAAGTGGTCGAGGCGCCGCTGGCTGTGTGGGCAGGATTGAAGCTGCCGCAAGAACCAGTCGGAGTGCAGGTCCAGTCGACGCCTGCATTGGTGCTGTCGTTCGCAACCGTCGCTGCCACCGGAGTGCTGCCGTTGATTTCCAGCATCGCCGCCGGTGCGGTAGTGATGGAGATTGTCGGCGTCGCTGGCGGGGTTGTATGCCCACCGCCGCCACCGCACGCGGACAGGAACATTGCCACCGTGCATGCAAGTGCAATCAAGAGAGCTTTGCGATTCATCGCTGACCTCCCTTTTCGGCGGCCAGAGCCATGCGGCCCTTGGCGCCTGGCACGATCAGGAAGCCGTGTTCGGTCCGAACGGTCGTCAAATGACCGTTCGTATCAATGGTCCGGACCAGGAAGATTTCCTTGTTCTTGATGGTGGTCATCGCACCAGTCACTTTTACCGACTGGCCTGCGGCCACGGACAACGGATGCGAACCCTTGAAAACAAAATCGCCGATATGTGCATCCACCGGCCCTTTGGACGTTGCGAGCATCAGGTGCGTGCCGAGCGCCATTCCAACCGTGGGTTTGCTCACCACACTCCGAATGGTGCCTTCCAATGTGACTTCTTTATTGATGTCGTATCGTGGCGCCACCGTGACCCTCTTCGGCGGTGTATTGCCCGCATAACTCGTAGCCGCGAAAACTGACAAGGCCAAAAGGGCCAAAAGCCCAAGGCCTCCCAACACTTTCTTCATCTTTTCCTCCATTTTTAAGTGAAACTTCGTACAGACCAGCTAAAACGAGAGCGATAAAACTCCCAACGTGCAGCTTCGGATATTTTGAAGGGCAACTAATCCAGCCAGTCGTCTAGGACAACGGGCCAAATCGCAAGCGAGTCTAACACTCCTAGTACGGCAGGGCTTTGGGCATAATGGGAGTGTAGTCAAACAGTAAAGAGTACTCGTAACTTGATGAATTAAAAAAAGATACCAATTCAAATGCATGATGGACATTGTTGCACAATGGAACTTACCACAGCTCGCGCGGCGGGGTTGTA
>Ga0302325_10009952_pt1 | contig 20677 bp, 13 predicted proteins | sample Palsa_T0_2_FD_201948 | JGI IMG/M metagenome (GOLD analysis project Ga0302325, IMG submission 201948) | Peat permafrost microbial communities from Stordalen Mire near Abisko, Sweden - Palsa_T0_2 | ecosystem: Environmental > Terrestrial > Soil > Palsa > Peat permafrost | place: Sweden: Abisko...
CCCGAGGCTTCGACGGCCGGAGACACGGACGACGCAGGCTTGGCGGACGCGCCGGAGCCCGATGCTTCGCCCGAGCCCTCGTGCACGGACTGTCCGCTCGTCGTGCAGTACATGACCCCGATCACGTCGGCCACGACGCAGGAGATCGAGCCGCACTTGCAGATCGTGAACAACGGAACGAGCGCGCAGAGCCTGAACGCCCTGACGCTCAGGTACTGGTACACGGCGGATGGGAGCACGACCCAGGCCTTCGACTGCGACTACGCCCTCGTCGGCTGCGGCGTAGTTCAGGGCATGTTCGTGGCGATGGCCACGCCCACCGCCACGGCCGACCACTACATGGAGGTCTCGTTCACCGGCGGATCCGTCATGGCGGGGTCGAACTCGGGCGAGATCCAGACCCGCTTCCACGACGCGAGCTACGCCGTGACGTTCACCCAGACGAACGACTACTCGTTCAACGCGAGCGACACTTCGTACACGCAGTGGAACCAGGTGACGCTCTACCGGAATGGCGCGCTCGTCTGGGGCGTCGAGCCTTAGGGCGCCGCCGCACCACGCGGGAGACTGTGAGCGGGACTCCCCGCGACGGCGACGAGCGGAGTCTCAGGGGCACTCGCGCTTGAAGCGGATCTCGCCGTCGGCGTCGAAGTACTGGACGGTACGGCAGGTGGGCGCAGGGGCGGGCGTCGCTGGGGCGCTGCTCTTCACGACCGCCGCCGCGGTTGGTGCCGCCGAGAGTGCGGGCCGCGGGCTCACCGCGCGGTGGGTCACGGAAGATGCGACCGGCGGGATCGACGACGCCGGCGCGCCCTCGACGACGTCGGGCGCCTTGGGACTAGGCGCGGAGCTCGCGGCAGCCGGCGGCGGCGCGGCGTTGGTCGGGAGCGGCGACGTGGAGGCCGGCGGGTCGGGGTTCAAGGCGACCTGGGACTTCGGGCCGCCCCAGCGCGTCGCCACGGTGCCGCCGATGCCGAGGACGGCCACGACCGTGGCGCCGACGATGGCCATCCTGGGGAGCGAAGTGCGGCCTTTGCCCGTGGAGCCGCCGGGAGCGGGATCCGTCGAGACCGGCTGAGACGTCGTCCGCCCCGTCTGGAGCGCACCGGGGGGCGACGCGCTGACCGCGGGCGCCGTCACACCGAGAGCCAGGGCTCCGACGTTGGCCGGTCCGGTGATGTGCCCGGGCGGGTCGCTGCCCACGGGACGCGCGGCCATGGTCGGCGCGCCGCCGATGACTTCGAGGATGCGCTCGACGTTGAGCGCCGAGTGGCGGGGTCCAAACGGCGCGATGGCCGTCGCGAACTCGCCCATGTTCGAAAAGCGGCGATCGCGGGCCTTCTGCATGCTGCGGCCGAGAGCCGTCACGAAGGCGGGCGGGAGGTCCGGTCGCAGCTCGACGATCGAGAGCGGCTCGTTCTGTAGGACCGCGGCGACGAGCTCTGTCATCGACTCGCCGGTGTAAGGCGTCCGTCCGCACAGGATTTCGTAGAGCGTCACGCCGAGAGACCAGATGTCCGTGCGTACGTCGACGTTCTTGGCGGACGTCATCTGTTCGGGCGACATGTAGAGGGGGGAGCCCATCACGGCGGACGTCTTGGTGAGGCTGAGCTCGAGCGCACCCGCCGCCGAGTTGGGTGTCTTGGAGATGCCGAAGTCGAGCACCTTGACCACGGGCCGCCCGACGCCCCGCTCGCAGATGAAGAGGTTCGAGGGCTTGATGTCGCGATGGATGATCCCGGCGGCGTGCGCCTCGGCGAGGCCCTCGCAGGCCTGCACGATGTACCCGACGGCCTCTTCGAGCGGCAGGGATCCACGCGCGGCGAGGAGCTGTCCGAGGTCCTGCCCGTCGAGGAACTCCATGACCATGTACGGCGTCGTGTCGTTCAGCGTCGCCACGTCTAAGACGCGAGCGACGTGCTCGGACTGCATACGCGCCGCCGCCTGCGCCTCGCGAAGAAATCGGGCCAACGTGTCCTCGCCCGACATGGCCTCGGGCAGCAGGAACTTGATGGCGACGCGCTGCCGGAGCGCGATGTGCTCTGCGGCGACGACGACACCCATGCCGCCGGCGCCGAGCACGCGCACGACGCGGTATTTGCCGTCGACGATGTCCCCTTCGCGGGTAGGGGGGGGTGCGGCAGGGCTCATGGAGTTTCGGGCGCCCTGGGCGTCACCCCCACTGTATCGCGCGAGGCTCGGAGGCCACAACCGCCGCGGGCCGGCGCGCCGGCGTCACCTCGCCAGCTTCCAGACGGCGCCGTTGAGGCCCGCGGAGCCGTTGTCCGTGAAATAAACGGCCTGCGCGTCCACGACGATGGCCACGCCGGCGAGGAAGCCGCTGGCGACGACGGTCGGGACGCACGAGCCGAGCGTGCAGCCGAGCACCGCGTTCCGGGTCCCGGCGTCGGTGGCGAGAGGCGCCAGCCAGTAGACGCTCGTGCCATCGGTCGCGAGGGGCCCCGGATAGACTAGCCCCGACGCGGCGGCGATCGGCTCGAGCGAGGCGATGGGCGCGCTGGCGATGAACCCCTGCGCCGGATCGAGCTCCGACCAGTAGACGTCGCCGTCCGGCCCGCCGGCCAGCGCGAGGCCGACGCTCCCCAGAGGGTCGATGGATCCCATGGAAAGGGGCGCGCTCCCGTCGACCGCGATGGCCCGGAGCAGACCGTCGGTGTTCGTGAAGAAAATGCTCCGCCCGTCGGTGACCAAGTTGGTGGGCGTCCCCTCCCCCGACTGGCCGCCCATGAAGAGCGTCGAGGCGTCCGGGCTCAGTCCATCCTTGAGCACGGAGTAAATTCCGAAGCCGTCGGTCCAGTAGAGCGCCACGTCGTCGAGCGCCATGTCGTACGCGACCGAAACGGCCAGCTGGGTCGTGCCGAGGGCGCAGCCGACGCTGGGGCACCGCCAGACTCCCGTGACGTCGCCCCAGTAGATCCCGCCGTCTTCGACCGCGACCGAGAGGGGGTAGTCGGCCGACTGATAGAGGATCACCGATTTGCCCGTGGTCTTGTCGGTGCGCGTGATCGTGTCGTTGTTGTTGTCGGTCCAGTAGAGAAAGGAGTCGTCCTGGGCGAGGCCGTAGGGCGTCACGCCGGCGTCGGCCCCGACGAGGGCGAAGGCCTGGCAGTCCCCCGCCGAGCACCGTCCGCCAAGGCAGTCATGGCCGCAGCGGCCGCAATTGGAGGCGCTGCTCATCGTGTCGCCGCAAGGTGAGGCCTCGACGGTGGACGCGTCGCCTCCGTCGGCCACCACCGCGGGCGCCATGGCCTCGACCGCGCCGCCCGAGTCGACGACGTGGTCGGCGGTCGCCGCGTCGGCCGGCTCCGGGACGTCGCTCACGCCGAGCACCGCGTTGCACGCGACCGCGCCGCCCACGGCGACGAGCGCCCCGACCCCCAAGCGACGAACCGCGGCGCCGACGAGCCTCATGGCTACTTCGCGAGCCTCCACAAGCGCCCGTTCGGCGATTGATTGTCCGTCCAGTACACCGCGACGTCGTCGACGACGACCGCGAAGGGCCCGGACATGCCGGTCGCGAGGACCGTCGGCGTGCACGAGCCGAGACCGCAGCTCAGGATCTTCGCGCCGTCGCCGCCGTTGTAGGGGACGTTGGACCAGAAGAGGGTGACGCCGTCGCTCGCCACGCCGTAGGGATAGGGCTGGTCGCTGGCGACGTCGGTTGCGCTGAGCGCCGCCGTCGACGCGCCCCAAACGCTCCCGCCCGAGGGCGAGCTCGCGCTCACGCTCCAGTAGACCGACCCGCTGTAGAGCGCGAGCCCGTTGCTCCCCGCGGCATTCGCGGTTCCCGTGACGACGGCGCCCCCGTCACCCAGCGCGACGGCGTGTAAGAGGCCGTCGTCGGCCGTGAAGTACACGCGCAGCCCGTCGGAGGCCACCTGCGAGGTGTCCGCGTCTCCCTCCCAGAGAGCGGAGCCCGTCTCGCCGTTTCCGTACTTGTGGGCGGCGTAGATCGCCGGGCCCTCCTCGGACCAGTAGATGCCCACGTCGTCGATGGCGAGGTCGTGCCCGCCGCTGATCACGTTCGCGACCAGCGTCGCATTCTCGGAGAACGAAGTCTTCGGGGTACTCCAGATTCCTTTGGAATCGGCCCAGTAGACGCTGGCGTCGTCGACGGCGATCCCGACTGGGACGGCGGCTTGGTCGTAAAGCGGCGCCGTCTCTCCCGTCGTCTTGCTCGTCCGGTAGACCGTGGCGTACGTGTCGGTCCAGTAGAGGAAGGAATCGTCCTGCGCCAGCCGAAATGGCGCTACGCCCGAGTCGCCCCCGACGAGAGCGACGGGCAGGCACGAGCCGACCTGGCAGGCGCCGCCGAGGCAGTCGTGTCCGCAGGTGCCGCAGTTGTGTGTGTCCCCTTGCAAGTCGGCCGGCGTACAGACGGACGAGGCCTCGGCGCCTTGCACGCCGGAGTCGCTCGCGGCGTCCGGCCCGGTGCTGGTCGCCGAAGAATCGCCGCCGTCGTCGGAGGGCGCCCCCGCCTCGGGGCCCTCGACGACGGGGATGGGGACATCGTTGATGCCCAGGATCGCATTGCATGCGGCAGCGCCCGCGACGGCGCAGACGACGGCGCTCACGAGGTGACCCGAGCCTCTGCGCGGCGCGCTAGACATCGGTCACCATTGAACGGCCAACGGCCTGCCATTGTAGTCCGGGTCCGCGCTGGTGTTTCCCACCTCGCCATCGCCGTCGTAGCCCCAGCAGTACACGCCTCCCCAGGCAATCGCGCACGTCTGCTGGAGGCCCGCGGCGAGGGCCGAGACGTTGGTCAGGCCGTCGACGACCACCGGCGACGTGCTGTCCGCCCCGGAGTCTCCCGAGCCGGTCCCGAGCTTTCCGTGGGATCCCGCGCCCCAGCAGACGGCCGATCCGTCCGAGCGCGCAGCGCAGATCGTGGCGGAGGTGCTGCTGGTCGACAGCGCCACCGCGTCGCTCAAGCCCGAGACGGCGACGGGGGTCGACGAGGAGGTGGTGATTCCGTCTCCGAGCTCACCGTCGTCGTTCAAACCCCAGCATTGCACCTCGCCCCCCGAGATCAGCGCGCAGCCGCCTGCGGACCAGGCGGTGACCGCGATCGCATTCGTCACGTTCGAGACGGGCCCGGGCCCAGAGCTGGTCGTCTCCGTCCCGTTCCCAAGCTCGCCGTCGGCGTTGTAGCCCCAGCACTCGATGGTGCCGCCCGAGAGCAGCGCGCACGTGTGGTCCGCGTCCTGGATGCCATCGCCGCCGACGGCGATCGCGGTGACGTTGCTCAAGCCAGGCACTGGCGTCGGCGTCGGCGAACAGGTGTCGACACCGCCGTTGCACGACGTGGAAAGGGTGGTCCCGAGCTCACCGTAGTCGTTGGACCCCCAGCACTCGACGGTGCCGCCGGAGAGCAGGGCGCACGTGTGGGTTACACCGGCCGCGATCGCGGTGACGTTGCTCAGCCCCGCCACGACCGTCGGCGTCGCCGTACCCTGTCCATCGCCGATCTCGAGCCCCGGTACGAACGGCGTGCCGCCATCCGCGGCGAGCTCCACCCCGAGCTGGCCGAACGAGTTGTCGCCCCAGCACGCGACCGTCTCGTTCGAGAGCACGGCGCACGCGTGCGCGTAGCCCGCCGCGATGGCGGTGGCGCTCGGCGCGTCGACGACGAGCGGATCGGCAAACATGGTGACCGCGGCGTTGCCGTATCCGAGCAAGCTGCCCGAACCCGGCGTCCCGCCCCACGCCTCGAGCGTCCCGTTGGAAAAGAGCGCGAACGACGCCTGGTACGCGGTGGCGATGGCGACGGGTCGGGCGCATGCGCGCGAAGCGGGAGCGCCGACGCAGAGGGCCGTGACGGCGCATTCGTTGCCGCAGCTCCCGCAGTTGCCGGGCTGGCCGAGGTCCGTCTCGCAGACGTCGACCGCGTCGCCCGAGCAGTGGGCCCAGCCGGGGATGCACGTGAGCGCGTTCGCCTTCGCGTCGGAGACGCCCGTCTCGGCGGCGCTCCCGTCGGCGTTCGAAGAGGATGCCTCCGGCGCGGCGCCGGCGTCCGTGATTGCGCCGGCGCCGTCGGTCGCGGCGGCGTCGGCGCTCGGGTGGCCCGTCGGCAGGGCGCCGCTGTTCGAGCTGCAGGCTGCCGACAGAAGCAGTGCGGCGCCCGCGGGCAGCGGCGACGCGCGGACGACGGCTCGCAGGCCGCTACGCACGCGTCACCGCTGCACGAGGAGCGAGGGCGGAGGTGGTCGAGGACTGGTCGTTCGCGACCGTCATCGGAAGACCCCGACGACCGTCAGCCCGGCCGTCCCCGGAGCCACGTTCGCCTCGACGTGCAGGGGGGCGTTCGTGCCGACGGTCGCCGCGGACGCGCGCGGTGCCGTCAGGAACAGCACCGCGGCCGTGACCAGCGCGGCGCCGCCCGCGGCGAACGCGATGGTCGAGACTGTCCCGTCGGTCACCGCCCCGTCGTGCTCGGTCACGGCCGCCCCGTGATTGGGGCAATTCATCGGCGAGGAGCAGTCGTCCTTCGACGCCGACCACTTCGAGCTTGCAAGGAGACCAAACACGGACCCCGCCGCGACGCCCGCCAGACCAACGGCCCCGACGACGAAGCCGGCCGTCTTCCGTCCGCTGCCCGAGGCTGGAGCCGGCGGTGCCGGGGCTGGTCCCGTCGCCGATCCCACGACTGGCGGCGCAACCATGTCGATCCGCTCCTGCCGACCCTTGACGCCCTCGACCATCACGAACGAGCGCTCGACCTTTGGATGACCCTGGATCTCGAAGGTGAAGGCGTGGGGTCCCGGGTCCAGGGTGATCGGCCGGCCGTCGAGCGGCTCGCCGGTCGGCGCGCCGTCGATGGTCATCCGCACCCCGACGACATCGTTGCCTGCGCCGTCCTTGGGAGAAAAGACGATGGTCGGCAGGACCGCGCTGATGTCCGCGATGCGCTTCTGGCAAACGACGCTGACGTCGGCCCCGCACGCGGCCGCGGCGCAGGCGGCGAGCACCCGGCGAGCCTCGATGAGCTTCCCCTGCTTGCGGAGGTCGAGGCCCTTGTCGCTCGCGTCGATGCAGAGGGCAACGGGATCGTCTCCGGCCCAGGCGGGCGTCGCGACGAGGCCAAGCGCCGCGCACAGGAAGTAGAGGCCTCGGCTCCGGGACGAGGTCATGGTCGCTCGACCGAACGTAATACCAACCTCGGCAGCTACGCGACAGCCATTTCGGTCGCGCTCACCGCCCCTTCGGCCCACGCCGCGCGATCCGGCCGCCGGCCTTCCACAAAAGAAAGCCGCCTGCGAACGCGTTCGTGTTTTCTCCAAGACGGACGCCCGGGGGAAGCCGGCCGACCTTCGGGGAGTTGCCGCCGCCGAGCACGATGTAGTCCGGCTCCAGTGCGGCCCGGAACGTCTCGATCACCGCGGCGACTTCCTTGCGCCACTTTCGCTTCCCGAGACGCTCGCGTCCGTGTTCGCCGACGTAGTCCTCGAACGTTCTCCCCTTCTTGTACGGCAGGTGTCCGAGCTCCATCGACTCGACGTCGCCGTCGACGACCATGGCGGACCCGAGGCCCGTGCCCAGCCCTAGAAAGAACATGCGGCCGCCCTCGTAGCTCCCGAGGGCCTGCATGGCCGCGTCGTTGACGAGCTTGACGGGCACGCCGAACGCCTTGTGAAAATCGAAGGCGAGCCAGCCTTGGCCGAGGTTTCGAGGCTCTGCCGCGATCTTGCCGTGGACGACGACGCCGGGATAGCCGATGGAGACCGCGCTGTATGTCCAGTCCGCGGTGAGGGCGCGCACCTGCTTCACCATCTTCGCCGCCGTCATCGATGGCCCGGACTCGAACGCGCGCCGCACCGTGGCACCCGTCGCCAGAACTTTCACATGCGTGCCGCCCACGTCCACAACGAGAACTTTCATTTCATCTCCCTCGCATCCGTTCAATCGCCGGTCGGCGGCCGCAGCACTCGGAATGGACAAATACGCGAGCAGGCGAGAAAGTTGCGGGCCCGTGGCCCCTCGCTTCGTCGCATTCTTCGTGCTCCTGATGGCCATCGGAGCATGCACCACAGCGCGTCCACCTGAAACCGCGACGCGCGCGGAGATCCCGCCCGCACTCGCGGCGGAGCCACCGGCGCCGGCGCCGCCGCCGATGTTGGAGCTTCCACGCGGGGGCCGGACGATCTTCCCGGACTACCGTCTCGTTGGCTATTGCGGCACGCCCGGAGCGCCGGCGCTCGGCGAGCTGCAGGGCGATCTCGTGGCCAAGGCAAAGGCGCTGCAAGCGCGCGCGGCCGCATACGACGACGACCACAAGGTCCTACCGGTCTTCGAGCTCATCGCCGTGGTCGTGCTGGCCATCCCCGGCTCCGACCGGAAGTACCGGCGGCGCGTCGACGACGCGGTCGTCGAGAGCTACCTGCGCGAGGCGCGGCGCGCCAAGGCGCTGCTCTTGCTCAACATCCAGCCCGGTCAGTCGGACTTTCTCACCGAGGCCAAGGCCTTCGAGCGCTATTTGCGAGAGCCCGACGTAGGCCTCGCGCTCGATCCCGAATGGGCCATGAAGGCAAAACAGCGCCCGGGCGTCGTCTGGGGTCAGACCACGGCGTCGGACATCAATGCGGTGGCCGAGTACCTGTCGAGCCTCGTCGCCGCGGGCAACCTGCCCGAGAAGGCGCTCGTCTTTCACGAGGTGGTCAAGGAGGTCGTCAAAGACGAGACGTCGATGCGTACGTCGCCCGGCGTCGTCCTCGTCAAGAGCGTCGACGGTCTCGGGTCGGCGCGCGCCAAGGCGGCCACCTACGCGAACCTGATGGGCCGAACGGCGCCGGGGGTGCACCCGGGCTTCAAGCTGTTCTTCTACGAGGATACGCAGCACGGTTCGCCTCTCATGAGCGCCAGGCAAGTTCTGGCCCTGTCCCCGAAGCCCGAGTACGTGATGTACGAATAGGCGACGCTACGGCTCGCGGCCCTCCGGCTTCAAGAAGACCGCGGCGAGCGGGGGCAACGTCACGTTCACCGAGTGGCTCCTGCCGTTCCATGGGATGGGACGCGACTCGACCCCGCCGAGGTTGCCTTGCCCGCTGCCGCCGAGCTCCTCGGCGTCGCTGTTGACGATCTCGCGCCAGCGCCCCGGGCGCGGGACGCCGATGCGGTAGTTGTGGCGCGGGACGGGCGTGAAGTTGTACGCGAGCAGCACGACGTCGCGCTCCGAGTCGCCGAGGCGCAGGAAGGTGAGCACGCAGTCTCTCGCGTTGCTCCCATCGAGCCACTCGAATCCGCGGGAGAGCGCGTCGCCCCGGTGCAAGGCCGGCTCGGTCTTGTACGCGTGATTGAGGGTGCCTACGAGGCGCGCGAGCCGCCCGTGCATGGGGCTGCCCAGAAGGTGCCAATCGAGGCTCCCGTCATGGTTCCATTCGTTCCATTGCCCGAACTCGCCGCCCATGAAGAGCAGCTTCTTCCCGGGCACTCCCCACATGTACGAATAGAGGAGGCGCAGCGACGCGAACTTTTGCCATTCGTCGCCGGGCATCTTCCGCAAGAGCGAGCCCTTGCCGTAGACGACCTCGTCGTGCGAGAGCGGCAAAAGGTAGTTCTCGACGTACGCGTAGATCGAACGGAACGTGAGTTCGTTCTGGTGAAACGATCGAAAGATCGGATCGACCTCCATGTACCGCAGCGTGTCGTGCATCCAGCCCATGTCCCACTTGAGCCCGAAGCCGAGGCCCCCGAGCTCGGTGGGCTTCGACACCATGGGCCAAGCGGTCGACTCCTCGGCCATGATCTGCACATCGGGGTGCTCGCGGTACGCGGTGACGTTCAGGGTCCGTAGAAAGTCCACCGCCGCGAGGTTCTCGCGGCCTCCGTTGCGGTTCGGCACCCACTCGCCGGGGCGCCGGGCGTAATCGAGGTAGAGCATCGAGCTCACCCCGTCGACGCGAAGGCCGTCGGCGTGAAAGCGCTCGAGCCAGAACATCGCGCTCGAGAGGAGAAAGCTCCGAACCTCGTTTCGTTCGTAGTTGAAGACGAAGGTGTGCCACTCGGGGTGAAAGCCCTGCCGCGGATCCGCATGCTCGTAGAGGTGCGTCCCATCGAAGAAGCCGAGGCCGTGGGCGTCGGTGGGAAAGTGCGCCGGCACCCAGTCGAGGATCACTCCGATGCCGCGCGCGTGCAGCGCGTCGACGAGGAACATGAGATCCTCGCCGGTGCCGTAGCGCCTTGACGGCGCAAAGTAACCGGACACCTGGTAGCCCCAGGAACCAAAGAAGGGGTGTTCCATGACGGGCATGAGCTCGACGTGGGTGAAGCCGAGCTGCGCGACGTACTCGGGGAGCTGGGCGGCAAGCTCCCGGTAGCTCAGCGACCGGAAGCCATCCTCCGGCACGCGCTTCCACGAACCAAGGTGGATTTCGTAGATCGAGATTGGCGCGTCGAGGGCGTTCCGGCGATGCCGCTCGGCGAGCCACGCCGAGTCGCCCCACGCATAGTCGCTCGCTGTGACGATCGACGCGGTGCCCGGGGGCGCCTCGTGCAAGAAGCCGTACGGGTCGGCCTTCTCGGCCACGTGCCCCGCGAAGCGCGAAGCGATGCGGTACTTGTAGCGGTGGCCGGGGGCCGCCTCCCGCAGGACGCCGTGCCAGACGCCCGTGTCGCCGATGGGCCGGAGCGGGCTCGCGTCCGGGACCCACCCGTTCCAGTCGCCGATGACCGACACGCGCTCGGCGTTGGGCGCCCATACGGCGAACGCTACGCCGCCGGGCACGGGGTGCGCGCCGAGCTTTTCGTACGCGCGCGCGTCGTGTCCTGCCTTGAAACCTGTGAGATCGACCTCGCTCAGCTGGTCAACCAGCATCGATTTCCTCGAGGATCCGTTGCAGGCCCAGCACGGGGATTGGCACCCAATCGGGGCGGTTGTCGAGCTCGTAGTAGAGCTCGTACACGCACTTCTCCAGCAAATAAAAGTAGAGCAACGTGTCCCGGGCGCCTGGCGCGGCGGGCAAGACGGAACGGCCGGCGGACGCCCGGAAGTATTCGTCGAGGAACGCGCGACGGGCGGCCACGTGCCAGGCCTCGGCCGCGCGCCGGAGGCCATCGATGGGAACGTCGCGCGCCGGCTGACGCGCCGCGGCCACGGACGCATAGTGCAGCGACCGGACCATCCCGGCGACGTCGACGAGCGGGGACCGCTTGGACTTCCGCTCCACGAGCGGACGGGCCGGCTCGCCCTCGAAGTCGATGAGGACCAGATCGTCGCCCGAAACGAGCACCTGACCGAGATGCAAGTCGCCGTGCACGCGGGTCTTCACGCAGGCCCCATCGGCGGCGACGAAGCGTGCCGCGATGTCGCGAACCGCGGGGGCCCGACGACGAAGGGCGCCCAGTCGCTCGCGCGCGTCCGGCGGCAGCCGACGGGCGTGATGGTCCAAGCGCGACAGGACGTCGTCGAGCGAGCGGACCAGAGCTTGCGCGATCGCCTCGCGCTCGGGGCGCTCGATCGGTTCCGGCGAGAACCGCGCATCTTGGGACGGCGCCGCGAGGATGCCGTGCAGCTCCGCGACGCGCGTGGCGAGCGTGGAAGCGAATCGGACCGCGTCGTCGGCGCCGTCGGCGCTCACCGTGCGGCGCGCGAGCGTCGCAAGCACGAACGACCAGGCGTCGCCGACGTTCGGCACGAACGCGGACGCCATGGCGATCGTCGCGACGGCGGCGCCGGGCCACGCGACCTCCGCGACGGCGAGCAGGCGCGGCGCGTGCGCAAACCCCGCGCGGGTCAACATCTCGCCCATTTCGACGTCGGGCGGGGTGCCTTCCTCGAGCTTGCGAAGCACCTTCACCACGCACGATGTGCCAAAGGCGACACTCGTGTTGCTCTGCTCGGTCTGGATCGGGCGAGGCTCTACCGCGTCGTCCGCGAAACGCTCGAACCCTCCGCCCACGGCGCGGAACGCGACCTCGGCGCCGCCCGCCGTGACGACCGCACTGCGCGCGAAAAGCCCGTACAGCCCCTCGAGAGCGTGACGGTCGCCGAGGGCGTCGATCAGCCATCGGGGCCGCTCCTCGCCGTCTACCGTGACTGCCCCGACGACCAGATCGGGCCGCGCCCGCGTGAGATGGTCTGCGGCGTCCCCGTGGACCCACGTCAGAGGCAGCACGTACTGCTCGTCGGCCCCTTCGACGAACCCAACGCGCACGACGGCAAGGACCATCTCCTTCACCTCGCCTGGCAGTGGGACGGCGCACACGAGGGACGTCGCCGCGACCGCGCGCGTCTTCGATCGAAACCAGCGCCGCGCCGCGACGAACACCCCGAGCCGGGTCTCGAGGGCATGGCGCCCAGCCGCGGAGAATACGTCGATGAGACGACCTTGGCTTTGCACGGCATCCCTCACGCGAAATAGTCGAAATCGTGTTCCGTCCGCACGCGGCGACGCACGGCGAAGATGGACGCAGGAAGGACGTTGGGGTCGATCTCCACGTAAGCGCGACGGCCTTGCCACCGGTAGCGCGCATCCGCGAGGACATCGTGGACCTGGAACGCCTCGTCCGGGCCGACGCCGAGCGCCGCGACGTCGAGGTCGATCGTGGCCGCGTGCGTGCGGTGCGCGTCGAGGTTCACGGCCACCAGCACGACGCTCGTCCCGTCGGCGCTACGCTTGCTGAAGACGAGAATCGAGTCGTCGTCGGTGTGGTGGAACGTGATCCGGTTGTCTTGCAAGGCAGGATGGGTGCGCCGGATGCGGTTCACGAGGGCGATGATGTCTCGAAGGCTGTCCTCCTGATCGACGTCCCACGCGCGGATCTGGTACTTCTCGCTGTCGACGTACTCCTCGGCGTCGGCGCGCGCCTCGTGCTCCATGAGCTCGAACGGGGGGCCGTAGATTCCGTAGTTGCTCGAGAGCGTGGCCGCGAGTACGAGCCGCTGCACGAACATCGACCGCCCCCCGAACTGCAGGTGCTCGGGAAGAATGTCGGGCGTGTTGGGCCAGAAGTTGGGCCGGAAGAAGTCGACCACCGGCGGCCGCGTGAGCTCGGTCATGTACTCGGTGAGCTCTCTCTTCGATTGGCGCCACGTGAAGTACGTATACGACTGAGTGAAGCCGCGCTTGGCCAGGGCGTTCATGAGCGTTGGACGCGTGAACGCCTCGGCGAGAAAGACGACGTCCGGGTACGCCCCTTTGACCTCGGCGAGGCACCATTGCCAGAACGCCAGCGGCTTGGTGTGCGGATTGTCGACGCGGAAGATGCGTAGCCCTTGTTCGCACCAGAAGAGGAAGACGCTCGCGAGCTCGGCCCAGAGGCTCTGCCACGCGTCGCAGTCGAAGTCGAACGGGTAGACGTCCTCGTACTTCTTGGGTGGATTCTCCGCAGATTGGATCGACCCGTCGGGGCGGTGGAGAAACCACTCCGGGTGTTCCTCGACGTAGGGGTGATCGGGCGACGCCTGCAGCGCGATGTCGATGGCGACCTCGATGCCGAACGCCCGCGCCTCGCGGACGAGCCCGCGCAGATCGTCGATCGTGCCCAGCTCCGGGTGCACGGACTTGTGCCCCCCTTCGGGGGATCCGATCGCCCACGGGCTCCCCACATCGTGCGAGCCGGCCTTGGCCGCGTTGTTCGGGCCCTTTCGAAATGAGCGGCCGATGGGGTGCACGGGAGGCAGATACAGCACGTCGAAGCCCATCGCCGCGACGTAGGGCAAGCGCGCCGCACAATCGCGCAGCGTGCCGTGACGGCGGCCGGCCCCCGCCGAGCGGGGAAACATCTCGTACCATGCGCTGAAGCGGGCGCGCGGCGGGTCGACGACGACGCGCCTCTCGGGGCTCGTCGTCGCACCGGCCAGGTCTGGGTAGCGCGACGCGGCGTCGCCGATCGCGACAGAGTCGGCCCGCGCGAACCGCTCGCGCGCCGGTAGCCCCCTGGCCTCGAGCGCCGAAGCCGTCTCGCGCAACGCCCCGGCGACGGCGGTGTCCTCGCCGCATCGTGCGGCGGCGGCGCGCAGCAGAAGCGCACCCGCGGCGAGGTCCATCTCGATGTCCTGGCCCGCGTCGAGCTTCTTTCGGGCGTTCGCGCGCCACGTCGCGTAAGCGTCGACCCACCCGCGAACGGCGAAGACCCAGACGCCGAGTTCAGAGGCCGCAAAGGAAGCGCCAAAGCGATCCCCCCCAGCGAAGCGCGCGAGGGGCGTGCTCCGCCACGACGATTGCGCCGCTCCACGGTAGAGCAGTACACCGGCCACCCGATCGTGCCCGTCACAGACGAGGTCGCACGAAACCGCGACGTCGTCCCCGAGGACGCGTTTGACCGGATGGGCCCCGTCATCGACCTCGGGCGTGACGGCCTCGACGATGACGCGCGTTCGCGCGGTGCGCACAGGGTAGGTGCCGATCATCCGGCCGGAGCGATCTTGAGGCGAGGGAAGAGCGACACGAGGACGCCCGTTGCAAGGCTCGTGCGGCGGCGAGCGCGCCGCGTGGGAGGAGCTAACTTGAGGTGATGAGGGAGGAGTGGACACGCCTTTCCCTGCGCGAGCTCTCCCACGCGGCCCGGCGGGCACTCGGCATCGACGACCTCGTCCTCGCCATCCACGACGCAAGCTTCCCGAGCGATCCCGGTGAGGAAGTCGGGCGGGGTACGCCGTATTCGGCGGGCGCGCGCCGGCTCGTCGCGTTCGCGGATGCGCTCGGCTTCACGGGCTTGCAGCTCGGCCCGCAAGGGGTGACGACGCCCACCAACCGGTCGCCGTACGACGGGTCGGTGTTCTCGCGCAATCCACTGTCGATCTCTCTCGACGCGCTGGCCCACGACCGCGAGTGGGAAGGCTTGATGGACGGGGCGACGCTCGAGGCCGTCGTGAGCCCCGCACGCGGGATCGCCTCCGACCGGGTCCATCACGCCGTCGCCGAGGCGGCGCAGTCGCGCGGCCTTCGTGCCCTGTTCTCACATTTCCAGGCAAGTCAGCCCGCCGAGCTTCGAGCCCGTTTCGACGCGTTCCGCCAGGGTGCGGCGTTTTGGCTCGCGCACGATGCCGAGTTCGAAGCGCTCGCGGCGGAGGCCGGCACCGATGACGCGACGCTCTGGCCCGAGGGTCTTTCGCCGGGCGCCAAGAGCCTTGATTGTGCGGAACGGTACGAGTTCGAGCAATTCGTCGTCCACGAGCAGCACGCGGCGCTCCGCTCGACCCTCCACGCCATGAACTGGAAGGTGTTCGGAGACCTCCAGATCGGCCTCGCACCGCGCGACCGGTGGCGACGAGAGCGGTTGTTCTTGGAGGATTACCTGCTCGGCGCGCCGCCAAGCCGGACCGACCCGCTGGGTCAGCCGTGGGGATACAACGTCCTTCGGCCCGGGTTGCCCGATGCGACCGCGTTCTTTCGCGCCCGCGTCCACAAGATGGCCGTCGAGTACGAGGGGCTACGGATCGACCATCCTCACGGGCTCGTGTGCCCCTGGGTCTACGACCGCCGCGCGCCGGATCCGCTGAAGGCGGTGGCCGAAGGGGCACGGCTCTTCGAGTCGCCGGACCTGCCCGACCATCCGGCGCTCGCGCGCCTCGCGATCGTCCGGGCGGAGCAGATCGATCGCCGGCAGAAGCGCTACGCCGACGCGTGGGTGCGCTCCCTCGACGCCGCGCAAGTCGATGCGTACGCCGAGAAGATGGGCATCGTCGTCGAAGAGCTCGCATCCGCCGGAGGAGGTGGTCTCGCGTGCGAGGTCCTCAGCACGGCGCCCTACCCGCTCGTCGCCGTCTTGCACCGCTACTCCCTGGGGCGCTTTCGAGTCACCCAGAAAGCGGATATCGCGAACCCGAACGACGGATACCGCAGCGAGAACGCCCAGCCGAACGACTGGATCATGGTGGGCACACACGACACCTTGCCCCTCGCGCGGGTCGTCGACGCCTGGCGCTCCGCCGGGGTCGCCGAGGCGCGGGCGGCGTACCTGGCGGCACGGCTCGCGCCGCATCCATCGGAGCAGAGCACGATGGCTCAGGCGCTGGCTCGAGACCGCGGGTCCCTCGTCCTCGGCATGTGCGCCGATCTATTCGCGAGTCCCGCACGGCACGTGCTCGTCTTCATGTCGGACCTCTTCGGTTTGACGGGCGTCTACAACAAGCCGGGCATCGTCGACGACGACAACTGGTCTCTGCGCCTTCCGCGCGACTTCGAGACCGAGTATGCGGCGAACCTCGACGCGGGGAAGGCCATGGATGTGCTCGGCGGTTATGCGATGGCGCTGCGCGCGCGCGAATCGACCGCGAGCCGCTGGGCTGAGCTGACTGCGGAGCTCGACCGACGAGCTCGGCACTTCACCTCGAGCGGTTGACCGAGTGAGAGCAATTCTCCACGGAGCGATTGACGACGTCGTCCGTCCGTCGCTTCATTTCGACTCTATGGTGATCCGTCCTTCTGAAGACGTCCCCGTGGCCCCCAAGACGGAGCCGGCCCTCCCCGGAGTCGACGCCACGACCTCGGCGCGCGCTCACCCCGCGGGCGACCCGCTCTGGTACAAGGATGCGATCATTTACGAGCTTCGCACGCGCTCGTTCTTCGACTCGAACGGCGACGGCGTCGGAGACCTCCCGGGCCTCGCCGCGAAGCTCGACTACATCAAGGATCTCGGCGTCACCGCGATCTGGCTGCTGCCGCTCTGCCCTTCGCCCGGCCGCGACGACGGCTACGACATCTCGGATTACATGACCGTGCACCCCGAAGTGGGGACGATCGACGACTTGAAAGTCGTGATCCACGAGGCGCATGCGCGCGGCATCCGGGTCGTGACCGAGCTCGTGATGAATCACACCTCGGACCAGCACCCATGGTTCCTGCGGGCGCGCCGCGCGCCGCCCGGCAGCCCCGAGCGCGAGTTCTACGTGTGGAGCCAGACGGCCGACCGATACAAGGAAGCGCGCATCATCTTCAAAGATTTCGAACCGTCGAACTGGACGTGGGACCCCAAGGCGAACGCCTACTTCTGGCATCGCTTCTTTTCCCACCAGCCGGACCTCAACTTCGATAACCCGGCGGTCCACGCGGCGATGTTCGAGGTCGTCGACTTCTGGTTCGGCCTCGGCGTCGACGGGCTGCGGCTCGACGCCGTCCCCTATCTCTACGAGGCCGAGGGCACGAACTGCGAGAACCTCGAGCCGACGCACCAGTTCTTGAAGAAGCTCCGCGCGCACATCGACGCGAGGTGGACCGACAGGATGCTCCTCGCCGAGGCCAACCAGTGGCCCGAGGACGCCGCCGCGTACTTCGGCGACGGCGACGAGTGCCACATGAACTTTCACTTTCCGATCATGCCGCGGATGTTCATGGCGATCGAGATGGAGGACCGTTTCCCCATCATCGATATCCTCGCGCAGACGCCGCCGTTGCCGCCGGGGTGCCAGTGGGCGATGTTCTTGCGAAACCACGACGAGCTCACGCTCGAGATGGTCACCGACGAAGAGCGCGACTACATGTACCGCGCCTACGCAAACGAGCCGCACATGCGGCTAAACCTCGGGATCCGACGGAGGCTCGCGCCGCTCGTCGGCAACGATCGACGCAAGATGGAGCTGCTGAACGGGCTGCTCTTCTCGCTGCCCGGCACGCCCGTCGTCTACTACGGCGACGAGATCGGCATGGGCGACAACGTGTACCTCGGCGACCGCGACGGCGTGCGCACGCCCATGCAGTGGAACTCGGATCGCAACGCCGGATTCTCGCGCACCAATCCTCAACAGCTCATCTTGCCCGTCATCATCGACCCCGAGTACCACTTCGAGGCGATCAACGTCGAGAGTCAGCAGAACAACACGCACTCGCTCCTCTGGTGGACCAAGCGCCTCATCGCCTTGCGCAAGCGGCACAAGGCCTTCGGCCGCGGCTCGATCGACTTCTTGGCCCCGGACAACTCGCGTGTCCTCGCCTTCGTGCGTGAGTACGAGGGCGAGAAGATCCTCGTTGTGGCGAACCTCTCCCGCTTCGTCAACCATGTCGAGCTGGATCTGTCGAAGTACCGGGACGCGACGCCGCGAGAGATGTTCGGCGGGACGCCCTTTCCCGCGATCACCGATCGCCCGTATTCGCTCAGCCTGGGGAGCTACGGGTTTTACTGGATGGCGCTCGAGGCTACGCCGGAGAACGAGGCTCAAGTCCGGCTCGAGAGCTACGAGGCGCCGACCCTCCAGGCGTCGTCGCTCCGCGCGCTGACGGCCGGCGACGAGCGAGGCACGCTCGAAGCGGCCATGCCTGCGTTTTTGCACACGCGCCCATGGTTTCGGGGTCGACTGCGCGAACTCGTGTCGACGCGCATCGAGGACGCGGTCGCGTTCGGACAAGGCGACGGCGCGCTCGTCGCGACCGTCGCCGCGGCCGAGTACACGCTCGGCCAGCCCGAGTCGTACCTCGTACCGCTCGCGTTCGTCCCCGCCTCCGATCCACGGACGCCTTCGGCGGAGACAGTCTTCGCGAGAGTGCGGTTCGGGGAGGTCGACGGCCTGCTCGTCGACGCCCTCGCCGACGGCCCGTCGTCGCGGCCCTTGCTCGACGCTCTGATGCGAGGCGCCCGCGTGCCCGGACGCGTCGGAGAAGTCCTCGCGACCGCGTTCGACCCGGGGCTCGAGAAACGTCTCGAGGAGAACGGCGGCGACGCCAAGTCGCTCGCAGCGAGGCACTCGAACGCCGCGATCCAATACGGGACGAGCTATCTGCTGAAGGTCTATCGGCGGCTCGAGCCGGGGCGTAACGCCGAGCTCGAGGCGGGCCTCCTGCTCTCCGAGGCGGCCCCGGGACTCGCGCCGAAGTTCGTTGGCTCGATCGACTACCGCCGCGACCGCGCGGAGGCGAGTACCGTCGCCGTCCTGCAACGCTTCGTGCCCAACGAGGGCACCGCCTGGGAGCACGCGTGCGCGGAGGTCGGCCGCTATTACCAGCGCGTGCTCGCGTCGGACGATGCGTCCGACCTGCCGCCCTTGCCGCAAGGAGGCCTCGCGTCCCACGTCACGCAGCCGCTCCCGGGACCGTTGGCCGAGACGATGACGGCCTACTGCTCCGTCGCGCGGCTCCTCGGCGTGCGAACCGCCGAGATGCACCTCGCGTTCGCTTCGAGCGAGGATCCCGCGTTCGTTCCGGAGCCGTTCTCGTCCTTCGATCGACGGTCGGTCTATCAGTCGTTCCGCAACCTCATCGGGCGCGTCTTGCGCGATCTACGGCGACGGCGCCATCTGCCGCCCGAGACGCGGGCTCTCGCAGAGGAGGTCACCGGGAAGGAGCGCGCCATCCTCGACCGTATCGTTCCTGTGCTGCGCGCGGGCGGCGGCCTGCGCATGCGCATCCACGGCGACTACCATCTTGGCCAGGTGCTGCACACGGGCAAGGACTTCGTGCTGCTCGACTTCGACGGCGACCCTCGGGTCTCGATCACCGAGCGGCGTCGCAAGCGCTCGGCGCTCCGTGACGTCGCTCAGATGATGCGGTCGTTCCGTCACGCCGCCCGCGCCGGCGCCACCGAAGGCGTGGTGCGCGAGCAAGACCGCTCCCGCGTGCAGGGCTGGGAGTGGCTGTGGTGCTCTTGGGCGGGCGCCGCGTTTTTGCAGGGCTACCTCGAGCGCGCACGCGCCGGCAACGGCGTCGCGCCGGCCTTCTTGCCGAACACCGACGAGGCGCTTTCGATGCTGCTCGATCGGCACCTCTTCGCGCGTACCCTTCGCGAGCTCGACGAATGGACGCCGGGGTCTGCCGAGGGCATCGACGTCCTCCTCGCGGATGTCCTGCGGATGCTTGGCGACGACCCCGCATGAACCGTCCCCCCGCCGGCCGGAACGGGCCGTAAGCCAAATCACGACCGGCTGAGTGGCGAGCGGCGAGCCATGCGTCGAGGTAGGCTCTCGCGCCCATGCTTGCTCGCCGAGTCTTGCTCTTCGCTGTTTTCGGACTGATCGCCTGCACAACATCGACGACGGCGCCTGCCCCGGCGTCGCCGGATCGCGCCGCGACCCCCGCCCCTCAACCGTCGCATTGGACGTATAGCGGGGCGACGGGGCCCGAGCACTGGGGCGAGCTCGACCCCTCGTTCGCCGCCTGCAGCCACGGCGCGACGCAATCACCGATCGATCTTCCGTCCAGCGCGCCCATGGCTGCTGCGCCGGCGCGCCCCGCCTGGAGTCCCGTTCCGCTCCGCGTCTCGAACAAGGGCTACGTCATTCAGGTCGACGACACGGCGCCATCCTCGTTCACGTTCGAAGGGACCCGGTACACGCTCGCGCAGTTTCACGTTCACACTCCCGCCGAGCACTCGATCGCGGGCCGCGCCTTCGACGCGGAGCTTCACCTGGTTCACAAGTCGGCCGACGGAAAGATCCTCGTTATTGCGCTGCTCTTCGTCGTCGGCAATGAGAACGCGACGCTCGAGCCTGTGTGGGACGCGATGCCCGCCCAGCCGGGGCCAGCGCCCGTGGAAGTGGCCGGCGTCGCGGTCGACGTGTCGTCCCTCTTGCCGAAGGCGCCACGGTATCTGCGCTACGACGGGTCGCTCACGGTGCCCCCATGCACCGAAGGGGTGACCTGGCTGGTCGTCGAGCCCGACGCGAGCACCCCGCTGCAGGTCTCTGCCCAGCAGATCGCCCGGATGCGCGCCATCCTTGGGGGCGACACCCGGCGACCCATCCAGGACCGCCGTGGGCGCGCCATAGTGGAGCTCGTGCCGTAGGGCC
>Ga0302325_10009953_pt1 | contig 20677 bp, 13 predicted proteins | sample Palsa_T0_2_FD_201948 | JGI IMG/M metagenome (GOLD analysis project Ga0302325, IMG submission 201948) | Peat permafrost microbial communities from Stordalen Mire near Abisko, Sweden - Palsa_T0_2 | ecosystem: Environmental > Terrestrial > Soil > Palsa > Peat permafrost | place: Sweden: Abisko...
ACTTGTCCCAGGTCAACAGATCGGCGTACTCCCGGAAGCACTCCGGGAAATTTTTCTCGCTGAAGCGTTCGTTGATATCGGGATCGGTTAGATTTGCCTGGCCGATGAATTTCGCGGAGGGATAATAGTATTCTTCCTCCCGCCAATGAACGGCGATCTGAGCTTCGCTGGTTTGAGCCACCGGATTCTGCTGCTGAAGAGTTCGAGCCATATCAAGTCACTCCTTGAATTTCTGATTTGATCGTAGTTTGAGCTAATACTGTACCCCGTCGGCCTAGCGGCGGCGAAGGATACCACCGCTGGGCCCGGAACTTTCTGAAGCCATTTCTGACATGCTCCGGCCCGCCATGAACAGCGGGCCGGAAACTTTTCAACTTCTTATTTCACTTGACTTCAGCCTTAGCAGGAGCGGGCCGCTGTCCGGCTGCGGCTTGCGCATCCAGCGCCGTCCTCATCTGATGCCACGCATGCCGCGCTTCCTCTACCGAGCCTTCGTCTTCGATAGTGGTGATGTCGCCGGGGTTCTTCTCCTGGGTTACGGCCTTAAGCACGCGCCGCATGATCTTGCCGCTACGCGTCTTGGGCAACATGTCGACGAAGTTCAATTCGCCGATGACAGCCACAGGCCCCAGCTCGTGACGTACCTGGTCGAGCAGCGTTCGCTTCAGTTCCTCGGATGGAGTGAAGCCTTGTTTCAACACCACAAAGGCTGAGATCACTTCGCCCCGCAATTCATCGGGCCGGCCAATTACGCCTGACTCGGCAACTGCGGGATGGCCGAGCAGAGCGGTCTCAACTTCGATGGTGCCAATGCGATGTCCGGCAATCTTGATGATCTCGTCAGCGCGGCCGGCAAACCACACGTAACCATCCTGGTCGATCTGCGCCGAATCACCTGTGTAGTAAACGCCCGGGATAATCTGCCAGTAATCGCGGCCGTAGCGTTCTTTTTCACCCCACAACGCGGGAGTCAATCCCGGGAACGGCCGCTTGATCACCATGATGCCTTTTTCATTTACGCCGCAGGGTGTGCCGTCCATCTGCACCACTTCGGCTTCAATGCCGGGCATGGGGACGGTCGAGCTGCCCGGCTTGATCGGCAGCATTCCCAACCCATACGGATTTCCGAAGACAGGGCCACTGGTCTCGGTCTGCCACATGTGATCGATTACCGGAATCCTGTTCTTGAAAATTTTCTTCTGCAGCCACTCCCAGGCCGGAGCATTCAGCACTTCTCCAGCGCAAAACACGCGCTCGAGATGGCTGTAGTCGATCTTGCCAAACGGGCCATCACCGTACTTCATCAACAGCCGCACCGCGGTCGGTGAGGTAAAGATGCCGGTGACCCGATACTCCTCGATCAGTGCCTTCCAGTTGCTTTCCGGAGCAGGGTAATCCAGCGCGCCCTCAAAGGCGATGGTTGTCGCCCCTGCAATCAGAGGCGCGTAAATGATGTAGCTGTGACCAACGATCCAGCCGATGTCGGAGGTTGACCACCAGACATCCGATTCCTTCAGGCCGAAGAGCCACTTGCCCATGGCGTCAATGTGTACCTGATAGCCGCCGTGCGTGTGGACCGCAAGTTTGGGTGTCGCGGTTGTGCCGGAGGTCGCGAGAATGAAAGCCGGCTCGTTGGCTTCCATGCTGACATAGTCACCGCTGTGACCGGGAGCGTACGCGAGGAACTCGTCCCATGAGATATCGCGTCCGGCGTGCATGGGCGTTTCACCGGGCATCCGCTTCAGAACGATCACGTGCTCAACCATGTCGCCCGCGTTATCCAGTGCGTCGTCGACGACCTCCTTCAGACGCGTCTCCTTGCCCTTGCGGTAGGTAACGTCGGCGGTAAACACCAATTTCGAGCCGCTCGCCTGAATGCGATCGCCCAGCGCTTTCGAGCCGAAACCCGCGAACACAACCGAGTGAATCGCGCCAATGCGGACGGTTGCCAGCATCAGAATGATGGCCTCGGGAGTGGTCGGCATGTAGACCGTCAGGCGGTCGCCTTTGTTGATGCCCATGCCGCGCAGCGCCGCCGCCACGCGCTCCACCTCGTGCAACAGGTGCGCGTAGGTGTAAACCCGGCGCTCGCCACGCTCGTTCAGATAGATCAACGCGGTGTGTCCGCCCCGGCCGCGCTTTACGTGATAATCCAGCGCATTGTAGGCCAGGTTCGTCTGTCCTCCGACGAACCACTTGAAGGTTGGCCGCGTCCATTCCAGCACGCGGTCCCACTTACGGAACCAGGGCAACTGCTCCGCCGCCCGGCCCCAGAAAGCTTCGGGATCCTGCTTGCCTTCGTCGATCCACCTTTGAATCACCGGGGTGATCAGGTCGTGCGATATGGCGTGCAGGTGGTGCTCGTCGATCGCTCCCGTCGGTACCGCTTCAGCCGTCTTTGTTGCGCTATCCATGATGAGGACACTCCTTGCTATCTATAAACACCGAGACAATCCAACCTAAACAACTGCGCCGGACGTTTTGAGTCCGGCGCGGGGAAAAGTATCACACGTGCTTCGGACGCTTTGCCAGGAACTCGGAGATCAGCGCCACCAAGGCCAGCACCGCGGCCGTGTAGAACGCCGCCTGATAATTGTGATACTTGTCGTAGAGCTTGCCGCCGATGCGGCCACCGAGGAGGCCGGCCACGCCCCACGCGGTAAACAGCATCCCGTAGTTAATCCCGGCGTTTTTCGTGCCCCAGAAGTCGGCAGCGGCAGCGCCGTTTACGGACAACTGCGTGCCATAGCACCAGTAAACGATGAACAGCATCACGAACAGCGCTGCGACATTGCCGCCCACGCTGTACAGAATGGGCATGGCCACCATGGAGATGCCGATCATCAAGCGCAAGACGTTGATGCGACCCAAGTGGTCCGACATCCATCCCGAGAGGATGCGGCCCATGGCGTTTCCTGTCGCGCCCACGATCAGACCAACGGAAGCCAGGGTGGTGCTGGGTATACCGACGCTTTTGGCGAAAGGCACCAACTGGCTGATGACCATCAGACCGGCCGCGCAGCCAAACGCATACGCAATCCACATAAAGTAGAAGGTCGGCGTGGCCAGCGTTTCACCCGGGGAGAAGTCATAAGTGGTTGCCGCAGCTTTCGAGCTCGGAGCGGGCGTCCAACCCTCGGGCTTGTATCCAGCGGGAGGGTTCTTTAGTAGAAACGCGCCGATCACGGTCATGAAGAGGAAGATCACGCCCAGGACCTGGAAGGTGGTGCGCCAGCCAAAGTGAGGGATCAGGTAGCTGGCGGACAGGGGACCGAAGATGGCTGAACCGGCGCCATAACCGCCCACCGCCAGTCCCACGGCAAGACCGCGCTTGTCCGGGAACCACTTCGACATGACAGGGATCGGGGTCGCGTAGCCGAAGCCGTTGCCCAACCCGCCGATCACGCCAAAGCAGATGAACAGGTAGGTGAGACTGGTCGTGTACGCGCATAGAAAAAAGCCCAGGCTCACCAGAACTGCGCCGGTGAGCGATATCCAGAAGGGCCCAAGCTTGTCTTGCAGCCGCCCGGCAACGATAAAGGTGAGAGCGAACACCACCACCGCGATGGTGAAGATCGTCGAGGTATCGGCGCGCTTCCAATGAAACTCCTTCTCCAGCGGAGCCACGAACACGCTCCACGCGTAAAGGGTGCCCAAGGCGAGGTTCATCATCATCCCGCCCACCACACGCCACCACCGGTTCAAGCCGGTGCTGCCGACCTCAATCGATCCGGCCGATTGCGTTGCTGCTATCGCCATTTCCTATCTCCTTTAGCCAGCGCCGAAAGATCAGCGCTGCGCTTTGACGTGAACATCAAGGAATTCAGGGCCTGGAATGGTTCCGCTGTCCGCGTAAGAGGCTCTGCAGAAGTTGCCCGTGGCCCGGCTGTCTATCAGCGAGTTGACCTCCCACAGTTTCGAGCTACCAAATCCTTTAGCCTGGTCTGGGCGGGACCGAGCCGGGTACAGAACCGTTGGCGGGAAGCGATATGGGGTAGAGGAGAGTGGTCAAGTCTTCTCCCTGCCAGGTGCGCGTTCGCCAGCCAGAACTTGAATTCTGACTGCCCGGTTCTAGAACGAGCGTTCGTTAGCCAGGCCCGACAGGGTGAAGGTTAAGACCTCGCTTCCCGCCTTTATTGAGCCGTTGTGGACGAGATTGTCCTTCGCGCCCTGGGCGGAGGTCTGTGACCCGAGATACGGGCGCGTGTGACCTGTGTCACCATGCGCCTGGTTATCACCCGCTCCTGCCCGTCCCGCTCATATCGAATCCCGCCCGCTCCCAATCAAAAAGCAGGCATCCCAGAAGTAAATGTTGCCAGCCCTGACAATAACTGGGAATCCTACTTATAGGGGATGTGAAAGATGCCCAAAGTGATAGCATGGAAGGTAATGTCGGAGGGCACGTGGGATCACCTTACGGCTTTGAGCTGGTTGAAAATTGCGTAATTTGTAAGCTGCGGACCGACAGTTTCTTCTGCTCTCTTCCCAAGACAGCTCTGGAAGCGTTCGACCGGATCAAGTACACGGCAGCCTATCCCGCGGGCGCGGTGCTGTTTGTGGAAGGTCAGTCGCCGCGCGGAATCTACATGCTGTGCAAAGGGCGAGTGAAGCTCTCCACCACTTCGGCCGAAGGCAAGACCCTCATCCTGAAAATTGCGCAACCCGGCGAAGTGTTGGGAATGCACGCCACCGTCTCCGGCACGCCCTACGAGATCACGGCGGAGACCGGCCAGCCCTGCCAGTTGAATTTCGTCAAGCGTGAAGACTTCCTGAACTTCCTGCAAAAACACGGCGACGCGTGCCTGAAGGCGGCGCAACACCTGAGCAAAGATTGTCAGAGCGCCTATCAGCAAATCCGCAGCCTGGGGCTTTCGCATTCCGCTCCCGAGCGCCTGGCCCGACTGCTGCTGGAGTGGACGGCAACCAGCCGCGACCAGACGGAACCCAAGGTGAAGCTGGCGCTAACCCATGAAGAGATCGCGCAGATCATCGGCACTTCACGCGAGACCGTGACGCGCGTCCTTGCGGACTTCCGCAAACGCCAGGTCGCCGTCCTCAAAGGTTCTACGCTCACCATTCGCAACAAATCGGTTTTGGAGAAACTGGTCGGCGCGTAAGAAAATCTTTGACGGGGACGGCCTTCAGGCCGTACGCAAATACCTGACATTGGACCCGGCTTTAAGCCGCTGAGGGACTTCCGGCGAGCCTTCCTAAAAGAATTATCGCGATTGGAGAACCTCGTCTGCTCGGGATTTCTGCTGACGATAACTTTCCACCACCTCCTGTGCCTGACGAACGAAGTCCGGCAAGCGGAGTATTGCGCCGGAGGAGAGTCTATTGCCGACTTCGAACGACCAGCCTTCGAGGGTGATGCAGATCGCTTCCGGCGCATCGCCGTAAAGCTGCTGCGCGGCCGACAGCAGGGAGGATGGAGTCATCTGGTGGGTGAATCCGCCGGGACCATTTCCAGGCCAGACGGGGGTTTGGCGAATCGTCCCTGGCTCGTCTGCCGACGAAGCGTCGAGAAACAGCACCAAGGCGCAGCGGGAAACGTCCTCTGCCATTTCGGGTGTGAGTAGCTGAGTAGCGATTACTTCCACCGAGGGATCGTCGCGGTAATGTTGTTCCAGTTCGTGGGCGGCGTGACATCCCACGGCATCGTCACCGCGTAACAGATTTCCATAACCAATAATTAGGGTCCCGGTCACGGTGGAGTCTCCAGAGGGTCGACGAGGAATCGCGCTACTTCCATCCATATTCTGTTCCGGAAAATCTAGATGTGCGATGCCTCACGTGGCAGCGTGACGGCCTTGCCGGTAGTTGTGGGTAGCTACGACGGCTTCTTCTTCCCGGGCAGGCCCGCCGGGTTCTCATGGGTGCGTTCGCGGAAGCGGGCTTTCATGCCGGTCGCGAGCGAGATGGCGTTCTCGCCGTACTTTTCGCGCAGGCGGTCGGCGGCGGAGAGCGCCTGGTTCCACTTTTCGTGCGCGCGGTGACCGACAAGGCCGATCTGCTCGCTCTCCTCTTCAAAGTGCGATGCGTGAACGCCCAGCAGGCGAATCGCATCGCCCTTCCAGTTGGCGCGAAAGAGCTGACGAATCGCGGCCAGTACTTCGGAGTCGACCGAGGTCGGCTGGTCAAAGGTATGAGCGCGGGTGATGGTGTGGAAGGCGATATCGCGCAGTTTCAATTGCAGAGTGCGGGCGTGCAGCTTCTGCTCGCGCAGACGGCGGCAGACCATCTCCGACAGGCGCGCCAAAGTTGATTCCAACTGTTGCGCATCGCTGGTGTCATGCGAGAAGGTGTGCTCGTGGCTGATGGAGCGCGGGCCTTCGTCCGCGCCAATGTCAGCATCGAACCACGCGCCGGCATCGAGGCCGCGCGCTTTGCCGGAGAGCGCCAGTCCCAGGGCGCCGAAATTGTGTTCCAGCCAGCGCTCATCACGCGAAGCCAGATCGCCCACTTTCAGGATGCCTTGATCGTGCAGGCGCTTCTCCATCACCTTGCCGATGCCGGGAATCTTGCGCACATCGAGCGGCGCGAGAAAATCGACTTCACCGCCGGGCACGATCCAGAGCACGCCGTTGGGCTTCGCCTGGTTGGAGCAGACCTTCGCCACCAGCCGCGAGGCGCCAATCCCGATGGAGCAATTGAGCTGCGTCGCGTTCTTCATCGCGATGTGAAGCGCGTGGGCGGCGCGCATCGGCGGACCGTGCAAGCGCTCGGTGCCGGTCATGTCCACGTAAGCTTCGTCGATGGAGACCATCTCCAGCTTGGGCGAGAAACGGTTCAGGACTTCGTAAACCTTGGCGGAGTAGTCGCGATAGCGATCGGGATGTCCGTCGACGAAGATGGCCTGCGGACAGAGCTTGGCCGCGGTGCGCAACGGCATCGCGGAATGCACACCGAACTTGCGCGCGGCGTAAGACGCAGCCGATACCACGCCGCGCTCGTTGGGACGCCCGCCGACCACGACCGGCTTGCCCTTCAGGGACGGGTCGAACAGCTCTTCGACCGAGACGAAGAAGGCGTCCATATCGACGTGAAAAATGGTGGGCTGCGCCGAAGCCATGCTGAGCGAAATTGTAGAGCAAAACCATCTCTTGCAGCCCACCCTGCCGCCAACCGAGGCGACAAGGGGGAGCACCCGCGCCTGCCACTCAGAGCGGTCCTTCGACTCGGACTAAAGCTCTCGCTCAGGATGACACATGATATTTAGGTCCCGGCAGGATGGCAGATGACAGTCAAGATCGCCTGCGATAACAGTCAGATCGATGATCTGCAAGCAATGAGAGAACAAGATTTACGGCAGGTTCCCGCCGGCGGAGGCGCTGCCGTAGGGATTCATCTCGGTGGGTTCGTTGGCCTCGGACCAGGCGTTCTTCTGTTCGTTGCGGCCAGTGTACTTCTCATACACCACTACGTGCAGGACCGGCTGGCGCTCCTCAATGGGATCGACCATGCCCTGCGCCTGCAACGGCAGCAGGTAGCTGCGGATCCATTCGTACTGCTCGTAGCTCAGATTGCGGCGAGACATATCGAAGGTGACGCCGGTCAGATGGGTGGAAGCGGTGTCGCCGAACTCCGGCGCGGCGAAGCGGTTCCAGCGGCGCAGGCGGTGCTGCTGCTCCACCGTGCGAACCATCGAGGTGATCAGCAGGGAGGAGTGGAACTCGTTGTAATAGGCTTCGCTGAAGTCCTGGAGGAATTCACGCGTCCAAGGACGGCAATAGTGCCGGTTTTCAGCCAGATCGGAGGCGAATTTCAGGGCATCGGTTTCGGAGACGGGCACCAGTTCCTGGGCAAGCTCGTAACGTGTGAGCTCATACTCGTCGGCGATGCGCGGCAATTGCAGCCGATCAAGCTCTTCGTTCTCGCGCACCAGCATGTCGTGGGAGCCGGGGAACATGGGAGTCCACCTGCCCAATCCCACCTGGTAGTGACCATGATGTGTGGGAAGGAAGGCTGCCGTCCGCAGCACGGCATGACCGCGGTGCACCTTGGTGTGGCTCACGGCACGGGTGACAGCCAAAGCCGGAAGGCTCACGGCCAGCGTGATCGCGAACAGAACAAGGGCATAGCCCAGCCGGCGCTGAGGAACATTCGACACGAATTGCAACTGGATTCGGCCCGGCGACCAGATGCTTAAGAATGGCGGCAAAAGCATATCTGTAGTAATGGTGCAGCTAAAAAGGTTGATAACCAATTACAACACAGAAGTGAGGATTGGCCAAGACTTTCCGGAGGCCGGGATGACCCAAAAGGGTCATGCCTGTGCAAAATTGGGAAGCCCGAACGCCGCCCCGCCAAACCTAGTTGCGCCTCAGTTTGTCCCGCGGAAGATCATCTCCGTAATGGTGAAATCGTCAGTCAGTGCTGTGCCGCCACGAAATGTGGTTACCGCCTGTTCAATGGCGACGAGCCCCAGGTGGCAGCAGGTCTCCAGTCGCTCCGATCCGAAAAATTCGCCGCTCGCGTCTTCGGCCTCGGTAACGCCATCGGTGACCAGCAGCAAGCGGTCGTCGGTGCCCAACCTGTGACGGGTTGCTTGAAACTCCGCCCCAGGAACCAGCCCGACGGGTAGATTGCCCTCCTCCAGCTTGGTGATGTGGCCCCCGGAGACCAGCAACGGAGGCACGTGTCCGCAGTTCATCAGCTCCAATTCGCCATTGTCCGTTAGGCGTGCCACCACCAGCGTGGCATACTTCTGCCCGCCGACTTTCTCGCAGAGAAAGCGATTGACGGCGGCCATCATCTCCGGAAGCGGCGAGTCGCGGGCCAATTGCGAATACAACATCCCCTGCAGGATGGAAGCGACCACCGCAGCCGATACTCCCTTGCCCGAAACATCGGCGACGATCAGCGACAATCCTTTCTCTGTGTACACCAGATCGAAGAAATCACCGCCGATGTCTTTACAGGCGTAGCTGACCGCATTCACTTTGGCGAAGGGCACGTCGGGAACAGTCACGGTCATCAGGCGCTGCTGGATTTCGGCGGCGATGGCCAGTTCCTGGCGATAGCGCTTGGCCGCGTCCTCGGACTGCACCAGCGAGGCGTTCTCCACCAGGGTGGCGGCGCCGTTGGCAATGGTGCGCAGAATGTCGTGGCTCACCGAGGAGAGCTTGCCCGAGAGGAACTGGGCGTCCAGATACAAGACGCCCTGCACATGCGGACCTCCCTTGGTGTCATCTTTGGCCTTGTCCTTGATGACGGTTTTGCGCAGCGGAATACAGATGACGCTGTGGAGATTGTGCGCAACCACGCTCTCCCGGCCGGCCAGCTTACCGGTGTCGTCGGTGTCGGTGACCAGAAATTCCGAGGCGCTGTTGGCGGCGTCACGCAAGACCGAGCGCGAGATGGTGCTGTCATCGGTGATGCTTTCGCCGGTCTTGTCACGGCCCGCGGCCAGGAGAAGTTCGCCATCGCTCTGGCGGAGGAAGACAAATCCCCGCTCGGCGTGGGTGAGACGCAGTGCCGCCTCCAGCAAGGTTTGCAAGACGTCGTCGAGGACGCCGCTGGTGTTCAGCTTGCGTGCTGCTTCCAGGAAGACACTGAGCATCTCCAGGTCGGAGCCGGCTCCGCTGGCTGGCTTCCAGGTGGAGAACTGGCTCAAGAACTGCTGCGCTGCGCTGGAGGGAGAGTGATCGGGGCTAAACAGGACATAAGCCGCGCCCTGCACTCCGAACTCGATACGATCGTTGCGCTCCAGTCTGCGCCGATTGACCCGCTCTCCGTTGACAAACGTGCCGTGGCGGCTGCCCTGGTCGACGATGAAGGTTCCGTCGGGCTCGCGGATGAAATGAGCGTGCTCACGCGAGACCCGGGGATCGATCATCACCATATCGCGGTCGGTGCGGCGGCCGATGGTGAAGGGAAAATGGTCAAGCACGATGGTGCGCCGATCCGTACCCTCCACCACCACCAGGACCGGGGGGTCGCCGGTGGAGGGGGAATCGGACTTACGCAACCACATGCCGGTAGCGCCCATGAAGCTTGTCTCCTTAGCCTTGCCTGCGCTGCAAGTCGTGCCACAGATGGTGTCGTTAAAACTATAGTCCAACTGCACTGGCTCATCCACTGCTGTTCTGCGCCGCATGAGGCAGTCGCCCTCGTCGGCCTCAGTTTTCGCCCATGGATGCCGAGTTTCGTCGTACACTGTTTGGCGGCTTTGTTCCGTGGTCCAACAGAACCCGTACAAGGAGAGACCAGTGAAACTGCGAATCAGCGCGATCCCCGCGATCGTTGTCGCTTTTCTGCTGCTGGCGCCGTGGGCGGCAGCACAAATGCCCCCGCAAATGACGCCGTTTACCGCCGACATGCAATTCACCTCAACCCACGGTAAGGGTGGTGCAACGCGTGAGGCGAGCGGCAAGATTTACATGGCCCACGAACACATGCGCATGGACATGACGGGCATGGAGGGCGGCCCTGGCGGCGGGATGATCATGCTCACCAACTTTGCCACCAAGACGAGCGACACCCTGATGCCGGACCAGCACATGTACATGGAGTTCAAGACTGACCAGATGCAGGGACGGCGCGCGGGCATGGGGCCCAGCATCAAGCCGCTCGCCGATCCCCATAATCCTTGCGCCAATATGGAGGGATCGATCTGCAAGAATCTCGGCACCGATCAGGTGAACGGCCGCAGTTGCGATCATTGGCAGATCACCGATAAGAGCGGCAAGGTCAGCAACATCTGGATCGACCAGAAGATCCATTTTCCCATGAAGACGGTTTCTGAGGACTCGTCCTGGGAGTTGAGCAACATCAAGGAAGGCGAGCCTGCCGCCAGCCTCTTCGAGATTCCTTCCGGCTATCAAAAGATGGACATGGGAGGCATGATGCAGGGCATGCGCCCACCGCAGCAGTAAAGGTTGTGATTCGCAAAACGGTACCCTGAGGGCCTGTGATTTCCGCAGTTCGGACCCTTGCGGCGGTCGACGACGCCCCCCGCAGTGCGTCATCTTGCCATGCCTACCCGGCAAGCGTTCGCCGATCTTGGGTTCTTACATTCGGCGAGCTTTCTGCACCCTGGTGTGCATTCAGAATATGACAACCGCTAACGCATCTCTCCATGAGAACTCCTGGAAGCTAAAATGGCGCCTCCAGTTTCACAGGTTTTGCGGTGCAATCAGAGATGTCTCCGTTGATCCTTCCAAAAGAATTGTCTACACAAAGACAGCCATCGTCCTGGGGTTTGCAGCTGGTTTCCTGCTCTCGTCCCGATTGTGGATCAGCTCTCGCTTCTATCCGCTTATTCCGATATTGCACGGCCTGCCGCGTATTTCGTTTCCGCTGGATTACATTTGCCTTGCTGGGTTGTTCTTACTGCTTGCCCTGGTCGAGGTAGCTTCAAAGCCTCGAATTTATATCTTCAGTTTCGCAGGTCTGCTGTTGTTTCTCGCTTTGCTCGATCAAAACCGCTGGCAGCCTTGGGTTTACCTATATCTTTTCATGTTGCTGGCGTTGGCGTGCTTTTCTTGGAGACCTGATGACATTCGAGACCGGGAGAATGCTCTTAATATTTGCCGGCTGATAGTTGGAACCACCTATATCTATAGTGGGCTACAGAAGTTGAATCCCCGTTTTGCCCTTGGGGCGCCGTTGCTGCTAGGAGCGACGCCTCACCGTTTGCAAATATTCCATGCGTTTGGTTGGTTTGTAGCTTGTATCGAGGCAAGTATTGGGATCGGGCTGCTTACCCGTAAATACCGGAACGTGGCGGTTGTTGGCGGCATCCTTATGCATTTGTTTATCCTGTATAGCTGCGCCATCGTATACCAGTGGAATTCTGTTGTTTGGCCCTGGAATATCGCCATGATCGCTTTCCTCTTATTGTTATTCTGGAAAACAGACTTCACATTTAGAGAGGTGGTATGGCGAAATCCGATTCGCTTCCAGAAAATCGTCCTTGTGCTCTTTGGAGTGCTGCCGTTTCTTAGTTTCTTCGGCTGGTGGGATTCCTACCTGTCCGCATCGCTCTATTCTGGAAATGTGCCTATGGCGAATGTCTTATTAAGCACTACGGTCAAGAGTGAGCTTCCTAAGCGCGTCCAGAAATATGTGACAACGCAGCCTGGCGCTAAGAACGTCCTCAGAATTCAGGATTGGTCGATCGGTGAGCTTAATGTCCCACCATATCCGGCGGCAAGAGTTTATCGGGCAGTTGGTGCGGAAATATGCAGGTACTCGCATAATTCCCCGGATGTTCTGCTGCTTATAGAAGAGAAAGATACGTTACTGGGAAGGGGCCTTCTTTCTCCGGACACGTGCTTTGGTAGTCTGGTTGTCGATAAGTGGTGACGCCGTGTCGCTACCTATGGCGCTCATTCTCGGCATCGACCGTTTCATGTCGAAAGCACGCGCTCTCAACCAACATTTCCTGTTGCCCGTGAATCGCCACCGCGAAGTCGCGGATCACAGGCTCGCGCACCCCTTGCGCGAATTGGTTCAGCCCCAGCCATTCCCAGCGATTTGACGAAAATGTTACAAAATGATGACAAACTCGACGAGCAAGACGTCTCTACTCCTCAAGATCGGTGTCAGTTTCGGCGAAGAGAAGAGTGGACATGCTACAAGAGTTTTCGCGAACCGCCGATGATTTCGGTCACAGGAGAAGGAGAACATCCATGAAAGCATTTCCCGGCAAGAGTCGGCTCCCGGTTTCAGAGCGCAGGCTCGCACAGCGTAGTCTCAGCACCGGTCGCCGGCTGGCATTTCTCGCGGCCGTCGCCGTCATCGCCTCTTCAACTTTTGCCTTGGCCCAGGCGGGCAATCTCGATTCGACATTTGGGACGGGCGGAGTCTTTACCACCAACTATACGCAATACGATGCAACGATAGTCACCTCCGTGGCCATTCAGAGCGACGGCAAGATCGTATTCGGGGGATCGAACCCGGGCGGCGGCGCAGTGGCGCGACTCAACACCAATGGAACGCTCGACTCAAGCTTTGGCTCGGGCGGCATTGTGAACAACACTTTTGGCGCTGACGGTCCGGTCATGGCCGTGGCTATACAGCCTGACGGCAAGATTCTGGCGTATGCGGCTGGGTTCTTCGGAGGATCGGTTGCCCGTCTCAACACCGACGGCAGTATAGACACAGCTTTTGGCAGCGGCGGTTTTGCTGTCTCGAAGTCGCTCAATTCCGGGCCGGGGATACTCAGTGTTATGGCCTTGCAAGCTGATGGCAAGATTCTGGTGACGGGCGCCGGCCTGCTGGGGCGCTACACCAGCACGGGCCAACTGGATCCTACGTTCGGTAACGCCGGCAGCGGCATCGCCGCATTGACCTCAACGGTCGCAACCGCAATCGCGGTGCAATCGGATGGCAAGGTCCTGGTAACCACCGGTGTTGCTCCGCCAACCGAACTCTTCGGGTCACCATATCTGCCAACCCAACAAGCGGGCGCGATCGCGCGCTACAACACCAACGGCAGCCTGGATACGAATTTCGGGATCTCCGGACAATCCGCTTGCGTGGCGTCGGCGGCCACCATCGCGATTCAAAGCAATGGCAAAATTGTTGTAGCAGGAACCATCCCCAGCGCGCTCCTCACCGTGCTCGGAATCGATGGCATTACTTTTGCCGCCAACCAGACAGGCTTCGGAGTGGTCCGCTACAACGCGAATGGAAGCGTTGACACGAGCTTCAATCCTGGGATCGGCATTGGTGGTGGAGGGGGCGCCATCGCCGGCTTTGGAAACTCATTTCCCGCCGGCGCGGCCTTCGCGGTGGCGATTCAATCCAACGGCGAGATTGTGGTGGCAGGACAGGCGGGCGGTGGCGTCCAACAGTTTAGTTCGTCGTCGTTTGCGCTGGCCCGTTTCACGACCACCGGGCAACTGGACACCAACTTCGGGACGAACGGGAAGGTGATCACGACCTTGAGTCAGGATCCCCTCTCTTTCATCAGCGCGCTTGTTCTACAGGGCGACGGTAAGATCGTTGCAGCTGGGAACACAGGAAACCCTGTACAAGGAGGCTCTTACTTGAATAACTTCGCGGTCGCGCGCTATCTGGCGCAATAGAATTGAGCAATTCTGGCGCGGGTGCGCCCAAATGTGGATCGCGGGCCAACAGAAAGCTGGTCCGCAAAGGGGCTTCGAAGGCCCGGCTATCAGCGTTCGCCGACTACGCGGCCGCCCCTCGCGCAGCCGCGTCCCTTTGCCGGAAGAGCTTCGGCGCCAGCAGCATCAGCACCGCAACGACAATGGCATAGGAGGCAACCGCCGGCAGCGCGTCGCGGTTGTGAATATATTGTCCTGACAACAGCAGGGCCAGGCCCACATGGCGGTTGGCGTTGCTGACCGCCAGCGTGCGTGCCCCGATTCGGTCATTACTCATCAGCAGACGCATCGCCGCGATCGACGACGCCAACAGCAACACCGCCGCCAGCACAACCCAGGGCGTTACTCTTCTTAGCTCCGGTCCCATTTTCCAAAGCAGAACCACAAACACTAGAGTAAGTGTGCAATTGCCGAGGATGTTCATGGCAGGCTGCGCCTTTTTCGAGAATACGGGCGTGAAGTGTGCCAGCGCCATGCCCACCAGCAGCGGCACAAACTCCTTTTCCACGACCTGAACGACCAGCGCCATCGGCGGAATCCAGATGTCGCGCGCATACAGCTTGGCAGCTCCCGCTACCAGAAGAGGAATCATGATCGGTGTCATGACCGCGCCCCACACCTGATAGCTCGCCGCCAGATGCATATCGAATCCGCGCCGGGCAAGGTTGCGAGTGAGCAGCGGAGCACCGGGCGCAGCTGCCACCATGAACAGTCCGGCGGTCTCCGATAGATTGAGCGGCAGGATTCGCGCCAGCAGCAGAGCAACCGCCGGCGGCACGATGAAGGTCGCCAGCAACAATCGCAGCCAGGCGCTCCCCGTCAGGCGTCGCCAGTTGGCCACCAGCTCCCGCCATCGCAGACTCATGCCGACGGACACCATCAGCACGAATACGGAGGCGGGCAAAAGCAGCTTCATTGCGGTGTTGCCCAACCTTTGGAGTTGATCCTAACAACCTTCGTCGGCGCGGCAAACCGCGACGCGGTTATCACCTGGCGGATTCATCCTTCGCAAAGGCGCCTGCTTTACCGGCATCCAGAAACTGCTGCGCATCGAGGTGGCCGAAAAGCTGGATCAGCTTCGCCACCAAGCCGGTCCATCCGGTCTGATGGCTGGCCCCTAGACCCGCGCCGTTATCGCCGTGGAAGTATTCATAGAACAGGATGTAATCCTTCCATTGGGGATCAGTCTGGAACTTCTCCGTGCCCCCATACACCGGCCGCCGGCCGGATTTATCGCGCAGAAAGATCCGTTCCAGACGATTGGCTATTTCGTGGGCTACCTCGAACAAGTTCATCAATTTGCCCGAGCCGGTGGGACACTCGATTTTGAAGTTGTCACCATAATAGAGATAGAACGAGAGCAGGGCGCGGATCAGCAACGCGTTTACCGGCATCCAGATGGGCCCTCGCCAGTTGGAGTTACCACCGAACATGCCGGTGTCAGACTCAGCCGGGAGATAGTTCACCCGAAATTCCTGACCCTCCACATTGACCACATAAGGGTGGTCGGCATGGAAGCGTGAGAGCGCTCGGATACCGTAGGGACTGAGGAATTCGTTCTCGTCGAGCATGCGAGTGAGAATCCGGCGTAACCGCTTCTCATTTACCAGGGCGGCGATGCCGCGTTCGGCATACCCGTAATGTCCCTCCCCGGTCGCATGAATGCTGTTGCGCAGTTCGGGCATGCGTTCCAGGCGCTCTCGCAGGGTCTTCAGGGTCCGCGGCGCCCGTTCGCGCTGCCACGGCTCGATCACAGTGGTAGCGCATAAGGGCAGCAGGCCCACCATGGAGCGGACTTTGAGCCGCCGGGCGCTACCGTCGGGTAGCCGCAGCACGTCGTAGTAAAAACCATCCTCCTCGTCCCACATACCTTCAGGCCCCATCTGGTTCATGGCGTGGGCAATCCACAAGAAGTGGTCTGCAAACTTCATGGCCATGTCCTGATAAAAGGGATCGTGGGCCGCCAATTCGATGGCGATCTCCAACATGTTCTGAGAGAACATGCAAACCCACGCAGTGCCATCCGCCTGTTCCAGGCTTCCACCAGTTGGCAGCGCCGCGCTGCGGTCAAAGACGCCGATATTGTCGAGTCCGAGAAATCCGCCCTCAAAGAGGTTATTGCCAAAGCGGTCTTTGCGGTTGATCCACCAACTGAAGTTCAGCATCAACTTGGCAAACGAGCGCTTGAGGAACTCGATGTCGCCTTGCCCTTTAAGGGCTTGTTCCGTCCGATACAGGAAGATCGTCGCCCAAGCGTGTACGGGCGGATTCACGTCGCTGAAGTTCCACTCGTAGGCCGGGATCTGCCCGGTCGGGTGGATGAAAAACTCCTGCAGCATCAAATCGAGTTGTTCCTTGGCGAAATCCGGATCGACCGCGGAAAGCGCGATGGTGTGGAACGCCAAGTCCCACGCGGCGTACCAGGGGTATTCCCACTTGTCAGGCATCGAGATGACGTGCTGGTTCACCATGTGGAACCATTCGCGGTTACGCATGAAACGTCCGCCGGGCTTCAGGGGATCCTGACCATGTTCGGTGAGCCATAGGTCGACATCGAAGAAGAAATACTGCTTGCTCCAGAGCATCCCTGCCAGCGCCTGGCGCATGACCAAGGCTTCGTCTTCGGTAACACGTGCCGGGGTTATGGACTTGTAGAACTCGTCCGCCTCCCGCTGACGGGCCTGCATGATCTCAGCAAAGCCCTTAAAGGGATCGCCCTTGGCCGCAGGCGCCACATCGCTCAGACGCAGACGGATGGTGGCGGTTTTTCCCGCACCCACATTCAACTGATAGTGTGCCGCCGATTTCGTTCCTGTTTTCTCCGGGTTGACTGCTTTGTGGTCTCCTTGAACCACGTAGTTGTTGATCCCGTCTTTCACGTACGGAGTGGTGTTGGGCGTGCCGAAGATCCGCTGGTTGTTGGTCTCATTCTCCGTAAACAGCAGCGGGACATCTCCCTCGCAGTACAGATAGCGATCCCCCAGATCGGCCTGCGAGGCCGCGACCGCTTGTGCGCCTTTCTTGCCGGAGACCTGCTTCAGGGACGGCTTGGGCGTACCGGGCCACCATGTCCAGTTGTTGCGAAACCACAGGGTCGGAAGGACATGCAAAGTGGCCGGCTCAGGCCCGCGATTGCTCACGCTGATCTGAATGAGGAGGTCCTCCGGCGACTGCTTGGCATACTCCACAAAAACATCGAAATAGCGATCACCGTTGAAGACACCGGTATCCAGCAACTCATATTCCATGTCGTTACGACTGCGCCCCTTATTGGTCTCAATCAAATTTGCGTAGGGAAAAGCCGCTTGCGGATACTTGTACAGGTACTTCATGTAAGAGTGCGTCGGAGTGCTGTCGAGGTAGAAGTAGTATTCTTTGACGTCTTCGCCGTGGTTGGCCTCGCTGTTCGTCAGGCCGAATAAACGCTCTTTGAGGATAGGGTCGTTTCCATTCCATAAGGCCACGCTGAAGCACAGCAATTGCTGATCGTCGCTGATGCCGGCAAGACCATCCTCGCCCCAGTGATAGGCACGGGACCGGGCCTGGTCGTGAGTGAAGTAGTCCCAGGCATTGCCATCCTGGCTGTAGTCCTCGCGAACTGTTCCCCACTGCCGCTCGCTTAGGTAGGGTCCCCATTTTTTCCAGGGGGTTTTGGCGCTGCGGGCTTCTTGCAGTCTGGCGGCTTCCGAATTTTGTTGCATTTTCTCTTCTCTTGGTTAGCAGGACTCGGTCTCAGATGCCATGGCGGTGGGCCTGCAACTCAAGCATCCCAGAGCTTCACCATGACCTCTCCGGGGGAGTGTACAGTCCTGGACGAGCCGCGTCCAACAGGATTATAGACATCGAACGTGAATCGCGGTCGAGTGACCTACCAGGACGAAGCCGCTGCGAGCGTACACAGCGCCAAGCCGATCAATACCAGGTTGCCAGACTATGCCGCTGATCGTATGGTTAGTCAGTCAAAACCGCCAACCGGGAACCGGTAAGAGCTTGGCCTCATCAATCGAGGCCGTTCAGTTGTTGTTATGAATATTCAAAAACCGGATATGCCGCAGTTGGTTCGGAGCCCTTCCATATTTTCTAATAAAGGTTGGCGAGGAAACGCGGCTATAATGTAACCACGCTCCGTTGTGAATCGAGGTCCGCCGCAAGCCGCGGGTGATTCGCATCAGAAATCTCAGCGAGCGACCTTGCCAGAGACCCCGCCAATTCGCCAGCCGAAGAAACGTAGCAGCACGCCTGCGATCATCGCGCTGTCGATCTGCATCTTTTTCCTGTTCACCGTCATTCTGGCGCAAGCGACCTTCAAGCTGACGTTTCTGCAACCTGACACCAGCGAAGAGACCATCATTTTCGCGGCGGTTTCGGCGCTGATTTTCCTGCTCTTCATAGCGTTGACGTTTGTGCTGATTCGCACTCTGCTGCGCCTCTATGCCGAGCGCAAAACCGGCGTGCTGGGCTCGCGTTTCCGCAGCCAGATGGTGCTGGGCGCGCTACTGCTGTCGCTGGGCCCCGTGATCTTTCTGTTTCTTTTCTCTTACGGTCTGCTCAATCGCTCGCTGGAGAAGTGGTTCTCGCGCCCGGCGGAAGATGTGGAGTACCGCACCAACGTGATCGCCTCGCTGCTGACCGAATACGCGCAGACCAACGCGCGCGACGAGGCGCTGCGGATCGCGGCGACGCCCGATGCGCAGAAGTCGTTCCACACCGGCAATTTCACTTTCATCATGGACGAGTTCCGCCGCAGCGAAGTCACGCTGCAGGGCGGATTCGCGTTTGCCCTGGTGGACGATCAGGCCGAGGGCAGCTTTCACGCCCCGGAAGCGTGGCCTTTAATCCGCCGTCATTTGCCGCAGGCAGCGGCCGCCCAGGGGCAGGCGACACCGTTCGATTTGCTGGGGCAGATGTATGTTCTGGGCCGCGCACACGTCGGTGACCACGGTCAGATTCTGGTGGCCATGCCGCTGCCGCAAAGCTACTTCAGCACGCTGCGGGATATCGAACGCAGCCAGGAGCAGTACCGCGATCTGCGGCTGCAGCGGCGAAGACTGCGGCGCACATACCTGGGATTTCTGTTGCTGCTGACCGTAGGCGTGCTGTTTGCCTCGACCTGGCTGGCGTTGTTTTTGTCGAAGACGGTGACGCGTCCGCTGGTGGCGCTGGCGGAAGCCACTCAGGAAATCTCCCGTGGCCGGCTTGATTACCGCGTGGACGTGAAAGCCGGCAGCGAAATCGGCAAGCTGGTGGAGTCGTTCAATCGCATGGCCGGCGATCTGGAAGCCAGCCGGAGCGGCATTGAAGCTTCGCGGCGCGAGCTGGCGGAGATGAACGCACAACAGGAGCAACGCAGCCGTCACATTGAGACCATTCTGGAGAGCGTTCCCTCGGGCGTGCTGTCGCTCGATTCTTCGCGGCGCATCGTTCATTCCAATGCCGCGCTGCGCCGGCTGCTGCGCCTGGATCAAGACGCTCCTGCCGCGGCCCAGACGCTGCCCGACCTCTTTCCCCCAGATACCGTTGCCGACCTGGAGCACATGCTGCGCAAGGCCGATCGCATGGGGAGCACGACCAGCCAGATTGAGACGGTCACGGCTCGCGTCCATCTGAACGTAGCGGTCACAGTCGCCTCGCTCGATCCGCCTTTGCAGACCGCGCGCAATGGCAGGCAGCGCACAGGGTACGTGGTGGTGCTTGAGGACCTTACCGACCTGCTGCGCGCCCAGAAGCAGGCCGCGTGGCGTGAGGTGGCACGGCGCATCGCACACGAAATCAAGAATCCACTCACTCCGCTTGCTTTGGCTGCGGAACGCATCCGCCGTCACCTGGAGCGGGCAACTCCTCCGGAAACATCCTCGCTGAACGTGATCCGTCAGTGCGCCGCCACCATTGGCTCCTCGGTGGAGACGGTGCGCAAGCTGGTCGACGAGTTCTCCACCCTGGCGCGTTTCCCGGCGGCCAAGCCGCAACCCTCCGACATCAACGCCATTGTCCACGATGCTCTCCTGTTGTTCGACGGCAGACTGGATGGCATTAGTGTTCAGCAATTCCTGGCGACCGATTTGCCGCCAGTGCAGGCCGATCCCGAAGCCATGAAGCGAGCCATCGCCAACCTGGTGGACAACGCTGCTGAGGCGTTGCAGGACTCCCTGATGAAAGAGATCGTGATTTCAACCACGCTGATGGAAGAACGCGACTCGGTGGAAATCGTGGTTGCCGACACCGGCCACGGTGTAACTCCCGAGGTGAAGGAAAAACTCTTTCTGCCGTATTTTTCCACCAAGGGGCGCGGGACGGGCCTGGGTCTTGCGATTGTCGGCCGCATCATCGAAGATCATCACGGCTCCATCCGCGTGGAAGAGAACTCTCCCGTGGGAGCGCGTTTTATCGTAGAGTTGCCTGTGGCCCAGGAAGTCGGGGTCGAAGCCGTTACAGCTTAGGAATGTTTTAGGTGCCGCGGGTGGAGCACGCCTTTAGGTGACTATTGAAAAGTGAAGGGACCGGCTTGCTCGGGTAGTGCTGGCCTTCAGGCCAGCGTCAAGCCAGCTATTTTCAAACCCCGCAAGCCGGCTTCAGCCGGCGGAAGTTGCGTCGCCAAGCCGGCT
>Ga0302325_10009954_pt1 | contig 20675 bp, 19 predicted proteins | sample Palsa_T0_2_FD_201948 | JGI IMG/M metagenome (GOLD analysis project Ga0302325, IMG submission 201948) | Peat permafrost microbial communities from Stordalen Mire near Abisko, Sweden - Palsa_T0_2 | ecosystem: Environmental > Terrestrial > Soil > Palsa > Peat permafrost | place: Sweden: Abisko...
TCAGACGCGCGGACGAGAGCCAAGCCCGGGCGGTGGTGGTCGTGGACCACGACGACAAGCCGATCGCGATCCTCAACGAGACCGCGGTGATGGCCACGCCGCCCCAGCGGCGCCCCTGGATCGAGGCCGGCTCGCTAGCCAGGACGCTCGAGCCGAGCCTGGTCCTGTCGGCCGACCTGTCCGGGATGGCCCTGCTGGACGCGATCCGCCAAGCTCCCGCCACCGAGTACCTGCTGGTCGAGCCGTCCGGTCAGGTCTACGGTGTGCTGGCCGCCCGCGACGTCGACCTCGCCTTCGCCGGCGTCTGACCCGGCCAAGCTCCTCCCGGCCAAGCTACTGTGGGCGCCATGACCAAACCGCGGCAGGGGCCGTTGATGGCCGGGGAGCCGGTGCAGCTGACCGATCCCAAGGGGCGTAGCCACCTCATCACCCTGCGGGCCGGGGCATCCTTCCATACCCACCGGGGCTCGCTGAGCCACGACGACATCATCGGCGGCCCGGACGGGAACGTGATCAAGGCGGCGGGCGGCACCCCCTACGTCGTTTTCCGCCCCCTGCTGTCCGACTACACCCTCGCGATGAAACGCGGCGCGGCGGTGGTCTACCCCAAGGACGCGGCACAGATCGTGGCGTTCGCCGACGTGTTCCCCGGCGCGCGCGTGCTTGAGGCCGGAGCCGGCTCGGGCGCGCTGAGCTGCTGGCTGCTGCGCGCGGTCGGGGAGCAGGGGACCCTGGTCTCGTTCGAGCGCCGGCCCGACTTCGCCGAGATCGCCCGCCGGAATGTGGAGCAGTTCTTCGGCGGCCTGCCGCCGGCCTGGCAGCTGGTGAACGGTGAGTTCGGCCCGGGAATGGACCCGGCGCAGGAGGGGCTGGCCGACTTCGACCGCGTGATCTTGGACATGCTCGCCCCCTGGGACTGCGTGGACGCGGTCGCCTCGGCCCTCGCGCCCGGCGGGTTGGCCTGCTGTTACGTGGCTACCACGACCCAGCTGTCCCGGACCGTGGAGGCCCTGCGCGGGCATGGCGGCTTCGGCGAGCCCGCCGCCTGGGAGAACCTGGTGCGCGGGTGGCACGTCGAGGGCCTGGCCGTCCGCCCCGAGCACCGCATGGTGGGACACACCGGGTTCCTGGTCACCGCGCGGCGGCTCGCCCCGGGTGTGGTGCCCCCGCCCCGCAGGCGCCGTCCGGCCAAGGGCGCGTACGAAGATGCTGCCACGGAGGCCCGGGAGACGGGTGAATAGTAACGCTTAGCGATACTGGTGTGACGGGCTGGCGACCGGATGTGCGGCAAGACCGCATCGAAACGCCCTCGCGAGGTTAGGGAACGCCGGTGTATAGGTAATGTCTTATTAGAAGTTCAGGAGGAGGTGAGAGGCTTGGCCACTAGAGACGACGGCGGGCGTGTGTCACGGCACGACGACGAGGTGAAGAGCCTTACCGCACAGATCTCGTTTCTTGACGAGGAGATCGCCGTGCTCCGTCGTCGGCTGGCGGACTCGCCACGGCAGGTCAGGCTGCTCGAAGACCGGCTGCACGAGACCGAAGGCAGCCTCAACGGGGTCACCGCGCAGAATGAGCGGCTGGCCGCCACGCTGCGGGAGGCGCGCGACCAGATCGTGGCGCTGAAGGAAGAAGTGGACCGGCTGGCCCAGCCGCCGTCCGGGTTCGGAATCTTCCTGAGCGCGTGCGACGACGACACGGCGGACGTGTTCACCGGCGGGCGCAAGATGCGCGTGAACGTGTCGCCGAACGTCGAGCTCAGCGAGCTGCGCCCAGGCCAGGAAGTGGTCCTGAACGAAGCGCTCAACGTCGTCATCGCCCAGGGCTTTGAGAAGGTGGGCGAGGTCGTCATGCTCAAGGAGGTGCTCGCCGACGGCGAACGTGCCCTGGTCATCTCCCAGGCCGACGAGGAGCGCGTGGTCCGGCTGGCCGAGCCGCTGCTGAACCAGCCGGTGCGGGCGGGCGATTCGCTGCTGCTGGAGTCCCGGTCCGGGTACGTGTACGAGCGGATCCCCAAGGCTGAGGTGGAAGAGCTGATCCTGGAGGAAGTCCCGGACATCTCCTACTCTGACATCGGCGGTCTGGCCGGGCAGATCGAGCAGATCAGGGACGCGATCGAGCTGCCTTACCTGCACGCCGACCTGTTCAAGGAGCACATGCTCAAGCCGCCCAAGGGGGTCCTGCTCTACGGGCCGCCTGGCTGCGGCAAGACGCTGATCGCCAAGGCGGTCGCGAACTCGCTCGCCAAGCAGGTCGCCGCCAAGACGGCGGACGAGGGGGCCAAGGTAGGCAAGAGCTTCTTCCTCAACATCAAGGGCCCCGAGCTGCTGAACAAGTACGTGGGCGAGACCGAGCGGCACATCAGGCTCGTGTTCCAGCGGGCTCGGGAGAAGGCCAGCGAGGGCATGCCCGTCATCGTGTTCTTCGACGAGATGGACTCGATCTTCCGCACCCGGGGCTCGGGCGTCTCGTCCGACGTGGAGAACACGATCGTGCCGCAGTTGCTGTCCGAGATCGACGGCGTGGAGGGCCTGGAAAACGTCATCGTCATCGGGGCCTCGAACCGCGAGGACATGATCGACCCGGCCATCCTGCGGCCCGGCCGGCTCGACGTCAAGATCAAGATCGAGCGGCCCGACGCCGAGGCGGCCAAGGACATCTTCTCCAAGTACGTGCTCAAGGAGTTGCCGCTGCACCCGGACGACCTGGCCGAGCACGACGACTCGCGGCAGGGCACCGTCGAGGCGATGATCCTGCGCACGGTCGAGCGGATGTACACCGAGTCCGAGGAGAACCGGTTCCTCGAGGTCACCTACGCCAACGGCGACAAGGAAGTCCTGTACTTCAAGGACTTCAACTCCGGCGCCATGATCGAGAACATCGTGGCCCGGGCCAAGAAGATGGCCATCAAGGAGTTCCTGGATACCGGGCAGAAGGGCATGCGGGTCAGTCACCTGCTGGCCGCGTGCGTCGATGAGTTCAGCGAGAACGAGGACCTGCCCAACACCACGAACCCGGACGACTGGGCCCGCATCTCCGGCAAGAAGGGCGAGCGCATCGTCTACATCAGGACTCTGGTCTCCGGCAAGACCGGCACCGAGGCAGGCCGCTCCATCGACACCGTGGCGAACACTGGGCAGTACCTTTGATGCCTGTTCGCGCTCAGGCCCCCGCGAGGGAGCCTGGGCGGCGCCCCCCCGAGGGCAAAAAGAGTGTGTCGGCATGTCTCCTTCGTCCGTATCGGCATTAGGCTGCTTGGCATGAGCGAGCTGGAGGGCCGCCTCCACGCGGGCCGGAGGCGAGCGGGAGTGACTTCATGAGCGTGCTACGGGTGATGGGTACCGAGACGGAATACGGCATCTCCGTGCCCGGTCAGCCCGGCGCCAACGCGATGGTGACCTCGTCCCAGATCGTCAACGCCTACCAGGCGGCCACGGCCGCCCGGGCGCGCCGGGCCCGGTGGGACTTCGAGGAGGAGAACCCGCTGCGGGACGCCCGCGGGTTCGACCTGACCCGGGAGGCGGCGGACTCCTCTCAGCTGACCGACGAGGACCTGGGCCTGGCCAACGTCATTCTCACCAATGGCGGCCGGCTCTACGTCGACCATGCGCATCCGGAGTACTCCGCGCCCGAGTGCACCAACCCGCTATCGGTGGTGATCTGGGACAAGGCCGGCGAGCGGGTCATGGCCGAGGCCGCGGCCAAGGCGGCAACCGTGCCGGGTAGCGCGCCCATCCAGCTGTACAAGAACAACACCGACAACAAGGGCGCCTCCTACGGCTCGCACGAGAACTACCTGATGCGCCGGGCCACGCCGTTCGCCGACATCGTCAAGTTCCTCGTCCCGTTCTTCGTATCCCGCCAGGTGATCTGCGGGGCCGGACGGGTCGGCATCGGCGCCGACGGCCGGGGCTCGGGCTTCCAGATCAGCCAGCGGGCCGACTACTTCGAGGTCGAGGTGGGCCTGGAGACCACGCTGAAGCGGCCCATCATCAATACCCGCGACGAGCCGCACGCCGACCCGGAGAAGTACCGGCGGCTGCACGTGATTCTCGGCGACGCCAACATGAGCGAGGTGTGCACCTACCTCAAGGTCGGCACCACCTCGCTGGTGCTTTCGATGATCGAGGACAAGTTCCTCGGCTCGGACCTGTCCGTCGAGGCGCCGGTGGCCGAGCTCCGCGCGATCTCGCACGATCCGACCTGCCGCCGCTTGGTCACGCTCAAGGACGGCCGGAAGATGACCGCGGTTCAGCTACAGGCTGAATACCTCGAGCTAGCCCGCAAGTACACCGAGGACCGGTACGGAGGCGACGTCGACGACATCACCGCCGACGTCCTGGACCGGTGGGAGTCGGTGCTGAACCGGCTGGCCGAGGACCCCATGCTGCTGGCCAAGGAGCTGGACTGGGTGGCCAAGCTCGAGCTGCTCGAGGGGTACCGGTCCCGGGACTCACTGGGCTGGGATCATCCCCGGCTACAGCTGGTTGACCTGCAGTACTCCGACGTGCGACCGGACCGTGGCCTGTACAACCGGCTGGCCGCCCGGGGCCGGATGGTGCGGCTGACCGACGACGCGACCGTGGACCGGGCCATCGATAACCCGCCGGAGGACACCAGGGCCTACTTCCGCGGCCGCTGCCTGCGGCAGTATCCCGAGTCGGTGGCTGCCGCCTCCTGGGACTCCGTCATCTTCGACATCCCCGGCCGGGAGTCGCTGCAACGCGTCCCCACCCTGGAGCCACTGCGTGGTACCAAGGCACATGTGGGTGAGCTGCTGGACCGCTGCCGGACCGCGGCTGAGCTGGTCGCGGCGCTCACCAACCAGGATTAGCGCCCTCGGGGCGGGTCCCGAGTTCGTACCGATTTGAGCCCGGCGGGGTTGGGCGGGACTGCCACGGGTGACGATAACGTTGGGACAGACGGAGGTAGCGACATGGCAACCAACAAGGACACAGGCGGTCAGCGCCAGACTACGAGGCGCACCGACGAGACCGAGCAGGCGGAATCCGGGACCACCGAGGAGGTCCGGGAGCGGCACGAGAAGCTCTCCGACGACGTCGACGCGATCCTCGACGAGATCGACGAGGTTCTCGAGGAGAACGCCGAGGAGTTCGTGCGGTCGTACGTGCAGAAGGGCGGCCAGTAGCCAGTAGCCGGCCAGCGGTTCGCCGTAGGCGGACACGTCGGCGGGTGGGGCGTGCTGTCTGGCTCTGGCACGGCAGTAGGGTCTGTTGAAGGCACTGCTGTGCCGACCACCGTCAGGAGGTTCGCGTTGGGCTCGTACTTTGACGGCAGCCAGTCCGGCCCGTTCGCCGGGGGAGCCGGGGCGCAAGCAGGTCCCGGGCGAAACCGGATCAGGCCGCCGGCGGTCTTCATGGACCGGCAGTCCTCGTCGTTCGCGGATTTCCTCGCCTCCCACTCTCCGGATCTGCTGCCTGGCCGGGCTCCCGGCGGCGCCGCGGACTCCCCGGCGTTGCATGACCTGCCGCACGCCACCACGATCGTCGCCGCGGCCTGCCACCACGGCGTGGTGCTGGCGGGTGATCGCCGGGCCACCTACGGGAGCATGATCGCCAAGCGGGACGTGGAGAAGGTGTTCCGCAGCGATGAGTTCTCGGCCATTGGCTACGCGGGCACGGGCAGCGTGGGGATTGAGTTCGTCCGCCTGTTCCAGGTCGAGCTCGAGCACTACGAGAAGATGGAGGGCCGCCCGCTGTCACTGGAGGGCAAGGCCAACCGGCTCGCCTGGATGATCAGGGGCAACCTGGCCGCGGCCATGCAGGGGTTCGTCGTCGTGCCGCTCTTCGTCGGCTACGACGAGGACGCCAGCCAGGGGCGTATCTTCAGCTACGACGTGGCCGGCGGCCCGTACGAGGAGCAGAGGTTCTACTCCATCGGCTCGGGATCGGTCTTCGCCCGCGGTTCGCTGAAGAAGCTGTACGTCGACGACATGCCGGTAGCCGACGCCGTGCTGGCCTGCGTCCAGGCGCTGTACGACGCCGCCGACGACGATTCGGCGACCGGCGGCCCGGACCTGACCCGGCGGATCTTCCCGGTCATCGCCACGGTGACGGCGGATGGCTTCCGCAAGCTGTCCGAAGCCGAGTCCGAGGATTACACCCAGCAGGTGGTGCAGGAGCGGATGACCATGCCTGACGGCCCATCCGCCCCGCTGCGCACGGCCCGCTAGCGCATCTCGTCCCGCCCCATCTGTCTAGGTAAAGGAAGCATTCGCGGTGTCCATGCCGTTCGGTTATGTCTCACCCGCACAGGCCATGCGGGACAAGGCCGAATACGCGCGTCAGGGAATCGCGCGCGGCCGCAGCTGCGTCACGCTGCAGTACGACGGCGGGATCTTGCTGATGGCGCCCAACCCGTCAAGCGCGCTGCACAAGATCAGCGAGATCTACGACCGGATCGCGTTCGCCGCGGTGGGCCGGTACAACGAATACGAGAACCTGCGCAAGGCCGGGATCACGTACGCGGACATCACCGGGTACCAGTTCGACCGGGTCGACGTGACGGCCCGCGGCATCGCCAACTACTACGCCCAGAACCTGGGCACCATCTTCACCGAGAACCTCAAGCCGTTCGAGGTGGAGATCGTCGTCGCCGAGGTCGGCACGCGGCCGGAGACCGATCAGATCTACCGGATCACGTTCGACGGGTCGGTGACCGACGAGCCGGGCTTCGTCGCCTTCGGCGGGCAGGCCGACCAGGTTTCCGCGGCGCTGAAGGAGCGTTACTCCCCGGGCATGTCCCTGACCGAGGCGTTCACCGCCGCGTTGGCCGCACTGTCGGCCAGCGGCAACGGCGAGCGCAGCGAGGTGGCGGCTACCCAGCTGGAGGTTGCCATCCTGGACCGGACCCGGGATCACCGCGCGTTCCGCCGCATCCGCGCGGCCCGGCTCGAGGAGCTCATCGCCGAGAGCCGCGCCGCCGAGGCGAAGAGCGCTCCCGAGGCCGCGGCGGACGCCCCCGCCAGCCCGCCGGCGCCGCCCGCCGACTCCGGACCTGCCACGGGTCCCGACGCGGGCAGCACCGACCGCGGCGGCGGCCTGGGTGGCGCCAACGGCACCCCGCCGAACCCGCTCTAGGGCGCCCGGGCTCACAGCGGGATGTTGGCGTGCGTTCCCTTGAGCTGGGGGGCCTCGGCGATGGCCCGCGCCAGTTCACGGCCCGTCTGGCTGGGCTCGATGATGGCGTCGATGACGCCGAGGTCGACCGCGCGCTGCAGGCCGCCCGCGGTGGCCTCGTGCTCGGCGGCCAGCTCTGCCTCGGCCTCGCGCAGCCGCTCGGGCGGCACCGAGGCCAGCGTCCGCCGGTGCAGGATCCGGACGGCCGCGACCGCGCCCATGACGGCCACCTCGGCGCCCGGCCAGGCGAACACGCGGGTCGCGCCGAGCGAGCGGGAGTTCATCGCGATGAAGGCCCCGCCGAACGCCTTGCGGGTCACAAGCGTCACCCGGGGCACCGTGGCCTCGGCGAACGCGTGCAGCAGCTTGGCGCCGCGGCGGACCACGCCGTCCCACTCCTGGCCGACCCCGGGCAGGTAGCCCGGCACGTCCACCAGCACCACGAGCGGCACGCCGAACGCGTCGCACATCCGGACGAAGCGCGCCGCCTTCTCCGCCGACGCGGCGTCCAGGCAGCCGCCGAGCCGCATCGGGTTGCTGGCCACGACGCCGACCGTGCGCCCGGCCAGCCGGCCCAGGATCGTCACGATGTTCGGCGCCCACCGGGGGTGCAGTTCCACGCCCGGCGAATCGAGCAGCTTGGCGGTCAGCAGGTGCACGTCGTAGGCGCGCCGGGAGGCATCAGGCAGCACTCCGGACAGGTCGCGGTCCACAGCGTCCTCGGCGATCTTCCCCTGGTCGCTGAGCAGCGCCGCGAGCTGGCGGGCCCGGTCCAGTGCCTCGGCGTCCGTCTCGGTCACCACGTGCACCACGCCGGAGCGGCGGCTGTGCGGCTCCGGCCCGCCGAGCCGCTCCATGTCCACGTCCTCGCCGGTCACCGAGCGGACCACGTCCGGGCCGGTGACGAAGATGCGGCCCAGGCCGGACAGGATCACAATGTCGGTCAGCGCCGGGCCGTAGGCGGCGCCGCCGGCCGCGGGACCGAGCACCACCGAGATCTGCGGCACCCGTCCGGAGGCGGCGGTCATCGCCGCGAACACGGTTCCCACCGCGTGCAGGCTGGCCACGCCCTCGGCGAGCCGGGCCCCGCCCGAGTGCCACAGGCCCACGATCGGAACCCCGCGGGAGACCGCCTCCGCGTACGCGCCGACGATCGCGGCGCAGCCCGCGCTGCCCATCGCCCCGCCCTGCACCCGCGGATCGCAGGCGAACGCCACCGCTCCCGCCCCGTGGACCAGCCCGACGCCCGCGAGCACCCCGCTCCGCTCCTCCGCGCCCGCCGGCAGCAGCTCCAGCGTGCCGGGGTCGAACAGCGCTGCCAGCCGTTCCCGCGGGTCACGGGGCATGCCTACGCGGGCCGGCCTGGGATCCAGGGTGGTCGTCATCGGTGGTCTCCTCTACCGGCTTAACGGGTTCAGGCGGCGGTGAACACGAGCGACACGTTGTGGCCGCCGAACCCGAACGCGTTGTTCAGCACGGCCATTGGCTCGGCGCCACGCTTGGTCAGCGGTCTCGGCTCGGTGGCGATGTCGAGGGGCACCTCGTCATCCAGGTCTTCGAGGTTGATCGTGGGCGGCGCCACCTGGTCGCGCAGCGCGAGGATGGCGGCCACGGACTCGATCGCGCCGGCGCCGCCGAGCAGGTGCCCGGTCATCGACTTGGTCGACGAGACGACCACGCCATCGGCCGCCGATCCCAGCGCCTTGACCAGGGCCTGCGCCTCGAGCGGGTCGCCCTCCGGGGTGGAGGTGGCGTGCGCGTTCACGTGCACCACCTGCTCCGGGTCAACCCGCGCGTCGGCCAGCGCCCGGCCGATCGCCGCGGTCACGCCGGCTCCGTCGGGCGCCGGGTGGGCGATGTGATAGGCGTCCGAGGAGTAACCGGCCCCCGCCAAGACGGCGTACACCCGCGCGCCGCGCCGCCGGGCGTTCGACAGCGACTCCAGCACCAGCATGCCCGCGCCCTCGCCGAGCACGAACCCGTCCCGGCCCTTGTCGAACGGGCGTGAGGCCCGCTCGGGGTCGTCGTTGCGGGTGGACATGGCCCGCATGACCGCGAACGAGCCGATGTTCAGCGGCATGATCGCCGCCTCGGTGCCACCGGCCATGACCACGTCGGCCCGCCCGGAACGGATCATGTCGATGCCGTACCCGATCGCCTCCGCGCCGGACGCGCAGGCGCTGACCAGAGCGTGTGCGCCGGCGTGCGCCCCGAGCTCCATGCTGATCCAGCCGGCCGACCCGTTGGGCATGAGCATCGGCACCGTATACGGCGAGATGCGCTGCCAGCCCTTGGAGTTGAGGATGTCGTAGGCGGCCAGGGTCGATCCGATACCGCCGATCCCGCTGGTGACGCTGACCCCGAGCCGTTCGGGGTCCATCTCCGGGGCGCCCGCGTCGGCCCACGCCTCGCGTGAGGCGACGAGCGCGAGCTGCTCGCAGCGGTCCATCCGCCGGGCCTGCACGCGACCCACGATCTCCACCGGGTCGACGGCTGCCCAGGCGGCGATCCGCACCGGCAGCTGCTCGGCCCACGGTTCGGTCAGGCGTCGCACGCCGCTCCGCCCGGCCAGCATCGCCGACCAGGTCGACGCGACGTCCCCGCCGAGCGGGGTGGTCGCGCCGAGCCCGGTAACGACGACAGTTTCACGCTCCACCGTCACGCCGAGTCTCCGGCGTTCTTGGCCACGAAGTTCACGACGTCCTGGACGGTGGTGAGGTCCTTCAGCTGATTGTCCGGGATCTCGACGCCGAACTTGTCCTGGGCCGCGACCGCGATCTCGACCATGGACAGCGAGTCGATATCGAGGTCGTCGACAAAGCTCTTGTTCGGGGTCACCTCGTCCGCGGGCACGCCCGCGATCTCCTCGACGATTTCGCCCAGCCCTTCGAGGATCTCCAGATCTGTCATGCTCTGCTCCTTGTCGTTAACTGATTGTGGTCTGGCTGCCCCGCAACGGGCTGGCCGCCTCGCTCCAGGGCCCGGCTAGGGTACCGTGATCACCTGCGCCGCGTAGCACATCCCGGCGCCGAAGCCGAGCAGCAGCACCGGGGAGCCGCTCTTGAGATCGCCGCGCTCGGCCATATGCGCCAGGGTCAGCGGGACCGACGCCGAGGACGTGTTGCCGGAGTGCACGATGTCATCCGCCAGCAGCTCCCTGGGCACGCCCAGCCTGCGCGCGATCGCCTCGATGATGCGCAGGTTGGCCTGGTGCGGCACGAAGGCCGACAGGTCGCTCACCGCCACCCCGGCCCGCTCGCAGGCCTGCGCCGCGATCGGGTGCAGCGTGGTGGTGGCCCAGCGGAACACCGCCTGGCCCTGCTGGTACATGTAGGAGCGGCGGTTCGGGATCGCGATCTTGTCGGCCATGTCACCGGCGCTGCCCCACACCACCGGCCCGATACCCGGCGGCTCGCCGTCCGCGACCGGTCCGACCACCGCGGCGCCCGCCCCGTCCGCGAAGATGATGCAGGTGGAGCGGTCGTCGGGGTCAATCCAGGCCGTCATCTTCTCCGCCCCGATGACCAGCACGTACCGGGCCGTGCCGGCCCGTACCGAGTCCGACGCGCTGGCCAGCGCGTAACAGAAACCGGCGCACGCGGCGTTGAGGTCGTAGGCGGCGGGCGCCACGATGCCGAGGCGGGACGCGACCATCGCGGAGGTGTTCGGTATCGCGACCTCGGCACTGCAGGTGGCCACGATGACCAGATCGATGTCGGCCGGGGATAGGCCGCTGCTGGCCAGCGCCTTGCCGCCGGCTACGACCGCCATGTCGGCCACGGTCTCATCCGGCCCGGCGTACCGGCGGCTGACGATGCCGACCCGGCTGCGAATCCATTCGTCACTGGTGTCGACCCGGGCCGCCAGGTCGTCGTTGGTCACCACATTGGCGGGCTGATAGCCGCCGAACGAGATGATCCGCGCTCCCGCGGCGGGCGGGAACGTCGTGAAAGATGTCATGCGCTGCGACCATCCTGGGGTTGAACACGGACCAGCGGCTGACCCTGGCTGACCGGGTCGCCGTCTTCCACGAGCCATTCGATGATCTCAGCTGGCCAGGGCACGGCGAGCGAACGCTCCCCGTCGCGCGCGGCGACGGTGCCGAACAGCGCTAGCCCGGTCGGCGACCGGAACGTACCCGAGGTCGGCGCCACGATCAGCCGCCATTCCGGTAGGTGGCCGTGCCCGCGCCCGTCGTGCTCGGACAGGTGCTCCTCGATCAGGTCACGCGCGGCCTCGAGCTGATCCGGGGTCTTGATGGCCAGCTGGGCGACCCCGGGCAGCGCCCGCCGGGCCAGGCCGGTCAGCGTGCCCGCCGGCGGCAGCTCGATGATCGCGGTCACGCCCAGGTCCGCCATCGTCCGCAGGCACAGGTCCCAGCGCACCGGCGCGGCGACCTGGGTCACGATGCGCTCCAGCCACTCCTTGCCGGTCGTGACCGCGGCGCCGTCGGCGTTGCACAGCAGCGTGAGGTGCGGATCGGTGACCGCGACCTCGGCCGCCGCGTCGCGCAGCGCCGCGCTGGCGGGCGCCATGTACCGGGTATGGAACGCCCCGGCCACCTGCAGCGGGCGCAGCCGCGCGCCGGCCGGCGGATCGGCCGCGAACGCCTGCAGGTCCGCGATCGACCCGGCGGCCACGATCTGCCCGGCCGCGTTGATGTTCGCCGGGGTCAGGCCGCGGCGGGCGATGGCCGCCAGCACCGCCTCCTCGTCACCGCCCAGGACGGCCGTCATCCCGGTCGGCTCCGCCGCCGAGGCCGCCGCCATGGCCGCGCCGCGCACCCTGACCAGTCGCATCGCATCGTCCGCGCTCAGCACTCCGGCCAGCACCCCGGCGGCCAGTTCCCCGACGCTGTGCCCGGCGGCCGCGTCGGCGGGCACGTCGCCCGGGAACCCCATAGCCCCGTCCACCGCCCCGGCCCACTTCTCGGCCAGCGCGCCCGCCGCCGCCAGCGCGGCCGCCACCAGCAGGGGCTGCGCGATAGCCGTGTCCCTGATCTCGTCGGCGCCGGCCGTGGTGCCATACCTGATCAGGTCGCAGCCCGCCAGCTCGGAGGCGGCGCCGAGACGCTCGGCTACTCCGGGTACCTCGAGCCAGGGCGCGAGGAAGCCTGGCGTCTGCGCGCCCTGCCCAGGTGCGGTGATGATAAGCATCCCTTTAGCGTGCCCTGTAGAACTCCGCCACATGAATGTCGAACAGCACGAAGTTAACCGCTGTCCTGTTGGCGCATTCCTACAAAAGATGTTCACCTAAACGTCACCGCGGCGTCACCAACGCGTGACTGCGGTCAGCTGCGCTTAGCCGCCAGGCGCCCCAGGGCGAGCGCGACCCACAAGGTGAAGCCGTCCCGCCCGGCCGAGGGCGTGTAGTCGGTGAGTTCGGCGACCCGCCGCAGCCGGTAGCGCACGGTGTTCGGGTGCACGAACAGCAGCCGCGCGGTGGCCTCCAGTGAGGAGCCTTGTTCCAGGTAGGTCGTGAGCGTGTCGAGCAGGGCGTGGCCGCCGCCCAGCAGCGGCTCGTAGACGTCGCTGATCAGGGCGGCCCGGGCGTCGGGATCGCCGTCTAGCGCCCGCTCGGGCAGCAGGTCGTCCGCGCCCGCCGGCCGGGGCGCGTCCGGCCAGGCGGAGGCGGCGCGCAGCCCGGCCAGCGCCGCGCGCGCCGACACCGACGCGGTCCCCAGGTCACGGACCAGCGGACCGGCGATCACCGGCCCGGGCCCGAACCGCCCGGCGAACCGCTCGGCGGCCGCGATGGGGTCATCGCTCCCCCCGACGACCAGGATGAGCCGGTTGCCGTGCAAGCCGGCCAGCAGGTCCAGCCGGGCCCGCCGGGCCTGGCTTCGCAGGTCCTCGATCATTGGTTCCACCCCGGCCGGGGCGTGAGCCTTGAGCTCCTCGTCGCCGTCCTCGTCGCCGATGGTGCCGACCACCACCGTGACCGGGGAGGACGACCAGTTCAGCGCCGAGGCCCACGACGGCAGCGACTCCTCGGTCTCGCCGCGCACCAGGGAGTCGACCACCAGCGCCTCCAGCCGGGCGTCCCACGCGCCGCGCGCCTCCGCGGTCCGCGCGTACACCAGCGCCGCGCTGAAGGCGAGCTCCCGGGCGTAGGTCAGCACCGCCTCGCGCAGCACGGCCTCGTCGCCCGGCGCGGCCAGCTCGTCGACCTGAGCCTCGACCGCGTCGATGATGACCCGGACCATCTCGACCGCGTGCTGCAGGCTGACCGCCCGGGCCAGCTCGCGCGGCGCGGTGCCGAACACCTCGGTCACCGCGGGCCGGTTCCGCTCCGGATGCCTGATCCAGTCCAGGAACGCGGCGATCCCGGCCTGCGCGACCAGCCCGAGCCAGGACCGGTTCTCGGCCGACATGTGCCGGAACCACGGCAGCCGCTTGTCCATGGCGGCGATCGCGGCCGTGCCGAGCGTCCCGGTGGCGCGCTCGATCCGCCGCACCGTCTCCGCGTCCACCCGGCGCCCGCCGCCCCGGGCCGGCTGCGCCGGCATAACGAAATCCGCATGATCATGAAGGGTTTTACCCCGGAAAACAGGGACAAAGTCTTCGCGATCATGAAAACCCCTTAGGCAAGGGCCTCACTGACCGGAAGGTCGAGCCGGTAGCGGGTGATCGCCCGGGCCGGGAAGCTGGCGTCGACCGCGCCGGTGCGGGCCAGTTCCCACAGCACGGCCAGGGTGATCGACTCCGCGTCCACGTGGAAGAACCGCCGCGCGGCCGGGCGGGTATCGGAGAAGCCGAACCCGTCGGTGCCCAGCGAGGTGAACGTCCCTGGCACCCAGCGGGCGATCTGGTCCGGCACCGCCTTGATCCAGTCCGACACGGCGACCACCGGCCCGGACCGGCCGGACAGCAGCGAGGTCACGTACGGCTCCCGCGGCGGCTCGTCGGGGTGCAGCATGTTCCACGACTCGCAGGCCAGCGCCTCCCGGCGCAGCTCGGTCCAGGAGGTGGCCGACCACACGTCGGCGGACACGCCCCAGTCCCGGGCCAGCATCTCCTGGGCGGTCACGGCCTGCCGCAGCGCCACCCCGGAGGCCAGGATCTGGGCCCGGGGCACGGGGACCACGGACCGTTCGGAAGAAGCCGAGTCCCCGGCCAGCCCGGCGAGCCAGTCCCGTACGGCGGGCTCGGACGCCGCCGAACCGGAAGGCGCCGAACCGGAAGGCGCCGAACCGGGCGCCGCCGACTCGGCGGCCGCCGAACCCTCAGCGCCCGAGGAACCGAGCGCGGGCGCGTACAGGTACAGGCCGTGCAGGATGCCCTGCTCCAGCCCGGTTGTCCCGCCGGGGAAGCCGACCGGCTCCGGCGGCTGCGGGTACGGCTCGTTGTAGACGGTGAGGTAGTAGAAGATGTTCTCGCCGTCCGGGTACTCCGGCGTCGCGTCATACATCCGGCGCAGCGCGTCCCGCACCACGTAGGCCAGCTCGTAGGCCCAGCCGCAGTCGTAGGACACGCACGCCTCGCTGACCGAGGCCAGCAGCATCGAGTGCCCGTCGTTGTGCTGCAGGCCCTCACCGGTCAGCGTGGTCCGCCCGGCCGTGGCCCCGAGCAGGAAACCCCGCCCGAGCTGGTCGCCGAACAGCCACATCTCGTCGCCGGTCCGCTGCCAGCCGAACATCGAGTAGAACACGTACACCGGGATCATGTGCGTGCCATGGGTGGCGTACGAGCTGCCGGCGGCGATCACCGAGCCCATCGCACCGGACTCGCTGATGCCCTCGTGCAGGATCTGGCCCTTCTCGGACTCCTTGTAGGACAGCAGCAGGTTGCGGTCCACCGCGTCGTAGGTCTGCCCGTGCGGGGAGTAGATCTTCGCCGTCGGGAACAGCGAGTCCATGCCGAACGTCCGGGCCTCATCCGGGATGATCGGCGCGAATCGATCCCCGATCTCCGGGTCCTTCATCAGCTCCTTGAGCAGCCGGACGAACGCCATCGTGGTGGCGACGGCCTGCTTGCCCGAGCCCTTGCGCAGCTCGTCGTAGATCGAATCGCTCGGCAACGTCAGCGGCTTGGCCCGAACCACCCGCCGGGGCAGCACCCCGCCCAGCGCGGCGCGCCGCTCGCGCATGTACTGGATCTCGTCGGAGTCCTCGCCCGGGTGGTAGTAGGGCGGCAGCTCAGCCTCGAGCGCAGAGTCCGGGATCGGCAGGTAGAGCCGGTCCCGGAACTCCTTCAGCTCGGCCACGGTCAGCTTCTTCATCTGGTGCGTGGCGTTGCGCGCCTCGAAGTCCTTGCCCAGCGTCCAGCCCTTGATCGTGTGGGCCAAGATGACGGTCGGCTGGCCCTCGTGCTCGCGCGCGGCCTTGAACGCCGCGTACACCTTGCGGTAGTCGTGCCCGCCGCGGGACAGGCCGCGTAGCTCGTCGTCGGACAGGTGCGCCACCATGGCCCGCAACCTCGGGTCGGACCCGAAGAAGTTCTCCCTGATGTAGGCGCCAGACTCCACGCTGTAGGTCTGGAACTGGCCGTCTGGCGTGGTGTTCATCTTGTTGACCAGCACGCCGTCGGTGTCCTGGGCCAGCAGCGGATCCCAGTCGCGGCCCCAGATGACCTTGATCACGTTCCAGCCCGCGCCGCGGAAGTACGTCTCGAGTTCCTGGATGATCTTGCCGTTGCCGCGCACCGGCCCGTCCAGCCGCTGCAGGTTGCAGTTGATGACGAAGGTGAGGTTGTCCAGTTCCTCACGCGCGGCCAGGCCGATCGCGCCGAGCGCCTCGGGCTCGTCCATCTCGCCGTCGCCCAGGAACGCCCATACGTGCGACCGTGAGGTGTCGTGGATCTCCCGGGCCAGCAGGTACCGGTTGAACCGGGCCTGGTAGATGGAGTTCAGCGCGCCGAGGCCCATCGACACCGTGGGGAACTCCCAGAAGTCCGGCATCAGCCGCGGGTGCGGATAGGACGGCAGCCCGCCGCCCGGGTGCGAGAGCTCCTGGCGGAACCCGTTGAGCTGGTCCTCGGTCAGCCGGCCCTCCAGGAAGGCCCGCGCGTAGATGCCCGGCGCCGCGTGCCCCTGGAAGAACACCTGGTCGCCGGACTCGCCGTGGTCCTTGCCCCGGAAGAAATGGTTGAAGCCGACCTCATAAAGCGACGCCGCCGACGCGTAGGTCGCGATGTGCCCGCCCACGCCCATCCCGGGGCGGTTGGCCCGGGAGACCATGATCGCGGCGTTCCACCGGATGTAGGCCCTGATCCGGCGCTCGACGTGCTCGTCGCCGGGGAACCACGGCTCAAGCTCGGGCGGGATCGTGTTGATGTAGTCGGTGCTGCGCAGGCCCGGCACCCCGACCTGCTGCTCGCGCGCCCGCTCGAGCAGGCGGAGCATGACGTACCTGGCGCGCGCCCGGCCCCTGGTCCGGACGACGGTATCGAACGACTCGATCCATTCACGCGTCTCGTCCGGGTCGATGTCGGGGAGCTGGGTCGGCAGTCCGTCGCTGATGATGGGGAATCGCTGGCGTCCGGAAGCCACGGGGTAGCCTCGCCTTCCGCGTAGATCGGGCGGCTGTGCGGCCGCGGAACATTCGTGGTGTGTTGTCCAGACCAATCGTCGTACGAACTGGCTCTGAGCGCATCTCTACTTGACGGTAACCGCCGTTTGGGGGGAAGCTGCGCACCGCCTGAGCCGGTAAGGCCCGACCGGGGCCAGTTTCGCCAAGAGCGGAGCGCCCCGTTACTCTAAGTGCCCGGAACTGCTCTGCGTAACCGGCGAAGGGATCGGGCAGGTCAATTTATGGCGGCGGTTTCCCCGGCCACGGCGATTGCCACTTGCGCGCCGGGCCGACCCAGTGTGAACTGTCCCAACAAGAAGTGCTGACGCGTCATCGCCGTCAGGGGGCTGGCCCTGAGCCAGGCATCCGGAAGGCGTGCACTGACGCGGGGAGGGATTCAAGGGAGGACGTAGTGAGCGCGACCGCGGGCCAGGCCCAGGATGAACGCGGCCAGGCCGAGCGGCTCGGTATCAAACCGGGCCAGGTGGTGCAGGAGATCGGCTACGACGATGATTGCGACGAGCAGCTGCGCGGCGCGATCACCCAGGTAGACAACGTAGAGCTGGTCGACGAGGACTACGAGGACGTGGTCGACGTGGTCCTGCTCTGGTGGCGCGACGGCGACGGCGACCTGGTCGACGCGCTGGTCGACGCCCTCACGCCGCTGGCCGACGGGGGGTACATCTGGCTGCTCACGCCGAAGGCGGGACGGCCGGGCCACGTCGAGCCGAGCGACATCGGCGAGGCCGCGCCGACGGCCGGACTGTCCCAGACCTCGAGCGTGAGCGCGGCCCGCGACTGGTCAGGCACGCGCTTGGTGGCGCCGAAGGCGCGCCGGTAAGCAGAGTCGCGGGCGCGCCGATAAACACAGTGCGCCGAAGGCCCGCCGCTAGGGGGCCTAGCTGACCGTCCGTTCGCCTTGTTTATATGCCGAACGGCCGTGGTTCCCCGCCCCCGATCAGGTGGCAGACTTGGGTGGTAGACGAGCATTTTCGATCCAGCGAAAGGACCAGGCATGGCGGTGGAGGTTGGCGATCAGGCGCCTGATTTCGAGCTGAAGGACCAGCACGGCACGCCCGTGCGCCTGTCCAGCTTCCGCGGTGCCAAGAACGTCGTGCTGGTCTTCTACCCGCTGGCGTTCAGCGGCACGTGCACCAGCGAGCTATGCGCGATCCGCGACGATTTCCCCGAGGTGACCCGCGACGACGTGGCGCTGCTTACCGTGTCGGTGGACTCTACGTATGCCCATCGGGCCTGGTCAGACGCGGAACACTTCCAGTTCGAGCTGCTGTCGGACTTCTGGCCGCACGGAGACGTGGCCAAGCTGTACGGTGTGTTCGACTCCGACCGCGGCCTCGCGATCCGGGGGACGTTCATCATCGACAAGGACGGCGTCGTGCGGTGGAAGGTGGTCAACCCGATCCCGCAGGCGCGCGACCTGGCGGAGTATTCCAAGGCGCTCGCCGCGCTCGGCTAGCGTCGCCCAATAGGGTTGCCCTGCATCCAGGCCTGGGGCCGGTGGGGAGGCCCGGTGGGGAGGCACAGTGCCGTGTTACCGCTGCGGCGTGCGGCAGACGGATCCGGAGCGGGGGAAGAGTCCCTGGCGGCGCGGGGTGGTGCACGACCAGCTGGTGCTGATCTGCCCGGCATGCCAGGAGTCGTCCGACTGGACCGCCGAGCTCGAGCGCTGCGCCAAGTGCCGCAGCGCGCACCTGATCCGGCGGCTGGGCCAGGTCGAGTGCCTGGACTGCGGCCTGGTGCGGGAACCTGAGGCGCTACTCAATCCCGGGCTGGTTTCGGCCGACACCGCGCTGGCCGACGAGGTCAGCCGCGCGCTCGACCGCCTCCTCGGCCGCACCTGATCCTCACTCGTCACACGCGACTTATTTCTTCTCCACGCGCGGATTCCTGTTTAGGTCCGGTCCCGGCTGGTAGCGCGAGAGTACGGACCAACAGGAAGGACGTCATGAACGCCAAGGTGCGTGATGTGATGACGCCGGGCCCCATCGGGGTGGACTACTACCAGTCGATCGGTACCGCCGCGCGGACCATGCGGGACTGGGGGGTCGGCGCCGTCCTGGTGGTCAGCGACCAGGCCCTGTACGGCCTGGTGACCGACCGCGACCTCGTGGTCAGGGCCGTGGCCGAGTCGAAGGGGCCGGACGAGCCGGTGGGCCCGCTCAGCAGCCGCGATCTGGTCGGAGTCCACGCCGACGACGACGCGGAGGTGGCCATGGCGCTGATGCGCGAGCACGCGGTGCGCCGCCTGCCGGTCCTCGAAGACGGGCAGGTCGCCGGGATCGTGTCGGTGGGTGACCTGGACCCTCTGGCCCCGCCGGACGAACTATGACCAGGAAGGTGCGGGACATCATGTCGGCTGCGCCGGCGTGCATGGCGCCGACCGAGTCGGTATCGGCCGCGGCCAAGGCCATGAAGGAGTGCGGGGTCGGCACCGTGCTCGTGGTGTCCGGCGGCCGGCTCGAAGGGCTGGTCACCGACCGCGACATCACGGTCCGGGTGCTGGCCGAGAACCGTGACCCGCTGACCACGCGCCTGGGCGACATATGCACTGCTGAGCTGGCCTTGCTCAGCCCGGACGACGACGTCCGGTACGCCGCCCGGCTGGTGCGTGAGCGTGCGGTGCGCCGCCTGCCGGTTATCGCCGACGGCATCCCGGTGGGCATGGTGTCCGTCGGAGACCTGGCCCTGGATCAGGACGAGTTCAACAGTTCCGGACGCAATCGTGCTCGGCTGAACAGTTCTTAACGGAATCGTGCCCGACTGAGTCGTGCGTGTAATCGAGCCGGTAAGCTGCACGAGATGCCGTTTGTGGCCAGAAGGCGGGGGTAGGCGATGGTTCCGCACCCGCATTCGTCATGGTGCAAGGAGCTTTGTGTGAGCCTGCCTGCCTCGCAGCAACGTGTTCTTGATCGTATGGAAGGCGCGCTGCTGGCCAGCGAGCCTCAACTGGTTTCGATGTTCGCCATCTTCACCAGAATCAACTCCGACGAGCCGGTCGGGGCGGAGCCGCTGGCTCGGCCGCGGCCGCGGCGGCTCCGGTGGCTTCGCGCGGGCACGACCATCTACGCCTTCGTGCTGGTCCCCGTCATGTTCGCGATGATCACCGTCGGCGCCCTGCTCAGCAGCCGGGCACATAGCGTAGTTACGTGCGAGACCGGCTACTCGGCGGGTGGCGGATCGCCCTGGACCAGCCGTCCCTGGTGCCAGACCATCCAGAAGACGACGGGGACCGGCGCGCGCATTGCCTCCTGCGCGGCCCGGATCCCGGCCATCCGCTTCGTGACCAGAGCCGGCGCCGAGACGTTGGGCCCGCCCGCGAACGCGGAAGCGGCCCCCGCGGGACAGGCCGCCGCCTGCTAGTCCCAGCCAGTTAGTTCGAGCCAGTTAGTTCGAGCCAGTTAGTTCGAGCCAGAACGGAGCCCCGTTGCCGATCGAGCACCTCGGGTACGAGGCGGCCGAGCTGCTGAGCCTCACCAACGGCTCAGAGGCCCGGTCGCTGAACCGGCTCGCCGAACTGGCCGCCTGGCAGGTACCGGCCTGCGCCGGAGCCCACGCGGCGGTCTGGCGTGACGGCGAGGTGATCGGCGCCGCGGCCACCCACCCGGACCTGGCCGAGCTCGCGGACCTGCAGCTCGATCTCGGGCGCGGTCCGCTGGTCGTGGCGGCCGATGAGGGCCTTCCGGTCAGCTGCCCGGACACGCTGACGGAGACCCGCTGGCCCGAATACGCGGCGGCGGCGCTGCGCCGTAGCGTCCGCTGCTCGGTCCACCTGGTGCGCGACCTCCCGCGTGGCGCTCTGGTCCTGTCGCTGTTCGGGGTCCGCCCGGGCGTGCTCGACGCCCAGTCCAACCCCATGGCCGACACGCTGGCCGCCTTCGGAGGCGCGATGCTGGCCAACGCGACGGCCTACGGCCAGGCCCAGCGGACGGCCAGCCAGCTGAAGGACGCCGTGGTGGCCCGCTCGGTGGTGGACCAGGCCAAGGGCGTCTTGATGCACGCGCTCGGCT